>JACXTT010002125.1_pt1 | contig 31765 bp, 22 predicted proteins | sample 9270951 | NCBI WGS metagenome assembly JACXTT01 (sample SAMN15532306, study PRJNA645909) | rock metagenome | isolation source: weathered quartz diorite | place: Puerto Rico | collected 2017-06-21
GCCGAAGAGTTTGGTACATCGCTGGCAAAGTTTTTCATTGAAAAAATGCCGGCCGACAGCCAGATGAATGATGCAAAGTTCGCCGCCAAGACCGAATATTTGCTGACGAAGATGGAAGCGCAGATCAAAGTCTTCAAGCAGAGCGAAAAACTCAATATCTACAAGACCGCCAAGCTCGGCAATGCCTTCAAATGGGCACTCAAGGACGCCAATCTGGACGCCACGCTGAGCGCCAAGTTGGTCGAGTGGCTGATTGCCAATCTTTGATTCGGGTCTGGGATTGCCAACCATGCTGCTGGTCGACGTCATCAAGGGTATTTTCAACAAGCCGGTCAAGACTGAAAGCCCCGGCGCGCACGCTGCGGCGGTCGCGGTTTCCGGGCCTGCCGTTCTGAACGTCGGTGGGGGCAACAAGAAGATCGCCATTTCCGAGCACTACCAAAATTGGAATCACCTGCTGCTGGACATTGATCCTGACGGGGACGCTGACATCATTTTGGACGCCAGAAAACTGCAGACCTTGGCCGTTGGCCAATTCGATGCAATCTATTGTTCGCACAACCTAGAGCACTATTTCCACCACGACGTGCGAACCGTTTTAGCGGGGTTTCACCATGTGCTCAAGGCAGACGGGTTTGCCGAAATTCACGTGCCTGACATGCGCGGGGTGATGAAGCACTTCATACAAACCGGCATGGAGATTGAAGACGTTTTGTATGAGTCCCCAGGCGGTCCCATTACGGTTCTGGACGTGATATATGGTTGGGGCAAGCAAATTGAAAAAACCGGTGTCGATTTTTATGCCCACAAGACCGGCTTTACAGAGGCCTCTTTGATGGCGGCTTTGCAGCGCGCGGGCTTTGCCCACGTGTGGATCGCCGAATCATCGGACCCCTTTGCCATCGGTGCGCTGGCATTCAAACAGAGGCCAACACCGGCTCAGATAGCGCTGCTAGGCCTGCCCCAGGTTTAGACGCGCGGCATCGGCCCACCACGGCACAACAACGAGGCATTGACATGCTGGATCAATTGAGAGCCGCACTGCAAAAGCGGTTGGAACGCGCCACGACGCGCCTGGCAGACCTGGATGCCCAGGCGCTTGATGTCAATGGATTGCGTTCGGCCGGCAATCAGTCGTTGCAGGAGGGCAAGTTCTACCAGGCGGAACAGGCTTACCGAAAAATCCTCTCGGCTTTTCCCGATGATGTCAAAGCGCTGGTGAATGTCGGTTTTGCCTTGAAGGAACAGCAACGCCTGATCGAGGCCAGAACCTTTCTCAAGCGGGCCATCGCCTTGCGGGCACAGGATGCGTTGCCGCACGAACCCATGTACCTGATGGGACAAATTGCCGAGGCGCAGGGGCAACTCGATGAAGCGGTGCAGTGCTTTACGTCGGCGTTTGAACTGAAGCCGGACTTCGAATTTGCCTGCCGCGACCTGTGCCGCGTACTCTTTTTCATCGGCAAGATGGCACAGGCGCAGACCGTGCTGTCCAGGGGACTGGCGGCGCATCCGGAGTATGCCGATTTTCATTTTTACCAAGGCAATTTGCACGTCGAAAATGAAAGGCCTGACCTCGCTGCACAAAGCTACACCGAAGCCTTGCGCCTGGGTGCCAGGTATGCGGACATCTATTCGGCACTGGGTGCCGTGCAATACAAACTGGGCGATGCAGCGAGCGCGCAGGAAAACTTCCGCCAGGCGGTGGCAGCGGATGCAAGCTTTGAGTCCGAGGCGCATTACCAGGCCGGGTGTTTTGGATTACGGCGCGGCGAGTATGCCGATGCAATCCAGTGTTTCGAGCGTGCCATTGCCCTGCGCGCCGACATGACCAAGGCGCATTCGAGCCTGCTGTTCTGTTTGAGCTTCTATCCATCCGGCACCCCCAGTTACCAGCAAGCGGCCCAACGTTTTGGTCGGCTGCTGACAAGCCAGACCAGCAACATCTTCCGTCCGCCGCGACTGCCCTACAAGGTCGGCCAGCGCCCACTGCGCGTCGGTTTTGTGTCGGGCGAATTCAAGATGCACCCGGTGGGCGTCTTTCTGGAAGGCATACTGCGCGAGATCGATCCGCAACGCGCGACGCTGATCGCCTACTCCAACACGGCCAACGTGGACGAAAATACCACCCGCTTGCGGCGTTCCTTCGCGCAATGGCATGAGATCAAGGGCCTGCCGGACGACGAAGTTGCCAAAATGGTGCGCGACGACCGCATTGATATCCTGGTCGACCTGGGCGGGCACACCGGCGACAGCCGCCTGCCGCTATTCGCCCGCCAACCTGCGCCGGTGCAGGTCAGCTGGCTGGGCTACTTTGCCAGTACCGGTGTGGCTGAAATCGACTACATCCTGGCGGACCCCATCAGCGTGCCGGAAAATCACACAGAGTTTTTCAGCGAAAAGCTCTGCTATCTGCCCGATACCCGGCTGTGCATGATGCCGCCGCTGACGCAACGTCAAATCCAGGTGAAACCGCCACCGGCGGCAACAGCGGGGCACATCACGTTTGGCAGCTACCAAGCCAGAACCAAGATCAATGACCGCGTGCTGGCCGTGTGGTCCAGGGTCCTTGCTGCCGTGCCGGGCTCCGTGTTGCGCCTGCAAATCCAGCACATGCACATCCCCGTGTTGCGCGACGCGTTCTTCGAGCAAATGCGCCTGGCCGGCATCGACATGGCACGGGTCTCGGTATCCAATGGACTGCCCTGGGAAGACTATCTGGACGACTACAACCAGGTAGACATCCTGTTGGATACCTTCCCCTACCCCGGCGGCACCACGACCGCCGAAGCGCTATGGATGGGCGTGCCCACCGTCACGCTGCTGGGTGACACCATGCTATCGCGCCAGGGGGCGTCCATGTTGAACTGCGTCGGACTCCATGACTGGGTGGCCACCAGCGAAGACGACTATGTGGCGCGCGCCGTAGGCCTGGCCAGCGACGTACCGGCCTTGGCGGCGCTGCGGGCCACGCTGCGCGACAGGACCTTGCAGTCACCCTTGTTTGACAACCGCAGATTTGCCCACAACCTGCAAAACTGCTTTGACGGAATGTTCCTGTCCAGCCGCTGAAACACGCCATGTTTGGATGGTTCAAGAACCGGGGGCGGCAAGCGCAGGCTATCGCCCGCGAACGACTGCTGCAATGCCAGCAGTTGTGCCAGCAAGGACGTGCCAAGCTGGCGGACGGAGACGCGCAAGGGGCGCTGCTTGCCGCTGAGCAAGCGCTGGCGCTGGATGCAAACCATGCCGACGCCCACTTTCTGTTGGGCCAGTGGCATGAACAGCGCGCAGCGATAGGACAGGCCGCCGCATGCTACCAACGTGCCGTTGCGCTGAAACCCGATTTTGAACTGGCCTGCCACCACGCCTGTCGCACCTTGATTCAACTGGGGCAGTTGCCACAGGCCAGCACGATGGTTGCGGCCGGATTGGCCATGGCCCCGGACAACGCCGAGTTCCACATCCATGAGGGCAATATCTACCTCCTGACCGAAGACGTGGGCGCGGCATTGGAAAGCTACCGGGAAGCACTGCGGCTCGGGGCGGACACATCTGCCTTGCACGCCCTGGTGGGTGGACTCTCGCTCAAACGCAACGATCTGGGCACGGCCTTGTTCCACTTGCAGCGGGCTCTTGAGCGCGACCCTGGCAATATGGCCGCCCACCACGACATAGGGGTTGTGCATATCCGCCTGGGCCATGTAGAGCAGGCCATTCATCACCAGCAAACCGTGATCGCGCACGAGCCCTGGCAGTTGCAAGCCTACAGCTGCCTGTTGTTTGCACTGGGCTCCTCGGTGGAATGCACGCCGCAGCACTATCTACAGATCGCGACGGACTACGCGGCGCAGGTACGCAAGACCGTTGGGCCATTGCCGGCACTTCCCGCTCCCGCAGCACACGCTGTGCAGCCGACCAAGCCACTGCGCATCGGCTGGGTTTCGGGAGACCTGCGCCAACACGTCAACCAGGCATTTCTGCAACACGTACTGACACGGCTCGCCCAGGCACCGGTGGAGATGCTGGCCTTTTCCAACAACCCGTATGACGATGCAACCACGCAGGTGTTGCGCCCGTTGATGGTGCAGTGGCATGCGATCAGCCAGCTCAGTGACCGCGATGCCGCCCACCTGATACACAGCTGCCAGGTCGACATTTTGATCGACTTGTCCGGCCACACGGCGCACAACCGCCTGCCGGTCTTCGCCTGGCGGCCAGCGCCGGTCCAGGTCAGCTGGTTGGGGTTTTTTGCCAGTACCGGCCTGCATGAAATGGACTATCTGATTGCGGACCCACTGTCCGTGCCCCCACTGTGGCAATCCCACTTCAGCGAGCAGATTGTCTATCTGCCCGACACCCGTCTGTGCATGGCTGCGCCGTCGCCGGCAGTGCCACTGGCGGTCGGCGAATTGCCAGCCTCTGCCAATGGATACATCACCTTCGGCTGCTTCCAGGTGCTGTCCAAGATCAACGACTCCGTGCTGGCGGCATGGCAAAAGGTTTTGGCCCGGATGCCCGATGCGCGACTGCGGTTGCAAATTCGCTACCTGACCGTGCCCGGCGTGCGTGAGGCCCTCGCGCAACGCATGCAAAAGGCTGGTATGGATATGCAGCGGGTCACGCTGTTGGATGGGGTCCTGGCGGCCGACTACCTGGCGGCGCACCACCAGGTCGACATCATTCTGGACACCTTTCCCTACCCCGGTGGCACGACCACGGCCGAGGCCCTGTGGATGGGGGTTCCAACCGTCACACTGAAAGGCCATTCACTCCTGGCCCGACAGGGTGCCAGCATGCTGCACAACGCGGGATTGGCAGACTGGGTTGCGGATGATGTTGCGGACTATGTAGAACGCGCTGTCCGGCATGCGTCAGACCCTGGCGCATTGGCGCAACTGCGCCAGCAACTGCGCCAGCAGGCATTGGCCTCACCGCTGTTTGACAGCCAGCGGTTCACCGACCATTTGCTGGCGGCACTACTGGCCATGCGCGCTACGCGCTAGTTAGGCCGCCGTTTGCCGCATCAAGCGCTCAATGGCCGGCCATTCATTGGCGAACAGGTTTAGCTTGGCGGGCTTGTCATCATCCAGATAGGAAAAATCAAGCGCAAGAAACTCCTTGTACAAGCTTTCCTGGTTATCCAGCAAGAAGGTGGATTGCGGATCCAGATTCTGAATGACCCCCAGACCGGTGGGACACGCCCCGATGGTGTTGATGACCAGGTCAGGACGGTATTTCTTGAGCAGCACAATGAGTCGCCAAATATCGCCACTCCAGCTGTGCGCTAGGGGCTCGCGCCCAGCGGAGCGTTCGTCCAGCGGATAACAGTCATGCAGCAGGATGACCGAGTCTTTGCGTGCGTAGCGCTCCAGGTTGGCAAAGTCACGCATGGCGAATTCAAACTGGTGCATGCCGTCAATGAATGCCAGATCGACGCTGCGGCCACCCAGTTCGGCGCTCAAATCGTGCCCGGAAAAAAATGCGTCACTGGTGGACTTGAACATCTTGTAATGGGGCGGCAGCGTGAACTCGAGTTTGGGGTCGGGGTCAATGGCCACCACGGCCGTGGCAGCCTGCGCCAACTTCAGAGTCCCGCCCTTGAACACACCCACTTCCACATAGGTCTTGGGAGCCAGGCAGGTGTGGATGTTTTGCAAAACCTGTGCGTAGTGGTCGCCCGGCAACATCAACTCCATCAGCAAGCCAAAGGCCGATGCCGAATCGGGCGCAAACCGGCGCGCCAGTTCAGCCTGCTGCAGGGCCTGGGCCATGTCACCCAGCGTGGCCAGGCACATGGCCATTTGAAAATGGTAGTCACCAGGCTCGGCTTGCAGCGCATGCGCCTTCGCCAGGTCTTCCATGGCCTCGCGGGGCTTGTCCAGCCCGCGCTTGGCCGTGGCCCGCAACAACAGTGCATTCGGATTCTGCGGACTGCGCTGCAGCAAGGCGTCCAAGGCGCCCAATGCCGATGTAAATTGCCCTCTGCCAATGAACTGGTTCGCCTTGGTCAGCGCATCCTGATCCTGCAATGCGGTACTTTTGAAAAGATCTTTGATCAGTGAGACGAGCATGGTAGTGGATGGAAATGCTATCGAAAGGGGCAGCAGCGGCGCTTGGAACGAGCTTAACCGTTTTTTCCCTTGTGTTGCGCCTGAATGGCGTCTGTCAACACCTGTTCGAGCGCGCGCACGGGGCCCAAGTCATGGAACAGGAGGTCGTGAGATGCCAGGATACGCTGGCGCACGGCACGCTGCAGTGCCTCGTTTTCCACCAGTTGCATGGCTTTGTCGACAAATTCGGCATCTGACTGTGCCACCCATTCGTTCAAGCCCATGCACCGCAAGAGACCGCTGGCCAGGCGTCCCCGCATGAATTCGCCCTCATGGGCAATCACCGGCAAGCCGCACTCCAGCCCCTGCAGCGCGGTGTTGAAACCGGAAAATGCGATGGTGTCCAGCATCAGTGTGGCTCGCTGCATCAGCCCATAGAACTGCTCGCGCGGCAGTGCCGTAATGACGCACACCTGTGCATCAAAATCAGCGCCGACGGCGCGAAACGCCCGTCGCAAACGTTGCTCCAGGCCCTTGTTGAATTCCGACCGATGGCTGCCAAAGAACACCAGACGGCCAGCGCCATGGGCGCGCAGGCGCAGGGCCAGCGCAGCCCACACGGCGTCGTGCTCGGGCCGGTATTTGAAGGGCACGCCCGGGCATAGCAGCAAGGGCTCGTCCGCAGGCAGGCCCAGCGCAGTGAGGTCGGGTGCGACGACCGTTGGCATCAACGGCGCAACGCAGACACCCAGATGGGGCAGGCGTATCAACTTTTCGCAATAGTGGCTGTCACCCGCTGGGGGTTCCAGGTACTCGGCCGACAGGAACATGTCCATGGTCGGCAAGCCCGAGGTATGGGGATGGCCCCAGGCTGTGGCCTGCAGCGGCGCCAAACGCTGCGCCGCAAGTTGGGTGGTCAGCGAGTCCATACCGATTTCCGGATAGATCAGCACGTCCAGCTGTGCGTCTGCTATGGTGCGCGACCACTGCAACGGCGTGCGGGGCGCATCGACAAAATCGGTCGCCTCCGCCCGGGCGAATGCCGTCTCGGCATCGCTATGTCGGCCCAGGTGGAATACATGCACTTCAAACCGGCTCGTATCCAGGTGTTGAATCCACCCCTTGGCAATGGCGATCCACACCGAATGGTTGCGCACCTGCGCTGATGCGAATCCCACCCGCAGTTTGCGCCCGGTCAAGGCCGACGCAGCTGGTTGCGGTGCCAACCCGTCACCTGGCTGCAGCAGCCGCGCGCACAAAGCACCATATGGTTGCAACAAGGGAAGATTGTTGCGCGCGTGGTAGGCCAGGTAGAACGGTTGGGTGGAACCTACCGCCTGCACACCCAAGCTGGCCCGCTGGGGTGTGAACCAGGCGTCGAGCTCGGTAATGGCCTTTGCAAATGCCACGCGAGAGGCTTCCACCTGATCCGCATGGTCGTAAAAGGGGCGAATCTGCGCCATGGCCAGTGCCCAGCGGGCATTGGCGCATTCCGGGTCCTGTTTGATCGCCTGCCGATAGTATTGGCAGGCGGCGCTCACGTCGCCGGCGGCCATCAACGCATTGCCCAGGGCCAATTGCGCCCAGGCAGTGGCGCCGGGCAGGGCAAGCAGCCGCTTGTAGGCGGCGATGGCAGGCTCCAGCTCGCCCATTTCAAAATGGGTCGCGGCCAGGTTTTCCCAGGCTTGCGCCATGCGCGGGTCTATCTGTACCGCCAGTTTCAGGCTCGCAAGCGCTGCCGGCAGTTCGCCACTGTCACGCAGGAAAACCCCCAGGTTGTTGTGCGCCCCGGCGTGCTGGGCCGCGATGCTTGCAACGTGCTCAAACACCGCGCGCGCGCCAGGCCTGTCTCCTGCGTCCAGCAGCGCGGCGGCCAGGGCGTCGCAGACGGCCAAGGCGCTGGGGTCTTGCGCAAACGCCCGCCGCAAGGCCGTGACCGCCTCTGATTCACCCGTTGCAACACCCACCGGCTTCTGCAGTGCAGACGGCGGCACGGGTTTGCGGGATGTGAACCAGGACAGAATCATCAATAGAGAGGCTCAGCAGGTATTTTACAAATGGACGGCGTCGAGCAAAACCTGCTCCAGCGCACGCACGGGCTCCAGGTCATTGAATAGGGCCCCGCGCACATGTGCAATCTGTTGGCGCAAGGCCTGCACCGCGCCGGGGTCGTTGACCAGCTGCATGGCCTTGTCGACAAATTCGGCATGTGAGCCGGCAATCCAGGCATCCAGACCCACACGGCGCAGCAAGGCACTGGCCAGGCGTCCGCGCATGAACGCACCGTCGAAAGCGACGACAGGCAGCCCGCACTCCAGCGCTTGCAGTGCGGTGTTGAATCCGGAGAAACCAATGGTGTCCAGCATCAGACACGCACGCTGCATCAGCCCATAGAACTGGCCACGTGGCAGCGTCGGCACCACGCTGACGGTGCGATCGAAATCAAGCCCCTGTTGCACAAACGCGCGCCGCAGGCGCTGTTGCAATTGTTGCGTCAGGCCGGCGCGTGCGCTCTCAAAAAACACCAGTCGGCCTTTGCCTATCGCCTGCAAGTGCCGGCCCAGCGCCAGCCACACCGCGTCATCCTCTGGGCTGTATTTGAACGGCGTGCCCGCACACAACACAAGGGGCTCGTCGCTTGGCAGGCCCAGCGCCGAGAGGTCGAGCGGCTCCACGTGCGGGGTCAATGGCTCCACACAAACGCCCAGGTGGGGCAGGCGCACCAGCTTTTCGCTATAGTGCGCGTCGGCTTGCGGCGGTTCCAACAAGTCTGCGGACAGAAACACATCTATGGTCGGCAAACCCGTCGTATGCGGGTGGCCCCAACTGGCCATTTGCACCGCCACCAGGCGCTGCGCCGCCAATTGGGTGGTGAGCATGTCCATGCCAACTTCCGGATAGATCAAGACGTCCAGTTGCGCCCCGGCAATGGCGTCGGACCATTCGGCCACGGTGCGTGGTGTATCGATGAAGTCGGTTGCCTCGCTGCGCGCACGCGCCGTCTCCTGATCCCGGTAGCGCCCCACGTGGAAGACGAGGACTTCAAAGCGTTTGGGGTCCAGATGCTCGATCCAACCCTTGGTGATGGCAACCCAGACGGAATGGTCGCGCACCTGGGCCGACACAACGCCTAAGCGCAACTTGCGCCCGCCCAACGGCCCGGGCTTGGGCACGCGGCTGGCGGGTCCCGACCCTGCGGCCATCAAACGGGCGCACAGTTGCCCATAGGGCTCCAGCAGTGCCCGGTTGTCCCTGGCCTGGTAGGCCAGGAAAAATGGCTGTTTGGAGCCCACGGCAGTGGTGCCCAGTGCCGCACGGGCCGGTGTAAACCAGGCATCCAGATCCGCAATGGCCGCCGCAAACCCAGCGCGCGCATCCAGCATGTCTTGCACATTGTCATAGATGGGCCGCAGGTGCGCCATGGCCAGCGCCCAGCGCGCGGTGCCGTTCATCTGGTCCAATTCGATGGCACGGCGGTACTGTTTGACCGCATCGCTGGCTTTGCCCGCGGCCAAAAGGGCGCTGCCGTAGATGTAGTGGGCATCGGCAAAGTCTGGCTGCAAGGCCAGAGCCTTTTGAAAGCTGGCAATGGCATCGTCAAAGCGGCCCAACTCCTGCAATGCCAGGCCCAGGTTGTTGTGCCCATCGGCAAATCCAGGATTGAGCTCTAACGCACGGCGGTGGCTTGCCACCGCGTCGTCGTAGCGACCCATTTCCAGCAAAGCATTTCCCAGGTTGCTATGGGCTTCGGCGTAATCCGGTTGCACCTGCAAAGCCCGGCGGTAACTGGCCTCGGCCTGCTCGAAACGGTTGAGCTCTTCCAGTACACAACCCTGCGCCACGTGTGCATCGGCAAAGTCCGGCTGCGCGGCAACGGCCTGGGCGTAGCAGGCCAGAGCCTCCTCGCGACGCTCCAGGTGCAGATAGACATTGCCGGCGTTGTAATGGGCCGCCGCATAACGTGGATTGCATTCCAGTGCCTTGGCGTACGCTGCCAGCGCGGCATCCAATTGCCCGGTTGCCAGAAAAATATTGCCGCGACTCAGGTGCGCCTTGGCCAGCTGGGGCGCCAGGGCCAAGGCGGCGTCGTAGCAAGCCATGGCCTGCTCCCATGCGCCTGCGTCTTCGAATGTGTTGCCTTCGGTTATCCGTTGTAGCGCCGCCGGTTCATCACCCACCGCCTGGGAAGCAGGCGGCTTGGTGAAGGCCTGTTTGAAGCGTTGCAGCCACTTCATGGCTCTGGCCTTGGCGCTGCCGCTGCTTGCTGAACCGCTTCAACCAGCACGCGCTCCAAAGCCCGCACAGGCTCCAGGTCGTTGAAGAGAATGGGGCGGCGCTGGCAGATGTCCTGGCTCAGTGCGCTGCGCAACGCGGGGCTCTGTGTCAGTTGCAGGGCTTTGTCGATGAAGTCCTCTTCGGTGCTGGCGATCCAGTTTTCCAGCCCCAGGCGGCGCAGCAAGCCGCTGGCCAGGCGCCCGCGCATGAATGCGCCTTCGAATGCGACCAGCGGCAAGCCGCATTCCACGCACTGCAATGCGGTGTTGAAGCCGGAAAAGCCTATGGTGTCCAACATCAGCGCCGCGTGCTGCATCAAGCCGTAAAACTGCTCGGGCGGCAGCGTTGGCAGCATGCTCACGGTGGCGTCGAAATCGGCGCCGCCACGGGCAAAGGCCTGGCGCAAGCGGCGCTCAAATTGCGCAGTCATGGCCGGGCGCGGGCTGCGAAAGAAGACCATGCGCCCCTGGCCCTGTGACTGCAGGCGCCGGGCCAGGGCCACCCACACCGCATCATGCTCGGGGCTGTATTTGAATAGCTGGCCTGGGCATAGCAGCAATGGCCCGTCAACCGGCAAGCCTAACGCGGCCAGATCGGGCGCAACGGCCACGGGCGCCAGGGGCTCCACACAGACACCCAGGTGGGGCAGCCGGACCAGGCGCTCCGTGTAGTACCGGTCGGCGTCGGCTGCTTCCAGCAGGTCGGCCGACAGAAACACGTCAATCGTCGGCAGGCCAGTGGTGTCGGGGTGGCCCCAACTGGCGGCCTGCACCGGTGCCAGGCGCTGCGCCGCAAGCTGCGTGGTCAGCGGATGCATGCCAATGTCGGGGTAGATCAGCGCATCCAACTGCGCACTGTGAATGGTCAAAGCCCAGTCACCCGAGGCGTCCGGCTCATCCGCAAAATCGGTGGCTTCGCGGCGTGCCAGCGCCGTCTGCTCATCGGCAGCGCGGCCCAAGTGGAACACATGCACCTCGAATTGTGCAGGGTCCAGGTGGCGCACCCAACCCTTGGTGATGGCGTTCCACACGGAGTGGTAGTGCACATGGGCCGTGGCAATGCCTATGCGCAGTTTGCGCGGTGGGTTGAGCGGCGCTACGGCTACCACCCCCTTGCCGCCGGGCCGGGCCATCAGCCGCGCGCACAACTTGCCGTAGGCCGCCAACAGCGGCACATTGTCCTGCGCATGGTAGGCCAGATAGAACGGTTGGGTGGACCCTATGGCCGCGGCGCCCAGCGCAGCGCGCTCGGGCGTGAACCATATGTCCAGCGCGGCTACACCGTCAGCAAACGCCGCTCTGGAAGCCGCAATGGCCTGCACTGTGTCGTTGACAGGGTGGAGCTGCGCCATCACGCTGGCCCAGCGCGCCTTGGCATAGAGGGGGTCCAAGCCGATGGCGTGCTCGTATTGCTGAATGGCGTCAGCACTGTTGCCGGCGGCCATACAGGCGTTGCCATAGGCAAAGTACGTGCCCGCGTCAATACCACCGAGCGCGACCCGGCTGGCATAGGCCTGCAGGCATTCTTCGATGTTTCCCAGCTCAAAATGGGCCAGCGCCAGGTTGGACCAGGCGCCAGCAAAGCTTTGCTCAATGGCCACGGCACGGGCGAAGCTGGCCACCGCTGCGCCGGGTTCGCCGGTTTTCTTCTGGTAGGCACCCAGGTTGTTGTACACGGCCGCGTTGCGCGGCGCCAGCTCTGTGGTTTGCGCGTAAGCCTTACGGGCCTCTGGCGCATCGCCAGCTTCGTCCAAGCTGGCGGCCAGAAGGCCGCAAATGTCGGCCGAGGTCGGGTTCAGGGTAAAGGCGCTCTTGAGAGCGGTCACCGCATCGTCCAGGCGGCCCATCTGGCGCAAGGCCATGCCCAGGTTGTAGTGCGCAGCGGCATCTTGGTTATTGATAGCCAATGCCCGCCGGATATAGGTTTGGGCATCCGCCCATAAGCCGCGCTGCATCCCAATGACGCCCAGCATGTGCAGAGCATCGAATTGCTCGGGGCTGTGGGCCAAAACATCGAGGTAGGCAGCCTGGGCCACATCCAGATGCCCGGCACGCTGTTGCTCCAGGGCCTGGTGAACCAGGGCAGCGACATCCGCAGGTTGTACACGTCCATCGGTGAGGGCCGACGTCACGCTGGAACCATGTGATTTTGCGCCTTTGGGTCGGAACCAGGACGACAGCAACGACGGCAACGACATGTGCGGTGTAACGATCTATTGTGAAACGCGGAGATTGGACATTATGCTATGCGCTCAGACTCCGCCTTTGGAGCCCAGCGTCACTCTACCCTTCGCATGGACTATTACGACAGCTTCAATACCACCCTGCTGGATTTGGTTGAACCCACTGCACGCAGGATTGCATTGGCGCGGCATGCATAAGGTCCACGCTGATTACCGGCCAGACATTGATGGCTTGCGCGCAATCGCCATCTTGTGTGTCGTTATTTTCCACGCGTTTCCGTCGGAGCTCAGTGGCGGCTTTGTGGGCGTGGATGTTTTTTTTGTCATCTCCGGCTATCTTATTTCCACGATTCTCTTCAGGGATTTGCAGCGGGGGCAATTCAGTTTTGCGGGGTTCTACGCACGTCGTATACGGCGCATATTCCCCGCTTTCATTCTGGTACTGGTAGCTGTCTATGCCGCTGGTTGGTTTGTGCTGTTGGCCGATGAATTCAAGCAGCTTGGACTGCACATCGCAGCAAGCGCGGGTTTTGTTCAAAATTTCGTACTGCTTCAGGAGAAGGGGTATTTTGACGTCTCGTCTGAGCTGAAACCATTGGCACATATCTGGTCGCTGTCCGTTGAAGAACAGTTTTATCTGGTTTTTCCTGCCGTGGTGTGGGGTGTCTGGCGAACCGGTTTGAACGTCCTGGCGCCGATTGCCGTGCTGGCATTTGTTTCTTTCGTGGCGAATGTCAATAGTGCAGATACGAATGCCAGCTTGGCGTTCTACATGCCACATACGCGTTTTTGGGAGCTGTTTGCGGGTGCGGCATTGGCGCACTGGCAACTATTCAGGGCTGTACCCCTTTCACATGTTCCGAAGCTGGCGGCCTTCTATTCCTGGCTGGTCCATTCACTGCCGAAGCCTGAGCGACGCCATGCGGTATTGGCGGACGCGCTGGCAGTCATTGGCATGGTGCTGATCTTTGCCTCTGCCCTGATCCTGGATTCCAGCGATCCTTACCCTTCGTATGGGGCGCTTATGCCCGTGATTGGCAGCGCAATGGTGATCTTTGCCGGCCCTGTGGCGTGGGTTAACCGGCGTATCTTGTCAAACCGGTTCATGGTCATGATTGGTTTGATCAGCTATCCACTGTACCTATGGCACTGGCCATTGCTGTCGCTTGTAAACATTGTGGAAAATGGCGCTTCAGCGGCTGCCGTACGTCTAGGGGCCGTGGTACTGGCCTGTGCACTCGCCTGGCTGACCTACTACCTGCTGGAACGGCCGTTGCGCTTTGGAAACAAGGGTCGCACAAAGGTCTTGCTGATGCTGCTATCGATGGCCGCGTTTGGTGGTGTTGGGTATGCCACCTATCTCAGAGATGGCCTGGGTTTTCGACAATTTGCGGCCCCCGTTGTCTACGAAGGGGATGTTGGTCATGCCGAGTTCTACAAATATATTTCCCAAAAGTTCTACCCCTGCACGCCACAACGGATCTTTGACGAGGCCTTGAAATGGGAACATTTCACCCGGTGCTACCAGTCGCAAAATCGTGCGGATGTCGACCTTGCCCTGATCGGCGACAGCCATGCTGAACATCTTTTTATTGGCCTGGCGGAACAGTTGCCCCATAAAAATGTTGCCTACTACATCAAGGACGGTGCTGCGTTTATTGACAACCCCGACTATTCTCATATTTTCAGGAATACCATTGAAAGCAAGTCCATCAAGCAAGTCATTCTGACCATGAGCTGGGCCAAGCGGAGCTTTCTGCTGACCGGTAGCCAGTCTCTGGACCATCAACTTGCAAGGACAGCGGACGCATTGCTGGCTGCCAGCAAGCAAGTGTTTATCACCGACGATACGCCGTCATTTTCGTATGACCCCAGGAGTTGCCGCGTCAATCGAGCGCTCTCCCGTGGTTCCAACTGTGTTGTCGGTAGCGCCGAGGCACTATGGGTGCTGCACCAATACGGTGATGCATTACAAGGCGTAGCAAAAGAGGACCCGCGTATTCACTACTTGCATACCTATAAGTACCTCTGCAGTACCGAGGAGTGCAGCATGCTGAATGGCACGCAGCTGCTCTACCGGGACAAGAATCATTTGAACATCAATGGCAGCAAGTTTGTTGCACAGAAGATGGTCGAGGACAACCCGGTACTGAAGCAGGATTGATGCAACGGATCTTGCGCCACTATCGCTTGATGACAAGACCCTGGCCCGTTGGCAAGGGCATCACGCGGTAGCCACGTGCGCCAAACCAATTGTCTTCGGCCAGCTTCTGTGGGCGATAGGACGCCCATTCGTAGTCATCCAGTATCACCATGCCGCCGGGCACCACGCGGTCAAACAGTCTGTCCAACGCGGCAATCTCCGCGGGCGCCTGGTTCATGTCGATGTGCAGGTAGCAGATGCGTTTGGGGCAATGGCTTTCGAATACCTCTGGAATGAGGCCTTTGACCAGGCGCACTTGCGGATAGTCCTTGAACTTGCGCTGCACTCTGGCGAACAGCTCTGCACCATGCGCTGGCATGGCATCGTTCACCATTCCTTCTTCGTGCTCAAAGGCGTCATAGGCCCAGAATTGCTTGGGAAACTGCGTGCCGCCCAGATAGTCCATCACCGTCTTGACGGCGACCCCGGTGTAGGCGCCGCACTCGACGAAATCACCTTCCAACTGGATGCAATGGAATGCCGACGTTGCCAATATATAGCGCCGCCAGACGATGCCTTGGTCTGACAGCGTCTCCACATTCTTGTTCCATGCATCAAGAAAGACCTGGTCGTCCAGCATGGAGTTGTTGCGACCCCAGGTGATCAAATTGTCGGCCGCATGAAAGCCGCTGGGAATGGATTGGGTCAGTTCCGCCACCAGGGCGGTGACACGCTCCTCTTTTTGCTGCTCGATGAAACCACCAAAATAGGGGATGGAAATATTGGTTATCTTGTCCTGAAGGCCCAGTTTTCGCAAAGACGGCAGCCGGGGACGTGGCGATCTAAACCTTGAAAAAATGTCCTTCATGAGACTTGTCAGCATAAAACCCTTTTGTATTAAGCCTGGGCCGCGATATCGTTCAGCGTCTGCGTCACCAGCAGCCATTCAGCATCGGATGCCAGTGCTATGGAGCACAGCTCGCCATAGTCGGTAGACACCCCGTGGCGCAGCTTGCTGCCATGTTTGGCCATGAACACATTGGCGTAATGCTGCCAGGCGTCGTCCCATTGGCCACCGGAGGCATGGATCACGCACAGGTCGTGGCAGATGGCCATGCGCATGCCAGCCAGGTGCGCAGAGAACGTGAAGTCCACATCGTACAGATGCCAGCCGTCGAAATGGGTCTCGTCAAAACGCAAAGCGTGTGCGACTTCCCGCCTGGCTGCGAAGAATGCACCGTCCAGGGCTTGGGCATTTGGCGTGCAGGAGCCACGCAGGTCGTAGCATTGCATGACCAATTGCCCCGTGACGCTGTTGCGTGAACCAACCTGACCGTGGAAATGCGGCCAGCCTGCGTGCACCCATGCGGGGCCTGTCAGTCGGGTGGTGCCCGCAATGCCGATGATGTCAAATCGTTCCAGATACGACGACAGCTTGTGCGCAAAGTCGGGGCTGACGATTTCAATATCGTCATGCGAGAAGATCAGGTAGTCTCCCGTGGCCTGGCGGATGCCGCGGTTGTAGCCTTCGCACAAGGAACGGGCATCGTGTATGCCAATGATGTCGTGCGGGACATCTGCCAGCAGGGCGTGGTAGTTGGCGCACACGCTGGCAAAACGCGCGGGGTCGATGCTGCAGATGATGACAGAGATGTGCTTTGACGGCGCTGGCGGGTGCTGCGCCGTGGGCGCCGCAATGCGCAGGCTGGGCTTGCTATGCCGTACCTTTGCTACCGCCATCTGCAAAAGTGCGTGCTGGTACAGTGGATAGCTCGGCTTGAGCGCCAGGCATGCCGAAAATGCGGGCTCCGCTTGCCGGTAATCGGCCAGTTCGAAATGCGCGCTGCCAAGCAGGTAGTGGATGGGCGCGCGTCGCGCGTTCAATGCATTCGCCTGCAGGGCGTATTCTGCGGCTTCTCGGTAGTGTTGCGCCGCAAAAGCCTGCACGCCGTTTTGGTACAGGGCTTCAAGCTGCGAATCCCCTTTGGAGCCGAACGATTGAAGGAATTTTTTGAGCACCGGCTATCCTGAATGGCTGCTTGCTGAACACTGGGCGGTGACGCCACGTCAGGGCGCGGCCTTGCTCTGCTCGGCCAGGATTTCCGCCAGCAATGTTGTGGCCTGTACGTGGCCTGGCTGCAATCGCAGCGCGCGGTGGCAAAAATCAATGGCCCTGGGATACTGTGCCTTGCGCTGGTAGTGGCCGGCAAGCCATAGATATTCCGCAGCATTCATGGCGAAGGCTGGCTCGCCCGTCATGAGCACCGTGGGGTGCTGAATGAGCTTCTTCTCGATGATCAGCATGGAGTCATAGAAATGCAGGCCGTACGCTGATTCGGTGACGGGTGTGACCATGAAGTCGTCAGATTCCGAGTACCACGCGTGCAATTGATCAATGAGGTTTTTGCTGAACTCTATAAACGTGCCGGGACCGCGCAGGCTACCGCTCCATTTTTGCATGTAGCTGGTGTGCAGGTCTTCCGTGATATAGAGCCCGCCGGTTTTGACCGCAGGGTACATTTCCTGGAAGGTCACGATTTGTTGCTGCATGGTGTGCCCGCCATCATCAATGACGATGTCGAAATCTCCATACTTCTCGCGCAGCAAGGCGTGGGTTTTGGGGTCCTGCTGATCACCAACGACGATTTCAATGCCCGGCTCGACCATGTTCAAGCAGCGAGTATCAATGTCGACGCCAATGATCTGTGACTCGGGGTGGAAATACTGCTTCCACATCTGCAGCGAGCCACCATGGTAGACCCCGTATTCCAACAATCGTATGGGCCGACTCCGGTAGGCGCTGAAGTGGCGCTCGTAGATGTCAAAGTAGTGGCGCCACTTGGAGGTGACGCGACCCGGATTGTTGTCGAAGTACTGGTAGAGAAAATCGCTGTCGCTGTTGTCTTGCTGCATCTGGTGGGGTTCCGCTCAGTTCACTGTGATTATTGAACAAGAGCGGACTTTCGACTAGTGTGGGAGAGCGATGGTTTGCAGCACCGGGTAGGTCTGCGCGTTGTCGTCCCATACTTGTTTCGCCGAGACGTAGTACTGCGGCCCATACACTCCGTACAGAACATTCATGACACGCACTGCGCCTGCGGGGTCATCGTTGAGCGCTAGCGCCATGGCATAGCGCAAGGTCATGCCGCCGTTGGGAATGCGCTGCACGGCCAGGCGCATATCCTCCAGTTGCTGCGCAGGCATATGGGGTTTGGCTCGCAGGCGGGTAGCCCGTTGCAAGGTGGCCATATGCGACAACAGGTGGACGCTTGGAATCTGGTAAGCGGCATCGGTAGCACCAACCCGCAGGTTCTCGAACCGGGTCACGCGCACATCTTCTTCAATGAGGGTGTATTCGTAGGCCATACAAGCGCCAACGCCTGCCCAGATGGCAAACGCAGCGGCAGTTGCCGCACGCTGCGACTGCCAGACGCTGCGGCTGCGCAGCGATACCTCTGCAACCCCCATTAGCAGACCGGCGGCGAGCAGGAAGTAGGAGTAGGCAAACGACAGCTCGACCATGCTGTGCAGGCAAAGGGGAAGCAGGCAGGCCATGGCGTAGACGCCTGCGCTCGTGCGGGCGCGATACAGGCGCGTGCAAAACCAGTAGCCCCCCAGGCCAATGAGCACCAAGCCCAGCGGAATGCCATTCCAGGCCATGATGTCAAGCAAAGCATTGTGCGCGTAACTGGCTATCAACACACCGGGATACTGCAGGGCGCCAGCAGAGGTGGCTGCGAAGGTTTGATTCCAACCATAGCCTGCCCACGGTGATTGCCGTATGCCTTCAAGGGCCTGCTGCCAGATCAGGGCGCGGCCATTGACTGTGAACAGCGGCTCCCGGTCCACGGTGAGCATCAGAGCCTGGTCAATGGTGGGGGAGGCCAGGCTCACCAGCACAAAGAAAACCATCCATGCCACGATGTGCCAGCGCGCCAGACGTGGCCGCAGCGTGGAGTGTTTCGCCAGTAGAAAAAGGCCCATCGCGAAGACGCCTACCATGGCGGCGCGCGAATGGGTGAGCATCAACACATAGGTAAGAACAGCGATACCCAATGCCAGCGTTAGCTTGCCTATGACTTGACGCTCAAAAATATAGGTGAACGCGGCTATGCCCATCAGTAGCAATGTGCCCAATTGGTTGGGTTGGGCCAGGTTGCCCATGGCGGGGTCACCAACATCGGTTTGGGCCACGTAGATGCCCATGCTCTCGTCCAACTTGAGCCACTGCAGCAAGCCAATGGCTGCCGACAGCAGCGCGGCCACCCACAGCATGTGGAACAACGGCGGTACGGATTGATCTGCGCTGCCCGTTGCCAAACGGTAGCCAATCAGGATGGCGATGGCCCAACCGATGAGATAGAAGGACGCCATCCATGCATCACCCGCCATGGGACTGATGCCAAGCGCATATTGAAACCAGGGAATCGTCGCGGCGGCGGCAACGCACAGTGCCGAACCTATCCACGGAATGGCGCCGCCCTTGCGATCGATCAGGATCGCGACGGAGAGCAGTGCGATGGAAACGAAGGCCAATGCTTCCGAGTCGAAGTTCAGCCAGGGAATATAGTGGTTAGGCAATAACCAGCTGAGGCAAAACAGGCTCCAGCCCAGCCATTGCAAGTTGTCTGCCCTCAACAAAAAAACGCCCCTTTCGGGGCGTTTTTTGACAAGCGAGAAAAAGCTCAAATCAGCCTTTGCACGAACCAGGCAGGAACTTGCCAGGCATATTGGTGTTGTCATTGGTATTGCCGCAGCGCCATGCAGTAACAGCACGGGTACCGTCAGTGGAGGTTGCCAACGTGGTGCCCATCATGGGAGCCAGGGACACAACGTATGTGTCGATGTTGGGGTCACCGAAGCCACGTGCATTCACGGTAATTTGACCGTTAACCGTAGTGGTAACCAGCGCAACGTACTTGGTGCCAGAGGCAGTCGTCGTGGTTTCGCAACCCCAGTTGTTGGCGGTAACCGTCAGAGCGGTACTGGTAGCAGACTGGAACGCTTCAGTGATCGCTGTACGGCAGCCGGAGGCAGCCAAGATCACTTCAGACATCTTTGCCTTCTTGGTGTAGTCGGAATACGCTGGCAAAGCCACCGCAGCCAAAATACCAATGATCGCGACCACGATCATCAGTTCGATAAGGGTAAAACCCCTTTGCATGGAACGCTTCATTGGAAACTCCTTGGTTGAAGACTAGCAGGAACCTACCGGCTTGCAGATTCCGTGCCAATCATTCTAGTGCCCGTATTTGACGCTGCAAAGGCTTTTTTTGGCCAATCCGGCAAATTGGCCTGTCAAATTCTGCCATTTTTATGGGAAGGCGACATTTTTGTCAGGCCATGCGCGTCACTTGATGCAAACCTGCCGTACCATTTTCAGATCGGTCAGTCCCATCATGATCTTCTCCATGCCATCCATCTTCAAGGTGCGCATGCCGCCTTCCACGGCCGAGGCAAACAGGTCGGCAACGCGGGCCCGCTCCTGGATGAGTTTCTTGACGCCGTCATCGGCCACCAGCAACTCGTGCAAGCCGACGCGACCCTTGTAGCCGGTCTTGTTACACTTTTCGCAGCCGACTGCCTTGTACAGTTTGATCTGGCCACCTTCGCCATAGGTTTTTTGCCAGACGTCGACCATCTTCTTTCTCTCGCCTTCAGCGTCAGCTTTCCAGGCCTTGGAGTGGCGTAGTTCCTCAGAGTATTCAATGGTGAAGAGCCGGAACTCTTCGGCGTCCGGCACATAGGCTGCCTTGCAGTCGCACAACTTCTTGGCCAGACGCTGGGCCAGAATGCCCAGCAGCGCATCCGCAAAATTGAAGGGGTCCATGCCCATGTCCATCAGCCGGGTGATGGACTCTGGTGCGGAGTTGGTGTGCAGCGTGGAGAACACCAGGTGGCCGGTCAGCGAGGCTTCCACCCCCATGGACACGGTTTCCTTGTCGCGCGATTCACCGACCATGATAATGTCGGGGTCGGCGCGCAGAAAGGCCCGCATGATCAGCGCAAAGTCGATGCCCGCCTTTTTGTTGATCTGCACCTGGCGCAGGCCCTTTTGCGTGATTTCGACCGGGTCTTCCGCAGTCCAGATCTTTGTGTCTGGCGTGTTGAGAAATTTCAGAATGGAGTGCAGCGTGGTGGTCTTGCCGGAGCCGGTCGGCCCGCACACGTAGAACAACCCATAGGGTTTGATGACCGTTGCCTCCAGGCGCTCCTTGTTGTGCGGTGTCAGACCCAGCTTTTCCAAGGGAATGGGTTCGCCAGCGGCCAGGATCCGCATGACCACGTCTTCCACACCGCCGGCCGATGGAATGGTGGCAACCCGTAGCTCAATGTCCAGTGGACCGTATTTCTTGAACTTGATCTTGCCGTCTTGCGGCTTGCGGCGCTCGGAGATATCCAGGTCGCACATGATCTTCAAGCGCGTGACCATGGCGGCGCGAAAGTGAGCGGGCACTTCCACGTAGGGCAACAGACTTCCATCAATGCGAAAGCGAATACCGGTCTTGAATTTGCCGGGCATGGGCTCGATGTGAATGTCGGAGGCCTTCTGGTTGTAGGCGTCAATGATGACTTTGTTGACAAACTTGACCAACTCGTTGTCTGCCGCAGCGGACTCCAGTGAGTCGTCGTTGGCGCCGTCATCGATGGGGCCGCCGTCCATGTCGGCCAACAATTGATCGATGGTGCTGCTGTCTGGTGTGGCGCCGAACAGCTGGTCCAGGCTTTCCCGGAATTCGGTCTGGGTGGTGACCCGGTAGGCGAACTTGGCGATGCGCGGGAACACCTGGGGCACCACGCGCGAGCCACGCACGGCCTCGGGGTCCATGCACATGATGACCAGGCCGTCTGGCGACTCCTCCAGCGGAATCCAACCCTGCTCTTCGATGAATTCGCGTTTCAACGCGCCGTGCAGCATTTCCGAGCGAATCCGCCCGGCGTTAAAAGCCTCGTAGGGTACGCCGAAGAATTTTGACAGCGACGGGCCGATTTGAACGGGGCGAATCTTGTACTGCGCCATCAGCAGGTGTTCCACCGAGTTGCCTTCGGTGCGGGCATCCTGTATGCACTGGGTCAGTTCTTCATCGGTCAACAGGCCATCGGCAACCAGGGCGTCGTACTTGGTGGCCTTGCGCTGGGGCACGGCGGCCGCACCGCCATTGGCGCGCTGGCGGATGGCTGTGGCCAGGGTTTTGCACAGTTCGGAGACGCCGTCTACCTCCAGATCGCCAAAGGTTTCATCGCTCTTGTTGTTGATGACCTGCAGCACCCCATGCAGTACTTTGCCTTCCAGAATGGGGGCCACCAGCATTTGCTTGGTGCGATAGCCCGAGCGCTTGTCGACCACCTTGAGGAAGGTCAGCGAGGGGTGGATTTGCTTGAGTGCCTCGTCGTCATACACATCGGGCAGGTTCAGCGACGTGCGGCTGAACGCCGCATAGCCGGCAATACTTTGCGGCGAAATGGGTAGCTTCAGGTCACTGCTGCTGTTCAACCCGGTCTTGATCTTGGAAACGATAGCCGTTTGATCGTCGTTGACCGCATACAGCGTCAGGCGGTCGGCATTGAGCAGCTTGCAGATGTCCTGGCTGGCCTCGAGCATGATCTGCTCCAGGTTTTCCGTGTCATGGATGCGTGCCGTGACGTGGTGCAACTGGCGGTAGAACAGGGCCTCAAAGGTCATGCCGCGCTTTTGCGACGGCAGTTTTTGCGATTCGAAGAAAGCCTGTTCCGACGCTTTTTCCGAGGTGCCGGACGCCACGACAGCATTCATATATCGAACTCCTGTCCAGCGCGCATGCGCCGAATGTCGTGTGTGACATTGGGTCCAAAGGGTTGGGTCTGGTCAAACCGCTGTATTTCAGCCATAATGAGTTCGGTCTCTGCGGGTTTGGTATGCGTAATGTAGATGGGGTAGTTCTTGCCCTTTGCAATGCAGTCCAACTCATTGGCCAGCACATTGGGCGACAAATGCAGGCTGCGCCGCGCCAGGTCTTTTTCCCGGTTGCTGAAGGCGGTTTCTATGACCAGCATGGCCACATTCAGCTGGTTGACACGGTCCCAGAAAGCCTGGTTGCGCTCCGTGTCGCCGGTGAATACCCAGCAGCCGTGTCCGGCAGTGATGGCATAGCCGGCGGCCGGCACCGTATGCACAGCCGGCAGCACTTCGACATATTTGTTGGTCAACGCAATGGTTTGACCCACCTTGATCTCGTGCAGCGTGATGAACGGCGCCTCCGGCGTGGGAATGCGACAGAAGTCGGGCCAGATCACATTGTTGAAGACATGGTTGCGCAGCGCCTCCAGCGTGCCGGCCAGCCCATAGACTTTCAATGGCAGCTTGCGCTGGGCCGCGATGGCATCCACCATCAGCGGCAAGGCCGCGATATGGTCCAGGTGCGAGTGCGTCAGCAGCACGTGGTCGATGCCGCGCATCTCATCCAGGGTCAGATCGCCCACTCCGGTACCGGCGTCGACCAGTATTTCACCGTCAATGAGAAACGAGGTGGTCCTGCAATCCTTGGCGATCGCCCCTGAGCATCCCAGTACACGTACTTTCACGGCATACGCCTCATTTGGTTAGGTAGTTGGTGGCCCCGTCCCACTCAGGATCAAATGGAAGTAGCCGGTTGGAGGCTACCTTCTCAGCATACAGTTGGTAAAGGAACTTTTTGGCATTCATACGCGATAAATTGATCAGCAAAACGTCTGCCTGATCCCAATTCTGCGCCCGATAGGCTTTGAGGAACGATACCCAGGTCTTTAACTCCGCAGTGGTTGATTCATTCATTTGCGCCATGGGCGCCATGGGCCAGTAGATATTGACCGCCTGCTCCTTGCCCTTGACACGCACCAGGTCCAGTTCTTGCCAGGCAAACTCGTTGGCCAGCTTGCGCGTCGATTGGCTGACGACGATGTCCACTCCGTATTCCTTGGACAGGCCTTCCAGGCGGGAGCCCAAATTCACCGAGTCCCCGATAACGGTATAGGCTTGGCGAATGTCCGAACCCATGTCGCCCACGCACATGGTGCCGGTGTTCAGGCCAATGCCGATGCCGATTTCCGGCAGGGAACGGGCCCGATGCTCCGCATTGATCTCTCGCACGGCGATGGCCATCTCCATGGCGGACTTTACCGCCAGATAGGCATGTTCAGGCGTCTCTACCGGGGCGCCCCAGAAGGCCATCACGCAATCACCCATGTATTTGTCGATCGTTCCGCGGTTGGCCCGTATCAGAATGGTCAGCCGGCTAAAAACACCGTTCAACAACTCCTGCAGCTTGGTCGGCTCCATGCTTTCCGACATCTTGGTAAAGCCCCGCATGTCGCAGAACATGACGGTCAACTCCCGGCTCGTCGCCTCCATGCTGTAGCTGTCGGGGTCCTTGACCATTTCGTCCACCAGCTCGGGCGGCACATAGGAGCCAAACAAATGCGCCAGGGCGCGCTTGGACCGGCTTTCCACAAAATAGCCATAGCTCATGTTCAAGGTAAAGGCCGTCAGCGTCATGATGATCGCCGCCGCCAAGGGCATGACCAGTCCAAAGCCGACATAGAGCCAGGTGTTGAGACCCATGACGGCCGCCAACACGCCCAGGCTCAGCAGCACAGCACGTGGTGCTGACAACAGCGGCAGGCCTATGGCCAGCAAGAGGCCGGCTATCGCCAGGACAAAGACGTCATAACCCATGGCGTAGTCGGGCTTCAACACCACCTTGCCATCCAGCCATCCGGAAATCAGATTGGCGTGGGCTTCCACACCGGGATAGACCTGGCCAACCGGCGTCACCCGCAAGTCCAGCAGACCGGGTGCCGTGGTACCCAGCAAAATGATCTTGCCTTTCAGGGTGTCCGCTGCCACGCGCCCGGCCAGGACATCGGCGGCCGATATGTACTTGAACGAACCACCATTGACGCCACCAAGACCCCGGTATGGCACCAAGGCCGCAATATGCTGGTCCACGGGAAGAGCCAATGTGGCGTTGCCGGATTTGAGCTGAATACGGTCCAAGCCCTGGTTGCTGCGCGACAACCATTGCTCGTCCGAAAAACCCGGCAAAACCTGCGGTGAACCGGCCAATCGGCGAAACATGGCCAAGGAAAGCGATTCGTAGAACTGGCCATTGTGTTCGGCCAGCAAGGGCAGTGCGCGCACGACCCCGTCCAGGTCTGGCGTGGTGTTGAAATGCCCGGCCAGCGGCGCCGCCTTGGCCAGCACGTCAATATTGGCGCCATATCCGGTCCAGGCATAGGCCTCTACACGGCGGCCTTTCAGATCCGTTTTGGACATGACCGGCGCCGGCAATGTACCCACCTTGCGCCCGTCACCTTCGTTGTTGAAGTAGTAGCCCAACACAATGGGCTTGCCTTCGAGCTGTTTGGCGAACAGGGCGTCGTAATCGAGTTCCGGCTGCATCTGCTTGAGCCGTTCCGAGAACCCGGCCTGGTCCTTGAACTCGTTGCGTGCCAGTTCGTTGAGTCGGCTCATGCCCGAGCTGTCATCGGGCTCCGCAAAAACAATGTCAAAGCCCAGCAGGGCGATATGCTGCTGGTTGAACAGCACGTCCACCAAATGGCCCACCTTGTTGCGCCCCCAGGGGAAGCGCCCGACTTCGGCCAGGCTTTTTTCATCGATGTCGACAATGACGATGCGATCGTCCATGGACTTGGGCATGGTGGCCCGCAACCGCGCATCGTAAATGGCATCGTCCAGCCGCTGTATGCCGCCCATGGGCGCAATGCCAACGGCATGCAGCAACACCAGTACCAGTGGTATCAGCGTGACCGCAATCCGTTGCCAATGCTTAGCCAGGGTTTTCATGCGCATCACCTCGGGTACTGGCGCGCCATGGACTCGACCAGTCGGCTAACCCAGACCGTCAGGTCTGGACAAACTGCATTTGCGTGCCGGCCAACTCGATCAGATCCCCATTTTTCAAGGAGATGGGGTCCGCCTTGATGGGGTTGCCGTTCAAGGTCGGGTTGCCGGCGCCTTCCACATGGTGCACCACAAAACCTTGCTGGCGCCGGGTAATGGCTGCCACGGCAACGCCGGGCTTGCCGATGGTGGTCACCACCTTGGTCAGCGGAACTTCGCGGCCCGATGCGGCACCGGACAGCACCTTGATCGATGCCGTGACGCCACCCATGCCCATGGAGTCGCCGCCGCTGACGACCGGAGCCGTGGCGCGCGGTGGCGGTGGCGCTGCCGGACGCGCCTTGACCACCATGGTCTTGTCAAAGTTATCGGCAACGCCATCGCCGACAAACTTGATCTTGTACTTGCCGATTTCAATGCTGTCGCCGTTTTGCAGCTGCTGCTTCTTGACAGCCTTGCCGTTCAGGTAGGTGCCGTTGGTGCTGTTGAGATCTTCCAGTGTGACCTCGCCGCCACTCATTTGCAAAATGGCGTGCTCGCCGCTGACCGCCAAGTTGTCAATCACAATATCGTTGTACGGCCTGCGTCCCAAAGTTGTTTTGTCTTTGGTGAGCTGTACTTCCTTGATCACGACCTCATCGATCGAAACGATCATTTTCGGCATGATCGACTCCTTTTCCTGTAATTTGTTTCTGGAAAACGCTGACGCATCTTACTTCCCCAACCATCGGGCGATTAGACCCTTCTTTTCAGCCGCTTCCTGCACTTCGACCAAAAGCACTGAAATATTGTCCCGGCCACCATTCTCGTTTGCCAGATCTATCAATTGCGCCGCTTTTTGCTCCAGCGGCAGCTCAGTAGTCACAATTTTAGCGATGGCGGCATCGTCCATCATGTCCGACAGGCCGTCTGAACACAGCAAATAGATATCACCCACCTGCACGGGGTGCTCATTGACTTCCAGCAGTACGGAGTCGTCGACTCCCAAAGCACGTGTCACCAGATTCTTGATGGACGACGTGGCCGCCTGCTCCGGCGTGATCAACCCTGCGTCCATCTGCTCCTGCAGCAGCGAATGGTCCTTGGTGATTTGCTCCAGAACGCCGGCGCGCAGGCGGTAGCAGCGCGAGTCGCCAATATGCCCCAGCACCAGTTTGTCGTCACGAAAAACGCCGACAACCAGCGTGGTGCCCATGCCGGCATATTGCGCGTTGGAATTGGCCGAATTGAAAATCGAACGATTGGCGTTGTCCACGCAAATTTCCATGGCGCGACGCACTTCACGCGCCTTGGCGCCGTCGCCGGCCTCGGTCAACCAGCGGCTGAGCTCCGATTTGATGAAGGCCGTGGCCATACCGCTGGCGATTTCGCCGGCGTTGTAGCCACCCATGCCGTCGGCCAAAACCGCGGTCAGCGTTGGCTCGTCATACACCACCGAATCTTCGTTGTTGTCTCGTGCCCGGCCCGGGTCTGTTTTTGCACAAAAAAGGTAATTCATGGGTGCTTATTTCTCAGATTCCGAACCATTGCCATTGCCAGAGTCCCCGGCTCGGGGATTTCGCTGGATGACAGTCTTTTCAAATTGCGCGGCGCTCGCCGGCACGGTGGCCATGAAGTCGACTTTGTTTTTATCCCCAGAAACGGCTGTCTTGTTGGTCGCAGGCCCGCCCACCGCAGTAGCGGCCATGGATGCAGGGGCAGCAGAGCCCGACAGGTGACTCAAAACGCTGCGCAATTCGGCGGCGAACTGGTCCCCGGTCTGGTAGCGCGTTTCGGGCCGCTTGCTCAAAGACAGGGCAACCACGTCAGCCAGACCTTGCGGCAATTCAGGACGGATGATTCTGACATCAGGTGCTTCTTCGTTTGCAATCTTGTACATCAACTCGGACATCGAATCGCCACGGAATGGTAACACTCCGGCCAGCATCTGAAACAACATGACGCCCAGCGAATACAGGTCGGAACGGCCGTCCACCTTCTTGCCGGCCAACTGTTCGGGCGACATGAAGCTGGGCGTGCCCAGCACCAAACCGGTCTTGGTTTTGCTGGAATCGGTAATGCGCGCAATACCAAAGTCGGTCACCTTGACGGTATCGCTTTGCTCCTCGTACATGATGTTGGCGGGCTTGATGTCGCGGTGCACCACGTTTTGCTTGTGCGCATAGGCCAGCGCTTCGGCCACCCGGGCCACAATGCTCACCACCGTAGGTACCGGCAACAACTGGTCACCCTTGCAATGGTCGGCCAGGTCTTTGCCCTTGAGGAACTCCATGGCGATGTAGGCCAGGTCATGCTCCTCACCAGCATCAAAGATGGTCACAATGTTCTGGTGCTGCAGGCGCCCGGCAGTCTCTGCTTCACGGAAGAAGCGTTCCCGCGCATCCACCAATTCGTCGCCAGCGAACTCCTGGCTCAAGGCCATGGTCTTGATGGCCACGACACGGCCGATCTTGGGATCCTTGCCCAGATAGACCACGCCCATGGCACCCTTGCCCAGTTCTTTTTCGACCTGGTAGCGGCCCAGCATGGGCTTTTCCACCGCGCCGCCTTCCAGCAGCATGGTGCCACCGGGGTGGCCACCGCTGCCGCCCAGCATGACGGTCTCTGACAAATTCTTGGCACGGTTGAGCTTGGCCTTGATGTCCTTGTAGTTCTTGTCAAAAGCCGCCATGTGCTCGTACACCGCCTCGGCCTTGTTGAACTGGCGCTTGCGCTCAAAGTCCATGGCCAGGTTGTACAGATTGCTCATGACCGCGTCATTCAAGGGCACGCGGCGGAAGCGGTCAAAAGCCATATCCAGTTGACCCTGACCTTGCAGTGCCAGGCCCATCATGCGGTTGGTCTCGGCCGATTCTTCATCAGCCTGCGCCTTGCCGGCCTCGGTAACCAGGAATCGTTTGGTGGTCAGGGCCAGATGGCCCAAGACCAGCAGGCTTGCCGATAAGACCAACTCCAACCAGGTGGCGGAAGCAGACAACAGCGCGAATTCAGTGCCCAGTAGGGCAACGAACATCACGACCGTTGCGCTAGCCGCCATGCCGGCGGACAACCGGGGCAGCGCAAAAATGATGTACGCAGCAATCAACAGAAATATGCACAGATTGGCAACGGGTGCCCATGTGGGCTGCACGATGAAGTGCTCGTTGAGAATGCTGGAGGTGATGTGTGCGATCGTTTCGGCGGACGACAGATTTGGATTACCAGGCACTGGAAACTGATTGCCCAAACCGACTGCCGTGGTGCCGATGATCACTATTTTGCCCGCGTACTTCGACATGGGTATTTTTCCGGACAGCACGTCGTAAAACGAATCTGCGGTAAAGGCCGGCTTGCCGGCAACCCCCTTGTAAAACTGCGGATACATCACTGCGCGTTCGTCCGTTTTGATACGCAGCTTGCCAATTTGCACGGACTGCTGCCCTGCATTGTTGAGGTGCAGGTCGGAGGCGGACAAATTCAAGCTCTTTTCTGCCGCCAACAAGGCCATGGAGGGAACTGCCTTGCCAAAGTAGTTAATCAGCAAGGGCTCTTGCCGCAGAGATCCATCTATCGGATCCGTGTAAGGATTCAGATGCCCTACTCCAGCCGACGCTGCTCCAATCAATGCGATGGGTTCTTGCGCGCGCGCGGCAGACAAGGAGAACCCGCTAGGGTCGTCCACTGCACTCGTTAGCGCAAAATCGGGCAATGGGCTATCCGGTTTGCCTTGCTGCTCACCCATGACAAAAAAAGATGGCAGTATGACGTTGCCTGCATTTTTGATGCTGCTTGCCAGTACCGCATCGGTGTCCAGCGCAGTCTCTGCCTCCGCGATCAATTGCGTCAACTGTTCGTTGCTGGCTGCTGCCTCAGGCGTCGTACCCAACGCCGCCTTCATTTTGCGGATGTAAACCAGACCAGGGTCTACTTGAGGCTCAAAGAAGAAGACCGTATGGACGATGACTTTGGCCTTGGCGGCCACGAGTTGATCGATCAGTTTGGCGTGAATGTCGCGGGGCCAGGGCCAACGCCCCAGATTGGCAAGACTTTGGTCATCGATGGCAATGACAGCTATACGGTCAGATGGTTGCCGCGAGGTACTGGTACTGGCAAAGTCATAGAAGCGTCGCTCCAGACCGGCGATCAAATCTGTCGCTTGGTACAACACCAAAACCGCCAGCACAACCGCTACGCCCGCGAACCAGTCTGCCCTCCAAAAGGCGCCCGACTTAGATGATGAAGATTTCGCCACGTGCCAGCCCTACCCCTGTTTGCGGCTGCATTAGCTCAGCAGCACCACCCACGACAACAATAAACCTCTGATCGAGCGATCAAGGCAGGAGCCAACATTAGCAGATGCCGTTCGTTCCGACAAGAGACTTATTCAAGCATTTGTATTCTTTTTGATAGCGCCTGCATCACTAGTGCTGCTGTTTTCCGAGTTTTCTACCCAAACCGACAACCAGCGCCGCGCCAGCGACGGCGGCGGCGTAATGCAGCCACGGGTAGTTGCTGACAACACCTTGCAGCGCAGCATCGCCGACCATGGTCTCGCCACCGACCCAACCAATCAGCGCGGCGCCCAGCAAGATGATGATGGGGTAGCGTTCCATCAGTTTTATCATCAGGGTGCTGCCAAAAATCACCATGGGAATACTCAGTGCCAGCCCGAGTATCAGCAAGACCATGTCGCCCTGGGCGGCAGCGGCGACGGCGATCACATTGTCCAGACTCATGACCAAGTCGGCAATCAGGATGGTGCGTATGGCGGTCAGCAGGTTGGCGCTGCCCTTGTGCTCCTGCTCGGCGTCTTCTTCCTCGATCAGCAGTTGCACGCCAATCCACAGCAGCAACAGGCCGCCGACGATTTGCAGGTAGGGCATGGCCAACAATTTGGCAGCCACGACAGTGAGGACAATACGCAACACCACGGCTGCGCCCGAGCCGAACATGACGGCGCGCTGTTGCTGCACCGGAGGCAGCGCGCGAGCCGCCAAGGCAATGACTACGGCGTTGTCACCGGACAGGATGATGTTGATCCAGATGATCTTGAGCAGACCGAGCCAGAAGTCAACGTTGTACAACCATTCCATCGGGCCAACCCTCGTGTATCAAATCTGCAAGAAAAAAAGCGCCCCAAACATCCTGCTTGGTGCGCTAGTCGCCGCCGGGCCGCCCCAAGGCGACGACTACCCCCTCGGGGGGCAACGCAGCCCACGCAGTGGCAAGCGTGGGGGCTCTATTCAGTGTGATGGTCGCCTGAGTGTAGCGGTCCGTGCCACATCCCCGCGCAAACTGTGGGATTACAGCAGGGCTTTGAGCAGCTTCGCCATTTCGGACGGATTGCGGGTCACGGTGAACCCGCACTCTTCCATCACAGCCAGCTTGGCGTCGGCCGTGTCGGCGCCGCCAGAAATCAACGCGCCGGCGTGACCCATGCGCTTGCCAGCCGGTGCCGTGACACCGGCGATAAAGCCCACGATGGGCTTCTTCATATTCAGCTTGCACCAGCGGGCGGCTTCGGCTTCGTCCGGTCCACCAATTTCACCAATCATGATGACGGCGTCGGTATCGGGATCGTCATTGAAAGCCTTCATCACGTCGATATGCTTCAAGCCGTTGATCGGGTCGCCGCCAATGCCGACAGCGCTGGATTGGCCCAGACCGATTTCGGTCAACTGCGCCACGGCTTCGTAGGTCAGCGTGCCGGAGCGGCTGACCACGCCAATGCGGCCCTTGCGGTGGATGTGGCCTGGCATGATGCCGATCTTGATTTCATCGGGTGTGATCAAACCAGGGCAGTTGGGGCCGAGCAGCAAGGTCTTCTTGCCGCCAGCGGCTTCCTTGGCCTTCATGCGGTTGCGCACTTCGAGCATGTCGCGCACGGGGATGCCTTCGGTGATGCAGATCGCCAGATCCAGATCGGCCTCGACCGCTTCCCAGATCGCAGCGGCAGCACCGGCTGGCGGCACGTAGATCACGGAGACGGTGGCACCGGTTTGCGATGCAGCTTCCTTGACCGAGGCGTAAATTGGGATATTGAAGATGGACTCGCCAGCTTTTTTGGGGTTCACACCCGCTACAAAGCAGTTCTTGCCGTTGGCGTATTCCTGGCACTTTTCAGTGTGGAACTGACCGGTCTTGCCGGTGATGCCCTGGGTGATGACCTTGGTGTCTTTGTTGATGAAAATAGACATATTCGTGCTCCGCCTTACTTGACCGCTGCCACAATTTTTTGGGCCGCTTCGGCCATG
>JACXTT010002126.1_pt1 | contig 31750 bp, 37 predicted proteins | sample 9270951 | NCBI WGS metagenome assembly JACXTT01 (sample SAMN15532306, study PRJNA645909) | rock metagenome | isolation source: weathered quartz diorite | place: Puerto Rico | collected 2017-06-21
ACTTTGCTTTGGTTACGCTCTTACAACGCGGGGTGTAAAAAACGAAAAAGGGCAGTGAAAACTGCCCTTTCTATGCTGCCCGGCTAGGATTCGAACCTAGACTTCCTTGATCCAGAGTCCCACGATAGGCTCAAATTCAGGCTGTTTTGGCCGGTTTTCCCTGCGTCAGAGCGACTTTTTTCAAATCAACGGTAAGATTTTGGTAAGATTTTTTATCCGCTAGTAACCGCTAGTAACCGCTGGTAACGGCTGATGTAAGGTTTTGGTAAGATTCCAACAGCAGGTTTCACATAGCTTTCTGGTACTAGTGACATTTGAGAGGCCCAGCTGCCCTTGGATAGACAATATTGTGATGATTGGAAGATCTCAATCCATCAGCTGGTAGTGGTTCAGGTTGAAGCTTCGAAGCGTATCAAAGCACTAATGCACTTGGCAAGACTTTTTGGGGTGGAATTATCACAATGACTTGCTTAAACAATTGCACTTGACCGAGAGAATAATAAGTCTTAGATTTAACATAGATGAACATCATTATTGAAAATAAACCAATATATTTAGCAGTAAACGAACAGAAAGCTGACCTTTTTGCAACTGCAATTCTTCAACGGCTTGGAGGCGAAGCAAACTATATGAGGATTATGAAGCTTATATACTTTGCGGAGCGCTTTCATATCAGAAAATATATGAGACCGATTGCAAATGATGATTTGGTTGCAATGAAAAAAGGGATGGTCGGATCGTATTGGCTTAATATTTTGAGAGGAATACTCCAATCAACTTTTTTTGACTCGGATAAGGTTTCAAAAGCCAGAATTAGAAATGGTGTTAACATTAACGAGGAAGAGGTCTTGTCTCGTTCCGAAATTGATGCGATTGATTTTGCGATAAATAATTTTGGCAAATATGATGAAAACGAATTAGTGAATATAATTCATGAGTATCCAGAATGGTTACAATACAAGGGCGCTATCGAGAGAATTGGTGGGGCATACAGAATAGAATTAAATTCGCTTTTAGAAGACCCTAAAGATAATCCAACATTCAAAGCAAATCATTTTCATGACCCGTTTAAACCGCTTAATCCAGAAGAAAAGGAAATAATTCGAGAAGCAATAAATGATTATGTTCTCGAATCAATGTGAGTTATGTAGCGGGGGATATAGTTAATTTTAATAATCCGCTCTTCCCCAAAAAGTCCCACCCACACATCATAATTGCAAAAATCGAATCAGATACCTTTCTTGTGGTTTGTTCTACGCAGGTCGACGAAGTTAAGAAAAGGTGTGCCCAAGTTGAAAGTAAATCTACTGGCGATAAATTGGATACGCTTGTAATTTTGCCGGGTGGCGTGGCACAATCCCTTCCCCAAGATTCGGCCGTTAATTGTAACCAATGTTTACCCCAAAATCTAAACATAATAAGAGAACAAGAAGAATCTAATTTTAGAGCGCGAGATAAGGATAACATAGGACCTCACTATTTGAAATTAATCATTGAGGCAATTTGCATCAGCAGGTTGACCGACCCAATAATTAAGAAATTAATTTGTAAGTAGATTCGTGGCCACATTCTTTTGATTTTTATGTGTTCCGTACCGGGTGCTAAGAACGATGCCAAGTATTCCAAACTGAGCCAGTACGCTGGAGTTTAATGATTTGGAAATCTGGGAAATATTTTGTACATTAGTTTGTCAATAGCATGGAGCTGGTGTTGAACCAGCGAAGAAGTGGCTCGGATCTTCCGGGCCTTTTTTATTTTATGAATCTGTCTATTGACATTCTCGGCGAATTGGTTTACAATTTTACCGAGATAGTGATTTGGAATTTCAGGAAAACTTTCGTAGATTAATGAAGTAATTGTCCATGGATTCCGGCCGACGGCCGGGAGATGAAATGGCTTGAAAATGTCCAGATCGGATATTCTCAAGCCATTTTTGTTTTATGGCAAACACAAAAGGAAATAAATGATGATGAATAAGAACCAAGAATATTACACCAGCCGTGATCTCACAATTGTGGCATATCTTGTCGCAAGTGGATTTACGCTGGCATCATATAGGATTGCAGGAGGCGGACTAATGCTCTTCACTTTCCCTAATTCAGAAGAGCTGCAACAGCACATTAGTAACTTCTATTGCCTGACGGCGATGATTAATCCGACCGTGTACTACAACACGCTTCGGAGTTTGAAGTCGCTCTTACATGGCAATAGACATAACCATGAATATGAATATGTCGAACAATTTAACAGAGCAAAATGAGAACGCGCTAGACGCGACCGCCCAGTCTAATGGGCAGCCTGTAATGGTTTCCTACGCGGATAGCATTACGGAAACAACACTTCAAGTAAAACCTCTTTACGAAATCTTAGATACCATTCGATCGGGCGAGGGCATCAAAGGGCATATTCGAACAATTCGATTGTGCGCATATGCCGAACGGCGTCGCCAACTGAAACAGCAGTACCTTCCTTACTTTAATTGTGGCTCTTTCAAGGACAACAACAGAAAAGATTCAAACTTTATTCAGACGCAACATCTCCTATTGGATTGTGATCACATAATGGATCATATCGATGAACTTAAGGAGCAGCTCAAACAAGATCCAGATGTATTCGCGGTTTTCTTGTCACCGAGCGGAGACGGTTTAAAAATAATCTACACCCTGGATAAACCCGTAATCGACGCATCGATGTTTAGAACGCTGTACGGGCAGATGTCCGCTGCGTTTAAGGATAAATATGGGATCACGGTTGATAACACAGCTGATCCCTCGCGAGCATGTTATCTGTCGCATGATCCGGATATCTATGTCAATCAGAATGCGGAACCCGTCACGACGGAAATGTCGACGGCTGACCAGGAGGCTGCAAATGATCAATTCGGTAAGAAAGAGAAAATCCTTAAATCATTATCAGGAACAACTCCTGGGAACAGAACACACTCCGTTACACAAATCGCGGGAATGTTTCTTAATCATGGTCTTAGCGAAGACTATACACTTCAATTCGTGAAGGCTTGGAATAAGCAAAATGCCGAGCGGCTCACAGATGGGAAAGTAGAGTATACGGTTCGTGACATATATGATCGTTACGGTCAGAACGGGCCCTTATCAAACTACTGGTCATACGGCACTGAAATCTTAGAGATTGGCATCATCGACAATAAGTTCTACATGGAAAACAACCCGAAAGAAAAGGTCTATATCAGGGCCGGCGCCTTTACAAATGAGGAAAAGAACAAAACATACAGCCATCTGGTAACTGCAAAACATATCCCTCATCTTGCCAGGATCAATTTCCAAGGCGATGTGGCCTTGGAACAGTCCGAGTACAGCTACGACGCAGAAAGGGCGGAATTAGATGTCCGTTATAGCGCTTTGGCCGCCAATGTCGAGGACAATCAATTTATCGAAGATTACCTGGAGCGTGTATTTGGAGAGCATAAAACATTCATCAAGGAATGGCTAGCCGTATACTGCTATACAAACTATAAGAAGCTGCCGTTCCTGATTTTGACAGGGAAGCGGGGATCGAGCAAGAATACCTTTGCAGAATCAGTTGCCGAAATCTTCCCGACTATATCAACATTCTGGCATGGGGAAGAACGAAATTTTAACGACGAAGTCGAAATGAAGCTCCTAATAGCGGATGAAACCGTTTCGGATAATCCTAAGCAATACAAAATGTTGAAGCAACACTCGGGCCAAAAGGATGTCATCATAAATAAGAAATACTTGAAGCCGTACAAAGTGCATAATAATATGAACATCATTATTCTGTCGAACGCCAAAACGCCAATCAGCGTGGAACGTGATGAAATTCCAACGTCCAAGGAGAACAATCAATTCTTCGTTCTTAACCTGGAGCCAGTTATAGGCGTTATTGATAGTGACATGGGGAAGAAGATCGTCGCGCGACTGGGGCATTACATAAGGACAGAACTAAAAACAGTCTATAACAGCCTGGATACAACGGGAAATAGGTACACGATCAAAGTACCGATAACGGAGGCAGAACGTGCGCTATTTGTAAACAATATTACGGATGTTGATCAAGCTACAGACGACTACGTGCGCAAGATGGCAGATGAGTACGATCTGGGGTATCCGGATAATTTTTACCAGTTTGTCGACGCTGGCTTTGTAATCACCGATTTTTTTGATCGGAATCCTATGCCGTACGGTATTAAGAAAGCGCAGCTCGTTAAGAACTTCGTGAACCGTGGATACTTTGTATCGGTGGAATACGAACGAAAGACTGTGAACAAAAAGCGCGCTTATGCCTATGCCATGACGGCAGAGTTGCAGGGTAAGATTAGAGAGCAGAAAACACCTAACACGCAACCGGCGGATCCCGCGCAACTGGATCTGCCCATAATGCCTACGTCGTGCCTACAAAAAAGTGAGTCTATGGGCACGGTAAGTTCAATCGCAGCATAAGGTTATAAGGAAATGCCTACAATGCCTATATATTTTTCTATTAAGGAAGAAGTAAGTGTTGTAGATGAAGGGTTATAGAATGATACAGATATAAGAAGTTTTTGAAATTTTCATGGGCATTTTGGGCAGATCGCTCAAAAATGCTCGATCCAATTCAATTAATGCAAAAATCCGTGCCCTTAAGCTCAACATTTTATGGCCAGGCCATGGGCATCGTGGGCACGGGAGTTATTCGGAGAAACAAGAATATGACAAAGTATAAAAGAGCGAACCAGTGGCCCGAAACGCTAAGGTCCATGAAGGCCATGCACACAAAAAAGCGGGCTTTCAACGCGGTGGTTCTTCGCGCTAAGCTCTGTTTAGAATTAGGGACACCGCATGCGTTCGAACTTATATGGGGACATTACCAAAAATACGAACAGGTCCTGGAGGACGGACGGAAGCAATTTCCAAAAGGTCCATCTGAATATCCGCCTGGATTTGCGGCGTACAACGATCTAACAATAAACGATGTGTATGCGCGGTTATCGCAAACTGAACAGGCTAAATGGGATTCAGTTCCTGAGTTAAGAGGTTGGAGAGAAACATGCAACTAGTTACTGACGAACCAAAACACACCGAGGAAAATTCGGGCATCTCAAAAAGTAATCCAGATCCACGGTGGATGTCCGCAAGGGCTTTGCAGCAGCAGATCACGGAAGTTCGCGATGTAAAGCGTAAGAAGATTTTGGGGACAGATACTGACGACCTACGTAGAATATTTTTGAAAGAACGGCCGATTAGCTAAAGCGCGCAAGGTCTCAAAAAATCCTATCGGGGAAATTCACCTAGGGGGTGCAATCAGGAGTAAAAGGTCTGACCTTTCTAGCGGAAAACGAATGATTATTGTCGTTTACGCGCTTTAGAATTCAAGACCATACAGTCTGAATTAATGGCTCGGATGACTCACACATACGGACGCGTATTAATATTTCTTGCTATTCTCATTCGACTGTTGTAACTTTCGTCGCAACCTCTTTTCTTTACCTCTCCAATCCGCCCGATCAGGACGTAAGAGGGAGAACCTGACAAATTGGGGGGTTGTACATGAAGCAAGGTCGCTCTTGTTACTCCGTTCGATTTTCCTTTCCGCGGTATACCTATCCATTTAGGCATCCACCAAGAAGTTTTTTCAGAGCAAAGGACCAAACCTGATTAGAGTTTTCTTGGGCATATTTGTGGTGTTCGGAAGTTCGCTACTTGGTTGCCATGATGACTTGACACCGGTCGATAACATCAGCCCCGGAAGAAGGGACTACCTCTGGGTTGTGGACACGCTGAGGGCAGGAGGAAATGTAATGAATGGCATCGACGGAGTGTCTCAAAATGATGTCTGGGCGGTCAGCATTCCTGGTGATTTCACACAAACCATTTATCACTTCGATGGTACTAAGTGGAGAAGTGATAGCATCAACCGACCATTTTCACCATCTGGAGTTTATGCCATATCATCTAACAATGTGTGGAGCCCTGATGGCGAAGGAGAAATCTGGAATTACGATGGCTCGGCGTGGAAAAGTAGTGTCAAGATAGTCATAAATGGATTTAACTACGTTAGCTTCTATGACATTGCAGGCACAAGTTCAAATTTATTCTCAGTCGGATCGTACTCGTCAGGTGGAACTATTTATTATTCACTCATCTATCACTATGATGGAGGCCAGTGGTCCCGCCTGCAGGTGGCGACAGTTAACCCAGTACAGCTTTATAGAATACGCTCATTTCCATTTGGTGGACGGTACTTGGTATTGGGAACGCGCGGCCAACAGAATCTCCAAGAGGTTGATACCAGCAAGATTTATGCTTTTGATGGACAAGTCCTAAAGGAAATGTATGCTGCGCCTGAGGGGCGACACGGATATGGGTTTTTCACCCCAGTTCCGAATGGGATGCTAATATCTAGAGGGACAGAAATATCAATTTCGGATGGATCAACTGAGAGAAATCTTGTCGATGTGGCAAGCGACAAATTTCTGAACGGATATGAGGCAAGAAGTGAGAAGGACATTCTGCTTGCCATGCTCGACGGGATCGGTCATTTTAATGGCTCAGATATTCAGTATCTGTATCGATTCTCCGCCAACAGAGTCCACATTCATGGGCTTAAGCTCTTCGAAAAGAGTGCGTTTGTAGTTGCCTTCGATCTTGACACAAATCTCAATTACATTTTCCGAGGTTATCTGCAGCAATAGACATCGGAGTTGACGCTCCGGCATAATATGAAGCGGGGTGATTAACGACAATTAGAATTACCGCCTGACGACAATTAAAATTACCGGTTCTTTTGAGGGGTGAAACCGGTATACTGTCTGATCCTAAACGAACGGGGAAGGGGTCAGATGGTCAAAGACAACCAAGTCAGGAGGTTAATTCAAAAGATGGGAAGAGGAGGCGCACACGGGATTGGAAATACCCTCAGTATAAGACCAAGAACACTTTAACCACCGCCCGACACACGATTCGGCTCCCTTTCTGAAAGCCAAGCCTCAAGATTCGATCATCGGCTTTCCCCAACTGAACGGTGAATCTTGACCTCAACGTTGGTGTCGAGCAGAATTCTGAAAGCGGTGCATATGCTGCAAAGCTAGTGATCCCGGAGTTCCAGATCGCCAGAACCAAGGAGTCGGGGTTCGATACTGCAAGAAGGTCGAGAAAATATGCTCCGGAACTGTCGAATGAAGGGTATCCGTCTCCAGTCTGAATAGTTTCGGTGTAGATCCGAGGCGCGCGGCCTTGATCGAGAGGATCACCACAACTAGCCGAAAAAATCAGACATAGCGACACTCCCCCCACGATTCGCGCCTTGAACATTTCAGCCTATATCGTCAGGTTATCGATACAATCTGTTTCTTTAAACTTGTCCGAGCGCTCCGACGCTTGGTCTAGAATTCCTTTCGCGCCGGCTCGGCGTCACCCGAACGCGGCCCACCCCTGAGACTCGACCGGACATGATCTTCAACATTTTCGGAGAGGAGTATTTACCTCATTAAAACCATTTTACGAGTTGAAATGAACGCCTTAGAGCCTAGCCGGTAATAGTACACTCCACGGGGCAAATATCCGGCATCGAAGACGACTGATTTGGATCCCTTTTCTTGAAACTCATTGACCAGCCTTTTCAGTTCCCTGCCAAGGACATGAAAAAGATGGTCGTGATCAAGTAATCGAATTCGGCTATTCAATACCAAGCCGACCTCTCAGCTCGCGGGGTCGGCTTTTTTTAGACGGGGGACTATGAGGACAAGACAATCTATTTAGAGTAGTCTCGCGAGGGGATAATTGTGCATGAACGAGATGATTGTTATCATGAAGCAATATTAGTCGCCGAGGGAGACCATACGAAATGTCAGAGATATCCTTAAACTACAGCGTCGAGCCCGCCCCGTCTGTGCATATACAAACTTCAATAGCCGGTAATCTTTGGACAGTTGAGCTTTGGAAGGTTTTAATAGACGCATTGGCCAGAAAGGGATCCAAGTCGAACCCCTGCCATCGTTATATAGACCTTGCTCCGTTTCTTCAAGAGTATCTGAGTCACATTGAGGGACGATATTTTCTACAAGGCATCAATAACGACTCATTTGGAGACGATTCTAAAATACGCTCGATCGTCATTAAAAAATGTACGAAAGGTTCTGAACGAGTACGCTGCGCAATGGCAAGGTTGGAGGGTGCTTCTCAGTGTATAGGGATAGAGTTTCACTATTTCGGAACTATAGGAGATTCAAAATATGAGGAGCAGTCGAAGGCGAATCGGGAAAAGCTGAAATTAGAACTTGCCGAACGATTCGAGCGCTGGAACGCCCAGGAACGTCCGAAGGCATTGACTCTCTGGTTCCAACTGAGAGACGGAAAAAAAGACCGAGACCTAGATAATCTTGCTGATGCGCTGATGCCAACCATCAGCGATAAAATCAAAGGCATTGATATGATTCGATTGGTCAAACTGAATTGTAGCAAAGCTAACAACGAGCAATTATACATCAATTGTGAACCAATCGATAGAACAATCCTGTAATTGATCTGTCCAAATTTCGAATAGGTCAAGGAAATTAACGGACGGGGGAGCGAACATAATGATCCTTACCGCGGGTTGATAAAGATGTCATAATCTGCGTGTACCTTCCCTGAAAGATGCGTCGCGGTAAGGGATCGTCTACTTACGGGGCTGAGGGTATTTTTGCAGAGTTATCTCCTTCCCCATGTTAATGGACATTTGATATCCTAAGCCGTCTGCGATTTTCCGGATCGTCGAAAGAGAAATGGGCTTATCATCATTTTCGATTGATTCGCGCAGAACGCTCTCCAAAACTGTAAGCTCTATGCCGCAACATTTCGAAAGCTCTGGAAATGACAGAGCCGTGTCCGCAGAAATCTTTTGGAGGACTATGCGCAAGCCAGCGTTTGTTGCAGGAGCATGAAATTCACGCATGTCGATTTCTTTCAATTATGGATGAAGTGTAAATTTCGTGCATTCAACTGACTCTTAGTCTAGCGGCCGATTAGTTCGTATTATAGAAACTCGCAAAAGAACCTTCTTAATCTTCTTCACTCTGCTAAGGCCGCCAAGAACTTCACTTCAAGGGCAAGAGGCGGAATTGTCTATCGCCCGTCGTAGACCACCTTCCAATTCATTGATTTTAGGTTCTCATAAGTGAGGTCGATTCGTTTAAGGAAGATTTGTTGTCTGAACACCTTACATGCGCCATATTTCGAAATCGAATCTTCACTCATGATGAAGATCCGCAAAATATGGTCAGGGTGGTGCTCGAAGTATACATCCCACGAACCAAGGTACGGGACTATCCTTTCCGAGTCAGGCGAAACGCGATATGGGTGAGCTGTTTCGCATCCTGCCAAGTCCGGTATGCTGTCATCTCTTGTTTTCTCCTCCGCACGGTAGCATACAGTCTTGCTCGTTTTATTAAGGAGCAGTAGTCGGGTATCCCATTCACAAGAATACAAGGCCAAGCATGCGAGTACCAGCAGGGCCCTTTGCATCTCGGCAAGCAGATACAATGATTGAAACAAAACCGACATGAGTCTATCAAGAAGCGGCGGCTTCACCAGCGACGCAGTGCGTTAGGGCGCAAAGTTCATAATCTTCTCATACAACTGCTCGTCCCTTTCTCCTCTTTCCAACAGCAACTTCATCGGCATCAACTCTTTCCCAAACAATTCTTCAGGAAAACACCCGCTTTTCACGTACAGGCTAATCAGCTGCTTCAGTTTGAATTCGGCGAGGGGCCTGTTCAAGTCGTCGATTCGCAACCCCGCATCTTTCCAGTTAAGAAATCATCTGACTTCCTTCAATATCAGGACGACCCCCGGATAAAGCCGTTTGCCGTTTGACTCGGCATGCTTGATCGCCTCATTCGGAAATATCCAAGCTCTAGCTGAACAACGGATTTTCGAGACAACGTCTATCCATTTTCCGATAGCCTGTTCACGGTTTTTCATTCGTTTCAGATAGAACCGTGGGGCGACAAATACCGCGGCGAGCTTCCGCACTCCACTCTCGCGATTATTTTTAACGTCGTGGATAGCCTGCTTCAATACGGATCTTATTTTTGGAAGCGAATTTTCCGGCGTCGGATAAGCAGTGGGAAAGACATTTTTCGCTTCGACAATATATTCCTGCTTACCAATTTTTAAGTAGAGGTCGTTCCTTCCGGTATAGTTCTTTGCCTGACGTTTACCCCTTTTTCGATGACGCTTGTCAGTAGCGTATTCTTCGAACGCAATTGCATTGCATTTCCAGGTCGCCGCCGCCAGGACACTTGTACTTGCGCGCTCGTTGTACCACCAGGGGAACTCCTCTAAGCGCCATGCGACCGAGATACTCTTATTGAGCTCTAAGTATTTTTCTAGAATTGCGCCTAGCCTTCGGAGTCCGTGTGATTTAATCTCGACACGCTTGAATTTATCTGGCATTGGATCCACCTCTTGATAGGAATAAGCTGCAAGCAGAGAACAAACAGAGGACTATTTTTTTGACTTATGCTTCTTATGATACCCGTAAGCTTTCAATTCCCATTTGTCTTTTGCTTTGGCCTCTGCCTTGGTTTGCCATTGCATATTCGATGGGTCATCAGCACCTCCAGCAGCCAGAGGTCTGACGTGGTCAACAACGTACCCTGGTCTACCGTGGGGATAGCCAGTTTGTCTCATGAATTCCTCTTTCGCAGTAGAACTCCGTTCAATTTTTCCGTGACTGTCTCGTGAACCGGAGCTGGAATATGACGGGCTGTAATGATGTGAAGAAGAGGATCTGCGAGAACTTGATCGGGTGTATGATCTGGCATGACTCGAACGATGACCCGAGGAATGGAAACCGGACGACCGATGTGACGAATGGGAAGAACCGCTTCCGTGCCTGCCTGCGAACGCAGACCCAGTAAATGCTAGGAAGAGGACCAGGAATGTTTTCATTTTCCCTCCAGGCCCCCGTGGTTAGAAGTGAGTACGTCTACATGTTACAAACCATATTAGGATTTTCGTCGGTAATTGTCAATCTGGGTCGTCAGGAGTTTGGCACGATTGATTCCAGACCTCCGAGCCGACAAATCCAACTGCATCGCTCGTTATGTTCATATGTGGAGGATACTTGCCAAACGGAGACTTTAGTCTGAATTGCTTACCCCATGTATTCGTGGGTGATTGATTTTCCTTACGCAAAGCCATACCTTCCATTGTCATCCCGTCTGCGAATGGAGGTGTGCCACGAACCAGGCGAAATTAGTTTCTGCTTGTATGATCTTTCTCGTTCTGACCTTCCATCCCGGTCGTGCGTCTTCCCAAACTCCGTTCTGGCAAGAGTTAAACCAACCGGATACCAGCTGTATTTCTTTTGCTATTCGATCCGACGGGGAAATCTTCATGGGCACGGCAGACAGTGTCGGAATTTACCGTTCAAGCAACAACGGAATTACGTGGATACCTGTCCAGATCCCAGGGATTGTGTACCCCTTCATCACATTTATCGCCTGCCAACCGAGTGGGGATGTGTACGCAATCTCATATTTCAATTCACTCTATCATTCACCAAACAGCGGAGATTCCTGGGCTGGCGTAGACTTTACGGGCGCTCCGCCCTACTTATATCATGCAAGGACAGTATTGTTTTCCGATAGGTACATCTTCGTGGCAGGCAATTACGATACATGGCCTCCGCTGCAATTCTACACCCCGACGTTTGTGCTGCGCTCAAGTGACAATGGAATCTCGTGGGACTCTGTTTTTTCCATCGCGGAACCCAGGGCGCCGTCAACTTTTGCAGCAGGTGAAAGAGGACGTATCTATGCCGGGATTAGTGATTACGGACTTTTTCGTACTGACGATTATGGTGCTCATTGGGAGAATGTCAATTCTGGATACCCCACGTCTTATCTTTCATCAGCGATAGACTCATCCGGAGCAATACTGGTTGGATTTGATGCTGTGTACCGATCGCGTCACGGAGGTCGAAGCTGGGAGCGAATTGGTCTTGAGGGAGATATCGTTGACGCTGTTACGGTCGATCCGCTTGGGAACATTCTTGTGGGGACGGAAGGGAATGGCGTGTTTCGATCAACGAATGATGGCGAAACCTGGGACTCTATAACGACAGGACTACGATGGCCAGGTATGATCCAACTTGCAATTGGGCCTGACGGCCACGTCTATGGTCTCGGTGGTGGATTCTACCGCAGTGTCAAGGCAACAACTCTCGTGGAGGAACACGACGGTAGAAATGTGCGGTCATATTCATTACAACAGAATTATCCCAATCCCTTCAATCCCACCACTTTGGTCTCATACAGCATCCCTAAGCGATCACGCGTTCGAGTGCAAATCTTCAACTTGCTGGGTCAACTGATTCAAACCCTCGCGGACGATACGAGAGAACCCGGCACATACACCATCACATGGGAGGCTGCCAGTAGACCGAGCGGATTGTATTTCTACAGGATGACTGCCGGAGAATTTGTGGAGACGAAGAAGGCAATACTATTGAAATGAGCCTCTCCCCGGTGGCGATACCCGTATCTCCACATACCGCCAGGTAAAGCATAGTACCATCCAGCCGGCAAAAGAGAATTCTAAAATTTTTTTGGGGTAAACATTTAGGAGAGAAAAAACTGGTTACGGTTCTCTAAGACTCCCTCCAAAGAAAAATTCTCCTTCTTCATCTCTGAGATCTGCTTCTCCAGCTCTCCGCAGCTCGACTCCAAAATATGCTCAAGGCGTTTTCTGAGCTCTATAATCTCGCGCTTCATCGCCTGCCGTATCCGTCCAATTTCGGGCGGCAGGCTGGCTTCGATCTCTGCCATGCGCTTCTCGTATTTGCCCTTCACATCAATCGTCTCGCCGTTCCATAATTTCGTCAAGCAGTCGATGCAAAGCGCGTCGATCATGGAAATGCAGCAGCCGCAATCGACTAGCTTATATTCTTCGGTGCAGAGTTGGCAGCGGAGAGTTTTCAGGCCGATAGAGATCACTCAGCTACCATGAATTCACCCGAGTTCTTACTCGACCGTTCTCAGTATCGATCATATTCCACTTCCTAACGGACCGCCAGCCGCCGCCGTTCAGAACCTTGACTCTTCCGTGATGGACATGGTAGCTGTCAGTCGTATGCAAGTGACCATGTAGCGCAAGATCAACTCTGTATCTTGAAAGAAGACTGCACAACTCATCACGACAGTATTCGTCTTCGCTTCCTAATCCAAAATTTTGCGCATGGAAATAGCTCCAATGTTTCGCAACCGTAGCCTGGGAGTAGAGATAATGATGCAATAAGACTATGATGGTTTTGGATTTTAACTTTGGACTGTCGAACACCGTAAGCACGTCGTTGCCTTCGAGCCAACCGTTGCAGCATAGGACATTTCCACCTGGATTCATTGTTCTCAGGATTCTACTAACATTTTCCAGCGAGGGCGAAAAATATACTGTTGGGATCCAATAATTTGAATCGAGGAGCACCAGAACCAGATTACGGCTCAAGAATTTTAGGCGTGGATAACCCCCCGGATTTCCATTCACGACCGAGATTGTACCTCTTAAGCTTTTCCTGAAAACGTCGTTGAAGGTCTCGATCGCATCACGATAATCTGAGTCTTGGAAATCGCGGAGTTCCGTTATGACTCTATACATTTTGCTCAACAATTTTCCCCCTTGAAGTAATTCTGGTGGCCAGTCATCTTGAGAGAAATATCTGAACACACAATTAAACAGATCGTGATTTCCAGGAACCACGGTCAATCTGGCTGCGTCAATGTATTTGAACGCTTTTAATACGTCGATTACTTCTTCATACTCTTCATCTCGTCCTCCGTTTGTCAAATCACCAGTGATAATTAGGTGGTCCACACTGGAATCAGCAATAGATTCCACCACGTTTCTGACCGCGCGATGAGATGCATTTGTGCCTTCTGCATGCAGATCAGATAGGTGTGCAATTCTCATTTGTGTGCCCCTTGGCATGTTGTGAACTGACTCAGTGCACCACGGTAGGCCATAATGAAGCTAACGTCCCAAGCAAAAGACAAGGAAATATCCCAAGAATGTCAACAGCTAAAAAAATCCCGCTGATGCTTGGCGGGATTTTCTGTGTGGGGCCTGCCCATCTTAATGGTAGCCGTTCGCCTTCGTGCGCGCGATGAAGATAGCCGTTCCAATTTTCTGAATATCGAGGCCGGGCACGGCTTTCGAAATCTCGACAGCGTCCTCGATGCTGTGTTGCATGATCTCTTTGAAATTGTCTGATCCGTTCAGGGTTTTGGGGCCAGATTCCGCTTCTCCGTTATTGACCGGCTCGAACACCAGCTGGCCATTTATCTTCTTCCCGTTTTGCGCGGCCACTTTCTTCAGGAGAAATTCCGAGCCGGCCTTAAGGCCGTGAGCTTGGATCTGTGCGTGAATCTCTTCCGGCGCGAAGAAGGATTGATCTGCCCCTTCAACCTGGACCGTATACAGAAAGTACGGTCCGTAATTGCTCTGGCCTTCGTATGCCTTATCGCGGAGGAGCTTTACACGCACTGATTCATTCAACTTCAGTTCCAGTTTCGGAGGTTTGTCCGTTGCCATTGTTGTTTCCTTTCAAGGTTGTGTACGAGAACTTCGTGCTCGCAGGTGTCACGACAACACCTGGGAGAATTACGCCGGTAGACTTGATGTAGGTGGCGATCTTTTGCAGATCGGGCTCGAACGATTCTGGCACTTGCCGTAGCAAGCCCTTCCGCTGGCCTACAGGTACGAACTTGGCTAGATCCGTTACTTCGACTTTATCGCGGCCAAGACGTAGTTTCAAAGAGCCATGCGGTAAAGCAATTGACTTACAAGTTGGATCTTCTCGATTTGCTCCACGCATGAACTGCTCGAGATTCCATGCGAGCCAGGAAGCTTTCTTTTCGATTCGCTGCAGTTCGGTTTGCCTGTACTCTTCGACGATTTTGATTTCCTGGTCTGCGAGTTCATTCACTTCGGCGGCTTTCTGCTCCAATACTGCAAGTGCGGCAAGAACCTGGTCTGCCTTCAAGCGATTCATCTCAAGCTGTTGCTGCTTCTCCTTCTGCTCCGATTCCAGAAGCAGTTCTTCGATAAAGGAAGTCATGCTAGAGCCTCCTCGCAAGGATTTTCAAGATATCTTTGATGACCTCACGTATTTTGTTCCAGTTAACTTTCACGATCTTCATCTCCTTCGTTTATGGGAAAGGGAAGCCGCCAGGTCATCCAGAAAGCAGCTCTTGTTCGATGTTGTCCTGCCAGGAATCTTTGGCGGCTTCAGTCCATTACTGTTCTCCTTCGTACCAGATACAATCCTTCTGTTTCTTGTCCGAGCGCATTCCGACGAATTGCGGATGCCGGATCGCACCTGATTTCAGTCGTTCCATGCCTTTGATCGAAACGACTTTTCCGATGTACCGATCTGGATTGTCCGACATATCCTTTCGGATTGTGCCTGTCATTCCGCTGGCCTGTCCTAACTCGACGAGTTTGTCATTCACATACTGTCCGAATCTTACCGCTCCGATCCACTTGTTGTACTTGCCCTCGCCCTTAGTGAATCCGATTACGACGCAGTCAAAAGTTGCTGAGCGTTTCGCTTTGTACCAGTTATCACTTGGACGTGCGCCTGGGATGTAGTGGGCGTCCAGGCGTTTCAGGATGATCCCTTCTCCACCCTTTGCCAAAACATCTTTGTACAATTTGCGCTTCGCGTTCCTTTCTGTGACGATCGGCACGACGCTTATGTACTCTGATTTGACCCGCGCTTCCACTTCGTCGAGCCAGAATAGGCGGGCCTGATATGTCTTGTCGATGACGTCAGATCCGCGATATCGCAGAACGTCAAAGACGAACAGTTTCACCTGATGGTTCGAGCCGTTTGTATCTTTGCGATGAACTGTGCCTGCGAGTGTTGCAGAATCTTGGCCTGGCAAAAGAATTTCTCCGTCCAGAATACTGTCAACGAGCTTCGGGAAATACAGCCGTGCGAGATGTGGTAACGAGCTCGTCTTTTCAAGCGGCCTTGTGGGATCAGCTACGCCGGGAGTGCGCGAGAAAATGCGCAATCCATCCATCGTGACGTGCACGATCGCACGCATTCCATCGAGCTTTTCCTGCGCCACATACGCTGGATCTTCGAATAGGCGCTCTAGATGATGTTCATCTTTCACGCCTTGGGCGTTCATGGGCCAGATTATCGGTAGGTCATCGTTTTTTTTTGAGGTGGTGCTGAACTGGTTCCGTTCCCGCCGACGATGACATATCCTTTCTTCTCTTTTTCGAGCTGCTTCTTCTGCATGGCCGCAACGGCAGCGTCCTTGTTATCACCGTCGTAAACTGGATGTTCATTTGGTGCTTGGCCGATTCGACCGTAATACCCTGTTACGGTTACGCGGCCTTTCGCTTCGGAAAGATGAAGCTCGTAGAACTTGTTACTGCCACCACGCGTGCATTCTAATCGAATCATGTTGCCTCCTTTTTAGAAAAGAAAAGGCCGGCAGCCTCCCGAAACTGTGCCGGCCATTTTGAATGGCGGATCTTGTTCACGATGCAAGATCACATATGCCATTCCGACTAGTTCGTGAGCATCTTCTGTGCGAGATTGAAAGCCCGCAGCTTTAGCCTTTCGCCTCCGCCAAACCAAATGCTATTCAATTGCTTGTTCGCATCACGTGAATGCTGGACATGATCGGAGAATTCCGTCACGGCATTGTACGCGCCCCACAAGAATCCGCGTGACATATCAGCACCTTGGCCTGATTCATGAAGCTCAAGAATTGCTTGACGGATGTTCTCATTTCTCGTCTGGAATTTCGCATCCGGATTTGCCGGGACGAGCGTCTTCACGTAGTCCATCAGCTGCTTTTCGGTGAATCGCTTGAGCGCCATTTTGTTGAAAACTGAATCAAGTTGCTGATACAGGTGATTGGTGAGGCCTAGGAGCTTGTGGGCTTGCTCCAATTTCTGCACGGCGTTCGCAGTGTGCCGGACACGTACTTCTTGCTCATTTCCTGCGAGTGCGATACTCAGTGTGTTGGAGCATACCACGCGAACCGGTGTCAGCTTCGCGCGAACCACCATACTGCCGTCATGCGAATTGGTGAGGAGTAAGAACTTGTTTACGATGTCGTTTTTGCTGACGCGGATGTATGCGAGTTTCGCGAGGATCCAGATTCGTTCTCCTTTCCCTAACACGCCTGCGGAATGATAAATGGCTTCATCTTGGTCGACAATTCCGTCGAAGAATGCAAATGCGTCCCGATTCTGAATCGGCTGGTAACGCGATCCCACGACGCCGAGTACTTCAGAGGTATCGGTGCGGACCGTTGCGAAGGTGTTTGGTACAATCTTCCGGTGACGGTTTATCACGGTCTTAACCGGCTTCAGAGCGACTTTGAAATCCAATCCTGCTGCCTGAATGGCCTCCTGGGCAGTCGCTGGCTTTTCCAGCTCTGTTCCGAGCTTATGCCAGGGTACTTCACCAACGTAAAACATCGACGCCTTGCCGTTGTTGATATACAGATTGTGCATGGACAATTGTCCTTTCAGATGGTTGTTATTGCACGGTAGCACTACCGTTATCTTATACCAGAATCGAGAGCTCGTATTGATGTAATGGCGTAATTTTTGTACCTTCGCAGGATTCATTCACGCATCGAAAAGAATAAAGTGCCCCGTCCAGAAGAAATAGCGCGCGAACGAATAGATGAACTGCTGCGCCAAGCAGGTTGGGAAGTCCAAGATTTCAAGAAAGTCAATCTTGCAGCTGGATCTGGCATTGCTGTTCGAGAATTTCCGACAGAAACAGGGCCGGCTGACTATCTGCTTTTTGTTGGTGGAAAGCCGCTTGGTGTGATTGAGGCGAAAGCAGTCGGAATTACATTGGGCGCGGTAGCGGATCAGACAGGACGTTATTTGACAAGTAGGCTAAAATATGTAAAAGTGGATGGGACTCAGTTGTGTTTCGGTTACGAGAGCACTGGTGTCGAGACGTTTTTCAGAAACACCAGAGATCCAGAGCCACGATCACGGCGATTGTTTGCATTTCATCGTCCCGAAACGCTCTTGAGTTGGTGGGAGCAAGAAAAGACACTACGTGCTCGACTGAGAGAACTACCGCCCCTAGTAAAAAGTGACCTGCGCGCGTGTTCTGTCCAGGCGATCACAAATCTCGAACAATCTCTGGGCCAAGACCGGCCACGTGCTCTTGTTCAAATGGCCACCGGAAGCGGCAAAACTCGGATGTCGGTTGCGCTTAGCTATCGCCTCATCAAATTCGCAAACGCAAGACGAATTCTATTCCTTGTTGACAGGAACAATCTTGGAAGACAGACGAAGGCGGAATTTCAACAATACGTCACACCCGATGACGGAAGAAAATTCACGGAACTCTACAATGTCCAGCATCTTACATCGAACGCGATTGATCCTGTAAATCGCGTCTGTATCACGACAATCCAGCGCCTCTATTCTATGCTCCGAGGAGAAAAGGAGTTTGACCCACAGCTAGAAGAGTTATCCATTTTTGATACGCCCGCAATAGGAGAAAACGAGCGGGAAGTATCATACAATCCGGCTATCCCCATTGAAACTTTCGATTTTATTATCACCGACGAATGTCATCGCTCCATTTATAATCTTTGGCGTCAGGTGTTAGAATATTTTGATGGACACCTTATCGGACTCACTGCAACGCCGTCAAAGCAAACACTCGGGTTCTTCAGTCAAAATCTCGTGATGGAATACAATCACGAACGGGCAGTTGCTGACGGCGTAAACGTGGGTTACGACGTTTACCGTATCAAGACCGCCATAACCGAAAAGGGCTCAAAGGTAGAGGCGGGACTATTTGTTGATAAGCGCAATAGAGAGACGAGAGCGGTTAGGTGGGAGAAACTCGACAGCGATTTATTGTATGAGCGGAATGAGCTAGACCGTGCGGTGGTTGCAATCGACCAGATTAGGACCACAATCAAGACATTTAAAGAGAAACTATTTAGCGAGATTTTTCCAGGTCGAACCGAAGTTCCGAAAACTCTGATCTTTGCAAAGGACGATTCTCACGCAGAGGATATTGTCGGGATTGTGCGCGAAGAATTTGGAAAGGGAAATGACTTCTGTAAGAAGATAACCTATCAAACGTACAAAACGGGGGAAAAGGCCGAAGATCTCCTTGCAAGTTTTAGAAATTCATATAATCCAAGAATAGCCGTTTCAGTCGACATGATTTCTACTGGAACAGATATTCGACCATTAGAATGTTTGCTCTTCATGCGGGACATAAAATCCCGTGTGTACTTTGAACAAATGAAAGGCAGAGGAACTCGTACGATCGATTCGACAGACTTGGTAGCTGTAACGCCAGATGCGAAACAGAAGACTCATTTCATGATCGTCGATGCGATTGGTGTCTGTGAAAGCGATAAGACGGATACTCGGCCGTTGGAAAGGAAGCAGTCTGTCCCATTTGAGCAACTACTTCAATCTGTTGCGCTTGGGACACGAGATGAGGATACGCTTTCATCATTAGCAGGAAGGCTTGCGCGCTTAAATAGAGAAATTGAAGAAGAAGATCGAGCAATAATTCAGCACGTAACCGGTGGATTGACGCTGAAACAAATGGCGAACAATCTATTGGACGCAATCGATCCTGATAGACAGCTCGAAAAAGCAAGCGATCTGTACAAGACAACCACACCGAATGACCAACAGGTGAAGACGGTAGCGGAGGAGTTGGCAAAACGGGCGTGTATACCGTTTAATGATCCCACAGTTAGAGAGAAATTGAATGAGATCCGGCGAAAGAATGAGCAAACTATTGACAACATAAGTAAGGATGAGCTTTTGTTTGCAGGGCATGACGAAAACGCTAAAGAAAAAGCGCGGACGATTGTGGATTCGTTTAAGAGATTCATCGAAAAGAACAAGAACGAAATCCTCGCCCTTCAAATTATCTACAGCAAGCCTTATGGTTCTGGTCATCTGACGTATGGGGATATTAAACAATTGGCCGCAGCCATAAGAATGCCGCCATATCAGCTTACGCCCGAGGTGCTCTGGCATGCGTATGAGCAGCTCGATAAATCGAAAGTAAAACGCGCTGGACCACAGATCCTTTTGACAAGCATCGTCTCACTCATCCGATTTGCCATTGGACAAACTGCGGTGCTTGAGCCATTCGATGAAATCGTGAATGAGAAATTCAAACGCTGGATTTCCATTCAGGAGGATCAAGGCCGGGAATTTACGCCGCAACAGATGGAATGGCTGACGATGATAAAGGATCATATCGCCAGCAGCATGTCCATATCAATGACCGACTTTGATTTAGTTCCGTTCGTCAACAAAGGCGGCGTGGTGAAGGCAAATCAGCTTTTTGAGGAGAAGCTCGATAAGGTTTTGCAAGAATTGAATGACCGGTTAGTCTGATGAAAGACCAGTTCCAAATCAAGAATCGGGTTCCTAAAAGTTGGGAAGTGACGTCACTCGCGGACATTGCTAGGATCAATCCTAAGATATCTCCAAATGGAATTGACGCAGAAACGGAAGTAACATTTCTTCCTATGAAATTGGTTGAAGAGGTATCAGGTCGATACAATGGATCCTACATTCGAAGGTTTTCCGAGGTAAGCAGGGGCTACACGCATTTTTCGGATGGCGATGTGATCTTCGCCAAAATTACACCTTGCATGGAAAATGGGAAGGTAGCTATCGTGGAGAGTCTGCGGAATGGACTTGGATTCGGCTCGACAGAATTCCACGTAGTGCGGCTCGAAGGTGAGCTTCCACGAAAATTCCTTTTCTATTATCTCATTCGCGAAGGACTGCGACAAGATGCACGAAAGCACATGACTGGTTCTGCTGGACAGCTAAGAGTTCCATCCTCCTACTTAGAAAATCTTGCTTTACCTTTTCCTCCGCTTCCTGAACAACATCGCATCGTTGCGAAGATCGAAGAACTCTTTACTAAGTTGGATGCTGGAGTAAAAGCACTCAATGAACTCAAGATGCAGCTCAAACGGTACCGCCAATCAGTTTTACAATCTGCCTTTGAAGGAAAACTGACTGCAAAGTGGCGGGAAGAACACCAAGATGAATTGGAGCCGGCTACTATGTTGTTAGAGAGGCTTAAAGAGGAGCGCAAGAATCGTTGCTTGATGGAGCAGCGGGAATCACTACGCTGGGTCATGGAATCCCAGATCAGGAACAGCTCCGCTGCAGACGCACCTGATAACGTCATGCGTGATTTTTTGATCGAGATGGTTCTGCAGGATCTTGATGTCACGCACAATAATCTGATCGACAGCGTCGTCGCGGCCTATCTACACGCTGTCAGCGATAAGATGGACATTAACTCCCTAACCAAGAATTATCTGCGATGGCTGCATGATTCTATGATCGCCCTTCAAAATGACGGGCTAGAAAGTAAAGTGCTTCAAGCCCAGCTGGCCGGTTGGAACCGTTACATAAACGAGGAATTAAATCCGAAGACACCACGACGAACATTGACGCCCATCCTTGGTGCGGAGTATTCGATGTTCGACTCGTTTAAACAATGGCTAGTGACATCCTCTATAGAGAGTCAGGGGATAGGATACGTTAGGAGGAAATTCCTTGAGGAACCGGCAAAGACAAATTGGGAGAAATCAGAGGCAAAACGGAAGACCTCGGAACTAGATTCTTCCAGCTTCCCTGAGTTACCGAATGGGTGGGTGTGGGCGAAGTTAGAAGAGTTAGCTGCCGAGGAACCGAATTCAATCACGGATGGGCCATTTGGTTCAAATCTCAAAACTTCTCATTACACAGCACATGGTCCTCGAGTGATTCGTCTTCAAAACATAGGGGATGTTCGGTTCGTAGATGAGATTGCTCATATTTCCAGCGCCCATTTTGATAAACTAAGAAAGTACGAAATCTTTTCGGGTGACATAGTGATCGCCTCGCTCGGTTCATCACCCCCACGTTCATGCATCATCCCCGAATCGGTCGGTCCTGCGATCGTAAAAGCCGATTGTATCCGATTCAGATCCCATTCGCTGATGAATAATAGGTGGATCAACTTCGCTCTTAACAGCGATTCCACACGAAAATGGGGCGCGCGTGCTGTTCACGGTGTCGGCAGACCCAGACTTGGTTTACACAATGTTAGAAACATTCCTATTCCTGTGCCAGCCGCTATGGAACAGGCACAAATCGTTTCCGAAATCGAGCGGCGTTTTTCTCTAATCGATGCGATCGAGAGCATAATCGAGGGGAGCCGCACCCAATCCAATCGATTACGCCAGAGTATCCTAGAACGAGCGTTCGAAGGTAAGCTCGTCCCGCAAAATCCAACTGATGAGCCGGCAGAAAAGCTCCTGGACAGAATCAAGTTCATAAGAGCTGAGGCAAGAACATGATAAGGGGAATGCGGAAACGTGTTCGTCTCATGCGCTCTACGTTCAGCTTGCGTGTTGAATCGTTAATTGAAATGGATGGTTTTATTGAACGCGCAATAAACACAGAGCTAAAGAGAAAGGAAAAGGAGTTGATAAAACGGTTGGAGCAAAGTGAAGATGAGGAAGAGCAAGACGCAATTCGTGAATATTCATCGGATGAATTTTATCTGCTTGAAGAACAATTTCCGAAGAACTACAGATATTCCATGGTAGTATCCGCCTATTCTCTACTGGAACAAACCATGGTGCAATTGTGCAAATCAGTAAAGGACCACAAACCGACTCTTCCCGAACCCCGATTTGGAAGAGCAATCATTTGGAAAGCGAAAGAATACCTCGTACGATACGGCGAAATGAGATTTCGAGATAATTCCCGAAATTGGAGCAAGATCGAGAAGTATAACAAAATACGAAATACGATTGCGCACGTAGAGGGGGAGGTAGAGAGAAATGAGTTGACGGTATTCCGACGATATGCCAGAAGCTTAGGTTCATGTAGGCTTGATTCATATCGGCATATTCAGATTGACAGAGATTTCGTTCCGGAAATGTTGCGAGCCATAACTGGGTTCGTCCTGAACGAGATGCTTAAAGGGGGCTCAAAGATACCTTCTTGGATGCTGACGTGAGTCCTCACGAGCCCGTTGGATAATCGTTCAAACTGGAAATGAGCACAGCATGGCCAACGAATCTTCAACAATAGTCCAACGACTCTGGAACTACTGCAACGTTCTACGGGACGATGGCGTAAGCTATGGCGACTACGTTGAACAGCTTACTTATCTGCTCTTCCTGAAAATGGCAGATGAACAGGAAAAGAAGCTGAAGAAATCAACTTCTATTCCCAAAGGACTTGATTGGCAGAGCCTGCTGGCAAAGGACGGCGATGATCTTGAAGTGCACTATCGGCACATATTGGCATCGCTTGGAAAAGAGAAAGGAATGCTTGGCGTCATCTTCAGGAAATCACAGGTCAAGATTCAAGATCCTGCGAAGCTGAAACGTTTGATAGAACTGATCAACGCCGAGACGTGGGTCGGATTGGACATCGATGTGAAAGGCGAGATTTACGAGGGCTTACTAGAGAAAAACGCGGAAGACACGAAAAGTGGCGCAGGACAGTACTTTACTCCCAGGGCGCTGATTAAGGCTTTGGTCGCTGTAATGAAGCCGAAACCGAAAATGACAATCTGTGATCCAGCATGCGGCACAGGCGGTTTTTTCTTATCTGCACAAGATTACATCTCACATAGCTACAAATTGGATAAGGAAGAAAAGGAATTTCTCAAGTACAAAACGTTTAGAGGAAAAGACATCGTTGACGCAGTAGTCCGCCTGTGCGCAATGAATCTCCACCTGCACGGTATTGGCGGAGATGAAAGTCCGATTGAAACCGCCGATAGCCTAGCTGCCGAACCAAGCGAACATTTTGACATCGTGCTTACGAATCCACCCTTCGGAAAAAAGAGCTCGATCACAATTGTGGATAACGAAGGTAAAGCGGAAAAAGAATCGTTGGTTTATGAACGCCCGGATTTCTGGGCGTCGACTTCGAACAAGCAGCTGAATTTCTTGCAGCATGTAAAAAGTCTTTTGAAAATCAATGGCAGGTCCGCAATTGTGGTGCCGGACAATGTTTTGTTTGAAGGAGGTGCCGGAGAAACTGTAAGAAGAAAATTACTCGCCGAATGTGACGTGCACACTCTGCTTCGATTGCCTACTGGAATATTTTATGCTCAGGGTGTAAAGGCGAACGTACTATTCTTGGACAGAAAACCCGCCAGTGAAAAACCCTGGACGGACAAATTGTGGATCTACGACTTACGAACGAACAAACATTTCACGTTGAAGACGAATTCGCTGAAGCTTGAAGACTTGCAAGAGTTTATTTCCTGCTACAATCCAGATAACAGGCATGACCGAAAAGAAGCTGAGCGCTTCAAATGTTTCGCGTATGAGGAGCTAATCCAACGAGATAAAGCGAGCCTGGATTTATTCTGGCTTAGGGATGAATCCTTGGAGGACTCGGCTAATCTGCCTGATCCGGATGTTCTTGCTGATGAGATTGCCGAGAATTTAGAAGCCGCGTTGGAGCAGTTTAGAGGGATTAGTGAGGCGTTGGCGAGGGACTCTTGATTGTCAAGCCGCAGCCTATCCCGATACCGCGCCTCGATTATATGAATGTATTTGTCAATCGGAGTCTCACCTAATCTGCATTGGCTTCCTTCAGATCGTTCCAATACTGATCGATGTCAGGAATTTGGCCTAGGTTAATGGCGTCCAGTATTTCTTTCGGAACTTTCCCTTGCCATTCAAAATCTGTCACCTCAAGTCGCGCTTTCCTGACTATATCTTTCATTGTTGTAACTCTCTTCTCGAATGCCTCTAAGTCTCGAATCCGATCGCGCATATCGAGCAGAAGACAATCAACTATCGACGAACCAATTAGGACTTCCACAGCTGCCGACAGGGGCACTCTGATTGGCTCGTCCTGGAAAGACATCAGGAAGTCGGACTTTGCTCTTTCGGTGCGCCATTTCATTGCTATACTTGAAAAATTTCCATGAGCACCATAATCAGATGCGTGGTCGTGCCAAACAAGCAATTGTTTGAGATGCGAATATGGCTCCCCGAAATACGCTCTTGGAATGGCAAACATGCGTCCGAACTCTTTTCGTTTCGCACGGCTTTCATTCCGTTCAACCCAAAGCTTCGCGCGTTCGTTAGAGTCCTTCATTTTCGAAATGTAGCACACAAATTCAATCGCTCTCCTAGCGGACATTAGCCCTAATTCGCTGAGACCTGCAGCTGTCATTATGTACGCATATACCCAGCCAGAATAAGCTCCGAAGACCATGCGCGCGGATTCCCGCTGCCAATCCTCTCCGCCGTCCGTTATAAGTCGCTCCGTGTAAAGCTGATCCAATATATCATTAACGGCTTCGGCTGCGAGATACATATCGGGGAATTGCGATGAAATCTCAGCAAAATTCTTTGCTACAGCTTCGACGTGTTGATATAGTGATGTGGTCTTTAGGCCGTCTCCCATAGTCTCCTCCGCGCAATGTGTGCATTGACAGTCCAGAGTCTCGTACCTGAAGATTACCGAACCCCAGCGCCAAAGTCAACGGTACTCTTGTTGCATTACCACTTCACGTTCAGTATCATGATGATTGTGAACCAGAGAGAAAAATTCATCCGAAGGGACAGCTGGGTGTTTATTGGCTTGTTTATCATTTCGGAGTTATATCTTTTCTATGCTCAGCGGTACCAAGGTCTTTGGGCGAATGTTTCACAGACGATTGTGTTGCTGCTCGGGACCCTAGGCTATTTAAAAGCGATCCGAAAAACTGAGTGGGACAGAAGAGCGAACTATATATTATTTTGTCTGTTCTTGGCAGCGGCAGTGCTCTCACAAAAAGTCCAGCGTGACCAATGGGCAGAAGCCCAAAAGAGGCAAGATTTTTTCAAGATCATAGAATCGAAAAATATCGGCGACCGCCATTGCAATCTAAGAGGGCTAGGGTGGGACGGGAGTAATTTCTGGTTAACCGGACAAATAGCAGGCGAGGCAGGAATATTTAGAGTGGACTCGAGTTTGGATATCGGACGAATGAGCCGAATCGATAGCGGATCGTTTTCTGCGATTGTGCACGCCGGTAACATGTTTGCGATTAAAGAGACGGCTGATAGATCGTATGTTGTGACAGAATATGATATAGGGGGAATTAAAGTTCAGACCTTTCCCCTTCCCATGAAGGTAGGTGGATCTCCCAATGCGATTGCATTTGATGGTCATAATTTTTGGATAGGCGTAGACGAGGTAGATGAAATCCATGAACTTTCCCCTGAGTTCAGGGAGATAAGGAGCTACCCTTTGCCCCATCGGATTCTTGGAGGCACATATCACGGTGGTTACCTGTGGCTAACAGATGCCTACACGATTTATAAGTATGACCAGCACCTAGCGCTAGTAGATGTGTTTCCGTTTAAGGGAGTAACCTGCCGAGGGATTGTGTTTGCCGGTGAATCTATGAGGTCTCTCGATGACGGACCCAAGCGGATCTATCGACTTCAGACTGACTGATTATGAATCTCAATTCCAAACCTGACCGACCCTGTGCTGTAAAGAATTTCGCCATGAATCGGTATTCATTAATCTTGGCCGCGCTGGAATTGGAGAGCGTCTGCGAGGGAGGTCCATCCGATATCGAGTACCGAAATGATGAACCGGCCTGTACTCTAGGCCGCAACAGTGTCGCGCTGTTTGCCAATACGTTACGTGCTATTGCGGGCTAAGGGCAAAACCATTGGAGAGGATAAGGAGCACATCGTATAAATTTTCAATTCTGGTTATCCTATCTACAGGGCTTTCACTTTCTCAGGGAAAGACGGCTCAAGATAGTTCCGTTCTGATGTTGATAAAACAAGAAGGGGCATTTCTCCACTGGCAAACAACGTGGGAGGACTTGGACTCCAGTTTCGCTCTGGAAAGTTTTCGCCTCCATAATCAGCATGACTTTCCTCAACGCGTATTGGACTCCCTTCGACCATTTGACATGAGCCGCATAGATCATCCTTCGATGCTGGCGTTCTCACCGAACGGGCTGAAGGTCGTAGCTTTCGGCTACGCTCAAACCTGTGGAGATGACTACTGTTCCGTTTTTCTATATGACCTGCGCCATTCGAAAGTCTTTGAGCTTTCTGCTGTTGGTATGAATTTACCGCCATTCAACGGGTTCTCCTGGTTGAATAATGATCTCCTTGTTATGGTTGGGGAATCATATCACTTTACGAGGGAAACTGTACTGGATTCCGTTGCGCCGTCCGTGACGGCATTCAATTTTCATACGATGAGAGCAACAAGCTTGATTGGAAATTTCGTACCTAGAGACGAGTATATGAAAACTTTTAACGACCGCGTGACAGTCGAGCCTGACTTAATGCTCTATTACCATGAATCTATACGTTGATCCAATTACCCGCAACGGCACATAACACGGTAAACAACGACGCTCGAAGAGCTGGCTCGACATACTTGAATTGCAACCGGCACGAGCATTGATTATTCCCACGTGGTTCTATTGCTTGCAACCCTTCATACGTGGGGAATTAGGACTAAAATGACCACAACGCCAAATGGTACGGCAACCGTCACATGGACAGATGTCGAACAGAAACTTTGGTCTGCGAGGAAACGTCTACAGCAATCCGAGTCAGGAGAAGATTGTCAATCCGTTGGCATACTTTGCAGAGAGACAATGATATGTTTGGGACAGTATCTCCTTGATAACTACTTCAGGGGTCCCTTACCAGATGTCAGCACGGCCGATGGTTACAAAATCATATCGGCGCTAATTGATAAGGAACTCCCAGGAAAATCAAATGGGGAGATGAGAGCTTACGTTAGGGCTAGTTTTGATCTGGCCAATAGTATTCAACACAGTCTGACATCCAATTACGCCCAGGCTTCAATTTGCGTTGAGGCGATGTTTCACTTGATGCAGCTCGTCTTATTTCTTGCCTCGCCGAGTGAAGCCCATCCAGGCAAAAAGTTACTCGCTATGGATCTCGGTAATGCTGAAACGATATTCATGATTTCTTGCATTACATCGGCGTTCGATAGTCATCCTGTGACTAAGGAACGTGGCTTCGTTTTTCAAGGCATCAGTTGGGGTCGATCATTGCTCACAATTCACGCGAGATCAGAGTCGGGAGTATTAACAGCGAGCCTTCGCCGCGCTAGCTGGTGGAAAAATGCGAATAAGTCATCGGCAGAGCGAATACTGGACGAGCTACTGGTACGACTAATAGCCGAAAGAGAAAATCAGCTACAGCGGGGACCAGAATCCACACCAAGAGGCCAAGAAAATGGATAGTGAGCGCGTCGGTTGTGCACCGGTGATGAGGACCGATATCGTAATTCGCCACAAATTATTTTGCCACTATTCGGAGGATCTATGAAAAACCACATACACTTTTTGCTGTTGATTCTGGGCACAGCAGTTTTCTTGTTCGCCGTGTACAGATACTCTGCACCGCTTGTTATCCCGGATCAGAATTCTCGCTATACGGATGCAACAATGATCGCATACACTACGATCAACGAAGAAAACCTGCGCACGATGCACGAGACGGATATTCTGAAATCGGCGATCAAATCGTTTGGCCTTTATGCAGGCTTCGCTGTTCTGGTGTTTGGGCATCGGGTGTTTTATCGGCCGCGGTAGAGTAGTGAGCCGCGCCAGCAAATGGCGTGCGACGGTGCGAGGGAGCACTACTGACGACGCAGATAGAGAGTACGCTGATACCCAGATGAAGACTCTGCTTCACACGAAACTTGTTAAGATGGTGGTCCATGAAGCTTAAGAAATCTGGTCGACTCTTGGACGAGGAGAGCGTAGGAAAACGTTCAGTGAAAGAAAAAACTACTAAAGAACCATCATCCTATGTTGATTTCAAGAAGCGGTACAGATTCACCCGTTATCTAACGAGAAAACAGATCCAAACTATTGACGATTATGTGCGAACGCACATGGACGATGCTCGTTGGATAAGGGATCCGACGGCAGCCTTTAAGAAGGACCAAGCGGTTGAGCCTTGGATATTTAGTACAATGGACTATCTGAGTGGAGAACATCGTACAAATGAGGCTGATTTTGTTCATGTGATTTACTTGGCCTGTTCTTTTATGTCGATGGAACCGGCGCTCAATGAATACGTTCATCAATTCGAAAAAGGTATAAAGCACGCCAGAAAGTTGTTGCCTAAGTATGAAGCCGTGAATAGGGATATCCAAACCGGATTAGCGGCGGATCCGGATGCGATTCAGTTTTTGACGGGTCTTAAGCTTCGCGAGTACCGAACGTTGTGCCACTATCTTGACCGGGCATATAAGCGACTGACTCAAGTATTCGGACCTTCTAAAAGCAAGAAGATTCGTCATACGGTCAAATTATATATCCCTGAATACAGTTTGGAGCTCGAACTGAAATGGTGGAGAATGCGTTCCGTGATGCTGTACATGCTGCTCAGTAGCCTATTCGCAGCGATTCTGACAAGTGACTATCGAGTACCAGAAAGGGCCTTAACCCAGATCGGATTTTTTCTGGTGTTCTGGAGAATTGAAACTGGGGATCCTTACGATGTTGGTGTTCGGATGAGAGCACGATGGCATCTCGTTGATAAATGGATCAAGAAACTCCTAGATAAGGTCGGCAACCAGATTAGGATTTATCAGTTCGCCGAGAATCGGATGTCGATGGATTTCTCAAAGGTTTCTTTTGACCCTGTGCGTGGTAGATTGGTTTTTCCGATCTCGAAGGTGTTCAACGTTAAGCGAGCCCTCTATAAAAAGCTTAGGTGATTGTTCGCTCAGTTTTTTCCACTTCTGAAAAAAGCGCAGTAAGTTTTTGGCGCTCTCTCTCCCTTCCTATTTTATTCTGCTCTTCCTAAGTTTCCTGACAAAGAATTAGTCTCGCCGGCCTAGCTACCCGCGTTGGATGCGTAGGTAGCTGAAGAAGTCTAAACTAAGGCCGCTTACAGAATGAATGTTGGGCGTATCAACTTGTTCTGGCAAACAAGCCGCGCGTCGGGCTTTCCATTCTCCGAACAAAAGATTTTGGCATCTGATTCAACAGCAAACGATAATCTGGCGGAAATCCCGGGTCGGATCCTTCACAACGGGCGATGGTTCATCCTCGCTTCGAGGTACGACGAGCTGCAGGAGAACTACACCCATCTGCTCGAACGGCTCGCAGATCAATACATCCTCTTGAACTCAACTCTCTCCCAAGTCCAGCAGGATAAGCTAATCGTGATGGCATTTCTCCGCGAGAAGCATGGGCTTTTGAGGGTAAGCCCAAGAACCCTTCACACGATGCGGAATAAAATCAAGCAGGAATGTCGCGACTACCTTTACCTAGCCTTCGGCAACGACCCAAGAGCGAAAAAAAGAATCGACGAGGTATTTGCCAAGCCGAAAAAATCACGAGCAACCGTGGACGACTCATACACTAATCAAAGAATACCCTTGACACCCGGAAAGTCCGGCTATTGATTTAACATCGACACTCAACGCACGGTGTCGATTCAGAACCATGTGTGCGATTCTCATAACAACTTCTTCAAGAGGTGGTACATGCGCACGTTCAAATTCTCCCCACCGCCGGCCCTCGGGCCCGGCAAAGTCGATCCGGACAATGACCGTGTAAAGCGTTTCATTGGCGGGTTGAAGAATCTCGCGGCCAAATTCGAAGGTCGACTCAACGTCGAGTTCGAAGATCGCACGATCCTGGTTTCCGTCAAATCCGACAAGGTTTTTGCCGGCGTCACGGATTTCCTCCGGAGCCGTGGCATCGAGCCGGTCGAGGTGGACGTTCTTGACGAATTCCTTCCGCCAGTTCGTGTGAACCTGGAGTAGTCAGTCCACCACCAGATTGGGCGGTGGGGGCGCCACCTGGGTTTGCGTTGCCAGAAAAGGTCAGAAAAAATAACGGTATTACGAAAGGAGGTGAAAAAAAGTGGCTAAGGATGATACTCGACTCGTGGAGTTTCACTTCTTTGACAAAGTCGTGTCTTTGGAGTTCGCTGAAGAAGACTTGACTTCCGTGGCAAAGGATCTCGAGGCGTCTGGTGAGGATGGACGTCCCATTGGTCTGTTGCACATCGAAGAGGGTGGACCCACAATTTGGATCAACTTGACTCAAGTTCACATGGTGAAGTACTAACACGCCGGCTCGGGTGGTCGCGAACGCCTGGGCCAGTTTTATCAATACGAGTTCACCGCCGCCTAGGCGAGCAGGGCTTGGCCGGCAGATTTATTTCGAGCAAGTTGACGGTATAAGAAAATGAGCGACGAGCCGAGGGAAGTACTCTCAGTAAAAGACATCGCCGATTATCTCGGTGTATCGGAGAGCAAGATCAGGCAGCTCATCCGCCGGGATGCGATTCCGTATGTGAGAATCGGGGGGCAGTATAAATTCTTTCTGCCAGCAGTGCGACAGTGGCTGCAGGATCGGTCGGTAATCCCTTCCGATTGCGAGGCGTCGGCGGCACCAACTACCATCTCGACGAGAATCTGGAACCAAACTGTGGAAAAATAATCATGGCAGTACTCAGGAAAAGGATTACGAAGAACGGAGTCCGGTACGACGTCGATTCTACCTACCGAGGGCGACGGTTTATCTGGTCGACCAAAACAGGCGATCTGAAAGTAGCAAAACAAGTGCTTGGAGAAATTAAAAGGCGGATTCGGCATCATCTGAGGCGACGGTCGAATTGAAGCCGAACGGTAGTTTTGTCTTGACTGCAATCGACTCAGTCAAAGATGAGATTGTGGCC
>JACXTT010002127.1_pt1 | contig 31742 bp, 24 predicted proteins | sample 9270951 | NCBI WGS metagenome assembly JACXTT01 (sample SAMN15532306, study PRJNA645909) | rock metagenome | isolation source: weathered quartz diorite | place: Puerto Rico | collected 2017-06-21
CGCGCCGTCGTCACGCCCGCGCGCCAGCGCGCCCGCCCCCGCGCCGGCGTCCATCCCCGCGGGCGGCGCGAGCTTCATGATCTTCTTCGCCAAGCCGCGCGCGCCGGGGCGGGTCGCGTTGAAGGAGGGCGGCCGCGTCCTCGTGATCGCGGCCTTCCCGGCCGGCGAGAGCAAATCGTTCAAGAACGCGACCGTGGCGGTGGCCGCGGGCAGCCACGCGCTCACCGCCGAATACTCCCCCGACGCTGGCGGGGCGGCGATCACCGCCGCCAAGACGGTGAAGGTCGGTCCCGGCGAAAAGAAGGAGCTGCGCATCGAGATGGGCGGCCTCTTCAAGCGCGACAAATTGCGCATCCACTGACGCGCGGGCGCTAGAGATCGACGACGGCCGCCGGAAAACTGGCGAAGAGCAGGCAGCCCCGCACCGTCCGCGGCGCGTGGACCGAATCGACGCCGCTCCACAGGTAATCGCCGGGGCCGAATTTCTCCGCGCCGACGATGAGTTCCCCCTCGAGCACCAGGACGTCCTCGCCGCCGGTGTGGCGGTGGGCGGGATAGGCGCAGCCGGGCGCCATCCGCAGCAGCACCGCCCCCGCGCCGGTGGTTTTGTCGAAGCGCAGCGGGCAGAACTCGACCCCCGCGTGCTTGGAGGGTCTGAATTCCCGGGACGCGGCGGCGATGCGGATCGTGTCGGACATGGCGGAATGATAGTGGGCGGTGCGCGATGAAAAAATCGCGCGTTGTCATGCGGGGATTTGCGAGGGCGTGATGGGCGACCGGCGCAGCCGATGACGTCGCGTCAGCGACGCCGCGAACTGCGCACGGCGAGCCGCGCACTGCGCACCGCGCACTTATGATTCCCCCATGTCCGGCTTCTCCGATCTCGAAACCGTCCTGCGCCGCCTGCGCAGGGACTGCCCGTGGGACCGCGCGCAGACCCCGCAATCCCTCACCAAGTACATCCTCGAGGAGAGCTACGAACTGCTCGACGCGATCGAGCACGGCTCGCCGGAGAAGATCCGCGAGGAGCTGGGCGACTTCGCGATGCAGTTCGTCCTCCAGGCGATCATCGCCGAGGAGAGCGGCCACTTCACCCTCGACGAGGTCTGCGAGAAGTCGGCGAAAAAATTGATCGAGCGCCACCCCCACGTCTACGGCGGGGTGAAGGCCGAAACGCCGCGGGACGTCGAGCAGGGCTGGGAGGCCCGCAAGAACGCCGCGCGCGCGCAGGCCGCCGAGCCCTTTTTTTCCTCCGTCCCGCGCGCGCTGCCCGCGCTCATGCGCGCCCACAAGCTGACGAAAAAGGCGGCCGAGGTCGGCTTCGACTGGCCCGACGCCGCCTCGGTCGTCGCCAAGATCAAGGAAGAAATCTGCGAGCTGGAGACCGCTTCGCCCGAAAGCCAAGCCGAGGAGTTCGGCGACCTCCTCTTCGCGCTCGTCAACTACGGCCGCAAGCTCGGCCTCGAGCCCGAGGCGGTCCTGCAGGCGGCCAACGACAAATTCATCCGCCGCTTCCACGGCGTCGAGGAAAACCTGCGCGCCGAAGGCAAGGCGCTCACCGACTCCAATCTCGATGAGATGGAGGCGCAGTGGCAGAAAGTGAAACGGAGCGAGAAGTCGTAGGGGCGAGTGGCGCCCGAGTGAGCGGAGCGAGTGACAAGTCCCCTTGGGGGGGGGCACTCGCCCCCCCTCGTTCATGGCTGAGAAATTCAGGATTTTTCAGGGCGCGGGCGATTTTTCTTCCTGCGAGCTTTTCCCCCACTTCGTGATGAAATCGTTGAGCCATTCGCTGTCGAAAACTTGCTTTTTTTCGTTGAGCGATTGAAGCGAAGATAGGCCCTTTTTTGAATCCCCCCACGCGAGTTCATTCAGCGCCAGGGTGATTTGGACATCCTCCGGGAAAAGGAGGTCGGGGCTGGTCTTCCGAATGCGGGCGATCCAGTCGGCTTGCCACCTGGCGGTTTCCCGACTGCTCATGTCGCGCCAGCCGGTTTCTGTGGGGAGGGAACCTGCGGCGGGGAACCCGCCTTGACGAATGGACCGGACCACGCTGGCCGGGGTCGCCGCATTTCTGAACAAATCTCCCATGTCACCGAGTTGTGCGATCGCACTCAAGGAAAACACTGCTCTTTTCCGCACCGCCAAGGCTGCATAACGAGAATCCGGGAACTTCTCCAACAACTCAGGCGTGTAGCCGATAGCGGGATAATTCTGCAACGATACGGGCCTGCTCCGATCATATATGGCGAGCGCCGCGAAGGCCTTTTCATCAATTCCCTGAGGCATTTCCACGGAGATGGCAACCGCGTTGGACTCCAGGTGGCCCCGCCACAACCCCTTTTCGGCCATCTTGGGCTGAATGGAAAGATCGCGCAGGTGCTCATTTCCATCGTATGTGTATGACGCGTGAATTTGATATTTCCCGGGCAGCAGAAAAAGATCATATTCCAGAACCGCGCTTCTGGAATAAGTTCTCGTGAAATGATCGATGCCCTTCGGGTCGTAATCTTCGGACGAGCAAATACCACTCCACTTGAACCGTTGTTGTTGTCGTGCATCGTCGGTTACGGAGATGGAAAACGGATGGTGGGCTACCCCGCACGCGGTAAACGCCTCCGGCAACGTAAAAGGCTTGTCGCCACTGATAGTCATCAAGAGCGATATTCGCTCCCCAACCAGAGCACGTGTGGTGTGTCTTGCGATCTTCATTGTCAGATCGCCGGCTAGGGCGATATTGCTCGCCAAGATTGTTATGGATGTAAGAACGAGATCGCGCATCGATATTCACCTATTTAGGATCGGTAGCTTGGCGGATCAGCGCGTCGGTCAGCTTTCCGAAGGCGGCGTTGATGTGGGCAGCGTGGTTGCGGTTTCTCGGCATGTTTCAAAACCTCTATTGAAGAAGTTTACGCTCGACGAATTGCTGTCGTGTCTCTTTCAACACTCGAATCCATTCCGGCGCTAAACTCTACGGCGGGAGCCTGTCGCATGAGGGAGCTTTCGCATGTGGCGCCCGTGGCCTTTTCGATCCTCAATGAAGGTGTGCGGTATGGCTACTGGCTCGGGGCATGTTCCTCCCCCATCATTTACTTCGCCAAAGCGTCAGGAATTCCGTAGCCCAACGCCCATCATCTGTGGGTTTCGCGGCGACTTCATTTAGATAAGTAATGCCTACATTTCCTTTTCCCAACGAGAGCATGTATATGCCGTAATTAAGTTTTAGTTTATTCGTGAAAGGAAAATCGGGATGTGCATCAAGTATGGTTTTAATCTGCTCGTTGCGCCATAGGGTGCATTCTTTACCGTAGATGTTCTTCAAGTTGTTCGGGTTTGAAGGGTCGGGGATCGAACATGCGTTTGCAGGAAACTCCCCGGCATCAAGGACGGATTTGATCTTTGCAGGGGACCAACCTTCACCTAATATAAGCCTATCGTAGATCGCCCATGCCGAATAAATTGAATCCGGGTGTCGAGCCACCAATTGTCGGCCTTCCCCTGTTTCCATTGAAGTCAAACGACCACAAATTTCCCAAGGCTGAATCGGGTCACTGGGCTTTGCTCGGAGACATTCTGATCGATGTTCGGTTGCCGCTTTCACTGCGGTGTCATAGTATTCTTTGTCCTTCCCTTCCGGGGCTGCTATCTTGACGGTCAGGGTATTAGACTCCGCTTTGCCATGAAAGCCGCTTTCCTCTTGACCTGTAAAGTCAGCCTTGACTTGGATCAGATAAGTTCCAGGAGCAGCCAAGAACGGCAGAAGGTAAGCAATGCCGCTGCGCGATTCCCCCCCTGCAAGCTCCTCCGCTGACCCTCGATCATTATTTCCGAACGGAGAAATTGCCGTATCACCGCCACTCAACTGTGTTTGGCTGGACAGGGGCATCGTCTCCTTGAAAACACCGTTGATCCACAGGCTCACAAATTTCGACTGCGTCGGACTGCGATCTTTTCCGACCCGAATTGGGGTCGAGCCGGTGTTCTGCCAATGCACCGTCATGTTCATGGGTTCGCACAGCAATGCTGGTTGCCGGGATTGGAGTTGAACGTCGAGCTTCAATTGTGCATTCAAGCCAACAGAAAACGCTAGTGAAAATATCGTGGGGATGGCGTATTTCATTGTGTGCCTCACTCGGGATCATTATCGGACCGGATGCTCAAGTTGCTGGGCCCTGAACAATCTGGAATATTCGGACAATTCGGCAAGCCGGAAAGGTCGCTGCAATCGAATCGGATAATTCCCGAACTGCGCTGGCAGACCGCTTGGAAATTAGGCGCCGTCGTGTCGTTCATCTGACACCACAATACTGGCGGACCGCCGTTGTTGCAATTCGCAAGTGCAGTGACGCATGGGTTATTGGGGCTAGAACTGCACCATGCATTGTTGGTATCGTGGCCGAGAGCATTGCAGGCGTTCACACGGAAGTCGTGACCGAGTTCATGTGTGCATGTCCGTCGCAGATAATTTGGCATCTCCTGTCCAGTGCAAGCATAAACGGAACAATATCCAGCCGGGCCTATCGTGATATCCTCAATGCGTTGAATAGAGATGAAGGAGTAGTCTGCATCCGCGGAGGTCACGGCATCTGATGGAAGGGTGTTAGCTCCTAACACATTGAAATAGTTGTGCGCTTGGTTGCAGCAATTGACGCAAGGGCTGCCGTTGATGTCGCATGTAATGGGTTGTTTGTGACTAAACCAGATTTGATTAAGCCTGAAATATACGGGGAGATTGGCTCCATTTGGAACGAAACCCGAGAAGAATTGTTGCGTGAGGTAGGGTAACGTGCTGCCGCGATAAGAATGCCAGGAGACAAATCCATCGCTGTAGGCAGTCTGAAGCTGAGAGAGATCAGGGGCATATCTGGTGTTGCCCGAGCAAGCGCCACCGGAATGCATATTTGAAAACGTAGGCTGCGGCGGGGTTTGCGTATCAAACGAGGACGCCAGAAAGGTGTTGGTAAGTGGCCCGTCAAGCGTCAGGGTGATCGTGCCATCGGGGTTTGTCGTCTTGGCCGTAACCGTTCTCGTTGCCTCAGTTCCAAGAGGCTTTGTTTCATCAAACACTTGAATCGGGTCACCATTGGCGAAAACCGAATCGGTGGTCAATGTGGTTTGGTTGCATGGGGGCTGCCCTGCTGTGCCACAACACGCAGGTTGACCAGCGCCTCCACACTGACCGGTTGCTCCGTAATCTCTAAACAGTATCCCGCCCTTCCTGCACATAGAGTCATTTTCAATATGCTCATGCTTCCATGCCGTAATCGGCGCGGTGGTCCGAATGATTTTTGGATTTGGATCGGCGGTCGGATAATAGAATCCAACTTGGATGTTATCCCCGGCATAGCGGTTGGTGATTTTCAGTTCAAACGTGCAGGGGGCTGCATCGTCAGCACCGCAAGCCGCGGCTGAGCATGTTTTCAACTGCCCATCGGCGAATGAGCCGGTGCCATTCGCCGCAAACCCTTCTTTGTTATCGCATGGGTAGCTCGCCGAGAACCACGGCCGGCCGCAGTTTGCCGGCGTCGTCGGGGCGGGTTCATAGCCGACGGGCGGCCCCACCGAAGATTGCGGGTCGCTGACAACCGCGCAGACCTGGCGCGCCACACCGTCGCTCCACCAGGCGCTCACTTTGATGGTGGAATGGGACGTGTCACCGACGGTGGCGGGACGAAAAACGACCTGATTGTTGTTGGGTTTGTCATTTACATCGGCTCCCACGGGACGGGAAATGTAGGTGACGCCTTGATCGAGGGTGGAAATGTTCGTGATCAGTTGGGGTGCGCCATCCAGAACAAAGGCCGCCGCGTCGTTTGCCAGCAGCATTTCAATCCTTTGTTGCGGCGCCGCGGCTTGAAAGGCCCAAGTCGGCCCCATGACGGTGGCGCCCCAAATGGCGAAGCGCTGGTTGGTCGTGTTGCGAACCGTCGTGGGGGAGGCCGGATTGTCGGAGGCCCAGTATTTCACGAAGCTTGGATTCGTGGCGGGCGCGTCCGCGCCGATGAAATGGACCGGCGAGCCGGGAGCCTCCTGGTTCACATCGAGCCCGAACAGCCGGGAAAAGCCGCTCTTGACCGTGGTGGCCGATCCGCCGAAGGGGATTTTTCTCACCGTGGCGCCGTCGGTGAAGTAAAGACTCCCGTCCCGATCCACCGCCATGCCGACGATGGTTTGCAACGTGAGGCCGGCGCCGCCGACGCCGCCGTAGTTCTGCTGAGCGGTGGTGGGGATGCCGCAGCCGGTCGCGTCCACCGGCACTTGGACGATGAAATTCTGCGTCGGTGTCCGGGTGACGTTCTGGAAGGCGAAATAGACCATGTCGCGCCCCGCAACCGCGTCGGGATTCGGATCGGCCGCCGCGCCGAGCAATCTCACGCTATCGCCCGCGCTGCTGAGAATTCCCAAGCCGAGGACGCGGCAGATTTGCAGGGTGCCCGCCGGGTTGGTCTGCGCCATCCGGCTGTTGGCGGTGCCCGAGGTGCTGATGACGGTCATCGCGCAGAAAATCCGGCCGAAGCGGTCGGTCTTCGTCGAGCAGTTCATCAGCTCGTGATTCGTGCCGCTCTGATCGGTTCTCACCCATTTTTTCGTGCCGGCGCCATCGTAGGCGTAGCGGAATAACCCGCTGACGGTGCTCGCGGTCCCGGCGAACCAGTAATCCCCGGCCGCGGGCGCCAAACCGAGGGAACGAATGGTCGTGAGTCCGTTTCCGACCGGATTTTCCAAATATACATCCGCTTTCACGCCATTCGAAACCAGATCGCTCTGGACGCTGGAGGTGATGTATCCCGAGAGTGCTCCGGGAGGAATGTCGAAGTTTAATTGCGTCGAGGTTGCAGTGGTGGCTTGCGCCCGAACGCCTCCCGGAAACCAAACGACATTATCCGGGGCCACGGTCGAAAAGTTGCTCCCTGTGAGTTGTGCCCCGGTCAGGCCGATGTAAAAGGTTCCGCTCGGTGGCGCGTTGATGGTTGGCGGCGTCGGCGGCAGGGCACCCCCGTTGTTGACCGTCCCCGCGTTCGTTTCCGTCGTGTCGGTGATGTCGAAAAATTCGGTCCCCCTGCCGTTGGTCAGCCCGCCCGCGTAGGTGTAGGTGCCGACCGTCACGCCGGTAAACATCGTCAGCGCATTGTAGAACGCCTTGTTGGTGGCCCGCGTTCCGGCGTAGCTCTGCCCGGCGGCGACCGTCCACGCGAAGGTGATGTCGCTCCCCGATTTCGCCAGCGTGATCGTGGTCGTCGCGTTCGGGAGGTGCGGACGCGGCGGCGGGACGACCGCCGTGGGCGCCGTCGCTCGCATCGCGGCGGCGACGGGTGCCGTGATTTGAAGTTCTGCGGCGATGCTCAGACCAGCGGAGGCTGCGCCGCCCGGCCCGTCGCAGGAGACCCGCGCCCGGCTTCATAGCGATAATCGCGCCCCCACGGATCCTGCACCGCCGGCCTGTCCCAATAGCCTCCGGCTTCAAGCTGCGCCGCCACCTCTCGGACATCGCGCGCGACCGGGAAGCCGTTCCAGTCTACAAAGTAACTTTCCAGCACCGCCTTCCAGAGGCGGAGATCGGTCGCTGCCTTCGCCTCGCGCGCATCGGGGGCGCCCGGCCTCGCGGGGAGTGCCAGCCAAAGCAGAGGGAGGAGTTTCAGGAGCCGCATGGTGATCCTCGCAGGAATTTCAAGGCCGGCAGTCGTCAATTTAAGCGCCGACTCGCGCGAAAGCAAGCGATGAGGGTTCTTTTGCCCCCGCTTTTACCCGGAAGTGCCCGGGGCCGACCTGGCGCCTGCCGGCGCCGGCCATATTACAAGATTTTGGATTATTCTGAAATCATTTTGAAGATAATCGGGTGTCGAAATCGGTCCACACCCGGCCGTATCGGGAGATGGTCGCGGCGCTGGTCGCTGCCCGCAAGTCCCGCGGGGTGAGCCAGGTCGCGCTGGCCCGGGCGACCGGCCGGACGCAGGCCTACATCTCCAAGGTGGAACTGTGCGAGCGGCGGCTGGATCTGATCGAATTCCTCGAGGTCGCCCACGCGCTGGATATTCGACCGGGCGATTTCGTTGAACGCATCTACGCCGCTTTCCGCGGCGAGATGCGGCGCCGCAAGCGCAGTGGCAGAAAGTAGGGGCGAGTGGCGCCCGAGCGAGCGGAGCGAGTGACAAGTCCCCTTGGGGGGCACTCGCCCTCTGTGTCAACCTCGTGACGGGGCGAGTGGCACCCGCCCCCACACCAGGCCCCGAACCACGCGCCACCCCTTACAATCCCGCGCATGAAATTCCTGTTCATCTCGCTCGACGCGCTGATCAGCGACATCGCGTGGCAGGTGGTGAAAGAAGGGCACGAGGTCCGCTACTGGATCGGCTCGGAATCCGAGCGCGAGATCGCCGACGGCTTCGTGCCCAAGGTCGACGCGTGGGAACCGCACGTCGAGTGGGCCGACTGCATCGTCTTCGACGACGTGCTGGGCCAGGGGGCGGTCGCGCAGAAGCTGCGGCAGGCCGGCAAGCACGTGGTGGGCGGCTCGCCCTACACCGACCAGCTCGAGGACGACCGCGCCTTCGGGCAGGCGGAGCTCAAGGCCGCGGGCGTCTCGATCATCCCGCAGGAGAACTTCACCTCCTTCGACGACGCGATCGCCTTCGTGAAGGCGAACCCCCGCCCGTACGTGATCAAGCCGTCGGGCGAGGCGCAGAACCTGAAGCAGCTCCTCTTCGTGGGCGAGGAGGAGAAGGGGGAGGACGTGATCCAGGTGCTCGACGACTACAAGCGCGCCTGGGCCGATCGGATCAAGACCTTCCAGCTCCAGCGGCGCATCGTCGGCGTCGAGGTGGCGGCGGGCGCCTTCTTCAACGGCAGCCAGTTCGCGCTCCCCATCAACGTCAACTTCGAGCACAAGAAGCTCTTCCCCGGCAACATCGGCCCCGCCACCGGCGAGATGGGGACGACGATGTTCTGGTCGGAGCCGAACAAGCTCTTCAACGAGACCCTGAAAAAAATGGAGTCGCGCCTGCGCCGCGAGCGCTACGTCGGCTACATGGACGTCAACTGCATCGTCAACTCCGACGGCATCTACCCGCTCGAGTTCACCGCCCGCTTCGGCTACCCGACCATCTCCATCCAGCAGGAGGGGATCAAGATGGGGATCGGGGAGTTCTTCTACAGGCTCGCCGAGGGGTCGCTCACGAACTTCAAGACCCGCTCCGGCTTCCAGATCGGCGTCCGCATCGTGGTGCCGCCCTTCCCCTTCAAGGACGAGGCGACCTTCAACTCCAATTCGAAGGACGCGGTCATCATCTTCAAGAAGGGGCAGCGCGACGGCATCCACATCGAGGACGTGAAGAACGTGAACGGCGAGTGGCTGGTGACCGGCCACTCGGGCGTCATCCTGATCGCCACCGGAACGGGACCGACCATGAAGGCCGCCCAGAAACAGGTCTACAACCGGATCGACAACGTCATGATCCCCAACATGTACTACCGCAAGGACATCGGCGACCGCTGGTTCGAGGATTTCGACCGGCTCCACACCTGGGGATATTTGCGGGATTAGTTTTTTCGGCTTTTTGACGCCGAAACGCGGAGGCTGCGGAGAATCGAAAATGAATTGATTTCCCACGCCATCCGGCCTCCCACCTCGCCGGCTTGCGAATCCGGTAAAATAAATCTCTTTCTCGTCCGTCTGCGGTCGCCGGGGATCGGCGCCAGCCGGACGGGAGCAAACCGAATTCCTCACACCCCCGTCGTCCGCCGCGCCCCGCGCGGGCGGGGCGGGGTCGGAGTCTCCCCGCCATGACCGCCGCGCCGAAAGTCAACGACTTCTCGATCCAGGTCGCCACCGTGAACGGCTCGGGTTCGCAGACCGCGAACACCGTGCTGATGCGCTCCATCTTCCAGATGGGCGTGCCGGTGAGCGGCAAGAACCTTTTCCCCTCCAACATCCAGGGGCTCCCGACCTGGTTCACCATCCGGGTCAACAAGGACGGCTACATCGCCCGCAAGGCCGAGGTCGACCTGCTGATCTGCATGAACCCGGAGACCGCGGTCGAGGACGTGAAGAGCGTCCGCGGCGGCGCCACCGTGATCTACGACGAACCGCTCGCGCTCAACAAGCTGCGCGAGGACCTCCACTTCATGCCGATCCCCTTCGGCAAGATCGTGGCGGCGGCCTGCCCGGACGCCAAGCTGCGCAAGCTGGTCACCAACATGATCTACGTCGGCGTCGCGGCCAGACTGCTCGGCCTCGACATGGACGAGGTGAAGCAGGCGGTCGCCAAGCAGCTGGGCGGCAAGGCCAAGGCGATCACCCTCAACCAAGGCGCCCTCGACGCCGGCCACGCCCACGCGGCCGAGCACTTCCCCGCCTTCAGCGCGCTCAAGGTCGAGCGACTCGACAAGACCCGGGGGATGATCATCATCGACGGCAACAACGCGGGCGCCATCGGCTCGCTCTTCGCCGGCGTCACCTTCCTCTCCTGGTACCCGATCACCCCCTCCTCCTCGCTGTGCGAGTCGCTCATCGACCACCTCAAGGAGCACCGCCACGAGGCCGACGGCAAGGCGACCTACGCGGTCGTCCAAGCCGAGGATGAGCTGGCCGCCGCGGGCATGGTCCTGGGCGCCGGCTGGGCGGGCGCGCGCGCGATGACCGCCACCTCCGGCCCCGGCTACTCGCTGATGGCGGAGTTCATGGGGCTCGGCTACTACGCCGAGGTCCCGGGCGTCTTCTGGAACATCCAGCGCACCGGCCCCTCGACCGGCCTCCCCACCCGCACCATGCAGGGCGACCTGCTCTCCAGCTACTACCTCTCGCACGGCGACACCAAGCACATCTGCCTGATCCCCGGCTCGGTCGAGGAGTGCTACGCGTTCGGCATGGCCGCGCACGACCTTGCCGAGCGCTTCCAGACCCCGATCCTGGTCCTGAGCGACCTCGACCTCGGGATGAACAACTGGATGTCCCCGCAGTTCAAATACCCCGAGGGCGGGATCCATCGCGGCAAGGTCCTCACCGCCGGGGAAGTGACCGCCGCCGGCGGCTTCGCGCGCTACCAGGACACCGGCGACGGCGTCGGCCCGCGCACCCTGCCGGGCACCGAGTCGCCCTTCGCCGCCTACTTCACGCGCGGCTCGGGCCACAACGAGAAGGCCGGCTACTCCGAGCGGCCCGACGACTACGTCAACAACATGAACCGCCTGGCGCGCAAGCACGAGGCGGCCAAGAAGTTCGTTCCCGTCCCGATCATCGAGAAGGCGGGGAGCGGCAAGGAAGGCATCATCGCGGTGGGCACCTCCCACTGGGCGATCGTCGAGGCCCGCGACCGCATGAAGGCGGAGAACCAGGCCGAGTACGACTACCTGCGCCTGCGCGCGCTGCCGCTCACCGTCGAGGCCGAGAAATTCCTCGCGTCCCACGAGGTCCTGTGGGTCGTCGAGCAGAACCGCGACGGCCAGCTCGCCATGATCCTGCGCGCCGAGTACCCGCAGCACGCCCACAAATTCCGCTCCGTCCTCCACTACGACGGCCTGCCGCTCGACGCGCAGTCCGTCATCGACGGCATCCACGGCAAAGCGGCGGCCAAGGCCGCTCCGGCCGCCTGAGCGAGGCGAGGAGACCATTCCCATGACCACCCAGACCCCCACCACCCCCGCGCCGCAGGTCAACCGCATCGGGCTCGCCAAGGCCGACTACAAAGGCGGCGAGTCGACCCTGTGCGGCGGCTGCGGCCACGACGCGATCACCTCGCAGATCATCGCCGCCTACTACGAGCTCGGCATCGCACCCCACAGCGTCATCAAGCTGTCGGGCATCGGCTGCTCCTCCAAGACGCCGGCCTACTTCCTCAGCCGCGCGCACGGCTTCAACTCGGTCCACGGCCGCATGCCGGCGGTGGCGACCGGCGCGAACCTCGCCAACCATCACCTCAACCCGATCGCGGTCTCCGGCGACGGCGACACCGCCTCGATCGGCATGGGGCAGTTCGCCCACCTGCTGCGCCGCAACATCCGACTCACCTACGTGGTCGAGAACAACGGCGTCTACGGCCTCACCAAGGGGCAGTTCTCCGCCACCGCCGACCTGGGGGCCAAGCTCAAGCACGGCGAGGTGAACGACCTGCCGGGCATCGACCTGTGCGCGCTCGCGCTGGAATTGGGCTGCGGCTTCGTCGCCCGCTCCTTCTCGGGCGACCCCAGGCAATTGCTGCAGATCCTCAAGGCGGCGATGGTCCACCGCGGCACCGCGCTGGTCGACGTCATCTCCCCCTGCGTCACCTTCAACAACCACGAGGGCTCGACCAAGAGCTACACCTACGCGAAGACCCACGAGGAGCCGATCCACGAGATCGGCTTCGTCCCCCACTTCGACCCGCTCACCGCGGAGATCCCCGAGGGGACCGCGAAGGACGTCGCCTTCCCCGACGGCTCGCACGTCCGCTTCCGCAAGACCGGCCGCGACTACGACCCGACCGACAAGCACGCCGCGATGGAGCTGCTGCATGAGACCCGCGAAAAGGGCGAGATCCTGACCGGCATCTTCTACATGAACCCGCGCAAGCCGGAGTTCGCGGCGTTGCAGAACCTCGTCGACCATCCGATCGCCACCCTCCCGCTCGAACGCACCCGTCCCCGCCGCGAGGCGCTCCAGTCGATCATGGAGTCGCTGACGTAATTCTCGACCGGGAACCGGAAACGCGAAGCCGGCGCGTCACGGCCGCCGGTTCGGCGACACCGCCGGCAGCAGCAATAAACTCCGTCAACTGAAACGGGGAGAGCCTTGCGGCCCACCCGGCGCTTTTCAGGGTGGCGAGGCGCCGCCCCCCTCCCGCGCCTTCTTGACCGCCGCGATGAGCGACGGCGGCGGCACTTTGTAACGGGCGCCCGCCGGGATCGGCTCGTTCTTCTCCCAGCCGTTGAAGAGGCGCAGCGCCGCGGCGCCCGCCTCCCCCTCGGCGGCGAGCCGCGCTTTGGCGAGCGCGTCGGGGGTGGTGGCGCCGGCCGTGGTCAGGATTTTGATCCGCTCGACCGGCAGCTTGACGGCCTCGCCCTCCGGCAGCGGCGCCAACTTTTCGACCGCGGCGGCGGCCGGCTCGAGCGCGGCGGCCACCGTCGAGTAGGCGAGCGCGACCAGCAGATCCTCCCCGCGCGGCGAAAACCAGGCGCGCATCGCCAGCGGCGCGGCCCCTTCGCGCGGGACTCGCAGGTCGAAGCGGCGGGCGGGATGGCCGGCCAGCGTCCCCCGCCCCTCGCCGACCACCTGCGCGCCGATTTTTTGCAGCAGCCCGGAGATCGCCGCGTCGTCCGCCGGCTGCGCCTTCAGCCCGATCAATTGCAGCGCCGCGGGGGAGGCGCTCCCCTCCGGGGTACCGGCCTTGAAAAGCGCGTCCTCGTTCTCCTCGCTCGCCGCCCACCCCTTGGGCACCGGCACTTTCAGCCCCCAGCCCGAGTGGTACCAGACGCCGTGGAAGACCGCGCCGGCGCGCGGGCTGGGGCCGTACTCGAGCCCGTCGAGCTTCGCGAGATACTCCTCCCGGCGGATCGCGCGCTGCAAGCTGCCGGGCGGGAGCGACGGCTGGCGCGCCAGCGCGCGCGCGACCCGGTCGGGCGGCGGCGGATGGGACTGGAAAAGGCGCTGCATCGCGTCGGGCTGCGCCGGGTGGAGGCGGTCGAGCATCAGCAGCATCCGCCGCGCCCCGTCGGGGTTCCAGCCGGCGCGCGCCGCGTAGTCGGCGCCCAGATCGTCGGCCTGGAATTCGTCCTGGCGCGAAAAGCCCTGCATCGCCGCGGCGAGCCCGATCTGCGCGTACTCGCCGTAGCGGTCCATCGCGCGCGGCCCCGCGGCGATCATCCCCAGCACCGTCAGCGCGCCGAGCGCCCGCTGTTTGCTGATCTGCTGCACCGCGTGGCGCGCGGTGACGTGGCCGGTCTCGTGGCCCAGCACGCCCGCCAGTTCGTCCTCGGAATTCATCATCCCGAGGATGCCGCGGGTGACGTAGATGTGGCCGCCGGGCAGCGCGAAGGCGTTGACCATCGGGGTGTCGATGACCGTGTATTCGTAGGGGAGAGTGGGGCGGTGGCTGGCGGCGGCGAGCGTCCTGCCGATCCCGTTGACATAGCCCTGCAGCGGCTCGTCGGGCAGCCGGACATACTGCTGCGCGACCTGCTTGGCCCCCTCGCTCCCGATCTGCAATTCGTCCTGCTCGCTGATCAACGCCAATTGGCTCTGCCCGGTGACCGGGTTGACCGCGCAGGCGGCGAGGAGGGGCAGGGACGCGAGGACGAGCAGCCGGCGCGAATTCATCCGATCATCATAGAGGCCCGGCACGGGGGCGATCGGATGAAACGGCGAGCGCGACCGGAAAATGGCGGCTGTCGTGGATGCGTTTCAAACTATCGGGATGCTTACGCTGAACATCCTGCATCGACGATGCAGGATGCAGCGCACTCGGAGACCGGCTCGCGGCCGTCCGCGCCGGCGGGGCCCCGCGAGGCGGGATAAGCCGGAGCCGGGGGGAAGGCGGATTGATTTCGCCCTTTGGCGGAATCAATCCCCGCCGTGCGGGGGGGCATGCCCCCCGGCGAACGCGCCATCCGGCGGACGGAAGCGCGAACAAGCGGACGACCGAATCATCAGGCCTGGATGGCGAACTTGGAAGCGAGACGGATGGCGGAGAGGAAGGGATTCGAACCCTTGAACGGCTTTCACCGTTACACGCTTTCCAAGCGTGCTCCTTCAACCACTCGGACACCTCTCCGCGAGGGGTGGTTGGCACCGGGAAGGGGGAGGAATTATTGCAGATGCGCCGCCGCGCTTTGGACCCCGGGCCTGGGACCCTCGGCGCCCGGCAGCGCACCTCCCTCTAAAATCCCGGCATGGCGATGCGCGTACGGAAATTGGCCATCCTCATCTCCGGCTCCGGCTCGAACCTGCTCGCGCTGGCGCGGACGGCGAAGTGGAAGAAGTTGGGGCCGGGACGGATCGCGCTGGTGATCTGCAATGTCCCCGAAGCCAAGGGTGCGAAGCGGGCGATCCGGCTGGGGTTGCCGGTCGCGGTGATCGCCCACCGCGATTTCCGTTCGCGCGAGGCGCACGAGGCGGCGGTGCAGGAGACGCTGAAGCGCCACAAAATCGATTACCTCGTGCTGGCCGGCTGGATGCGCCTCCTCACCCCCGGCTTCGTCGCGAAGTGGAAAAACAAGATCGTCAACACCCACCCCGCGCTGCTGCCCGCCTTCCCGGGCGCCCACGGCGCGCGCGACGCGCTCGCGCACGGGGCGAAGGTGACCGGCTGCACCATCCATTTCGTGACCGCCGGCATGGACGCCGGCCCGATCATCTCGCAGCACGCCGTCCCGATCCTCCCCCGCGACACCGAAGCGACCCTGCAAAAGCGGATCCAGAAAGCCGAGCACCGCGCCTTCCCCGAGGCGGTCCGGCTGCTGTGCGAAGGGCGGCTCAAGGTCGACGGGCGGCGGGTGGTCATCAAGCCGTAGGGGCGAATGGCATTCGCCCGGTGATCCGTTGCCTTGTACGGGGCGAGTGCCACTCGCCCCTACGGGAGACCGGGCGTCGCAATCTGATGATATTCATCCTCGGCCCAGTGACGAGGATTCTCTCGAATATAGATTCGGGTCGCGAGCAGCTCATCCTCGTAGCGCATCACCCGATCGAAGTAATTCCTCTGCCAGATCGAACGACCGGCGATCCGCGACGTCGCCGATTTGAATCCGATGATGAGAGATGCGAGCGAGCGCGGTCTCGCACCATTCGCGCACGAGTCCGTCGCGCTTGCCGTAGGGGCGAGTGGCACTCGCCCTGTTCCCGCCGTTTCAACGTCCCCCGCCGGCGACGTGATCCACACGATCGCGTGAAAGTGATTGGGCATGAGGACGAATTCGTCCAGTTTGATCTCGCGACGGATTTCGTCGCTCTTCATCCATTCCTCGACGACCGAGGCTCCCAGTTTTGAGGGCAGCATTCGGGAACGTTCCACGCTTCCGAACAAGCACTCCCGTTGCGCGGCACAAAGAGTGATGAAATAGGCGCCGCGCCCCGAATAGTCGTGGCCTTTCCAGCGAACGGATCGTCGATTCCGAGGTTCGTCGATCGGCGTCATGACATGAATACAGGGGCGAGTGCCACTCGCCCCTACGACGGATTGGCCCCTAAAACCGCTCCGTGACCGATTTCGCCTGGGTGAAGAGGAGCAGGTAATCGCGGCCGCCGGCTTTCGAGTCGGTGCCGCTCATGTTGAAGCCGCCGAAAGGCTGCACGTCGACGAGCGCGCCGGTGCATTTGCGGTTGAGGTAGAGGTTGCCGACCTGGAACTCGGTGCGGGCGCGGGCGAGGTGGGTGCGGTCGAGCGAGTAGAGGGCGCCGGTGAGGCCGTAGTCGGTGTTGTTGGCGATCGCCAGCGCGTCGTTGAAGTCGGCGGCGTGGATGATCGCGAGGACGGGCCCGAAGATCTCCTCCTGCGCGAGGCGGGCGCCGGGGGCGATGGAGTCGAAAATGGTGGGACGGATGAAGAAGCCCTGCGAGTCGTCGGTCGTCCCGCCGGTCAGGAGCTTCCCTTCCTTCTTGCCGATCTCGATGTACTCGGAGATCTTCTTGAAGGCGTGCGCGGAGGAGACCGGGCCGAGCCAATTGCCGAACTGCTCGGTCGGCCCCATCACGATCTTCCCGATCCGCTCGACGATTCTTTTGATCAGCGCCTCGCGGTTCTTGGGGGTGAGGATGAGGCGCGAGCAGGCGGAGCACTTCTGCCCCTGGAAGCCGAAGGCGGACTGGACGATGCCGGCAGCCGCGTCGTCGAGGTCGGTCCACGAGTCGTCGACCACGATCGCGTCCTTGCCGCCCATCTCGGCGACCACCCGCTTGAGCCACTTCTGGCCCGGCTGCACCTTCGCGGCTTTCGCGTTCATCGCCACGCCGACGTCGCGCGAGCCGGTGAAGGAGATGAAGCGGACCTCCTTGTGCTCGACCAGCGGGTCGCCGATCGCGCCGCCCGAGCCGGTCAGGAAGTTGATGACGCCGGCGGGGATGCCGCACTCGATGAGCAATTCGACGAACGCCAGCGCGATCATCGGGGTGTCGCTCGCCGGCTTGAGGACGACCGGGTTTCCGGTGACCAGCGCCGCGGTGGTCATGCCGACGCAGATCGCGAGCGGGAAATTCCAGGGAGGGATCACCGCGCCGACGCCGAGCGGCATGTAGCGCACGCCGTTGTTCTCGCCGGGGTACGGGGTGACCGCGTGCTCGGCGCCCTGCAGGCGGATCGCCTCGCGGGCGTAGAACTCGAGGAAGTCGATCGCCTCGGCGGTGTCGGCGTCGGCCTCGTTCCAGTTCTTGCCGACCTCGAGGGTCATCAGCGCCGAGAACTCGTTGCGCCGCTCCTTCATCAGCCGCGCCGCGCGCAGGATCAGGAAGGCCCGCTCCTCGACCGGCAGCGCCGCCCAGCTCGGGAACGCCTTCACCGCCGCCGCCACCGCCTGCTCGACGTGCTCGACGGTGCCCGAGGCGAAGGTGCCGATCACCTCGGATTTATTCGCGGGGTTGACCGAATTGAAGGTCTTGGGGGTGGTGACCCACCGGCCGTCGATGTAGAGCCCGTGCGACTGGCCGAGCCGCGCGCGCATCTTCTTCAGCGCCGCTTCATACGATTCGCGGTTCGCGGGCAGGTTGTAGTCGAGATACGAAGTGGGGAAGTAGGAGGTGAGCATCGAATGATTCCAGAATAAAACGAGCGCGCGTTTGGAAGGAAATTATAGGCGCGCGGGCGCGCGCGGAGGCTACGCCTCCCTCGCGCCGCGGCTCACGGCCGCCCACGCTCGTCGACGGCGCCGGATTGGTACGGGTCCACTTTCGTGTAGCCGCGCCAGAAGAGCAGACAGGTGCAGAGCGCACCCGCGCCGGCAATCGCGGACCCCGCGAAGCGCCAGGGTGCGGCGGCTTCGAAGGAGAGCTCAACGGCCATTCCGTAAATCACGAACAGGACTTTCCAGCCGGCCAACGCCGCCGCGGGCCCGGCGAGCAGGGCGAGCGCGCGCATCGGGCTCCATCCCGACTGCTGAAGCCGATGGAGCAGATGATCGTGGCCGCCGCGGAAAGGCGAACGGCGGCGACGGAGCCTGAACCAAATCACCAGGACGAAATCGAGCGCAGGCAGCAGCATGATCGCTCCCGACAGGAACCACGGCCGGGGGTCTGGCGCGGGAAGCTGGATCCCCTCGCCGGCCTTGAGCGCGAGGATGTATCCGACGGGCAGCACCGCGGCCTCCCCCAAGCGAATGCCATCCTTGAGGAGATTCCACGGCAGGAAACTCAGGAGCGCGACGGCGAACAGGAACGCGACCCAATACCCGGGTTTGAACGCGACGGCGGTCCACATCCGGTCGCAACAATCTTCCATTGACCAGCGATTCAACGCGATGATCGCGCTCGCGGAAAAGAGCGCAAACAAACCGTTCATACCGTCGAGCAGCGGCAAAGCGATCGTGAGGAAGAATCCCAACAACGGCTGCAACAGCGCACGATCCAGTCCAAGGGAATGGTTGCCGGCGTACGCTTCGGCGCAGCGGGTCAACGCGACCATGACCCAAACCGCTCCGATGATGGCGGCTTTCACTCGGCCCGATAGCCCATGACGGTCGTCGATGTGCCCGACGAAATAGAGGCCGAGGGGGTTCAGAAGTTCGACGATGAAATTCTCGTGATCGAGAAAGAATCGTTCGCGGCGAAGCCCGATTCCATAAACCGCGTGGAACATCACGACGATCAACACGAGCTTGATCGACAGCAGAATCGGATAACTGATCCTGACGCCCCGCTCAGTGAATCGAGCTTTCTTGATCTGACACTCGAGGCCCCAAAGCAAGCCGCTCAGTAGAAGGCAGAACGTCATCCAGCCGAGAATCCATAGCATGCTATATCACTGTTTCCTCACCCACCCCGTCACGCATTCGATGACCGACTCGATCTGGGCGTCGGTCATCTCGGGGTAGATGGGGAGGGAGACGCAGCGGGCCGCGACGGATTCCGATACCGGATGGTCGCCGGCTTTGCCGTTGAGGTGCGCGAAGGCGGGCTGGAGATGGAGCGGCTTGGGGTAGTGGACGCCGGTGCCGATTTTTTTCTCGCTCGCGCGGGCGACGAAGCCGTCGCGATCGTTCAATTGCAGGACATAGCAGTGGTAGATCGACTCGCCCCAGCTCGCCTCCTCGGGGACCTGCACGCCGGGCAGGCCGCGGAAGGCGGCGTGGTAGGTGTGGGCGATCTGCCGGCGGCGGTGGTTCCAGCCCTTGAGGCTCGGCAATTTCGCGCCCAGGACCGCCCCCTGAATCCCCTCGAGCCGGCCGTTGATGCCGAGCATCGCGTGTTCGTAGCGGCGCGGCATCCCGTGCTCGCGCAGCAGCTTCACCTTCTCGGCGAGCGCGTCGTCGCTGGTGGTGCAGGCGCCGCCCTCGCCGTAGGCGCCGAGATTCTTGCCGGGGTAGAAGGAGAAGCAGGCGATCGGCGCCAGCGTGCCGGCGTTCTTCCCCTTGTACTTCGTGCCGTGGGCCTGCGCCGCGTCCTCGATGATGGTGACCCCCGGCAGCGCCGCGGTGACCGCGTCGTGGTCGTAGGGGTGGCCGAAGAGGTGGACCGGGACGACCGCCTTGGTCCTCGCAGTCCGCTTGCGCGCGGCGTCGGCGGGATCGAGGGTGTAGGTCTTGGGGTCGACGTCGGCGAAGATCGGCGTGGCGCCGCACAGCGCGACGGTCGAGGCGGTGGCGAAGAAGGTGAAGGCGGGCACGATCACCTCGTCGCCCGGCCCGATCCCCAGCGCCCACAGCGAGAGCCAGTTGGCGGTGGTGCCCGAGTTGAGGCCGACGCAGTGCTTCGCGCCGACCCATTCGGCGAAATTTTTCTCGAACGCGGCGACCTTGGGGCCGAGGATGAAGGCGGACGATTCGAGCGTCGAGAAAATCTCGGCGTCGATCTCTCCCTTCAAGGAATGGTACTGGGCCTTGAGGTCGAGGTAGGGGACGGGGACGGACATGGACGGAAATTATCGGGGCCCCGAACGGAAAACGGGCGGGGCCGCGGCCCCGCCCGTCGCTTCCGCCCGGGAGCGCCCGTTCGCTACGGGCAGGTCGAGCTGCCGTTCTGCGTCGTGATACCGCAGCGTCCCACGCCCGAGCCGTGGAAGACCCCGGCGCTGTCCTTGGTGTTGCGGCTCTCCTGGGTGGCCCCGTCGGTGCCGACGACCACGAAGAAGGCGGAGCCGGCCGCGGGGATGGTGGTGATGTTCCCGCCCGAGGTGACGGCGCACTCCTGGCCGCTGTAGGTGTAGGCCGAGAGCGCCGCGCTCGTCAAATTGCCCCAGTAAGCGTTGAAACCGGCGTTGGTCGTGCAGGTCGCGATGTCGAAGGTGACGGTGACGTTGCTGCCCGCCCCCTTGCTCGCCCGCAGCGGAGTGGGCGTCCCCTCGCTGACCGGGGTGGCGGTCGAGGCGCTGACCGTCAATTCCCAGATGCCGCGGCCGTGGGTGGCGGCGCGGAGGCGCTTCGGGGCGGTCGCGTTGGTGAATTGCAGGGCCATGACCGCCACGTTGGGGAGGTTCGCGGTGACGTTGGTGAGGGTGGGCGAGGCGCCCCACACGCCTTGGTAGAGATAGACGCCGGCGTAGGTGCCGACGTACAGACTGTTGACGTCCGCCGGGTCGAGCGCCATCGAGAGGACGGGGGTGTCGGGGAGGGCGCCGCTGATGTCGGTCCACGACGTGCCGCCGTTGGTCGAACGCCAGACGTGGCCGGGCGCGGTCGGCGAGGGAAGCGCGGAGGCCGCGTTGGAATTGAAGTCGTCGTAGCCGGCGATCACGTTGGCGCCGTTGGCGGGGTCGGTCACGAACGAGGTGACGCCGCGGCGCGGGGTCCAGTTCGGAGAGGCGCCGGTCGAGAGATCGATCTTGGTGAAGGGGGTGGCCCCGGTGGCGCCGTTGGTGCTCTTGTAGATGACCCCGGAGCTGGAGCCGCTGTAGATGGTGCAGGAGGTGGTGTTGCCGTTGCAGGTCGCGCCGCCGGCCGCCGAGACGTGGATGGCCGAGACGTCCTCGCCGGCGGCGGTGCCCACCAGCGCGCCGGTGCAGGTGCCGGTGCCGTTGCTGCAGAGCTTGGTCCACGCGTTCGACGCGAGATTGGTGTTGCGGTAGAGGAACTTGCTGGCGGTGTACATCACGCCCTGCGCGTTGGGGTCGAGCACGAAGGGGGCGATGAACTCGGTGGCGCTGTCGGGCACGCAATTGCCGCTGCATGCGTTGACCAAGGTGCAGCCGCCGAAATTGCGGATGCAGCCGCCGTAGCTGGCGCCGCCGTTGGTTGAACGGGAGATGATCGCGTAGACGTATTCCTCGTAGGCGTTGTTGCCGTTCACCTGGTCGGTGGCCGAAAAGCCGCCGTCGCCGCCGGCCGACTCGACCCAGGTCCCGGTCCCGTCGTTGTAGGCCTCGCCGTTGTCCTGCAGGCCGCCGTGAATGCGGTTGGCGGTGGTCGGGTGCTGGCCGATGGAGTAGAACTGCAGGGTCGAGAGGCCGCCGCCGTTCTTGTTGGCCGACGACACCGTGGTGCCGGAGATGGTCGAGACGAAGAGGCCGCCGTCGGTGGCGTCGATCAACGTGGTCCCGTTGGGCATCGCCATATGGTGGTGGTCGGCGTGGATGTAGCCGGTGCCGGTGCCGGTCCAGTTCGATTTCTGGGTGAGGGTCGCGCCGCCGTTGGTCGACTGGTAGAGGTCGAGCCCCGCGAAATAGACCGTGTTCGCGTTGGTGGGGTCGACCACGCCGGTCATGTCGTACCAGCACTGGCCCGAGCAGAAATTGGTGGTCGACTGCTGCGTCCAGGTCGGGGTGGCGGCGGTGGCGTTGGTGGTGCGGTAGGTGCCGGTGTAGGAGTCGGCGGTGGCGGCGCAGGTCGACTCGGCGCCCGGCCGGTGGACCAGCATGTAAAGCGTGGCGGGCGCGGAAGGGGCGATCGCCAGGGCGATGCGGCCGAAGCCGGCGCAGTCGGCGAGCGCGGGGAAGGGGGCGGTGCCCATCGCCGCGATCTTCGTCCAAGTGGTCCCGTTGTCGGTCGAGCGGAAGACGCCGTTTTCGCGCCGGCCGAGGTTGCCCGGGGTGCAGGCGCCCGAGCTGAAGGGGCGGCCCATGGCGGCGTAGACCGTCGAATTGGGGAGGGTGGAGCCGTCGATGACCACGTCGGTGGCGTACATGACCGCCCCCGCGTTGCAATTGCTGGCGCTGCCGGTGTAGGGGATGCCGCCGGAATTGAGCATCGTCCAAGTGACGCCCGCGTCGGTGGACATCATCACCCCGCCCGAGGCGGCCGCGTAGAGACGCGAGGTGTTCTTGGGATCGATGACGAGCCGGCGGATGCCGCGCACGAACGGCGTGAGCGGCCCGTTGAAGGAGGTGCCGTTGTTCACGGTCGGCCACGGGATTGTGTAGCGGGTCCAGGTGGTGCCGCCGTCGGCGCTCTTGAAGACGCCGGCGTTGACTCCCGCGATGTCGCTGCCGCTGAAGTTGCCCTCGGCGGCGCCGACATAGATGGTGTTCGCGTTGGTCGGATCGACCGCGATCGCGCCGACCGACAGCAGGGCTTGGCGGTCGAAGAGGGACGTCCACGTGGTTCCCGAATCGGTGGTCTTCCACAGTCCGCCGTCGGCGAAGCCGAGCAGCCAGTTGGCGGCGTTGGCGGGATTGATCCAGACCGCGGTCGCGCGCCCCTGGTTGAGGTCGCCACCGCTGGAATAGTTGGTCGGCCCCAGCGAGCTCCAGGTGTAGGTCGCCTGCACCTGGTCGGGGGTCGGGCCGAAGAAGCTCGCGTCGCGCGCCGGCGTGGGCGGGCGGGCGACCGGCAGCCGCTCGCGGGCGGCCTGCGCGCGTACGGCCCAGTCCGCGGGGGCGGCGCCGGTGGTCGAACCCAGCGAGCGATGGAGGTACCAGTAGGCGCGGTGGTGGATGGCGTTCGCCTGGCCGGCGCGGATGCGGCCGGCGATCCACGCCGTCTCCTCGTTGGGGGAATTGGCGAGCGCGTCGGAGACTTCGCGGCGCGGCAGCGCGCCGGCCTCGTTCTCCTCCGGGCTGGGGAGCGCGGCGACCGGGGTGACGCCGATTTTTTTCTCGGCGGATTTCCTCTCCCCGGCCGGGGCGAGCAGGGCGGCGCCCAGCAGGGCGGGGAGCCAGAGGGTGCGGGTGGAATTCATGGGATCTCTCCTGTCGGGAAGTGCGAGAATGGCGGGCTCAGAACGACCACTGGAGCCCGAGGCGCACGCGGCGGGGGTCGTGCACGGCGAGCGGCGAGCCGTAGAACGGGTTGGGGATGCCGGTCTGCGTCTCCACGTCGTCGTCGTAGCCGGTGACGGCGTTGCGGTTGAAGAAATTGTTGATGAGCAGGCTGGCGCGCAGGGTCGACTTGCCCAGCGGCCATTCATAGGCGAGCTGGGCGTCCAGGGTCGGCGCCGACTCGACGTGGCCGAGGTCGCCGCGGTGCGCCTCGTCGTAGTCTTTGAGAACCGCGCTGTCGGCGTAGGAGCTGCCGTACCAGCTGATGAGATAGTAAGCCGGGTTGGTGCCGGGGATCTCGCCGGAGTTCTGGTACATGGGATGGGCGACCAACGGCGTGCGCAGCTTGCCGCTCTGCCACTTGACGGTGAGCGCGCCCGAGAGGTTCTTCACGAGCATGTCCCGCCAGCCGGTATAGAGGCGCAGCGAAAGCGGGGTGTCGGTGTTGAGGCGGCCGTCGAAGTACTGCGAGCGGGTGAGGTGGGAGAGCGGGAAGTCGTACAGCGAGGTGATGTTGGGGTCGGACTGGCCGTTGTCGTTGCGGAACAGCCCCTCGTAGTTGCCGGTCAGGCTCGACCAGCGCAGGCTGGCGTGGACGAACAGCCGCTCGCCCTCGCGCGGCTCGCGGTCGAAGGAGAGGGTGAGCGCCCGGTACTCGTTGCGCGGCTTGCCGAAGGTGATCGGCACGTCAAGGCCGGTGGCGAGGTCGCGGTAGGCGGTCGGGCTGTTCTCCCCGATGTTGGCGAGCACGTACTGGCCGAAGCGGGCCTGACCGTAGCCGGGGAAGAGGACCGGCTGACTGGGCGAGCAATTGAGGCAACCGGTGTAGTAGGGGTTGGGGCCGTAGTAGTAGTTCTGGATCGCCTCGATCGGCGAGCTCTGGGTGTCCTCCAGCACGCGCCCCTGCTTGCGGAAGTTGGCGCGCAGCTCGAACCGCGCGCCGGGGCGGACCTCGAACTGGTAGCCGAGGATGACGTCGTCCTTGTAGGGCAGCCGGGTGCCCGGCGAGATGCGGGTCGGCGCCGGCGAGGTGGTGTAGATGGCGCCGGTCTGGGTCGTGAGGTCGGGGGTGGTGTAGTTGGCGAGCAGCAGCCCGAATTCGTTGCCGAAGGAGCGGACCGCGAGGTCGTTGGGGACCCGCTCGAACATCCGCGAGTACTTGACGAACAGCTTCGAGCGGCCGTCGCCGCGCGGGTCCCAGCTCAGGCCGACCCGCGGGGAAAACTCGGCCTGGAAGGTGTGGGCGCGCCCCTTCATCCAGCCCGGCCCGACCAGGTAGGGATTGGTCACGGGATCATACGGCTGCCCGTCGTCGACGAGCGAGCCGACCGCGCGCAGCACCCCGAAATTGTCCACCGCCTTGAGCGGGTTGCCGCTGCGCGCGCTCTTGAGCTGGTAGCTCTGGTCGTTGGCGACCTTCTCGCGGGTGTAGCGCAGCCCGAGGTTGACGGCGAAGTTCTTGATCTGCCAGTTGTCCTGAACGAAGAGGTTCAGCTCGCGGTTGCGGGTGTCGGTCGGCGCGGGGTTGAAGTTGCCGCGATCCACCCGGTAGCGCAGCCCGCGCAGCGACTCGCAGGCGCTGTAGTAATCGGTCCCGGTGGGGTCGACCTGCGCGCAGCGGATCTGCGCGGAGACGCCGGTGCGGATCTCGACCACCGTGTCGTCGTCCCCGCCCACCAATTGCAACTGGGGCCGGGGGCCCGAGTAAATGTAGTTTTCATGGAACCGCATGTCGGCGATTTCCGCGCCCCACTTCAGTTCGTGCAGGCCCCAGGCGCTGAAGTTCCATGACATCTTCAGCAGCCCGGTCAGGTTCTCGTCGTTGGAGCCGCCCTGATAGCCCCCGATGCCGCCGAAGGCGTAGGTCGAGGGGCCGAAGAGCGCGGGGGACGGGACGCCGGGCTGGCCGAGGTTGCGGGTCTGCGAATTGAATATTTGCAGGCGGCGGATGTCGCGGTAGAGGATCACGTCGGATCCCGCGGTCGGGCGGTCGCTGACGCGCGCCCCGTGGAAGGCGACCGACGCCTCGACGTTGAAGCTCGGCGTGAGCGAGCCGAAATACTTGATCGCCGCGGCGTGCTCGGAGACCCGGGTCGAGCCGCGCGCGCCGGCCACCGAGTCGGTGTCGGGCACCCCGCCGGGCGCGGGGGCGACCGGGAAGCCGAAATCGCCCCGGGGATTCACCCGGCGGCCGAGGTTGCGGATGATGCCGCTGCGGCTCTGCGGCGAGCCGAGGGCGAGCAGGTCGAGGCTGTGGCGCTCGTTGAGGTTCCAGGTGAAGCGCAGCGCGTAGTTGTCGACCCGGTTGTTGCCGCGGTCGAATTCGCGGTTGGCGTTGGGCGCCGTGATCTGGTCGCGCGCGAGGTCCGCCGGAGCGACGTCGAAGCGGTAGCTCTCGCGCGTCCACACCGGATTGTAACCCGCGAAATAGAACAGCCGGTCCTTGACGATCGGCCCCGAGACGCTGAGCGCGAGGTTGCTCTCGGTGTCGCCGGTCTGGTTGGTGAAGCCGCCGCTGCGGGCGATCATCGTCCGCCCGCCCTCCAGGCGCGCGGGATCCCAGTAGAGCGTCGCGGAGCCGTGGTAATCGTTGCCGCCCCGGCGGACGGTGGCGCTGACCACGCCCCCCAGCGCCGCGCCGTACTCGGCGTCGAAGCCCCCCTCGTGCACGTCGAGGTTCTCGAGGAATTCGCTGGTGACGCCCGACGAGGTGGCGCCGTGGGCGGTGTCGTAGGCGCCGAACGAGCCGTAGCCCGAGCCGGTGAAGTTGATGCCGCCGATCAGGTACTGGTTCTCCAGCCCCGAGGCCCCGCCGATCGAGACGTTGCCGCCGCCCACCCCCGCGTCGGCGTTGACGCCGGGCGCGAAATCGAAGGCGGACGCGAAGTTGGTGCTCTGGGCGAAGTTGCGGATCGCGCTCTGCAAGTTGACGCTGGTGGTCGCGCGGGTGGAGACGGGGTCGATCGCGGCCTTCGCCTTCACGATCACCGTCTCGGAGCCTTCGGCCAGCTTGAAAGGGAGCGAGACGACCTGCTGCACGCCGACCGTCACGCCCGGGACGCTCTGCGTCGAGTAGCCGTCCATCGTCGCCGTCACTTCGTAGGCGCCCGGCGGCAGGAACGGGAGCGTGTAGTTGCCCTGGCCGTCGGTCTCGCCGGCCTTCACGCCCTGCGGGCCGCGCGCGCGAACCTGCGCGCCGGGCAGCGGCTTGCCGGCCGCGTCGGTCACCCGGCCGCGCAGATTGCCGGTTTCGAGGGTGCTCTGGGCGAGCAGCGGGGCGGCGGCGCACAGGAGCGCGATACGACGGGCGACGCGGAAGATCATCGGAGGGATCACCTGAAATTTTTTTGGGGGGATTCAAGCCGCGGCGACAAAACCGAAAGGCGTCGCAAGCATGCTGCATGCGCCGAACCCACACCACATTATCGCATATCTCAACGGCTTTTCGACATCGGTTTTTCCTTGATATGATCCCGTAATTGCGCCGATTCTCGGAAGCACGGCGGAAAAAATCACCGCTTCCGCGATTACCATGACGTCATGGCTGGAAATTCATCCCCCTGCGCCGGCCGGCACCTCGAACGCGCAACGGCGACCCGGATAAAATTCAACTTTCCACCGACAAATCCACCGCTTCATCGCCGGACGCGCCGCGCCGGCCCTTGGTGTCTCCCATGACCACCCCCTGGACGAAAGACGCGATCTTCAAGGCCCTCGACCTCAGCGAGCTGAACAGCGGCGTCTCCGACGGCGCCTTTTTCGCCAAGCCCGGCGGCCCGGTGCTCGAGACCTTCATCCCCGCCACCGGCGAGAGGCTCGCCGCGATCACCCAGGGCGACGACGCCGACTACGAGGCGATGATGGGCGCGGCGATGAAGGCGTTCGAGACGTGGCGGACGCTCCCCGCGCCGCAGCGCGGCGAGATCGTGCGCCAGCTGGGCGACGAGTTCCGCAAGCACAAGGAGCCGCTGGGCGCCCTCATCTCGCTCGAGATGGGGAAGATCCTGTCCGAGGGGCTGGGCGAGGTCCAGGAGATGATCGACATCTGCGACTTCGCGGTCGGCCTCTCCCGCCAGCTCTACGGCCTCTCGATGCACTCCGAGCGGCCCGGCCACCGCATGTACGAGCAGTGGCACCCGCTCGGGCCGGTCGCGGTCATCACCGCCTTCAACTTCCCGATGGCGGTCTGGGCGTGGAACGCGATGCTCGCGGCGGTCTGCGGCGATGTCACCCTCTGGAAGCCTTCCTCGAAGGTGCCGCTTTGCGCGGTCGCGGTGCAGAAGATCACGGACAAAGTCATGGCCCGCCACGGCATGAAGGGCGTCTTCACCCTCATCGTCGGGCGCGGCAAGGACGTGGGGGAGAAGATCAACCACGACCCGCACATCCCGCTCATCTCCTTCACCGGCTCGGTGAAGATGGGACGCCACGTCGGCGAATGCGCCGCGAAGCGCTTCGGCCGCACCATCCTGGAATTGGGCGGCAACAACGGCATCATCGTGATGGACGACGCCAACTCCGACCTCGCGCTGCGCGCGATCGCCTTCGGGGCGGCCGGCACCGCCGGCCAGCGCTGCACCACCACCCGCCGCCTCTTTTTGCAGAAGGGGATCGCCGAGTCGCTGCTCGATCGGCTCGTGAAGGCGTACGGCACCCTGCCGATCGGCGACCCGCTCAAGGCCGGCACGCTCATCGGCCCGCTGATCGACGCCGACGCGGTGAAGGGCTTCGAGCACGCGGTGGCGCAGGCGGTGAAGGAGGGCGGCCGCGTCCTCGCCGGCGGCAAGAAAATCGACGGCCCCGGGAACTTCGTCCAGCCGACCATCATCCAATGCCCCAAGCAGCTCGCGATCACCTGCGAGGAGACCTTCGCGCCGATCCTGTACGTGATGGAGTTCGCGCAGCTCGAGGAGGCGATCGCGGTCCACAACGCTGTGCCCCAGGGCCTCTCCTCGGCGATCTTCACCACCAATCTCCTCTCGGCCGAGAAGTTCCTCGGCCCGGCCGGCTCCGACTGCGGCATCGCCAACGTCAACATCGGCACCTCGGGCGCGGAGATCGGCGGCGCCTTCGGCGGCGAAAAGGAAACGGGTGGTGGCCGCGAGTCGGGCTCCGATTCGTGGAAGGCCTACATGCGCCGCCAGACCTGCACGATCAATTATTCGACGAACCTGCCGTTGGCCCAAGGCGTGAAGTTCGATATTTGAAGATTCGCGGGCTGGAACGGGCGGCGCGACCCTCCCTGTTCGTCTTCGCGGCTGACCCACGACCCGCAGCCGCGACCGGTCGAGTCCCAACCATTCACCTTCGCGCTTCCCTCACGTCTTCACCGCCCTCACCAACCTTCCCTCCAAGTCATCCGCGAAGCGCTCGATGAGCGCCGCGTCGGCGACCGCGAATTCGACCGCGAAGCCGGCGCCGGGCATGCCGCGCACGACGGTCACGCCGAAACGATAGGCGGTCCCGGCGCTCTCGATGAGCAACTCGCCGGTCGCGCCGTTCGGCGGCAGTACGGCGCCGCGGATGAAGGCGCCGCTGAGCGAGAGATTGCGGGTCTCCCCCGCCCCCGCCAGCCCGCCCAGCTTCCACGCCACCGGCAGCCGCGCCGCGACCCGCAATTGCGCCCGCTTCTGCAACGCCACGAACCTTCCGACCGCCTCCAGCAACGGCCGCGCGGTGAGCGGCTTGTCGACCACCGCGTCGGCGCCGCCCGCAAGGCACTTGAGCCGGTCGGCGGGGGCGCAGCAGAGCACCGCGCGCATTTTTTTCCTCGCGGGCAGGTCGCGCGCGCGCTTGAGCAGCGCGAGGCCGTCCATCACCGGCATCTCGAGGTCGCTCACCAGCACCTCCACCGGTTCGCGATGCAGCGCGGCGAGCGCCGACTGGCCGGAGCCGGCGGTGAGCAGCCGCAGCGCGGTGTCGGCGAGCACCGCCTCCATCAGTTCCAGCACCACCCGGCGGTCGTCGACGAGCAGGACGGTCGCCACGGCCGCCTCAGAGGAGCCTTTCCCCGCCGCGCAGGGTCTGCACCCGCAGCGCGCAGCGGACCGGGTCGGCGATGACGGTGCGCCCCTCGCCGCCTCCGATCTCCTCGCCGGCGATCACCACCCCGTGGCCGCGCAGCACCCGGTGGGCGGTCTCGATGTTGCGCTCCCCCACGTGCGGACGCACCTCGCGCCCCAGGACCGGGAACATCGCCGCGCCGCCCGCGAGCTTGGCCATCATCGCGCCGCGCCGCGCCCCCTTCATCTCGAGCGCGGCGAGCATCATCGCGATCCCGGCGTCCACGAATTTCGCGGGCAGGGTGCTGGGCGGCCGCCCCTCCCCCTGCTCGGGCAGCAGGCAATGGGCGAGCGCGAACAATTTCGCGTGCGGCTCGAAGACCGCGACCGCGAGGCAGGAGCCGAGGCCGAGGATGTGGGCTTCGCGCTCGGGGCCGCCGGCGTAGAGCATGCCGATCGCGAGCACCACGGGCGCCTTCATCGGCCGCCCTCCCCGCGCTGGTTGATGCGCGCCAGCAGCGCGCTCAGCGAGCTCTGGTCGGGCATCAGCAGGTAGTGGCCGGTGAGGCGGCGCTGCGCGTCGCCGAAGGTGGAATAGAATGCCGGGGCGTGGTCCTCGTGGCCGGCCCGCTCGCCCAGCATCAGGTCGCAGATCGCGCCGGTCATGTCCCACGCGAGGTCGGGGATCGAGGGGAGCAGCGAGAGGTCGAGGAAATTGGAGATCGCGCTGAGGTAGGCCGAGGCGAGGATGTTGCCGACCTCGAGCGCCGCGGAGCGCTGCATCTCGCCCAGCACCAGCCCCGCGGGCGGCTTGCCGGTCAGCGTCTCCAGCATCCAGCCGGTCGCCTCGCCGGAGAAGGCGACCAGCAGCGAGCCGCGGGTCTGTCCGAAAATCCGGAAGTAGAGCCCCAGCAGCGGCCGGTCGGGCGGGCCGATGCGCGGGGTGATCTCGCCCAGCGGCAGCAAATCGCCGGTGGTGGCGGTCATGCGCAGCACGGTGCCGGTCATCTGCGTGAGCGCGACGGTGGCGTGACCGGCGCCGATGTTGGCGATTTCCGTCAGCGCGTCGCGATCCTTGGCGGTGAGGGGCTGGACGGCCATTACGAGTGCCTCCGAGCGGACGCGCGCGGACTGCGAAGCGCCGCGCGAACCGGATCAATCATGACAGGGGCCGGGAAGCCGGTCGCGCCGCATTTTTCCCCGGTTCCGGGTCCCCAATCCCCGGCGCCCCGGCGCGAATGCGCGCCGCCCGCGTTCGCGAGCGGCCCGGCTGCGAACGCAAACGCGCGCGCGCTCGTTCATACCGCCACCCCCCGCGCCGCGAGGTAGTCGGGGTCGAGCATCACCGCGACGCGGCCGTCGCCCAAGATCGCCGCGCCGGCGAGCCCGGGCAGCAAATTCAGCGGCTGCGGCAATGATTTGACCAGCAGCGCGGCGGCGCCGATGACCCGGCTGGCGGCGAGCGCGACCGCGCGCCCCTCATGGTCGAGGTGGAGGTAGTGGATCTCGCGCCCCCCCTCGAGCGGCTCGCCCATCAGCAGCGAGCCGGGGCTGTGGAGGGGGACCGGACGGCCGCCCTCCAGCAATTGCCACTGCTCGCCCGCCTTGCTGAGCGCTTCGGCGGGGGCGATGCCGGCCCGCTGCAGGCAGCTCACCGGCAGCCCGTAGGGACGGCCGTTCCACTCGAAGAGCATCACCGCCTGCTGCAGCGCGGAGACCGGCAGCGAGAGGACGAAGCGGGTGAAGCGGCCGGTCTCGGTCTCGATCTTGAGCCGCCCGCCCAGCGCCTCGATCTTCCAGCGCACCACGTCCATGCCGACCCCGCGCCCCGAGAGGTCGGTGACCGTCTCGGCAGTGGAGAAGCCGGGCAGGGTGATCAATTCGTGGGCCTCCTCATCGGACAGCGCGCGCGCCCGCTCGGCGGGGAGCAGCCCCTTGCGCACCGCCGCGTCGCGCAGTTTCTGCGCGTTGAGGCCCCGCCCGTCGTCCTCGAGCGAGACCACCGCGCGGTCGGCGCGCTGCGCGATCGCGAGGCGGACCGTTCCCTCGGGCGGCTTGCCCGCGGCGGCGCGCGCCTCCGCCGCCTCGAGCCCGTGGTCGAGGCTGTTGCGCAGCAGGTGCAGCAGCGGGTCGGCCAATTCCTCCAGCACCCGCCGGTCGATGACCGTCTCCTCGCCGCGGATCTCGAAACGGGCCGGCTTGCCCAGCCGCGCCTTCACGTCGGCGAAGGCGATCTTCAGCCGGTCGGTCACCGCGCTGAAGGGGACGAGGCGGATCTCGGCGAGGGTGCCGGCCAGCTCGAGCAGCGCCTTGCGGTTGGCGGCCAGCAATTCGGCCGACTCGGGACCGCCCCCCAGCCGTGCGTGGAGCGTGGCGTCGAGCCCCAGCAGCCGCTCGATCGCGGCGGTGAGCGCCTCGAGCCGGCGCGCGTCGATGCGCG
>JACXTT010002128.1_pt1 | contig 31724 bp, 23 predicted proteins | sample 9270951 | NCBI WGS metagenome assembly JACXTT01 (sample SAMN15532306, study PRJNA645909) | rock metagenome | isolation source: weathered quartz diorite | place: Puerto Rico | collected 2017-06-21
GGCCTGGGGGTCCCGGCACCTTAGGGGAGGGCTCAAATTCCTGGGGCGACGTGGGGAGGAGGAGGCGGTTGCCTCGCCGCGCCCAGAAGGCGGGCCCCCGCGCCTGGATGCCCTCCTGGGGCAGTGGCACCAGCGCGCCGACCAGTGGCGAAAGCTCCGCCACCACCGTCACTTCGGTGCCGGAGAGGAAGGCGAGATCGGAACAGAAGAAGACCATCTCCTTGACGCCGCCGGCGGCGATGAGCCTACGGCCCAGACCGGAGCCCAGGCCGAGGTCCGCGAGGATGCGCTCGACGATGGAGGTGTCGAGGCGCGTTTCGCCAAGAAAACTGTTCACACGGGAGAGGAAGGCCGCGCCGCCGCCCTCCATGGACGCGAGGGCGTCGGCCGGACGCTGCAAGTAGACGAGGGCCCGATCCAAGGGCACGCAGTCCGCCAGGGGCAACCGCGTCGGCGCGGGGCGGCCCTTGCGCATCTCGGCCCAGGGATGAGGAGGCGTGTCGATGCCTGGAATCTGCGCGAAAGGAATGGCCGCGCCTGCGGCCTTCGCCTCCAAATCGCGGTCCAACTGAAGCGTTTCATCCACGGCCGCGCGCCCGCCGAGCAGAGCCAGCATCGAAGGGCCGCTGGCCTCTTCCATTCGCGACTCCCTACCGCGGTTGCGCGCCTCACGGAGCTGGTTGCGACTCACACCCAAACGGAGGCCATCGCCGGTGTAGGCCGATTCCGCGGCCGCCCAAAGGCCTTCTGAGAGCGGCGCATCGATGGACCACCCCACGCAGCGGGCCCGGAGCCAGGTGCTAAGCGGTTCGAGGTTCTCTGTCTCCTTCGTAGAGAAGGTGAAGGTGAGCGCGCCGAGGTTGCGCCCGTCATGCCAGAGTTCGAGCTTCGCCGAAGTACTTTCGCCACGACGCAAGCCCAGCACCTGAAAGGGCACAAGATCCTCTGGTCCCGGCGGCGGGGGCGGCAGCTTCACGATGCGATCGCGCTGAAGGGGCTTGCCGACGCGCTTCATCAGGGCGGCATCCACGGGGCGGCGCTGGCCCTCCAGCTGCGTGGTGAAGACCCAATGCAGGCCGTCGTCAAAACGCGGCGCCAGTTCCACCAGCAGAATGGCTGAGGTCTCGGCGAGGTTCACATTCGGCACGAGGGCGTGGCCCTCCAGGGCCTTGCGATGCTCGGGCTTCAAAAGGCGCTGGAAGGCTGGATCCTCCAAAGAGGCCGGCCCCCGTCCTCCATGAGCTGCAGCGTAGGTCTCAAAAGCGCGGTAAAGGCCGTGAGCCGACACGAAGCGGTAGGCCTCTTCGCTGTGATCGTCGGCCTGCACGCGCTGCAGGGCCAGTTCGCGCTCCCGCGCGTAAAGGCTCGGCGGCGCCACCATCAGCGGCCGCGCCAGCGAGGTCTCCCCCGCCGCGAGGCGCAGGGAGGCGCCCTTCATCCGCGCGGGAAGGCGCAGCTCGCCCACGGCGACCTCCAAGCCCAGCCTGGGATTCCGCGCGCGGCCCACCGGGGTGATGTGATCAGGCACCTGCGCAATCAGCCCTGTTGATCCAAGGAGTGAGGTAGTGAGGAGCGACACATGAATGACTAGGCGCATGGATCTCCTTGTTGCGAGCTTGCCTCACTCTAACGGCTTCCCACGCGCCACGTGGGTACCCGCAAGTGCCTGATCCTCTCTTCGAGAGCAGCCGTCCATCGACAAAAAGAGAACGGCTCGTTAGGTTCACTCTCTTGAGTGGGAGAGTCTGAAGACTTAGCAAACACCTCAGATCTGACTGCTGCCGCAATTAAACTCCTAGCAATCGTCGACGATCACCGTTCCCCTGCCCACACGAATCGCGGAAGGGGGTTTCATGCCTTTCTGCACGCGTTCCAAATCGTTGCTCTAAAGGAGGTGAAGAGTACCTTTGTTGAGATTCAACTTACTGAAGGTGAGCTTGGACGCGGTGATACCTATGAACTGGCGAAAGCCAGAAAAGACGAAAAGGATGGCCGCCCCTTGGATCTCCAAGCGAGGGGAAAACTGGGAAGCCTTAAGGTATGGCCCAAACTCCTGACTTCACTAAGACCATCGCCCCGTGGGGAGCTCCCGCTCAGAGCTGGGATGAGCCTCCGCTTAGCGCTAGGAAATCACCCTTTATTTATTGGCCTATCGCAGAGTGGACTTGGTGTCCTTCCCGCTTGAAGGGAGGGGCCTGCTATGCCGCTGATCTATTGATAAATTCATTAGGGGACAGTGATGAAAGCGGGTGCTCCGATGGTAATTATTCTTAGCCCGTCTCCGGAGATTCTTAATCCTGGCGCGACGGTGGGGTAAATCTGGTATGCCTTCAACAAGGTCCCATCGGAGTTGTACAACCAGGTACTAATGGGGGAGGAGGATGCACCTGCCAGAATTCGACCATCCTTTCCCACTTCCACGTTGCTCGGATGCGCATCACCCGGGAGACTGGGAAGCTCTGTAACACCACTGCTCGAACTCAAATCAAGTACAACGAAGTCGTAGGGGAATCCTGATGCAACGTAGCATTTAGATCCATCAGGATTCAGCGCAACATCTTGGCTATTCTCCCCGCCTGCCGACAAGCGACTTCTTGTTAGGAGCGGAGATCCGCCTCCAGCACTCGTAAAAGTTACGTCATAGATTGTGAGAAAACTAGGACTGAGGCCCGTCTCCATACTGCAGAAGCGGGTGCCGTCCAAGCTTGTGGCAACAACATTATTCCCATAGTAGCCGCTTGCAAATGTAGTGGCGTATTGGGTCCCATTTGCGGCATTAAACATTGCGCCATTGCCTGTAAGCAAAAGGCCCACGCCATTGGTCCGTAAATAGGCAAGATGTGGAAGCATCGACACGCCAAGAGGCCAGGCCGACCCCACAGTGTCCGTCGCTAGGTCCACATGAGCAATGGTGTGGTTGACCGCATCAATCGCATAAAGAGTTGAACCATCCGGAGACACCACCATCTCGTAGAGAGAGCTGGCAACTGAGGGGATAGTTCTCACCAATTGGCCAGTATGGACGTGGACAACCTCGATGTCGGTGGCGTTAGCACTAATGAAGTATGTGTACGGGCGAATCGGGTCAACTGCCAGCGGAAAGGAAGCGTGGCTGATCAAGGTCGTGGGGGAAGGATCGGCCGATCCCACCCACATTCCGACATTTACTGTTTCTGCATTGGACACGGAGGAGTCCACCGACGACAAAGTGACTTTGGCGTAGTGGATGGTATCCGCCTGAAGCCCAGTGGGATCGGCGGTGACGACCAGATCATCTGGGGTCGTTCCAGACGCAGTCACTGAGAGCCAAGGCTGATCCGCACGAGCCGACCAGGCGGAATGTATCCCAGAATTGTCTCGAACCTTCAGCGTGCGCGTGAGCCTCGACAGAGTAGGCATACTGGCAAAGGCGATCCCAGTGTCGTTCAGGAGAAGCTTATGAGCTTCGATATTCATGAGTACCGAGACTTGAAGTGAGTCGCCTCCACCCACCTGCGAGATAGTGATGATTCCAGCGTAAGTGCCAGGAACGAGGCCTGTCGGATCAGTCGTAATCTGAACTGTGCCGGGGCCTGTGCCCGAGCCCTTATCCAAATGAATCCAGCCCTGGTCGGCGGAAGCGGTCCAGGCAATGCCAGAGCCAGTGACACCTAATGCCTGGGAAGGACTCAGGCCTGACCCTGCAAATTCCGAGAACGCGAAGTTCGTCTGGTTAATGCCCAGTCTAGGATTAACCACATACGTGATCTGCGCGTCCACGTAGCCGATTATGGTCTGATTTGCGCGCGCAACTCCCACATGAAGCATTGAGGAGTACGTCCCTGGCGATAAGTTGGTACTACTTACGTGGAGGTGTAGAGTCCAGGATTTCCCACTACCAGTTAGGGTAGGGAGGTCCATCCAATCCGGAGCCGCGGCCGCCCAGGCCGCCCCAACCGTGGCAGCTTCCGAACTCAATACATTGATTTGAAGGGATTGCTCCGCAGGTAAGACATCGCCTTGTTTCGCCGAAAAATTAATCGCGCCTGGAGTGATTGCCAGAGCAGGGGGTGGTGTCGAGGATTGTGAGGTCGATGATCCACCGCCACCTCCGCACGCGATGAAAGCCAAACATAGGGCTGCGATTGAAAATCGATACAGACAACGCATAAAGCCTCAAGGAAACGGGGCAGACCATTTCAAGAAGAGGTCATTATCGCAGAATTACCGACTACCGCATTCCCAGATATCTTCGCCCACACCTGCAAACCAGTTCTCCAACCTGGAGGGCAACCTTGGCTAGCGCCAGAGATTTCATCTTGGGTTGGGGAATGTCTCTTTTAAAAACGTCACCGTTCGATCCCTCACTGTAACGCTGCGAATCTCATCGATTAATTCCTGGACCAATTCAGCCTGTCTTATATGGGGGATGATCTAAAATTCCTTGCCTGTCGGTAGCCCCTGTTCTTAGGGCCCACCGGCGCTAGACTGGCCTGTTGCATGTCTTTGCGATCCACCTAGGCCCAGGAGACCTCCATGCTCGACACCTACCGCCAACTCGCTGCCAAACGCGCTGAGCAGGGCATCCCCGCCCTGCCCCTCACGGCCGAGCAGACCCAAGGGCTGGTGGAACTCCTGATGGCGCCTCCCAAGGGCGAAGAGACCTTCCTCGTCGAGCTGCTCACCCACCGCGTGCCTCCCGGCGTGGACGACGCGGCGCGGGTGAAGGCGGGCTTCCTCGCTTCCATCGCCAAGGGCAAGGAGAGCTGCGCCCTCGTGAGCCGTGCCAAGGCGACGGAGCTGCTGGGCACCATGCTCGGCGGCTACAACGTTCAGCCCCTCATCGATCTGCTGGACGACGCCGAAGTGGCGCCCGTCGCGGCGGAGGGCCTGAAGAAGACGCTGCTCATGTTCGACGCCTTCCACGATGTGCAGGAGAAGGCGGAGAAGGGCAACGCCCAGGCCAAGGCCGTGCTGCAGAGCTGGGCCGATGCCGAGTGGTTCACCACGCGCCCCGAAGTGCCCGAAGCCATCACCGTCACCGTCTTCAAGGTGAGCGGCGAAACGAACACGGACGATCTCTCCCCCGCCCCCGACGCCTGGAGCCGCCCCGATATCCCGCTCCACGCCCTCGCCATGCTGAAGAACGCGCGACCCGGCATCACGCCTGAAGAGCCCGGCGTGCGCGGTCCCATCGCCTTCATGGAAGGCCTCAAGAAGAAGGGCCATCCCGTGGCCTACGTGGGCGACGTGGTGGGCACGGGATCCAGCCGCAAATCCGCGACGAACTCTGTGCTGTGGTGGACGGGCGAAGACATTCCCTTCGTCCCCAACAAGCGCTTCGGCGGCTTCTGCCTGGGCGGCAAGATCGCGCCCATCTTCTTCAACACACAGGAAGACGCGGGCGCACTGCCCATCGAATGCCCTGTGGATGCGATGGAGACGGGCGACGTCATTACCATCCATCCCTACGCGGGCAAGATCACGAAGGACGGGGCCACCATCAGCACCTTCGAGTTGAAGTCCGACGTGCTCCTCGATGAAGTACGGGCCGGCGGCCGCATCCCCCTCATCATCGGTCGCGCCCTCACCGCCAAGGCCCGCGCAGCGCTGAAGCTTCCCGCTTCCACCCTCTTCCGCCTGCCCAAGGATCCCGCCGCCTCCACGAAGGGCTTCACGCTCGCACAGAAGATGGTGGGCCGCGCCTGCCACCTGCCCGAGGGCCAGGGCCTGCGCCCCGGCACCTACTGCGAGCCCCACATGACGAGCGTGGGCAGCCAGGACACGACGGGCCCCATGACCCGCGACGAGCTGAAGGATCTGGCCTGCCTCGGCTTCAGCGCCGATCTCGTCATGCAGTCCTTCTGCCACACAGCCCCCTACCCCAAGCCCGTGGACGTCATCACGCACCGCGATCTGCCCCACTTCATGAGCGAGCGCGGCGGCGTGTCGCTCCGCGTGGGCGACGGCGTCATCCACTCCTGGCTGAACCGCATGCTCATGCCCGACACCGTCGGCACGGGCGGCGATAGCCACACGCGCTTCCCCATCGGCATCTCCTTCCCCGCGGGCTCGGGCCTCGTCGCCTTCGCCGCTGCCACCGGCGTCATGCCCCTCGATATGCCGGAGAGCGTCCTCGTGCGCTTCAAGGGCACCATGCAGCCCGGCATCACCTTGCGCGACCTCGTGAACGCGATCCCCTACGCGGCCCTCAAGCGCGGCCTGCTGACGGTGGAGAAGAAGGGCAAGAAGAACGTCTTCTCGGGCCGCATCCTCGAGATCGAAGGACTGCCTGATCTCAAGATCGAGCAGGCCTTCGAGCTGACGGACGCCAGCGCGGAGCGTTCCGCCGCCGGCTGCACCGTGCGCCTGAACAAGGAGCCCATCCTCGAATACATGCGCTCCAACGTGACGCTGCTGAAGTGGATGATCGCGGAAGGCTATGAGGACAAGCGCACCCTGGGCCGCCGCATCAAGGCCATGGAAGCCTGGATGGCCAATCCGCAGCTGCTCGAAGCGGATAAGGACGCCGAGTACGCCGAGATCATCGAGATCAACCTCGACGAGATCAAGGAACCGCTCGTCGCTTGCCCCAATGATCCCGATGACATCAAGCCGCTCAGCGAAGTTCAGGGCGACAAGATCGACGAGGTCTTCATCGGCTCCTGCATGACGAACATCGGCCACTTCCGCGCCGCCAGCCGCGTGCTGGAAGGCAAGTCGGATATCCCGACGCGCCTCTGGATCGCGCCGCCGACGATGATGGATCAGAAGATCCTCACGGAGGAAGGCTACTACGGCGTCCTCGGCCGCACCGGCGCCCGCATGGAGATGCCCGGCTGCTCGCTCTGCATGGGCAACCAGGCCCAGATCCGCAAGGGCTCTACCGCCATGTCCACCTCCACGCGCAACTTCCCCAACCGCCTCGGCGTCGATACGAACGTCTACCTCGGCTCCGCGGAGCTGGCCGCCGTCTGCGTGCTGATGGGGAAGATTCCCACGGTGCAGGAGTACCTGAGCCAGGTGGAAGTCATCGGCAAGAAGGCGGGCGACACGTACCGCTACATGAACTTCGATCAGATCCCCGCCTTCCAGAAGGTGGCGGAGACGGTGACGGTCTAACACGAGCCTGCCTCGTCTAAATCACTCCGCTACATCCTCGACGATAGAAAGGGTGGCGCAGCTCCTCGTCTGAGCAGGTGCGCCACCCTTTCATTTTTATTTAAACCCTCGGGCCCTTCTCCCACTCCAAGAGGACATTGCCGCTGATGCGGCCTCATTGGAGACCCCATGAAGACCAATAAGCTCGCCCTGAACAAGGAAACACTGAAGGGCCTCAACCCGGATGTGATGGCCGAGATCATCGGCGGCGGAAGCGGCGTGACCCAGTACCTGAGCTGCAACACCCGCGTGAACATCTCCTGCTATAGCTGCGTCCACATCTGTCCGAGCGTGGCCTGCTAGCAGCCGGTCCCTGAAGCACGCGAACGGGACGGCTTCGGCCGTCCCGTTTCTGTGGCGTGAAGCACCAAAGCAGGCGACACGCATCGATATTTCGGGCCCCAACCCAATCCTCGGTTGGTAGGATTCCTTTCCCGCAAATCGATCGCGGATGAAAGGACCTCTTGATGGAACACCGCCCGGCCCTAAATGACGAGCCTCTCACCTCCGGCCAAGCCTTGCCCCGCCGGATGTCCTTACTCGCCTTGGTGGCCGTGACCTTCTTCATGGTCAGTGGCGGTCCCTATGGGTTGGAGGAGCTCGTCCGAAAGACCGGGTTCCAGCTCGCGGCCCTCCTCCTGCTCATCACGCCCTTCATCTGGAGTCTTCCCACGGCCCTCATGCTGGGGGAGCTCTCCTCGGCCATCCCCGCAGAGGGCGGGTTCTACGTGTGGGTGGGCCGCGCCCTCGGCCCCTTCTGGGGCTTCCAAGAGGCCTGGCTCTCTCTGGCGGCCAGCGTCTTCGATATGGCCATCTACCCGACGCTCTTCGTCCTCTACCTATCTCGAGTCTTCCCCTGGGCAGGCCAGCACCCAGTGCTAGTGGGCGCCGCCATGATCGCGATCTGCACCGCATGGAACCTGGCGAGCGCCAAGGTCGTGGGGGATTCCAGTCTCGTCATGGCCGGGGCATTGCTCCTGCCCTTCGTTGTGCTGGCGGCTTGGTCGCTGATGCGAGGCACTCTGCCCGCCCTCGCCCCAGCGGCCGGACCCAAGCCCGGCACCGATATCCTCGGCGGCCTTCTCATCGCGATGTGGAACACCATGGGCTGGGATAACGCCAGCACCGTCGCGGGCGAAGTGGAGAACCCTCAGCGCACCTATCCCCGCGCCATGATCGGCGCAGTGGTGCTGGTGGCCGTCACCTATGTCGGCACGGTGGCCTTGGTGGGACGCACCGGGATTGATCCTTCGGGCTGGGAGACCGGCGCGTGGGTGGACGTGGCTGCGCGCGTCGTAGGCCCCTGGCTCAGCTGGGCCATCGTCGTGGGCGGCATGCTCTGCGGCCTCGGCATGTTCAACGCCCTTCTGCTCAGCTACTCTCGCCTCCCCGCGGTGCTGGCCGAAGACGGCTACCTGCCCAAGGTCTTCGCCAAGCGCCTGCCCGATGGAGCTCCGTGGGTGGCCGTGATCGTCCTGGCGCTCCTATGGACGAGCTCCCTCGGCCTCAGCTTCGATCGCCTGGTGATGATCGACGTCCTCATCTACGGCACCAGCCTCACCCTCGAGTTCGTAGCCCTCGCGGTGCTCCGTCGCACAGAGCCGGATCTGCCTCGCCCCTACCGCGTCCCCGGCGGCACGCTGGGGGCCTGGCTTCTCGGGCTGCCTCCTACGGCCCTCATCGTGATGGCGTTCATCCGGAACCGCAGCGAGAGCATTGGAAGTGTGAGCGCACTCACCGTCGGCCTCGCGGTGATGGGCGGGGGAGTCCTCTACTACGCCCTTCATCGCCTCCTAGCCTCAGCTCGACCATCCGTGGAAAGTGAACCGCTGAACGATTGAGGTGCGCTCATCCGCTACGACCAACCCGGTTCGACGAAGGAGGAACCACGCTTCGTGGTCCGCACGCGGTGCTGAGTCCTCCAAAGGCTCAGCGGCGTAAAAGCAAAGCGCCCCGGCCCATTCGGGCCGGGGCGCTTTGCTGAACGAATCGCGTTTACTCGCAGTTCTGCGGGATCTGCGTGAAGCAGGCGAAAACGCAGGTCACGATGGCCTTGGTGCACCAGTAGGTGGGCTTGACGATCATCGCGCCTTCGACGCCTTCAGCTTCTACATCCGTCAGCCGAAGAAGCGTCTCGGAATTCAGGGTGAGCTTTTTCATGGAGCACCTCAAGGAAAGGGCAGGAATGGAGCCACCCTGCGCTGGTTGCAATGAAGCTAATCCCCTCGCAGGCCCATCTCCATCTCCCGTACGGTTCGGCGCACCAACGGAGTTCGTATAATGCTGATCGGTAGTAAAACGACCCCTGAATCACAAAATGGCGATTTCATGCCATCTTTCAAAATCCACTTCAGCTGGGCCGTCCCGCGTGTTGGCGAAGGCTAGTGATGTAGGAGCGAAGGCGGACCAGCGCCTCGTCGATGCGCGACTCAGGGACTGCGAAACAGGCTCGGGCGTGATGAGTGAGTCCGCTCCAAGCGGGGGTATTCAGACGCACTCCCGCTTCAGCCTCCAATCGGAGGATGAAGCTTTCCGGATCTCCTTCGTCGAGGGCGGACGTATCGGCCAGGACGAAGAGCCCACCCCGGCGTTCGGATCTGACGCCAAAGCCCAATTCCCGCAATCCCGCCGTCAGCCTATCTCTGCGAAGGCGTAGGGCCGCGCGCATGGATTCCAACTCCGCCAGATGCCCTTGGAAGGATTCGAAGAGCGTCTTCGCTGCCACCCAGAGATGCTGAGGTAGGGCGCTGGCTTGTCGGGCGGCCATCTCCTGAAGCCAACGCGCATCGGATGTGGCTGCGACGCCGAGCCTCAGCCCGCCCGCCGCGAATTCTTTCGAGACGCCACAGAGCACCAGGACATGATCGCGCTGATCCTTAGCGAGCCCCGCCCAACGGTCTTGGCCCAAGGGCACGGGGCCTTCGAGATTCGCCAGCAGGCCGAAGACCTCATCGAGGATGACCCGCGCCCCCCGCTCTGCGCAGGCGCGGATGAGTTCGGAGAGCGCTTCGGGAGCATAGGATGCGCCACTGGGATTGGCGGGATGCGTGAGGAGCACCACGTCGAAGGCCGACACCCGATCGATGACGGAGGGCGAGACGAGAAAATCCGGCGCCTCCGACTCCACCCAGATGACCTCCTCGCTGATGGCTTGAAGAAGGGGTGGAATCATCCCGTAGCTGCCTTTGGGAATGAGAACTTTCGGCGCGCGGCCCAGCCGCGTGGCGAGAGCCTTCAGAGCATCCACCAGGAGGGGCAGCGTGCCCTGGCCGAGCAGCACCTGATCCGAACGCAGGGCCGGCATCCGAGTCGCTTTGAGGTAGCTGCAGGCCGCGGCGCGCGCCTGGGCTTCCAGCTTCAAACAGGCGGCGGTGCCCGGCGCCAAGTAGGGCGTCATGAATCCCTCCAGCACACCCGCCAGCATGGTGGGGGGAAGAGGCAATTCGTTTTCGCCGTAATCAAGACGCAGCGTCGATGCGGCCGGCGCAGGACGGCTCAGGGCGGGCGCCTTCAGCAAGGCTTCCATCTGGTCGGTCAAGCGGAGGCCTCGAATGGCGGGCACTTCGCCTTCGGGTTCCGGCGTGTTCACGCGGAAACTGAGCAGTTCATCGAAGAGCGCTTCGTAGTAGGCCTGATGGAACCAGGAGATGCGCGAGTAGGTGAGCTCCGCCGCAGCCTCCAGCCCATGGTGGAGCCGGGGGTGGCGATTGAGCAGGATCGCCAGCTCCACGTCCGGAAAGGCCTGGCTATGGACAAGCCCGAAGAGGATGGCGAGATGACCGCTCGCGGGATGTTGGGCCATCAGCGCCAGCAGCGGGTTTTCGGCGCGGGTGGAGGTGATCTCGAAGCCCGCGCTTTCATCGAGGATGAGCAGCGCGTCCATCGCTTCGCATACGGCGAGCACCGATTCCATGGCCTCGCGGCGATGGCGGAGCGGCCCGCCCGCATCCAGCAACACAAGCCGCGGCTTCAGCCAGGGCAGGATCTCGGCGATCTCTTTGCCATCACCGTGCACCCACACCGGATCCACGCCGTAATCCGCGATCACGCCGCCGTACACCGGACGGAGGCTTTCGCTCACCACCAGCGCTTCGCCAGGCGCCACCAGCGCCATCAAGAGACTGCGAAGCAGGGCCGCGCGATCGGGCCCTACGAAGGACTCATGTTCCGAGAGGCTGAGACTATGGAACTTCCGAAGGAATCCCGTCAACTTCCGGCGGAAAGCCGGATCGCCCGCCTCGTGCGCGTAAGGGGCGCGGGGATCCCGCACGAAACCTTCAGCGAGACGAGTGACGAATCGAAGCTGCTCATCCGTAGCCGCGCCCAGATCGACGCGCTCCCACAGGTCTTCAAGATTCAAGGTCTCAAGCGCCCGCGCCAAAGGAAACAGCGCTTCAGAACAGGGCCTTCCTTCCACCACCTGCAGTTCGTGATAGATCGGCCGGCCTTCCTGAAGGGCCCGCTGCGCGAGCCGCGCGCTGACACTTTCAGTGCTGTGGCGATGCAGATGGAAGGCGAAGGAGCGGCCCGATCGCGCCTCCAGCTCCACCAGCGGGCTGATGTCCGTATCCGAGGCCTGCATGACGCGGGTGCGCCAGATCACCTCGGAGGCGTACCCGCGACGATGGAACATGCGCGACACTACTTCGGATCCCGGCCGTCCCGCGAGATTCAGAATGACGGATCCGCCGGGCTCCAGCAGGCTCAGCGCTTCCCGCAGGGCGCGGGCGTTCAGCCCTAACCCGAACTGATCTTCCACCAGACCCTGGGCCGTCGTGTAGTTGCTCAGATCGTAGAGGCCTTGGGTGGTCTCCAGTTCCACAGAGTGCGCGATCACCTGCGGGATGCACCCGATCACCAGATCCGCGGCAAAGCCTCGCTGCCTGGGAGTTTGAAGGAGATCTGACACCGCCGATTCGAAGCGGCGGTGGAGCCGGTCGGGGAGCTCTCTGCCCTTCTCATCGAAGCCGTTCAGCACCGCATTGGTGCGCGCCAACAGGGCGGCCTGAGGATTCAGATCCACACCGAGAACGCATTCGATCTCCGTAAACCGCAGTAAGGCGAGAGAGACCCATCCCGATCCCGTGCCCAGCTCCACCACGCGCTTGCCGCGATAGAAGGCGGCCGGTTTTCGAAGCAGCCCTTCGAGGAAGGTGAAGCTCCAGGCCTCCGGCGCGAAGAGCGAAGGAAGCAGCAGCAGATCCAACCGTACCGTGCGATCGCCGAGGCTCACCTCCAAGGGGGCATGCGTCAGGGGGGAATCGGTCGAGCCTTCCTGAAGTCGGGCCACCATCGCATGCAGCACCGGTGCAAGGCGCTCGGGAGCTTCCTGAAGCCAGGCCTCCAGCGTGGGAAGGGGGTCCTTCAGCGCGAGGAGCTGGCAGGCCAAAGCCTCGGCGTTGGTGTTCAGATCGAGGGGAAGCATGAGCGAGATTGTAAAGGAGACTTCGCCGAAACGTCGCGGAGTTCTCCAAGCGCCAGCCTGACTGAACAAGACTTCGCGACTCAGGGCCGCTCGGTCACCGGATGTTCACCTCGACCTGGCAACATCGCCGGCGCTTCATTGGCGAGCAGGGCCTTCAAGGAGCCATGGCGATAGACCACTGGCGCCTGATGCTGGAAAAGACCGCCCGTGTCTGCCGTGGGCCCGTAGGTGGAATGCAGATCCTTACCGAGCACGCGCGCCAGCAACGTGAGCTGGCCTCGATGATGCGCGCTGTGCGTCATCCGCCGCACAAGCACCCAAGCGCGGCTGCGCGACTCTTGGAAGAAGGTCGTCTCCCCGGAGAACCAGGCTTCGGGCTTCTCCTTCAGCAAGGCGAGGCGCGCGGTGGCCGCCGCCCCGTAGTGCTGGATAAAGGCTTCGCAACGCTCCACCTCCGGCAGCGGCGGGCGGCCGAGATCCAATCCCAGCATCGTGCGCATCCACACATCTTCACTCACGCACTGATGAACCATCTGCTCGTGCAGCGTGCGGGCGCGTGGCTCCACGCGATGTTCGAGATCCGCGTCGGTGAACTCGCGCCAGACCGAAAGCGTTTTGAAGATCTCCGTCTCGTAGCTCTCGACGAGAAACGCGAAGGCGTGGGACATGAACCCTCCTAGCGGACGAGAAAGCGCTCCCGCAGCGACTGCATCTGACGCAGGAAAGGGCCGGTATCGCTCAACCCGCGAGCCAGCACCAGGCTGCCTTGGATCGCCACAAGCGCGCTTTCAGCCCGGGCGCCGGCCTCCGCCTCAGAAAGGCCTGCATCCATGGCGAGGCGCTTGAAGCCGCTGGTCAGCCGCTCCATCACCGCTTTCACCGCCGCATGGATCTCCGGCCCGCCACTAATGGGCATCACATCGAGAAGGCAGGATTTCTGCCCCTGGGCGTAGAACCCCTCAAGAGACTGCATCACCTGCTCAAAGCGTCCGATGGGATCGCCCTCCGCTTCCATCGGCCCAAAGACGTTGGCTTCCAGCCATCTCCAGGCCAGATCCATCACGCCCTTCGCCATCTCAGCCTTGCCGCCTGGGAAGTGGTGATAGAGGCTCGCCTTCCCCAAGCCCGTGATCTCGGAGATGCGGCTCAGAGAGACACCGTCGAATCCGCACCTCCGGAAGGCCTCAAGGAGGTCCATGAGGATGCCTTCACGGGTAGATCGCTCTCCATTCATGAGTTTAAGAATACACCGAACGATCGGTACAAAAAGATATTGACAACCAGAATCCGGGGCTTAATCTAAAACTGTACCGATCGTTCGGTTCAAACCTTCAAGGAGCCCCACCATGAGCAAGACCGCCATCGTCCTCTTCTCCGATCCCAAGGCGGGAGCCGAAGAAGCCCTGGGCCGCCTCTTCAACGCCCTCTTCCTCACCTACGACCTGAAGGAGCGCGGTCAGGAAGTGGCCCTCATCTTCCAAGGCGCCGGCACCCGCTGGGCTGCTGAGCTGGTGAAGGCCGACCACCCCGCGGGTCCCATCTTCCGCGCCGTGCAGGATAAGGTCGCGGGCGTCTGCGGCGGCTGCGCCAGCGTGTTTGGCACCGCCGAAGAAGCCAAGGCCACGGGCCTGCCCATCGGCCAGGACCTGCAGATCCCCGGCGTGGGCGGAATCATCTCCCTCGGCGATTACATCGCCCGCGGCTACAGCCTCGTCACCCTCTAGACCACCCACACCCTTTCCTCACTAGGAGCCCCCATGCGTTACCTCTTCACCCCCGTCCTTTTCGCCCTCGCGCTGAGCGCCCCCGCTTCCGCCAAATCTCGCGTTCAAGCGGACGTCACGAAGGCCCCCACCGCCGCCACCATGAATCTGCTGGGCCCCAGCATCGGTGTGGAAGGCTTCGATCCCGTCTCCTACTGGCCAGAGGGCGGCAGCAAACCCAAGCAGGGCACCATCAAGCTGACCTACGACCATAAGGGCGTGAGCTATCGCTTTGCCAACGAGAAGAACCTCGCCACCTTCAAGACGAACCCTGATCACTTCCTGCCCCAGTACGGCGGCTACTGCGCCTGGGCCATGGGCGCCATCAACCAGCGCGTGGATGTGAACCCGAACCACTTCGTCATCCGCGATGGCAAGCTCTACCTCTTCTTCTCGGATGCCAACGTCGTCACCCGCGACGTGTGGAAGAAGGATGTCGCGAGCCTCGTTGAAAAGGCCGATGCCAACTACGGCAAGCTGCTGGCCCAGTAAAAGACCTGGCCTCGGGGCGCGGTCCATCAAAGGCCGCGCCTCATTCCATTGAGGAGGCTTCCATGGCCCTTCGAGATCCGTTCCATGAAGGCGAGCGCGCCGCCCAAGCGCGGGCGGGCGAAGAGCACAACGCTCTGCTCAATAGCCGCATGATCGCCGACTGCATCATGCTGCCGGCCCTTCCCTTCATGGCGAAGCAGCCCTGGGCCATCCTCGGCGGGCTCGATCCGGACGCCCGAATGTGGTGCTCCGCGTTGGTCGGCGAGCCCGGATTTGTCGCGCCCTCAGAGGACGGGAAGGAGATCGTATTTGATCTGGTAGAAGCACCGTTTCACGAGGCGAATCCCCTCTTCCCCGCGCTCACCGAAGGCCGTGCGCTTGGCGCGCTCTTCATCGAATTGGCGACGCGACGGAGGTTGCGCGTGAATGGCCGCGTCACCTCCCTATCGCCGCAGCAGCTGCGTCTAACCGTGAAGGAGTCCTTCCCAAACTGCCCCAAGTTCATTCAGAAGCGCAGCTTTGAAGGCCATTCGGGCCAACCAGCCGACGTGCACAGCGAAGCTCGCCAGGGGACCAGTCTTGGCGATAAGGAGCAGGCCTGGATCCGCTCTGCAGATACGTTCTTCATGTCCACCACACACCCCGAGCGCGGCGCCGATACCTCCCATCGCGGCGGAAAACCGGGTTTTGTCGAGGTGGTGGATGCTTCGACGCTGCGCCTGCCTGATTACCCGGGCAACGGCCTCTTTCAATCCTTCGGGAATCTGCAAGTGGATGCGCGCATCGGACTGCTCTTCCCTGCCTTCGAGAGCGGCGAGCTGCTGCACCTCTCCGGCACCGCCAAGGTGGTCTGGAATGCGCCGGATCCCGAAGGCCACACCGGAGGCACGGGTCGGTTTTTGGTCATCGCCGTGGAGGCCTGGGTGGTCACGCCACCGGCGCTTGACGCTCCCCGCTGGTCCTTTCTCGAAGCGTCCCCCTACAACGTCTAACAAAAGGCTCTAAGGCCCCGAAAAAGTTGCACATCTTATAGCCCCCTTAAGGTCGCCCAGCGATCGCCGAGGGGGGTGAAACTTTTCCACTGGTTGAAGTATAGGTTTCTTCGTAGAGCTTCCTTCGTACTTCTCCAGGACTCCAAATGCGCCCCACCTCCACCCAACCGACGGATGCGGAACTCGCCCTCCTGCGCGTGCTCTGGGACCAGGGCCCCAGCACGGTGCGCCAGGTGTTTGATGCCCTCCTCCGCGAGCGGGACACGGCCTACACGTCCGTCCTGAAAATGCTCCAGGTCATGCTCGAGAAGGGCCTGGTCACTAGGGATGACTCCGAGCGCAGCCACGTCTACGAAGCCGCCAACGATCGGGCGTCAACGCAGAAGGGGTTGCTTCGGGATCTGCTGGACAAGGCCTTCGGAGGCAGCGCGAAGGAGCTGGTGATGGCGGCCCTGGAGGAGGAGCGGATGGATCCCCGCGCCAAGTCCCAGGTCCGCGATCTCCTGGCGAAGGCGAGAAAGGAGCGGTCATGACCTTGCATCCGCACCTCCAGGCCCTGGCTTGGGCCCTCATCCACTTCCTCTGGCAGGGACTCCTGCTCGGACTGGCGGCGGCCCTCGCCTTCCGCCTTCGCCGCGGCAGCCATCCTCAGACCCGTTACGTCTTGGGTCTGGGATTTATGGGTCTGGCCCTGGCGAGTCCCTTGATCACGTGGTGGATCCTGCACTCCTCGCCCGCCTTGCCTCCCCTTCCCGGACCATCGGAGCTGGGGGAGATCACCGAGGGCTTTGCAACATCCACTGCGGAGCCGCTCTCCCTGCACCTTCGGCTGCGTCTCGCCCTGGCGTCGGCGCTGCCTTGGATCCTCGGAGTGTGGGCCGTGGGTTCAACCGCCCTCGCCCTCCGCTTGGCCGGCGGATGGCTTTGGCTGCAGCGCCTCAAGGCGCGGATGGAGCCATTGGAAGAGGTGTGGGAAGCGCGACTGCGGGACCTGGCCCACCGCATGGGATTCCATCGCGCCTTCCGCGCCGGGCTCTCCCGAGAGATCACTTCGCCCCTCGTCATCGGGTGGATCCGCCCGGTGCTCCTCCTGCCCGCGAGCCTGCTTACGGGGATGGATCCGATGGGCGTGGAGGCTCTATTGGCTCATGAAGTGGCGCACCTCAGGCGCTACGACGTGCTCTTCAACTGGATGCAATGCGCGGTGGAGGTGCTGCTCTTCTACCACCCCGCCGTGTGGTGGCTGTCGCGGCGCACGCGTCTCGAACGCGAATGCGCCTGCGACGATGCCGCCGTGGCCTACTGTGGCGACCCGCTGCGCTACGCCGAAACCCTGAACCTGCTGGACGACCTTCAAACACTTGATCTCATTCCGGCCCAAGCGGCCCATGGAGCAAACCTCATGTACCGGATCACCCGACTCCTCACGCCGAAGGTCACCGCGCCGCGGCTGCCTCTCGTCATTCCGACCCTTGCCTTCCTTTGCGCAGGCGCACTCGCGCTCAGCGCTCGCACGCCCCACTCCGCTCCTGCGCCAACGATGCAGACCCCCGCCCCGCAGCCCGCACCAAAGCCCGCCCGTCCCAAGGCTGAGCGCAAGTCCGAGGCCCAGCCTACGCCTCCGGGCCAAGCAGCCCCCGAGACTCGGAAGGAGGCCAGCGCCCCACGACAGAACCGCTTCATCTCCTTCGAACTCTGGGTGACCAAGACCAATGGTCCCAGGCTCAATCTGCGAGTCACCAACGCCACGCGAGCCGAAGTGGAGACGGCGCTCTCGCGCATCGAGTCCCTCGTCAAACCCGATATGGACCGTAGTGATCAGCGCGGACCTGTGGAAGGGCATTGGGATCTCAAGCCTTACCAGGGATCCTCGGATGACCTCCTGAGCCTTCAGCTCAAGCAGGTGACGCCGACGGAAGCGCGGCAGCTGTTCTAAGGTCAGGCATCCTGGGGCGTGCCGGGGGACCATCCCCCGGCGTGTTCGTCAGGAACTTGTACACTGGGCTCCGACACCTTCAGGTAAGCCTGCATATGGAGCTCCCATGGCCTTCCCTCGTATGATGCGTGCGTCTCTTTCCGCTCTCGCGCTATGCGGGGCTTTGGCCTGCACCAAGGGGAAAGGCGACGATCCTGCCGCGGAAAGGCCGCCCACGGCCCAAACCCCTTGGTCCAACCCCACTTCGATTAATTCGGGCGAGGCCTACTCGGATCAGAGCCCGATCCTCGTCAGCAATGGAGCCGGCCAGGCCCTTCTGCTCTGGTACAGCGTCGCGAAAGCGAATAGCGGAAGCGCCACCCATCCCGACCATATCGTGCGAACGCTCGCCAGCTTCTACCAAGGCGACCACTGGGGCAGCCCAACCGTGCTCTCCGATGGCCTCTCTTTCAGGAACATCCCCACAAGCGCCGCCATGGATGCCCAAGGCAACGTGCTGTTCATGAGCCTGCACCCACTGCGGTATGACGCCACCACCAAACAGTGGTCCCCAGTCACACTGCCCTTCCCTGATTGGGCTACGGTGCGCTTTGCCTCGGATGGCACTGGGATCGCGCTCTGGTCCGCCCTCGATCGCAACGTCCCCGGCACCAACCAAGTGATGGCCAGCCGCATGACAGCAGGAGCCTGGTCCGCCCCGACGACCCTGTACCAATCTCCTGCGGGAACTACGGAAACCCTCGAAGGCCTGGATCTGGCTGTGAACGCCCAAGGGCATGCCCTCGCTGCCTGGAATATCGAACGCCACACTTATGCGGCGCGATTTGATGCGAGCGCCTGGGAACCCCCAACTACCCTCGATACCTATTCCCTCTTGAATAACGTCGCCCTAGATGACCAGGACCGTGGCATGGTGCTTTTTTTCAGCCCTGACGTTCTCACCGGCTCCAATGGACCCAAAAGCGCCTACGTAGATGCGACCGGCTGGAAGCCCTCCATCTATCTGACGCCAGGCCACGAGGCAGAGTGGTGGAACGCGCAAGTGGTTCCAGATGGGGCTGGCGGATTCTGGGCGGCTTGGTCCGCGCATGTCCCCCAGTCCACGATCACTCAGCCCGCCGCGGCTCACTTCACAGCAGGGGCCTGGGGCGCTCCCACCTTCTTCGACACCCCGGCGACCGGGCATATTCTCCAGCAGCTGATCGTCGACCCGGCCAGCCATCACCCGATGACGCTGTGGACTGGCTCTGGGAACACGCTTCTCACCGCGGAATGGCTGGGCTCGGCCTGGGATAGCCCAAAAGCAATGGGGATCTGCAACTCGCCGCTCAGTGGCGGCCAAGCGCGTTACCTCTCTCCTGGAGTCGTGTTGGGCACTTTTCAAGTGAATACGCCCAACACCACAGCCAGCCTCTGGAGCAATCGCTATCACTGAGCTTCAGCGACTTCACGTCCCGCATCGCTGATATGGCCGAATCGACTGAGCTCATTTGAAATCGATGATCCCGCTACCGACGAAGTTCCTACGCATGAAAGGTCTGAAGGTGATGACCTCATCCAAACGCCTATCTTGGATCGGCTTGGCACTTGCTACGGCACTCACCAGTCTCCACTGCACCAAAGGACGGAACGACGAGTCATCTGCCGCAGACCTCCCTCCCAGCTATTCCGCACCTTGGTCGTCTCCGGTTTACATGCAATCCGCCGCAGAAGCCTACTGGCCCCACCTGAGTTCCAACGGCAAAGGCCCGGCCCTCCTCACGTGGAACGAACCGAACCCGGCCGCGGCGGGACCCGGTCCCCACAGCCTGCCTCCCGATCATTACCGAGCGCGTGCTTACGATAATGGCGCCTGGTCATCGGCCTTCGACGTGAGCGGGTTCCCCGGGGCCACGGCATGGGACAACACCGGACGAGCGATGCTGATGGTCTATCCACAGGGCTTCGGCTGGATCGGGATGCCTGATGCGCACCAGGATCTGCACTTCCTCAAGAGGGATGCATCCACCGGCCTCTGGTCCTACCAAACGCTCGCCACGACTGCGCCCGCCTCCTTTGCAGCCCCCGGGCTCTCTGGAGATGGAACGGGATTGATCCTATACCGCCACTACACCCAGCCCGCAGGGTCCGACGGGTCCTATCCACCCGTGGGGCAGATCCGGGTCATGACCTATGACGGCAACACTTGGGGTGCGCCGTTCACGCTCTATGACACCGTGAACGCTGCGGGACAGGGGCAATTCCTGAATGGACCAAGTCTGGCCATGAACGCCCACGGGGAAGGCATCGCGGCTTGGACGGTGAATGATGCGGTTGTCGGTTCACCCACGCTGTTGCCGCGGGTCTATGCTACCCGCTATCTCGGTGGGCACTGGGAGGCCCCGCTGCTCCTAGACGCGCCCGGCCGCGTCGATCAAGCGCCTGCCGTCGCCATGGATGATCAGGGCCGCAGCATGGTCGTGTGGCTTGGGGATTCTGCCACCACCGGCCCCTATGCGCTCCATTCCGTCACGGCGGACAAGGCGAGCGGTTGGGGCGCTGTTGGCGCCGTCTCCCTCGGCGCCTCGGCTAATAACGACCTTACCTTCCCGCCCCTCTTCCTCGCAGAGGATGGCGCCGGAGGCTTCTGGTGTGCATGGAACCAAACGGCCTTGGCTGGCCCTCACCCCGTGGCGGCGGCCTACACCGGAGGCGCCTGGCAGGCCTACGTCGCACTCTCCTCGAACAACGCGCAAGGTACGCTGCTCGCCTTCTCCAATGATCCGACCTCTTTTCAACCCCTCGCCCTCTGGCAGGACAAGAGTTCCTCCTCGCTCCTTACGGCGGAGTGGGGCGGTAGCGCCTGGAGTGCTCCCGCCACGCTGGCCGGCCTCCCCTCGGGGCGCTCGGCCGTGCTCGGAACCCTCGTGAAGATTGGGCCCAGTTCAGCCTTGGGTGTATCCGCGGTGATTTCCTCCTCGAACAATTCCGCCGCATTCTGGTTCAACCGCTACCACTGAGCTCGCCCCCCCAATGATCAGACCTGGCCTTGTGCTTTCCTTGTGGTAAGCTGAGTTCTTCCAACCACCTCGCGGGGGGTTTCCATGGCGATCTTTGAGGGTCATCTGCGCGTGCACAAGGGCGATCGGTTCGCCTTGGTGGCCGCGCGCTGGAACGACTTCATCGTGGAGCGCCTTGTCGGCGGCGCCCAGGACTGCATTCTGCGCCATGGGGGGACGGAGGCTCAGATCGACGTGATCAAAGTGCCGGGGAGCTTCGAGCTGCCCCTGGCGGCGCAATGGGCTGCTCAGAGCGGCACCTACGCCGGCGTCATCGCGCTGGGCTGCGTCATCCGCGGCGGTACACCGCATTTCGACATGATCGCCGCCGAGGTCACCAAGGGCACGGCCCAGGTCTCCCTCAACAGTGGCGTGCCCGTGGCCTTCGGCGTGCTCACCACCGATAGCGTGGAGCAGGCCATCGACCGCGCCGGCGTGAAGCACGGCAACAAGGGCTGGGAGGCCGCGCAGAGCCTTCTGGAGATGATCGACCTGCGAGCCAACCTGAAGGGCGGTAAGAAGTAATGGGAGTTCGCCGCCGCGGGCGTGAGTACGCCTTGCAGATGCTCTATGCGATGGATCTCACCGGCTATCAGCCGGATCAGGTCTTCGCGGGCTTTTACGCGCTTCAGGATTTGAATCGTGACGCCTTCTACTACGCCCGCCGCCTCGTGGACGGCGTGCATGGCCAGCTGGACGAGATCGATACGGCCCTCGGCAAATACGCCGAGAACTGGAAGATCCACCGCATGGCCGCCGTGGACCGTAACCTCCTCCGCCTGGGTCTCTACGAACTGATGTTCGTAAAGGAGATCCCCTTTCCCATCGTCATCAACGAGGCGCTGGAGATCGTGAAGGAATTCAGCGACCAGGAAGGCACCCAGTTCCTCAACGGCATCCTGGATGCCGCGCGAAAAGAGTTCCGCCCCGAAGAGGGGGGAGCCCGAAAAACAAAGAAATCCCCAGCGCCGGAAAAAACCGGCGAAGCGGATATGGATTAGCCCCGTTAGACTTCACCCTTTCGTCATGGATTTGAGACGGAGTTCCCCATGAGCACCGCCCGCAAGAAGGCCGCCCCCAAGAAGCCCGCCAAGAGCGCCGCTCCTTCCGCCCCCAAGAAGGTCAGCGGTGGCGCGAACCAGCCCGTGGGTCTTGAGGAAATCAAGAGCCTCATCGCCCTCGTCTCGAAGGAAGCCTTCCAAGAGTTCGAATTCGAAGCCGGCGAGATGAAGTTCCGCATCCGCAAGGACGGCGGCGCCCCTGTTGTCGTGGCCGCCCCCGCCCCCGTGATGGCTCAGCCCGTCTTCGGTAGCCCTGTGGCGCATGTCCCCGCCCAGACCGTGCCTGCGCCGGTCGCCGCCCCGGTGGCCGCTGCCGCCGCGCCTGCCGCTCCGGTGGAAGATCCCAGCATCCACTTCATCACCAGCCCCATCGTCGGGACCTTCTACCGCTCCTCCAACCCCACCTCCGCCCCCTTCGTGCAGCCCGGCGACCGCGTCCGCGCGGGCCAGACCCTCTGCATCGTCGAAGCCATGAAGCTCATGAACGAGATCGAGTGCGACGTGGCCGGCGAAGTCGTGAAGGTGCTGGTGGAAAACGGCCAGCCCGTGGAATACGGCGAGCGCCTCTTCGCGGTCAAGGTGGGGTAACCCCATGGTCGCCATTAAGCGCAAAGGCACCACCACCCTCGTTCCGGGCGGTGAAGAACCCCTGTTCAAGAAGATCCTCATCGCCAACCGCGGCGAGATCGCGCTGCGCGTGATCCTCGCGTGCAAGGAGATGGGAATCCAGACCGTCGCCGTCTACTCCGAGGCCGACCGCAATGCTTTGCACGTGCGCTTCGCGGATGAGGAAGTCTGCATCGGCCCCGCACCCAGCGCGAAGAGCTACCTCAACATCCCCCAGGTGATCGCCGCCGCCGAAGTGACCGGCGCCGAAGCCATTCACCCCGGCTACGGCTTCCTCAGCGAAAACGCGCACTTCGTCGAAGTGTGCCAGGCCTGCGGCATCAACTTCATCGGCCCTAACGCGCAGATCATCCGCCAGATGGGTAACAAGGCCCAGGCCAAGGCGACGATGATGGCCGCCGGCGTGCCCCTCATGCCCGGTTCCGATGGCGTCATCGAAACGGTGGAAGAGGCCCTCGAGACCGCCGAAAAGATCGGCTACCCCGTCATCGTGAAGGCATCCGCCGGCGGTGGCGGACGCGGCATGCGCATCTGCAACAACGCCGAAGAGCTGCCTGAGCTCTACAACACGGCCCGCAGCGAAGCGAAGATCGCCTTCGGCGACGACAGCGTCTACATGGAGAAGTACCTCCTGGAGCCGCGCCACATCGAAGTGCAGATCATCGGCGACCTCTTCGGCAATGTCGTGCACTTGGGCGAGCGCGAATGCTCCATCCAGCGCCGCCATCAGAAGCTCATCGAAGAGAGCCCCTCGCGCGCCCTCTCGCCCGAGCTGCGCCAGCGCATCTGCGAGACGGCCGTGAAGGCCGCCAAGGCCGTGGGCTACTACAACGCAGGCACCATCGAATTCCTGCTGGATAAGCGCGGCGAGTTCTTCTTCATGGAGATGAACACCCGCGTGCAGGTGGAGCACCCCGTCACGGAGCTGGTTACCGGCATCGATATCGTGAAAGAGCAGATCCGCGTCGCCGCCGGCAAGAAGCTCAGCTTCACCCAGGACGACGTCGTCCAGCGCGGCCACGCCATCGAGTGCCGCATCAACGCTGAGGATCCCTGGAAGTTCACGCCCTTCCCCGGCCGCATCACCGCGCTCAACTTCCCCGGCGGCCCCGGCGTGCGCGTGGATACGGCCATGCACCAGGACGCGGTGATTCCGCCCACCTACGACAGCATGATCGCCAAGCTCATCACCTACGGCGCAGACCGCAGCGAAGCCATCGCCCGCATGCGTCGAGCCTTGGATACCCTCGTCATCGAGGGCGTGAAGACCACGGCCCCCTTGCACCGCAAGATCATGGACCATCCTGATTTCATCTCTGGCGCCTTCAGCACCAAGTGGATGGAGAAGTTCATGGATGAAGTGAAGGCCGAGCAGCAGGCCCAGAGCTAAGCGCGAATTCGCCATCAAAAAAGGCGGGCCTCGGCCCGCCTTTTTTGATGCGCTATTCCATGCCTCCCTCATCCGCCGTCGGACCGTAGATGGAGGGCAGCGGCACCTCGTTCATCCGCAGATACACACCCAGCTGGGCTCGGTGGTGAATGAGATGGTTCAGCACATAGGTTCGGATAACAGCCGCTCGCGAGAGGGTGAAGAGAATCTTGTCGCCGCGGCGCAGGGACCACAGCCCCCTCAACTGAGCCTCGGTGGCGGCCTCGATGGCCCGGCGTGCGGCCCCGATGTGGCGGTCGAAAAGGTCGATCAGGGCGCGCCGAGTCTGCAGCGCCTCTCGCGTCGCTTCCTGCGAGGCCACATCACGAAACTCCGATTCAAGTGTGGCGGGCGCCCAGGTGGGAAGCCAAACCAGGTGCGTCGCGAGGGCACCAAGCTGCCAAGACTTGGCGTGAGGCTTCCATCCCATGCGGTCCTCAGGAATGCGCTGCAGCATTGTGCGCGTATGGGCCATCTCCAGATCGAAGGCATCGAGCAGCTCTTGATTCAATGTCATGCGCGCCCTCGCAGATGCCCCAGGGTGGTCACCCTCACCATCGACACGAGGGAGCCCTCTCTCAAAAAAGGGGCCCCGAGAGGCCCCTTTCCTGAATCAACCCTGCTTAGAACACGTTGATGGCTTTAAACGCGTTGGCCACGGCGTTGTACTGCGTGGATCCGAGGCCGTAGAGATCCTTCGCCGCATTCAACGCACCGGCGCGGGCGTTGGCGTAGGTACTGCCCGACGTGAGGTAGGTGGTGAGGGTGCGATACCAGATGCGCGCGGCGGAATCGTTACCGATGCCCGTCATGCCCGCGGGCAGGTAGGACGAGTAGGTGTCGCTTCCCACCACATTGGAGGCGCCCTGGCTGAGGAAGTAGAAGCAGCGGTTCATGGGGCCGGAGGCGTAGTGGGGATCCTTCAGGTAGAGGCTCGCATTCCATGCGTCGAGACTCACGTCGGGTCCGCCCACGATGGAGTCCTTGCTGGGCTTGTACATGCAGCGGAGGAAGGGCAGACTCACCATGATTTGCTCGCCCATGAGGAAGTTGCCGCCGGTGCTTGGGATCGTGGTGCCCCAACCGCCGCTGCCCTTGGCGTAGAACTCCACCATCGATCCGAAGATATCGGAGTTGGATTCGTTGAGGCCGCCGCTCTCGCCGCTGTAGGTGAGGTTGGCCGTGAGCTGGCAGACGCCGTGGCTCATCTCGTGGCCCGCCACGTCGATGGCTGTGAGGTTCTTGAACTTCACGCCATCGCCATCGCCGTAGGTCATGCAGGTGCCGTTCCACCCCGCGTTGTTGTAGTTGGTGCCATAGTGCACGCGGTTGAAGGCCGAGGTGCCCATGCCGTCGATGCCGTTGCGGCCCAATACCTTCTTGTAGAAGTCCCAGGTGGCCATGAGGCCGTAATGGGCATCCACCGCTGCGGTCTCGCCATTGTCATCGGTCGTGCTGCCGCCAGGGATGTAGTTGTTGTAGTCGCCCCAGGTGCCATCGGTGTCCGTGTACACCGTGCCATTCCCGGAAGTGGCGTGATCCAGGTTCGTCGTCGTGTTGGAACCGAACGTGCCGCCGGTGCCGCGATAGGGATCCTGCAGGCTGTACCAGTGGAGGGTGACGCTGTAGGGAGGAGGCAGCACGAGCGTGTGGTAGGTCTCGTTGGCCCACACGTTGCCGCTGTACTCGCTCTTGGCGTTCCACAGGGGCGGGAAGGGAATGATGATGATGTCGCTGGATGCCTTCGTGGCGCTCTGCGCCTGGGCTTTCGGAGCATCCCCCGCGCGGCGGTCGAGCGTTTCCAAGGTCGACCAGGACTTCAGCACCGCCCCAGAATGCGCATCCACAAAATAATCCATGGACTGGGGGCCATCGCCGGCATCCGCGGGTTCAGCGTGAACGTGATAGGCGAGCGCGAAGCGATCCACTTCCGACTGGAAGGCAAGGGCAGGAGCCTCCTTTTCGCCCAGGCGACGCTCTTCTTCAGAGCGAGGGTGGAAGACCAGATGCGTCACCGGCACCACCACCAGCTCCGCCACCGGCGCCTTCTCGTAGCCCACCCGAGGGCGGAGCTCGGCATGAACTTTCGCAAGGGCTTCGCTCTGACTAAGGCTGGGCTCCGTCACGAGGGCGATGCCCCGGTGCAGGCGGTCCGTATCTTCCAAGACCTCCCCCTTGGCGCCGAGGTGCGTGATCACCTCGCCCTCCCACACGCGCACGCCGCGGTAGGTCTGATGGAAGCAGGCGTGGGTGATCCCAAACTCATCGACATGGGATCGATGAAGCCGGAAGCCGTGATTCCCATCCAAACCCAACTGCTCGCTGCGCGCGTGCAGGAGGTCTTGGGCCTGCTGAAGACGGACGGGCTGATCGGATCGGAGACGCTCCACCTCAGCGGAGGGAAGGACGCGGGTCTGCGCTCCAAGGGGAGCCACGAGGCTGAGCGCCAGCCAAGTGAGGGAAGCGGATCTGAAGGTGTTCATAGGTGCTCCTGAAAAGGGATGAGAAAATGGGTTTGAGCTAAATCCAGCAGGTCCATACTGGTGCTCGTTTAAAATGGAAATAACCGGCATTGGCTATTTCTTAGCTTTCTAATTTCTTCAATTTTGAATTTCACACAACTTACATTTTTTAGTATTTTATCGATCATTAACTTTTATACCAGCCGAGGATCGCCCGACCGCGCATCAAACGCAAACCATTCGTACGTTTAGATCTCCTCCGGCCCCGCCCCAGCCCTCCCTTTTCCTCCAACACCAGGTACACTGAACCCCGCGCCGCCTTAGCTCAGTTGGTAGAGCACCGGCTTTGTAATCCGAAGGTCGCCGGTTCGATTCCGGCAGGCGGCTCCAACCTTCTTGACCCTGCTGGTTCCCGGAATCAAACCGGCGAGTGGACATGCGAAGGGCCTCCGGGGGAGGCCCGAGAGCTTGGCCGGTGGACCGCGCAGCGGGACACAGTTCGATGCTCACCCGACCCGAACACCCATCGCAGGCGGCTCCGCCCCTTCGACCCTACACATCCCGGGATCGCATCGGCGAGCCGTCTTCCTGACCTCACTCCCTTCCTAACCTCTTTTGAGGTCAGCCTGAATTTCATGGCACTCGGCTTAGCACCTCCCGTAACTCGGCCGCAAATGTAGGATCCATTCTTTCCAGCTGCCGGACCTGCTCTTGCGCCCCCGCATCATCGCCAAGAGCATGAAGCGCCCATGCGAAATTGAAGCGGGCCTCTGCATGCGTTGGATCAGCGATGACCGCCTTTTCAAAGGCAGTGGCGGCAGCCTTCATTTGGCCCGCACTGAGCCAGGCAACCCCAGCGTTGTAAAGGGCTCGCACCAGCCCCTCTCGCTGCTCTGCCAAGCGCGCCTTCCATTCCTCCACATCCTTGACGGCCGCACCTTTCGCGGGAGGGTAGCGCTCGCTCTCCGCGAGCTGTTTGCGGGCCTCTTCGGCCGCCTTCGTGAAAGCCTCGGCGGCGGCAGCAAGATCCTTCCGTACGAGTTGGATCTCTGCGATGCGGAGGTAGGGTTCGGGATTCGTTCTCCACCGCCACTCGTTCTCAGCGGTCGGAAGCAACGCTTGATAGGCAGCCAGGGCTTGCTCAGGCTTTCCAAGCGATTCATAGAGGGGGCCCAGATCTTCATAAATGTCGCGTTTGTATCCATCCGGATCTTCCAGTGGAAGTGCCGCCTCGAAGGCTTCGACGGCCTTCCCGGGTTGTCCGCATGACACATAAGCGCGGCCCAGAAACAGGCGGATCTGGACTCGACTGCCTCCTTGTTCCAGCAATGAAACCTTGGCTTCCTTCCCTGATGGCAGCAGACGCAGGCCTTCCTTCAGGAGCTCTGCCGCCTTCTCGTATAGACCTAAGTTGAAATAGAGCACGCCCAGATTGAAGGCCAGGGAGGAATCCCTTGGCGCCAGCCGGCGCGCCTGCTCATAGGCGCCTGCACTTTGACGGTAGCGTCCGAGAAGCGCGGCTTCTGGTTTCCCTTCCTCTTTCTCTTGGGATATCACACCGTCATAGGCATAGGCCTCGCCCAAAGCCCGATAAGCCGCAAGGTATCGCGGATTGAGGTGGACAGCCTTTTCAAGCGGCGGGATGGCCTTCGCGAATTTCAACCGTCGCAAAAGTTCGGCGCCAAGACGGTAATAGTCCTCAGCCGTCTCGCCTTTGAGTTGGGGTTTCTGTGGATTCTCCTTCGCCCCCCAGCCTCCGCCCACCGCGATGAGCCGCTTCGAAGCGTCCGGCCGCCGGGGAGTGCTTGAGAAACCGCGGGCGCCGCTGGCGAGTTTGGGCAACGGGGGCCGAGGTGGAGGCGCCTTGATCTCCTGCGCGAAAACGAGAGGATGCATCACGGCCAGCAGCAATGCTCTCACTGCGCACAGCCGCGCATTCGAGCAGCGAGGCTCAGACATCGGGACCTCCTGCTTTTGGCGAGGTGGTGTAGACACTCACCTTCTGGGATTTGCCTTTCACCTCGATCTCTCCCAACGAACGAAGCAGAAAAACCTCTTCCAGACGACGAGCGGTCTCCTCGCTCAGAAGGAGTGGGACACCCAGCTCCTTCGTTTTGGATTCCAAGCGCGACGCCAGGTTGATCGTGTCGCCGATGACCGTGTACTCCATGCGCTGCGGAGAGCCCACCACCCCGCAGGTGGCCTCTCCTGTATGGATGCCCACCCCGATACGCAGGGTCGGACGGGAAGTCCCACGCCAATCCTCATTGATCCGCGCCACCTCCTCCAGCATCGCGAGACCGCAGGCTACTGCGCCTTGGGCCTCCACCCTTTCCCCCCGTCCGAGAGGAGCGCCAAAAACGATCATGAGCCCATCGCCGATGAACTTGCTGATGTGTCCGCCTGCGCCAGTGACCACCGTGTTCATGCGGGCGAAGTACTCCGTCAGCCACGCCACCACTTCTTCGGAGGAGGAGGATTCGGAGAGGGTCGTGAAATCGCGGATGTCGGTGAAAATGACGGTCACCACGCGCCGCTCTCCCTGCAGACCGAGCTGGTCCCGCTGGGCCCACAGGGTTTCCGCGACGCCCGGCGAGACGCAGCGCGAGAAGATGTCCATGAGTTGGGCACGTTCCACCTCCGCTAGATCCCGGAGTGATCGCTCTCGAGCGTGACGCAGGCCCATGCCCGTGGGCGCCAGAAGGGCCAGCCCCAACCAGCTACTGGCCAAGGGCAGCACGCTAGCTTGGGCTCCGAAGCTCCATGTACAGATCAACAGCGCAGCTCCTGCCAGCGCGAGGATCGATCCCATCGCAAGCCATGCGCGAAAGCGGAATACGGCCCAGGCCCCAGGCAGAAGGGGAATCAGAAGGAACAGCATCTGCCCCCACAGCCCAGGACGACGCGGAGGAACACCGTGAAGCAGGGTGGCCACGGTGGTCGCATGAATCTCCGCCCCGCTCGTCCGCACAGGGGCGGAGGGTGAGGGCGGCCCCAGGAGTCGCGCCAAGGTGCCTGTTTCAAAGAAGGGCGTGGGAAAGGAATCTCCGCTCACCGCAGAGGTCTGGGCGATGATCACGATGCAATCCCGGAAGGAGACGTTGGCCTCTGCACCGCTCTGCAGAATCGAGGCTGCGGAGAGATACCGGAAAGCGGGTGGGCGGCCCCGGAAATCCAGCTGCATATGGCCATCGGAACGGAGAGGCAATCTCAGCTCTCCACAGCGCAAGGCCCCATCTGGTGTCTCTTGGAGCAGTGAGGCTCCCGTCGCCGCCTTCGCGGCTTCCGCCTCACTCATGCCCTGAGCGAGCCGCTCCTGCTTGAACGCCTCGTAAAGGAGCGCCATACGATGCCCTTCCGCCAGGCGCGCCGCGAAACTCCATTTCCAGGTCTGTTCCTCCGGCGAAAACAGCCTCACGGCAGCGCTACGGACAAAGCCGTCGCTGTCCAGCGGCAGATCGATGAAGCCCGTGGCCCATGCGGCCTCCGCGAAGACAGGAGCGGGGTTCACCGGTGTGCCCCCGCTGGCGCTCTTCTCTGCGATCACCACATTTCCCGCACGAACCAGCGCCTCGACAAGAGCTCTGTCCTGGGCGCGGGCCGTTTCGGAGGCCCCGCTTTCACCCGCCAAGAGGACATCTAGACCGATGACCGTGGCACCACCCCTATGAGCAGCGTCCACAAGACGCGCGTAGAAAGAACGCGGCCAGTGCTGCGCGCGGACACCCATCGCCTGGATCGCCTCCTCGTCCACGCCGAGGATGACCACCGGCTCCTTCGTCCCCCGCTTGGCGCCGGGATTCGAACGGCGAAGCTGGAAGAGGAGATCGAGGCTTCGGTTCTCAAGCCCCGTGGCCAGGCCATAGGGATAGGACGTGTAGGATCCGTCGGCATCATGAAGGGGCACGAGCGCCAGCCCCACCGCGAGCCAGATCGCTAAGGTAAGGAGCAGGGCGAGGATCCCATAGCCGCGCCCGCGTAGGAGATCAGCGAAGCGCATCGACGGCCATCGAGTAGGCAGAGATCCTTCTAGGCCTCAACAGGCCGGGATCCATGCAGAGGGTGAGGGGCGCGGTCATGCGTCACCGGAGGTCGCTCGGAGGTTCAGGAACCTCTTCCTATTCGGTCGCGAAGGCCCCCGGCTTTGCTTCCGGCCAAACCGCATCACCTCAAGGCGAAATCGTCCTTGGATGAGGAGCGTCATCGAGCGCCTTCCGAACCACCGCCTTGAATTCGGCGATGCGGTACGGCTTCTTCAGGAAGCCCGCGAGGCCGTGGTCGGAAAGCAGATCGCTGACATTCTGCTCGCTGTACCCGCTGCTCAGGATCACGGGGATGCTTGAATCCAACTGGCGCATCTGAAGGAAGGCCTCCCGGCCATCCATCCCCGGCATTGAAAGATCCATGAACACAAGCGCAAGCTCTGCACGATGAAGGCTAAAACAGGCCAGTGCGTCCACACCGTCCTTGGCTTGGATCACCTTGAATCCCAATTCCTCGGCCATTTCTGCCAGGAGCTCCCGGATGGCTGACTCGTCGTCCACGACGAGAAGGGTTCCTTCCGCCCGCCAATGCTCATCTTCGGGAATGCGAGGCTTCGTGTCATCGATAATGGGGAGGGCGGGGAGATAGACCTTAAAACTGGAGCCGCGGCCCACTTCGCTATGAATCCTGAGCCCTCCATGGTGGCTGCGTAGGATCCCGAGCAGGGCCGGAAGGCCCAGCCCCCGGCCCATGAACTTGGTCGTGAAGAAAGGATCGAAGATCCGGTCCTGAATCTCTCGGGGCATGCCTGATCCACTATCGACCACCTCGCAGGTGACGTAGTGGCCGGGCTTCGTATGGAGAGTAGGGAGCAGGTCTTGGGCCGCGCCATCATCGAGGTGCTCCAGGGCGGTGCGGATCAGGATCGCGCCTTCCTCCCCCCCTTCGAGCGACTCGGCGGCATTGAGGGCGAGGCTCATGATCATCTGCTGCATCTGGGTGGCGTCGCCTTGGATGAGCGGAAGCGGCCGGTGGAGGTTGAAGCGGAGGTCCGTCTTCTTCGAGATGGAGACCGACAGCAGCCGCGTGATCTCGAGAATGATCACGTTCAAATCCACATCGACGATCTGGAAGTTCCCCTTTCCGGCGTAAGCCAGCAGTTGCTGTGTGAGGTCGGCTCCCCGGAGGGCCGAATGCTCGATCTTTTGGAAGAGCGATGCCGCGAACGAATCCTCCGGCACCGAGCCGGATCCTATGTTTGCGTGGCCCAAAACGGAAGTGAGGAGATTGTTGAAATCGTGGACGATGCCGCCGGCCATGACGCCGAAGCTCTCCAGCCTCTGGGCTTCCCTCAGACCGGCTCCCGCCCCCTGTC
>JACXTT010002129.1_pt1 | contig 31723 bp, 28 predicted proteins | sample 9270951 | NCBI WGS metagenome assembly JACXTT01 (sample SAMN15532306, study PRJNA645909) | rock metagenome | isolation source: weathered quartz diorite | place: Puerto Rico | collected 2017-06-21
GGATTCTGCATCGAGGTGGACCGGACGTTCGGCGGAGATTTCCGCAAGGCCGACCAAGCCTGCGCGGTGAAAGGCAAACGACTCTGCATGCTCTCCGAGTGGAAGACGGCATGCAAGCAGGCGGGCAGCGGCAAGATCGCGCTGAAAAGCATGAAGGGCGAATGGGAGTGGACCGCCGGGTTCGACATTCTCCATGACGATACGCAGCAGGATACCCGCTATTTCCTGATGGGCAAGTCCGACTGCGAGACGACGCACGGCACCATGCGCATCAACGCCGAAAAGTTCGTCGGCCGGTGCTGTAAGAATCCGTGAGGCGCATGTCCTCGGCGCCTGCCTTCCGTTCATGATTCCGTTGACCTATAATCCCCCATGTGACGCGTCCAGAGCGAGCGTTCCGGCACTTCCGTTCCGTGATCGGCGGCCTGTTGCGCGCCGCCGCTCCTGGGGCGCTCCATCCCCTCGCCGGGGTGATTGCGGACGCCGTTGAGGCGGCTCCGGACAGGCCCGATCTTTGGCAGCCGGTACGTCCCCTGTGCGAGGACGACCTGCGCAAGGTCCGATGCGGCTCCGGCACCCTCGCGCATGCGGTGGAGTGGGAGCTGATCAAGCTCCAAGCTCGGATCAAGCCCGAGCCAGAAGACGGTTGGCCGCCGTTGTTCCGCGACAAGCACGTTCATATCGGCAGCCTGATCCACCTGTGGCGCGGCGTCGCGCGCGAGACCGAGGAGCGGCTCGCCGCTCAGGGCAGCGAAACCTTCTTGGACATCGGCCCGTGGGGCGGGTTCAACTTCGTCGTGAACCAGGACGGCTACACCCGGATGAAGTTCGCCCGGCTGACGCTGGGAATCGGTAGCCTGGCCGCGACGCCGTTCGAGGGGCACGGCGGCCCCTTCTTCGACTCCTTCATGCCGCTCTACAAGGCCCGCCTGGCCCGGGAGGGCCTGGTCGTGCCGGAGGAGTGGCAGTATAAGAATCCCAAGCGCGACTCCGCTGGACGCCTACTGGAGATCTCCAATATCTACTATTTCCCGTGGCATACCTACGACAACCGCAGTTTCGTGAAGGTCCGTCTCTCCCGCGAGTTCGAGACCTACGAGGAGATCATGGTCTGGGATTTTCTCGAGTTGCTGGCGCGGCTGCATTACACGACGGACTGGGCGACGTACCGGCAGGAGACGAAGGACGTGGATGTGCGGTTCGACCTCCAGGATTTTATTTCGTTGAGCCATATCGCGGAGGGAGTCTATCGGCGGACGGACCAGGAAGAGCGGCTGCTGCAGGAGATCAAGGAGGCGTTCCGCGGCGCGATCCGCGAGCGGGCCGTCCTCTACGAGTACCTGAACCGGGTGGTGAAGTCCAAGTGGGTCGAGAATCTGTTCTGGGCCATCGTCGGCGTGGTATTGGGCATCCGGAAGTTCGAACGGACGGTGAGCTTCGGACCGGAGATCCAGACGCGTCCGCTGCCGCCGCAACTGCTGATTCCCGTCAAACGGCACGTGATGGCGTATCACGAGCGCGTCGGGGCCCTGAGACCATGAATCCGGTCAGAGACCAATACGAGGCCTACCCCTATCCGCCGCGTAATCCGGAGGACGAGCGCAGCAGGCTGGAGAACAGCTGGCACGACTTTCTGGAGGTCATCAATTTCTACTGCTTCAAGGGCAAGTACACGTTCTCGCAGGAGTTCCGGGTGCTGGTGGCCGGCGGCGGGACCGGCGACCAGACGATCTTCTTGGCCGAGCAGTTGCGGCCCAATCGCCGCGCCGAGGTCGTGCACCTGGACATCAGCGCGAATGGCATCGCGGTCGCCAGACGACGGGCGGAGGTCCGCAAGCTGGCCAACATCACCTGGGTGCAGGGTTCCGTCCTGGACCTGCCCGCGTTGCCGCTCGGGCGGTTCGACTACATCAACTGCGTTGGGGTCCTGCATCACCTGGAGGATCCCGCGGCCGGCCTGAAGGCGCTCGACGCCGTGCTCAAGGAGGACGGCGCCATGTCGCTCATGCTCTACGGCAAGTATGGGCGCACCGGCGTCTATCAGGTGCAGGAGCTGCTGCGCCGGATCAACCAAGACGAAGCCGATCTCCGGACCAGGATCGAGAATACCAAAGCGGTGCTGGCCGGCCTGCCGAAAACGAACTGGTTCAAACGGGGCGAAGACTTGACGGGCGACCACCGGGAATTCGGTGACGCGGGCATTGTGGACATGCTGTTGCACGCGCAGGACAGGCCCTTTACCGTGGAAGAGCTCTACGACCTGGTCGAAGGCTGCAACCTGCAGGTCATCGAGCTTCTCGAACGGGGGCGCTATAACTATAAGGTCGAGTCGTACATCCGGGACACACGCATTCTGGACAAGGTCGGTGCGCTTTCCCGGAAACAGCAACAGGCCATCGCCGAATTGATCGCCGGCGACATGATCGTCCACAATTTCTACGTCGCCCGGAAAGCCGATAGGGTTGCGACGCCGGACGACTTGAGAAACGTGCCGTTCTACTTTCTGGACCCGCCGCGGAACGTTCCCGAGTTGATCGAGCGCGGCCGGGGACAGCGCGTCAAGATCGAAGCCCCGCTGTATGCCGCGCCTGTCGAGTTCGTGCCGGGCCGCTATACGGGGGCCATCTTCCAATCTCTTGACGGGGAGCGCAGTCTCAAGGAGATCTTCGAAGAGGTCAGGCGGGGGCACGGGCTCAGCGAACAGCAGCTTTCCAATGACGACCTCTTGAAAGAGTTCCTGCCGATCTACCGGCAGTTCAACGATCTCGGCTGGATGCTGCTGCGACACCGCTCGGTAGGGAGGTTCCGGTCGCTGGGGGACATGCAGCGGCCCGTTTAGGAAAGCTTTGTCGCTTCGAGGGTACCGATGTCGGGCGTCACGGCGCGGCGCTTGAAGCGGCCGAACCCCAGCCGCGCCAGCAGGTTCTCGGTTTCGCGCCAACTGTAGCCGCGGCCTGTCGCCGTGAAGAGGTACATCATGAGCGAGAACACGGAGGACCCGGCCGGCCGCGTCCGGCTGTCGTCGAGGAAGAACTCCACGATGAAAACCTTTCCGCCCGGACGCAGCGCGTCACGGACCCGCTTCAAGAGGGTCTTGTTCTCCGCTTCGTTGAATATGTGGATGATGTTGGAGACCAGCACCGCGTCGTATCCCGTTCCCAGATCGGCTTTGAAAATGTTCCCCGCCCGGGCCTTCAATCTCGCCCTCAACCCCTCCTGGAGGATGAGGCGTTTGGTGACCGTGACGGTCTGATCCAGCACGACGCCTTCCAGGCACGGGTAGCGCTTTGCCAAGGCGATCGCGTAGGAGCCCGGCCCGCCGCCAAGGTCGAGAAAGCGCCTGGCTTTCGGAGGAAGCCGGAGCGTGGCTACGGTGGGAGCCGCGAGCACGTGGCTGCGCTCATGCATGGCCAGCGAGAACCGCCGTCGGAATTCCGGCGACCCGGTAACGGGCACCCGTCCCGGCCGGCCTTGGCGAAGCGTGTGGGGCAACTCCGTCCAGTCATGCCAGTGGTGGCCGAGGAGCCACAGGAGGTTGGAGATGGACGTCGGGCTCCGGCGGTCCAGATAGCGTCGTCCCAGCGGCGTGTTCCGATAGAGGTTCCCCCGCAGGGAGAGCAGCTCCAAACCCACGAGGGCATCGAGGAGGAGGCGCATCCCTTCCCGGTCGGCCTGACAGCGTTTCGCGATCTCGCTTGCGGTGCGTCCTCCTGTGCCGATGACCGTGAACAGAGCCAGGTCATTGGCGGCCAGGAGCACTTGCGAGTCACCGTAGGCGTTGGCCAGGTGCATCAACTGGGAGTAGGTCAGGGCCATCTGCGTCACCATACCCACCCTCGGTACGGAGATCAAGCGGCGGTCTTTTAATAAAAAGGCGGCTCTGTTAAAGTGGCGGCCTACCTCGGAGCAAGGGCCGTGAAGAGAACCCCTCTGTTCAAGCAGCACCAGGCCTTGGGCGGCAAGCTCGTCGATTTCGCCGGCTGGGAGATGCCGATCCAGTACGGCGGGGTGCTTGAGGAGTACCAGGCTGTCCGGACGGCAGTGGGACTCTTCGATGTGAGTCACATGGGCCGGGTGACGGCGGAAGGGCGGGACGCCGAGGCCTTTCTCCAGCGCGTCACGACCAACAATGTGGCCGGGCTGGCGGCCGGCCAGGCGCAGTACTCGATGGTCTGCAATCCCGCCGGCGGCATCAAGGACGACATCTTCGTCTACCGGTTGGGCGCCACGCGGTTCCTCGTCTGCGTCAACGCTTCGAACCGCGACAAGATCGTCTCCTGGCTGTTCCAGCAGGCGCCGCAGGGGGACGTGCGTCTCAGCGACGAGAGCGACGAGCTGGCCCAGATCGCGCTGCAGGGGCCGCAATCGCAGGCGATCCTGCGCGCGCTGTGTTCCAAGGCGGCCGAGGCCCTGAAACCGCGCCAGTGCATGGAAACCGACGTCCTCGGCGCTCGCGGCGTCGTGTCGCGGACCGGTTACACGGGCGAAGTCGGCTACGAGCTGTACGTCCCGTCCCACCAGGCGACGGCAGTCTGGGAAACCCTGATGAAGGCCGGCGAGAAGGCTGGCATCAAGGCCTGCGGGCTGGGCTCGCGCGACTTGCTGCGTCTGGAAGTGGGGTATCTGCTGTACGGCAACGACATCGACGAGCAGACCACGCCGCTCGAAGCGGGCGCCGCCTTCGCGGTGGACTTCACGAAGGGCGAGTTCATCGGCAGCCGGGCCTTGCTCGAGCAAAAAGAGAAGGGCCCGGCGCGGAAGCTCGTCGCGTTCGAGCTGCTTCAGAAGGGCGTGCCCCGCCACGCCATGAAAATCTTCGCGGACGGGCGGGAGATCGGCGTCGTCACCAGCGGCAATCTCTCTCCGCGTCTGCAGAAAGGGATCGGCCTGGGTTACGTGCCGGCAAAATTCAGCGGACCCGGCGCGCAGTTCCAGATCGACATCCGGGGACGCCTGCACCAGGCCCTGGCGGTCAAACTGCCGTTCTACAGACGGAAGTGAGCGCGGCATGATCAAGAATATTTACAAGGGCCGGATCGTCACCCTGAATCTGGAAACGGTGACGCTGCCCAACGGGGCCACGGTCGAACTGGAAGTGATCCACCATTCCGGCGCGGCGGCGGTCGTGCCGTTGAAGGACGAGCGGACTGTGATTCTGATCCGGCAATACCGGCATGCGGTCGGCGGCTATATCTACGAGATCCCGGCCGGCAAGCTGCATTCCGGCGAGGACCCGCGCGAGTGCGCCCAGCGGGAGCTCGAGGAAGAAATAGGCTACAAGGCCGGCGTGTTGGAGCACGTCACGAGCGCCTACACGACGCCGGGCTTTACCGACGAGGTGATCCACATCTACAAGGCGACGCAGCTTCAAAAGGGCGAGCAGCACCTGGAGCGGGACGAGGTGCTGGCGCTCGCCGAGTTCCCGCTGGCGAAGGCCATCACGATGATCCGGGAAGGGGTCATCAAGGACGCGAAGACGATCGTCGGCTTGCAGTGCGTTTATCTGCAAATCCTCGGTGAGAACATCGGGGAGGAGGGGTGAGGCTATGAAGACTCTGCTGAAAATCGGTGCGGTCGTTGTGCTGCTCATGGTCGTGGCCATGGCCGTGCTCAGTTTTTACGTGGATTCGATGATCAAGGCGGGGGTGGAAGCCGTGGGGCCGAAAATCACGGGGACCACCATGACGCTCGGCGGCGTGAGCCTGTCCCCCCTCTCCGGGCAAGCACGGCTCAAGGGGCTAGTAGTCGGCAATCCCCAAGGGTTTCAGACCGCGAACTCGTTCAAGCTCGCGAACGCCAAGGTCAAGGTGGACCTGAAGTCGGCCCTGTCGAACAAGATCGTCATCGAGGAGATCCTGATCGACGGCCCGGAGATCACGTATGAAGGCGGCTCGTCCGGCAGCAACATCAGCAAGATCCAGGAGAACGTGGCGGCCTTCGGCAAATCCGTTATGCCGCAGGGAACCGCCGAGTCGAAATCGCAAAAGAAGGAGTCAACCCAGAAGAAAGTCCAGATCAATCATTTCATCCTGAAAAACGCGCAGCTCAATGCGAGCACCCCCATTCTCCAGGGAAAGACCGTGACGCTCCCGATGCCGGACATCGAGCTCAGGGACATCGGAAGGAGCTCGGGCGGGGTGAAGCCCGAGAACGCCGCCGCGGAAATCTTCGCGGCCGTCAACAGGTCCGTGGTGCAGTCGGTCGCAGGCGCCGGCAAGCTCTTGGAGAAGGGCGCTGAGGCGGTGGGCGAGGCGGCCAAGAGCGTCGGCAGCGAGGCGGGCAAGGCGGGGTCGAAGGCGGTCGAAGGGGTCAAGGGACTCTTCGGAAAGTGAGCATGCCATGTCGTTGACCGATCGCTTGTCCGACGATCTGAAGCTGGCGATGAAGGCCAGGGATCAGCTCCGCATGGACGCCATCCGCATGGTCAAGGCGGCTCTGCAGAACAAAGAGATCGAGCTGAAGAAGGCCCTGGACGAGGCCGAAATGAGCCGGGTGCTAATCGGCCTCGTCAAGCAGCGGAAGGAGGCGGCCGAGCAGTATCAAAAGGGGAAACGCCAGGACCTGGCCGACAAGGAGCTGAAAGAGATCGCGATCATCGAAGCCTACCTGCCGAAGGCGCTGTCGCAGGAGGAGATCGTCAAGATTGTCGAGGACGCCATCAAGGAGACCGGCGCGGCGGCGGCGAAGGACATGGGTAAGGTCATGAAAGCGGTGATGGCCAAGCTCGCCGGCCAGCCCATCGACGGCAAGCAGCTATCCGACTTAGTGCGCTCGAAGTTACAGGGATAAAGATGCCACTTGTGTGGAAAACACTCCTGGTTATAGCCGCCGCGTTATTGGCCGGAGGCATCTGGTTAGGTCTCGTAACTATTTTGGCAAAGAGCGGAATTTCATCTTTGCAAGCATTAGCCTTTTGGATTTCTCATCTGAGCATCTTCGGATGGCTGCTATTCGGAACGATGTCTATCTTGATATATCTCACCCTCTCGAAGTTCGTTCCTCAAGGACAGCGTCGACCATCGTGAGAAGAGAAATAGGACTCAAGCTGCTAGGCCCTAGATGACAACCCAAGCGTTTATCACACCTGAAGTCTTACGATGGGCGCGAGAGCGTTCGCATCTTACTCTTGAAGAAGCTGCCGATAAGGCTGCCGTTAAGGCAGACCAGTTAGCCAACTGGGAAAGATCCGGCAATGCTAGACCATCGTTTCGGCAAGCACAAAAACTTGCTCATGTACTTCATATACCATTTGGATATCTGTTCCTATCTTCTCCTCCTGTAGAAAGGCCAGCCCTACCAGACTTAAGAACAGTTGCGGATAACAGGCGAAATTCTTTCAGTGCGGATTTTTTAGATCTATTGAATGATGTGATGCGAAAACAGCAATGGTATCGTGAAACCTTGGAAGAAGAGTCTGCCGAACGCCTGCAATTCATCGGAAGATTTCATGCTGATCACAATGAGAATCAGATCGCTCAAGATATAAGTCAAACACTCGGCATAAATGACTCCTTTCGTACTGAGGCCAATAGCTGGGAGGCGTTTTTAACGAACCTCATTGAACGAGTTGAAAGTATTCGGGTTCTCGTCCTTCGCAGTGGCATTGTTAGGAATGACACGCATCGGAAATTATCGGTGGAAGAATTTCGCGGCTTTGCAGTCAACGATGACTTGGCACCGCTAATCTTTCTTAACGGCCAAGATTCAAAGGCAGCGCAGATATTTACTCTCGCTCATGAATTGGCCCATCTCTGGATTGGCGAGGGTGGAATTTCCAATCCTGACCTTGGTAGCCGCCGCCTGAGTGAAAATCTTCCTGTTGAGCGATTTTGCAATCAAGTTGCAGCAGAAGTATTGGTGCCCCAACGTTCTTTCCTAAATGAATGGCACAACTCTCAGCATATACGCGAAAACGTCTCGCGTCTCAATAGACATTATCGTGTGAGTTCCTTAGTCATTCTGCGGCGCGCATTCGATTTACAAAAAATAACATGGGAGCAATATAACACTCTTTATCGAGCAGAGCTTGAACGGCTTAGCGAGCGCGAGGTTAGACAACAAAGCGAGGGCGGAAATTTTTATGCAACATTAGGAGTTCGTAACAGTAAACAACTGACTAAAGTTGTTGTGTCCGCAGCGTTTGAGGGTCGTTTGTTATATCGAGATGCAGCTCGCCTGCTTGGTGTCAAAATTCAAAAGTTGGAGCGAGTCGCTGTTGAATTTCAAATCAGGTGATCTGAGTGCCGCCATATTGCTTGGACGCCAACACGTACATTGAGGCGAAGAATCGCCACTATGCAATGGATATTGTTCCAGCTTTTTGGGACTGGCTTGACCAACAGACTGCGGCCGGCGTCTTGTTCAGTCCCATCATGGTCTATGACGAGCTCATCGCAGGCGACGACGGGCTAGCAGCCTGGGTCAGAGCTAGAAAACAAAGTGGGTTATTCGTTGAAGCAACGCCAGCCGTCCAAGCTGTCGTTCGACAAATTGCAGACTATGTTAACGCAAACTACGACCCGGCGCAGGCTCAATATTTCCTTGAAGGTGCCGATCCGTGGATTATTGCCCATGCTAAAGAAGCGAACGCTACCGTTGTTACACATGAAACTCTTGCAGGACCGACTTCTCGCAAGGTTAAGATTCCCAATATTTGCCAGCAATTCAGTGTGCCATGGATAGATGTCTTCAGGATGTTGCGCGATTTAGGAGCGAGATTCTAACTACTCAAGCGTCATAGCTGTCCAGCGGCGGGCAGGTGCAGATGAGGTGGCGGTCGCCGTAGGCGTCGTCGATGCGGGCGACGGCCGGCCAGAATTTGGAGTCGCGCACCCAGGGCGCGGGGAACGCCGCCTGCTCGCGGCTGTAGGGATGTTTCCAGTCCGTGGCCGTGACGGCCTGGGCCGTGTGCGGCGCGTTCTTGAGCGCATTGTTGTTGCGAGACATGCGCCCCTCGACGACCTCCTGAATCTCCCCCCGGATCGCGATCAGCGCATCGCAGTACCGGTCCAATTCCACCTTCGACTCGCTCTCCGTCGGCTCAATCATGAGCGTTCCGGGCACCGGCCAGGACACCGTCGGCGCATGGAAGCCGTAGTCCATCAGCCGCTTGGCGACATCCATTACCTCGACACCGGCGCTCTCCTTGAACTGCCGCAGGTCGAGGATGAATTCGTGGGCCACGAATCCCTGCTTGCCCGTGTAGAGCACGGAGAAATGCTTCTCCAGCCGCTTTGCCATGTAGTTGGCGTTCAGGATCGCCACCTGCGTCGCCTTGGTCAGGCCGTCGGCCCCCATCAGCGCGATGTACACCCACGAGATCGTCAGGACGCTCGGGCTGCCGTATGGCGCGGCGGAGATCGGCCCGATGGACTGCTGGCCGCCCAGATGCGTCACCGGATGCCCCGGCAGGAACGGCGCGAGATGCGCGGCGACGCCGATCGGCCCCATGCCGGGCCCGCCGCCGCCGTGCGGGATGCAGAACGTCTTGTGCAGGTTGAGGTGGCACACGTCGGCCCCGATGTCGCCAGGCCGGCACAGCCCGACCTGGGCGTTCATGTTGGCGCCGTCCATGTAGACCTGGCCGCCATGGTCGTGCACGATCCGGCAGACGCGCTTGACGCCCTCCTCGAACACGCCGTGCGTCGAGGGATAGGTAATCATCAGCGCGGCCAATTTATCTCGGTGCTCTTTAGCTTTGGCCTCGAGGTCGGCCACGTCGATGTTGCCGCGGTCGTCGCAGGCTACAGGGAGCACCGTCATCCCGGCCATGGCCGCGCTGGCCGGATTGGTGCCGTGGGCCGATACCGGAATCAGGCAGACGTCGCGCCGGCCGTCGCCGCGGGACTTGTGATAGGCCCGGATGACCATCAGACCGGCGTACTCGCCCTGCGAGCCGGCGTTCGGCTGGAGCGACACGGCCGAGAAGCCCGTCAGCTCCGCCAGCCAGCCTTCGAGCTGTATGAAGAGCTCGGCGTACCCGCGTGTCTGCTCGGCTGGCGCAAAGGGATGGATGCGGCTGAAGCCCTTCCAGGTGACCGGGATCATCTCCGCAGTGCCGTTGAGCTTCATCGTGCAGGAGCCCAGCGGGATCATCGAGTGGGCCAGCGAAAGGTCCCGCGCCTGCAGGCGGTGGATGTACCGCAGCATCTCGTGTTCGGAGTGGTACCGATTGAAGACCTCGTGCGTCAGGTACTTGCCGGTTCGCGCCAGCGCTGGCGGGTAGCCGAGGTTCACCTGGCCGGCCAGGTCCGAGACGGTGAAGGGAACGGGCTGGCCGCCGGCGAAGATTTCGAAGAGCGTCTGGACCTCCGCGACCGTCGTGATCTCGTCGAGGGAGACGCCGAGCGAGCCGTCCTCGAACTGCCGGAGGTTGACGCGGCGGTCGGCGGCCGATTTGAGGATGTGATCCGCGGGCCGACCGTTCGGCTGCACGCGGACCGTGTCGAAGAACGGCTCGGTTCCGACGCGGCAGCCGAGCCGGCTCAAGCCTTCCGCGAGCGTGGCCGCCAGGCCGTGCACGCGAAGGGCGATCCGCTTCAGCCCTTCAGGCCCGTGGTACACCGCGTACATGCCGGCCATCACGGCCAGCAGCACCTGGGCCGTGCAGATGTTGCTGGTCGCCTTGTCGCGGCGGATGTGCTGTTCGCGCGTCTGCAGGGAGAGGCGGAAGGCCGGCTTCCCGGCGGCGTCCTTCGATACCCCGACGATGCGGCCCGGCATCTGGCGCTTGTACTCGTCTTTCGTCGAAAGGAACGCGGCGTGCGGCCCCCCGAAGCCGAGCGGCACGCCGAAGCGCTGGCTCGACCCGACCGCGATGTCCGCCCCAAATTCGCCGGGCGGGCGCAGCAACGTGAGCGCGAGCAGGTCGGTGGCGACCACCGCCAGCGCGCCGGCCGCGTGGGCCCGCCCGATCACGTCCGCGTAGTCGCGGACGGCGCCGTCCGTGGCTGGGTACTGCAGCAAGACACCGAAGAGGTCCTGGCGCTGAAAATCGATCGTCCCCACCGGGCCGACATGCACGGTGATCCCGAAGGGCTCAGCGCGCGTCTGCATCACCGCGATGGTCTGGGGATGGCAGTCCTGCGCGACGAAGAAACCCTTCTTTCCGTCGCCCTTGACGCGCAGGCACATCATCATCGCCTCGGCCGCCGCCGTCCCTTCATCCAGCAGCGACGCGTTGGCGAGCGGCAGGCCGGTCAGGTCGGCGACCATGGTCTGGTAGTTCAGGAGCGCCTCCAGCCGCCCCTGCGCGATTTCCGCCTGGTAGGGCGTGTACTGCGTGTACCAGCCGGGGTTCTCCAGAATGTTCCGCTGGATGACGGGCGGGGTGATGCAGTCGTAGTAGCCCATGCCGATGAACGAGCGGAAGACCTGGTTGCGGTCGTGCAGGACACGGAGCTTTGCGAGGGCGTCGTGCTCGCCCATGCTCGGATCGAGGGCCACGGCCTTGCGCATCCGGATCTCTTCCGGCACGGTCGCGTCGGTGAGGGCGTCGAGCGATTGCAGGCCGAGGGTCGCCAGCATCTCCTGGATGTCGGCGTCCGTCGGGCCGAGGTGCCGGTGGACGAACTGATCGGTGGAAGGGAAGGGCTGCATCATGAATGACTGGCAAGGATGCTCACTCTCGAAGATTAACACGGACGGATTCGTTTGCCAAGAGGGTGGAGGGTGGAGTAAGCATGTGTCGCACATGAAGGAAACGCCGGACGCAGTCCATGACATTCTGATCGTCGGCGCCGGCTTGGCCGGCATGCGGGCGGCTGTGGCGGCGGAGGCGGGACTCGACGTCGCCGTCATCTCCAAGGTACATCCCGTGCGCAGCCATTCAGTCGCGGCGCAGGGCGGCATCAACGCGGCCCTGGGCGCGGACGACTCCTGGGAGAAGCACGCCTACGACACCGCGAAAGGCGGCCTGTGGCTGGGCGACCAGGACGCCATCGAAGTCATGTGCCGCGAAGCACCCGACGACATCCGCGAGCTGGAACGTATGGGCGTGATCTTCAGCCGCGACGCGCAGGGGCGGATCGCCCAGCGCCCATTCGGCGGCGCCGGCTTCCCGCGCACCTGCTACGCCGCGGACCGCACCGGCCATGCGCTCCTGCACGCGATGTACGAGCAGCTCCTGAAGCGGCAGGTGTTCGTCTACGAGGAATGGTACGTCACGGCGCTCATCGTCGAGGACGGCGCCTGCCGCGGCGTCATTGCATGGGACATCCTGCACGGCGGCCTGCGCGCCATCGGGGCCAAGGCCGTCATCCTGGCCACCGGCGGCTGCAGCCGCATTTATCTCACCAGCACCAACGCCGTCATCAACACGGGAGACGGCATGAGCATGGCCTACCGGGCCGGCGCGCCGCTGATGGACATGGAGTTCATCCAGTTCCACCCGACCACGCTGAAGGACACGGGCATTCTCATCACCGAGGGGGCGCGCGGCGAGGGCGGCTACCTGCTGAACACCCTCGGCGAGCGGTTCATGCAACGCTACGCGCCGGAGCAGATGGAGCTGGCCACGCGGGCCGCCGTCTCGCTGGCGATCGGAACGGAGATCGCCGAAGGGCGCGGCGTGGACGGCTGCATCCTGCTGGACCTGCGCCATCTAGGCCGGGCGCGCATCCTGGAGCGGCTTCCTCAGATCCGGCAGCTTTCGCAGGACTTCGCCGGCGTGGACCCCGTCGAGTCCCCGATCCCGGTGCGGCCGGGGGCCCATTACGCGATGGGCGGCATCAAGACCAATGTCTGGGGCGAGACCGCCATCCCCGGCCTGTACGCTGCCGGCGAATGTGCCTGCGTCAGCATCCACGGGGCGAACCGGCTGGGCGGGAACTCCCTCCTGGAGACCATCGTCTTCGGCCGGAGGGCTGGCGCGCGGGCTTCCGAGTACGCGCGAACGGCGGCGGCTCTGGCCGGCGCCGCCGGCCTGCTCTGGCGCGAGGAGGCGCGGATCGCGGGGCTCCTGAAGGGCGATGGGCCGGAGCGGCCCTGGCAGGTGCGCGATGAGCTGGGCAAGGTGCTGGCCGTCCATCTCGGGCTCGTCCGGACGAAGGACCGGATGGCCGAGGCGCTGGCTTCGGTACAGGCGTTGAAAGTTCGTGCCGAACGCGTCCGAGTGGAGGACAAGGATAGGGCCTTCAACACCGACCTCGTCTCCGCTTTGGAACTGGGGTCGCTGGTCGAACTGGCCGAGGCCGTCGTGTCGGGGGCCCTGGCGCGGGAGGAATCACGCGGTGCACATTACCGCGCCGATTTTCCCCAACGTGACGACGCGCGCTGGCTGAAGCATACGCTCTGCCATCATACGCCCGACGGTCCGCGCTTGGGGCACGCGTCGGTCACGATCACCCGCTTCCCGCCGGCGCGACCGGCGTCGCCCGAAGGAAAACCGAATCACGGTCTTGCCTGAAGACGGTCTTTCCAACTCGGTCCGGGCTGTGTTATGATCGCAAACAGCGAGAGCGAGATGAAAGTTAAAAGTTAATTGACTGATCGGTGGAGGAGCAGATGGTGAACATGCAGGAACCGCCCCAGCCTGATTTTACAACGTACCCTCCCGCCCCGCGGATTGCGGACGGCCTGTCCAAGCTCGCCAAGGTCATCCGCCAACAGGCGTGGAGCGAGGCGTGGGGCCACGGTCTGACGCCCACCCAGGGCCAGATCCTGCTGTCGTTGATCCACCACCCGGAGAAACGGAAGACGTTGCCGGAACTCGCCGCCGATCTCGGCGTGAGCAAGGTGACGGCCTGCCTGACCATCCAGGTGCTGGCCCGCAAGCGGCTCGTTCGGAAAGAACGGCGGAGGCGGGTGCTCGACAAGCTCTACGTGAAGCTCACGCCCAAGGGGGAGGAGGCGGCCAACGAGGCCTCCAAGTGGACGGAGCTGCTCGTGCCGATCATCCAGACGCTCCCGCCTGCCCAGCAGGTCGATCTGCACCGCGCGCTCGTCCGGCTCATCGTGGCGCTGCAGGAGCGCAAGGAGATCGCCGTCAGCCAGATGTGCGTCACCTGCACCTATTTCCGGGCCAACGTCCATGAGAATCCCGCCGCGCCGCATCACTGCGAGCTCGTGGGCGCGCCGTTCGGCGACGGGCAGATCCGCCTGAACTGCCCGGACCATCAGAAGGCCCCGACCCTCATCCAGCTCGAACGCTGGCGCACCGCCCGACACGCCTAGAAAGGGAACCGGCTCCGGTCTGAAACGCATCGCCGCTGATCATTGACCGTTCCCCCCAGCCAGTATTCGTTTCGATACATCACCGTATCCCGCTCGATACACAGTCCCGGTCTTTCCAAAGATCGTTCCCTGCGCTAAGTGTATGATTATGCTCATTCGACGGTTCGCACGGGTCTTGCTCTCTCTTTCTAAATGTAGGAGTGTCAAATTCGTGAATTAAATATCGAGGGGATGCCATGGGACTGGGAAGAGTGTTGGTGGTCGATGATGAGGCAGTTATCAGGAAGTCGCTCTGTTTGATCCTGGCAAAGGCGGGCTATGATGTGGTCGAAGCCGAAGACGGAGAGAAGGGGGTTGCGGCCATCCAAAAATCGGAGGAGAATGCCCGGTTGGTGGATGTCATCATCTGCGATCTGTGTATGCCCCAAATGAATGGGATGGAGGCCATCGCGTATTTTCATTCGCAGTTCCCCTCTGTTCCTGTAATCGTGCTGACCGGGACGCCGGATCTCCTCAACGCGGAGAAATTGAAGACGGAGCAAGGCGTGGCGGATTACTTGGTGAAACCGGTCCAGACGAAACAGCTCACGGCAGCAATCCATAAGGCATCGTTTCAAAAAGCGGTGAAGGGGCACGACTTTTTCGCCGCGTAAAGGAAGCGGCATTCCCAGTCGAAGCAGGGTAATGCAGAGCTGTTCTTTCTCTCCTAATTGCGTTAGACTACCCCTCCCACTCTGGAAGTAATGTCATGCCGCCATGCCTTAATTAGGATGCCACTATGATTTATGACCTGCTGGTTGTCGGGGCAGGGCCCGCGGGATTAAGCGCGGCCTGTCATGCCCAGAAAGAAGGCCTGAGCGTCCTCATTCTCGAAGCGGGCGAGCTTGCCAACACGATTTTCGACTATCAGAAGCAAAAACACGTCATGGCGGAGCCCAGCAGGATTCCGTTACGCAGCGACCTGCCGTTTGAAGCCGGACCTCGCGAGCAAGTCCTTCGGACCTGGCACGATGCAGTCGGGAAATTCCAGGTTCGGATCAATCGTCCGGAGAAAGTCCAGGAGGTCTTCAAGAAGGACGCCGTTTTCCATATCAGGTCCGATAAGGCTAACTATCAAGCCAGGCATGTTATTCTCGCTATCGGCGTTCAGGGAAATCCCAGCCGGCTTGTCAAGCCAGGGGAAGACCTCCCGCACGTGACCTATAAAATGGCCGATCCATTCATCTATGAAGATCTGGACATCATGATGGTCGGCGCCGGCGACGCTGCGATCGAAGGGGTCCTGGCGTTGTCGAAGAAGAATCGGGTCAGCGTGTGCAACCGCAGTAAGGAGTTTTATCGGCTCAAGGACGCGCTGGATCGCCAGATCAACGACAAGGTCGAGGCTCGGAAGGTGGCAGCCTATCACGGCGCTGTCGTCGAGCGCTTCGAGCAAGGGGAAACGCTGTTGTCGCTTCCTGATGGAGTGGTCAAGGTGAAATCCGATCTGGTGGTCATCCGCATCGGAGCCGCCTTGCCCCGGCCGTTCTTGGAGCAATGTGGGGTGACCTTCGCCTCCAAGGACCGCAACGCGCCGCCCATCATTTCCGAGCATTACGAATCGCGCGTTCCCGGCCTTTACGTCATCGGGGCGGCGGCCGGGTATCCCCTCATCAAAGAGGGGATCAACCAAGGCTACGAGGTGATTGAGCACATCCTGGGACGCCAGATCGAGCCGGTAGAGGAGCCGCACCTCCAGGAAAGACTACAATTCCTCAAGGGAAGCACCAATGAGCGCTTGGACTATATAGCCCGGACCATCCCGCTGCTGGCCAAGGTCCCGAAACAGCCCCTCCGGGAGTTGCTCCTTCAAGCGACCGTGCATCGAGTGCCTGCCTGGCAAGACGTCTTTAAAGAGAATGACTTCACCAATAGCCTGTACCTGATTTTGGAAGGGGAGGTGGGGATCACGTTTTCATGGCGTCCCAATGGGTCCCCTGTGCTTCTAAAACGAGGCGCGTTTTTCGGCGAGATGAGCATGCTCTCTGGCCGCCGAAGATCTGGCACGGTCACGACTGTCACGGAGACCACGCTGCTCGAAGTACCGCGTAAAACCATGCTCCGGCTGATGGCGGGCGAACCGTCGGTTAAGCGATACCTGAACCAGACGTTCATCGCGCGAGCTCTTCAAACCTATCTCCTTCGTGACTGCGATGAAAAATCGGTGCAAGGTTTAGCTCAGCGCGCCGAGATCAAGTCCTTCAAGAAGGATGAAACCATTTTCAAGGAGGGCGATAGCGGAGATGCCTTTTACCTGATCCTCTCTGGCTCGGTCAAGATCTCCAAGCTGGAGAGGGGCAGGGAACTCGTGCTGAAATACCTCCCGGCCGGCGATTATTTTGGAGAAATAGCCTTGCTCACTCCCCAAAGCTCGCAACGAACCGCTACCGTGACGGCGACTACCCCAACCGAAGTCATTCTGTTAAGAAAGGATAATTTCGATCTCATGCTGGAGTTTTTCCCTGAACTCGGGAGGATCCTCCACCAAACCATGGAACACCGGCTCATCGAGAATCAGGCCTTGCAGTTGATGACTTCGACGGGGACAGGCCATCTTGGCGAACTATTGAAGGAGGGCGTCTTTGAGGGAACCGATGTCCTGCTGATTGACGAAAGCAAGTGCGTTCGGTGCGATAACTGTGTGACGGCCTGCGCGGCGACGCACAACGGCCAGACGCGTCTGTACCGCCAAGAGGGAGTCCTTTTCGGGACTCTGCGGGTTCCCACCTCTTGTCGCCATTGCGAAAATCCTCTCTGCCTCACCGATTGCCCCCCGGGCGATGCGATCCGCCGGGGTCTCACAGGCGAGGTCTACGTGGATGAGGCCAGATGTATCGGGTGTGGCAACTGCGCGATGAATTGCCCCTATGGCGTGATCTTCATGATGCATCAGAAGCCTAAGACCGGCGCGTTGGGGCGCCTCCTGGGTCTGATCGGTCTCGCGTCTGCGGAGACGACCTCGGATGCGCAGCCGACCACGGCGGTGAAGTGTGATCTGTGCCGGAACGATTCCGCTGGGCCGGCTTGCGTGCGAAGCTGCCCAACCGGCGCGGCGCTCCGGGTCAATCCTGCAGAATTCTTTGATCAGATCAAAGTTGTCAGGGGCTAATCGGGAAGGTGATCGCACAACCGAAAGTACCAACGGTTCTCTGGGCACGGTGCAAGGGACGTTACTGACATACGGGAACAAGCGTTATCTGTGGGGCGCGGTGATCGGAGCGGTTGCCCTCCTCCTCAGCTACGCCTATTACGCCCGAACCACAATTCCTTCGGGGGGTACTGTCTGGGGTCTCGTTTACGGATGGATCGGGTTGATCGCGATCCTCGTGCTCATGTTCCTGGGCATTCGGAAGCGCTGGTATTTCTCCCGCCTCGGCACGCTTCAGGGCTGGACGAGTGCCCACGTGTACCTCGGACTGCTGATTCTCCTGATCGTCCCTATGCATACGGGTTTTCAATTTGGATGGAACGTTCATGCCCTCGCCTATGTTCTGCTGGTAGTCGCGATGCTCAGCGGGGTTGTGGGGCTCTTCATCTATCTTACGGTTCCGGCAATCCTTACCACGCATGAGAGCGGCATGCTCCCGGACATGCTTGAGGCGGAGATCAATCAGATTCTCAAAGGGATGAAACAACTCGCCGCCGCCAAGCCCGGCATCTTTCAATCCCTCTATCAGGAAGAAGCCCGTCGGTGCCGCGGACTCCAGTCGCAAGGATGGCGCATCCTGTTTACGCCTATTGACCCCAATGCCATCTTGGCCCAGCGGACGCATGACCTGCATAACCTCCTTGCGGAGATCCCGGCGACCGATCAGGAAGGCTTTTCGAGGTTTGCCGGCCTGGTCTTGCGGAAGACCGAACTGGAAGCCTATCTGGCGGGCCAGATGCGATTGAAGAATGCGCTCCAGGCCTGGTTGTACGTGCATGTGCCTGCCTCGATCGCCATGGTAGCGGCGGTGGGCGTCCACCTCCTTGTGGTTTTGTACTACTAGCCGAGCGCCACATGCCATTTGTGATCATCGTTAAGAAGAAGCTGGGGCCGAGCGGCGAGAAAATCGAGACGACCGAACTCTCCGGCACGACCCTCCGCATCGGCCGGGGGACTAACAACGACCTGCGCCTGGACGATCATTCGGTCCATCTCCAGCACGCCGTCATTCAAGAAGAGGACGAACGCTACGTACTCCATGACCCCAATATCCTGAACCTTACGTGGGTGGACGACATGCCGGCCAAGGATGTCGTCCTACCCGAGACCGGTACGATCCGAATCGGACCCTACACCCTTCGGTTTGCCCGGCCGACTCCGACCGCACCGTTCACGATCGAGTACGAAGTCCTTGCGGATGTCGAGCGCACGGTCGAGCGAGCGACGCAAGAAACCTCGGCTGAGTCTCCGGACCCGTCTTCAGAAGCGGTCGCAGAAGCGCCGGGCGCCCCCGCTGCTCCTGAAACGTCGGGGAAGGCGGATGCTCCGCCACCACCGGCGGCCCTGGGAGGGCTTCCGCCCTCGCCGCCCTCCAAGATGCGCGATGAGAAAGTTCACTTGGTCACGGCCTACAACCTTCAGGGACGGTACATCAATAAAACTACGATTACCGTTTTGGCCGTGCTGGTGGTGTTGGGCGGAAGCGCCTTGGTCTTTGCGCTTGGGAAGCACTGGGTGTTCATGCCCGGCTCGATTTCCATGAAACATCGGCTCTTTGCCAACGATTGCGCGCGCTGTCATGCGGCCTGGAAACCGGTTCTCGCGGGGGTACCGGACAAAACCTGTCTGAGCTGCCACAGTGGGCCTCCGCATTTTAGCGAGCGCGCACTCAGCCCGGCACCACAATGCGCCAACTGTCACGTCGAGCACAGGGGCCAAGCGGTTCTGACTGCTCTGTTCGATTCGGCCTGCGTTCAATGCCACGTGGAGCTCAAGGTCAAGGAGGCCCGCATACCGATTGCAACGGCGATCCATAGCTTCACGGCTGACCATCCCGAATTTGCGATTACGGTGTCAGGTCCGGGGCAAGCCGCCGTTCAACGGGTGCGACTCAACGAGGGCGAGCGCGCGGTGGATACCGCGGCCATCAAGTTGAACCACCAACTCCATCTGAAGCCAGGCTTCATGGGCCCCAATGGTCCGGAGCAACTGTCCTGCGCCAGCTGTCATCGGGCCGACCCGCAAGGGGCCCACATGCGTCCGGTGAATTATGAAAAGGATTGCATGCGGTGTCATCGTCTTGATTTCGATGAACGCATGCCAGGGAAGGCTGTTCCGCACGGTCAATCCCTCGAGGAGGTGGATCGGTTCCTTCGCGCGACGTACGCGGAATACTACCTTCTTCAACACCAGTCTGAACTGAAGGCCCGAGGGCCGGCAAGACGGCTGCCCGGCGTGCCCAGGCCTGAAGAGGAAATATGGATCAGCGGAATGGTGGAAGAGTCGGAACGGCTGCTTATGGGCCCCCCTGGTTCAAAGACGAAAAAAGGCAAGTGCGCGCTCTGTCATGTGCTGGACCGCACTGGCGGGGCTTCTCAGTCAGCGCAAGCCGGTGGAACGCAGACCAACCTTCGGGTCTCGGAATTCCGGATGCTGTTCCCGATGGTCGCGAAGACCGCCATGCCGGAGCGGTGGTTACCGTATAGCGTCTTCGATCATAAGGCCCATAACATACTCACGTGTGTCGCCTGCCACGAAGCGGCTCCCCGCAGCGAACGAACCAAGGACGTTCTGCTGCCCGGCATCACGTCCTGCCGGAGTTGTCATTTCGAGCCAGGGGGGGCGCGCATGCAATGCCTGACGTGTCACGTCTATCACGATAAGACCCAGGCGCAGAAGCCTGGCGATCAGCCGTACACCATCGAACAGTTCAAGAAAGGGCGGGCGTCGCCGCTGTCTGCCCCTGCGAACCTTTCTTCGCCATAAGGAGAGGGCATTATGACCAGCAAAGTTTTGGCGTGGGCCGCGGTCCTTGCAGCGATCGCGGTGCTGGCTAGCAGCCGGAGCGTCTCCGCCGTCGAGAAGGGTTCCGAAACTCCGAGGGGCATTCCCCCAAGAATTGTGGCTGATTATTTGCATGCCGTGATCATGGCTCACCGGAATTTTTATACAACCCACATCGTCAACCGGCTGCTACAAGAGGGGATTATTGACACAACGGAAGACTGGCGGGCAAGGAATACCTTACCGTTACCCGTCCAGTTCCTGAAAGAAACGAGCGAGATGGCCGAATTGACCGGCACGAAGCTCCGGTACCACCTGATCAGTCAGTGGCCGATCAACAAGGCCAATGAGCCAGCCACTGAATTCGAGCGGCGAGGCCTTGAAGAGGTTCAGAAGCACCCAGACAGGCCCTATACCGGCATCATCGGTAGCGGGAGGGAGCAGTTTTTTGGAGCGGTCTACCCCGATCGGGCTGTTACGCAGGTATGTGTCGGGTGCCACAACTATCATCCCAACAGTCCGAAGTCGGATTTCCAATTAGATGATGTCATGGGAGGGCTTGTGATCATTTTTCCGCTGAATCACTAAGCGGATGGAGAGGACGGCAATGTTTCGAAGCTGGACGGCGAGAGGTGCTGATACTCAGCGGTCGGCGCTCTCTGATGAAGAGCGCCGACCGGTGTGACTGCTCGGTATGGCTCGCGTGTTCTTTAAAATAGCACGTGCTGCAGGCCAGTTAGACACCACAGATCGCAGATGGCCGCGGCCTCGGTCTCATCCACCGCCCGACCCCGTCATTTCCACAACAAGCATTTCCCCCTTCATGGAGTGGTGCATGTCGCACCAAAATGCAAACGACTGGCTGCCCTCCATGCGGGGCAGGGTGAATGTAAGCGTCATCGTTTTTCCCGCGTCCACCCGATATACGTGCGGCCCCTTTTCCTTCGCAACGGAGCCACCCGTCACCGCGACTTTCGTACTATCCTCGAACAGCGAGGAATTGAACCCGTGCGTGATGCTGTCCTCATTGCGGACGACGATCTCGGTCGGAAGTCCGGTAATAGTGTAGCCGGTGAGCACCTTCGCCGTCCCCCCCTTGATCACGACCTCGATCTTCTTGGTGCCTTCGGCGGCTTGGACCGCCAGGGTGACCAGCCCCAGCAACACGCCCACGGAAAGCGAGATAAGGACGAATAGCGGTTTAGGTAAAAATCCCCGAGTCCTCATAGCGTATGTCCCTCCTTGTATGCTATGTGCTTACCTCATCAGGCTTAGAAGAAATGCCTGATCACAGGGCTCCTTTTTTGCATACTCCGTTATCTTTGTCAAGCCGATATTCACCTCCCGGTAGTGGATAGAATTTATTGACACCTCTGTGGTAGGATCGCGTACGCCTGACGACCGAGAGTCCCCCTGGACAGCCCCGTAATGACAACAAAAAACGCAGCTGGACTGATCGGCATCAGCATCCTTTTTGTGTTGGGCGTCTTCATCGCGTGGCCTGCGTGGTATACCGAGTCATTCGCTGAAAACAAGGATCCGGCAGTCTCGGAGAAGACCGACTCCGATGATCTCTACCTGTATATGGGTGCGTCCTCTTGTAGCGGGAGCAACTGCCACGGAAACAGTACGGCGCGTACCAACCTCCGCATTGGGCAGAATGAGTTTTATATTTGGTCGCAGAAAGACAAGCACGCCAGGGCCTATGAAGTCCTCACGAACGCAGACGCCAAGATCATTGCCGGGAACCTGAAGATTGCCAAACCGGAAGAAAGTGAGCGTTGTCTTGCCTGCCATGCGGTACCGGTCGGTCCTGACCACCAAGGCGACTTCTACGACCTAATGGAAGGGGTCAGTTGCGAAGCCTGTCATGGTCCAGCGGGGCAATGGCTCAACCCTCATATCCGGCCTGGCTTTGACCGGCAAAAGGCGACGTCCCTTGGGATGTACAATACGAAAGACTTGGTCAAACGCGCTGAGAAGTGCCTTGAATGCCATGCAGGGGCGGATGGAAAGGACGTGACTCACGAGCTTATCGGAGCGGGCCACCCGCGGTTGACTTTCGAGATCGACAGCTATACCTATGCGATGCCGACCCATTGGCAGCCTCCCAAAGAGAAAAAGGACCGCGCATGGCTCAGTACCAGGGTATGGGCGATCGGTCAGGCCGCGGCGTTCCGAAACCAGATACAGCGTTTGGCAGCGAGCCGACGTACCGGTGCCGGGCTCTGGCCGGACTTCACCCATTTCGACTGCTTTGCATGCCATCACGCGGTAATCGATCGCTTGCGCGGCACCACAGAGAAGGAAAAGATGGAGCAGAAATGGCGGAGAAGAGATTACGACGGCAAGCCCGGTCGGCTCGTATGGAATGCCTCAAGTCACGCGATTTTTCGTCATGTCGTGAATCTGGCCGCTTCAGAGGAAGGAAAATACCTCGAGCAATTAATGAAGACGTTTCATGAGGGGTTGACGGGGAAGGAAAGCTCCCGCCAATCGTTTAATGCGGTCTTCAATAAGCTTTCCACACTCTCCGACAAATTGGTTTCCCAAGTTGCCCAGTACACTTTCACGCAGCAAGGCGTCCTGTCACTGATGAAAAACATCTCGGGCGATGGCCATCGTTTCACGGCATCCGGTTTTCTAGCCGCCGAGCAGGCCGTGCTTGCTCTCGCAAGTCTGTATGATGCGTACCTGGAAACCGCCGGGGCGATGCCTGAGTCCAAAACGATCAAAGACACGATCGACGCGCTGCATAAGGAGATTCAGAATGGGCGGGCCTTTGACCCCGCGGAGTTTGAAGCGACGATGAACAAGTTGCATGAACTCTTGTCGAAAACATAGCGCCGTCTGCCTCACCGCATCCCGCCCCAGCGAAAGCCCTTCACGTCCTTGATCTGCGGCTGGGGCCGCGGCGCGGCGTCGGGCTTCTCCAACAGCAGCACCTTGAAGTCCCCCAGCCCGAACCAGGCCGGGTCCGAAATTTCATGATAGTGGTGGCCGAGCAGCCGCGGCAGCATGTCGCCGAGCGTCTGCTTGAATTCCGCCTCCGTATAGGCACGGATAGCGAACGGTTTGCCTTCGGCCTCGCAGAACCGCCGGATCGCGTAGGCGGCACCCGTGCAGAGCACGCGCGTGTCGGGCTTGATGCCGAGGAACTGCGGCAGCGCGCCGTACTTTTCCTGAAAGCCCAGCCAGCGCGCGGCCTGCCGGAGGTGGCCGAAATGCGTCTCGTATTCCGTATGCCCCGGCAGTTTCACCGGCGCCGGCCACCCCTCCTCGATGCCGAACTCCACGAGGAAGGCGTGCCCGCCCGGTTTGAGCACGCGCCAGACTTCCCGGAGAAAACGCAACGGCCCCAAGTTAAAGATGAACTCCGCCGGGATGTCCTTGCCCAGAGAGAGCCCCGCCCGCCGGATCCATTCCAGCGCTTCCTGGTGCAGGGGTCGGTCCCCTTGGCCGGATTCCGCTTCCTGCCGGGACAGCTTGACCGGCGTCATGTCGGCCATGTTCTCGTTGTCCACGATCAGGTCCACGCTGGCGTCTTTCAACGGGAGCCATTCGCCGTTGGCCTGCACGCCGCCGCTGGCCCACCCGCCTTCCTTGCCCAGCGCGAGCTGGGATTCCAGGAACGGGCGGGTGATGTCGATGAAGGCGTACCGGACTCCCTCGCGCTCCTCCGGAGCGAGTCCCTTGCCCAGTTCGCGCGCCACGTAGCCGAGGCCGCCGCCGACTTCCACGATGGTGCGGGGCTTGCGCGTCCACCAGCCCAGCTTCCGGAAATTGTGGGCGAGCAGGCGCCCATAGGTAAGACCTGCGAGCGCCTCGGTCGGCTCCCGGAACAGGTGCGACACGGTCGTTTCAATCACATCGAAATGGTCTTTTTGCGTCGCGATGTCGTGTATGTGAAAGGCCGAGAGGCGGCCTTCGCCCTCGAACTCCGTCGAGCCAGACCATCCTTCGCGAATCTTCAAGAGCAACAGGCCCCAGCGGGCGTCGCCGCGATCTTTCGCCGGGACTTCCGCGCCATAGTAGCAGAGGGCGTAGCGGGGCAAGGACCAGTGTTCGAGGCACCAGCGGCCTGTCGCGCCGTCGGCCCCGCAGGCCAGGCTGCCGAACTTCGCGAGCAGTGAGCCGACCGTGGCCTGGCCGTCCATCGCGGAGAGCAACGCGGCGCCCGTGCGGTTGACGCGCACCAGCGGAATGGCGTCGTCGAGCGTGGGGAGCCACCATTCGTCGTCCGCGTGCTGGTACACCACCATGTCCGGCATCCGCCAGGCGCGGAGCGCCTGCACGTCATCCGTCAGCGCGAGCGGGTCCACTACTCCTCCCACAGCGGCGCGGTGACCGAGTAGGCCGGGTCGTCGAGGTCCTGGATGTACGGTTGGTCGGCCTGCCCGTCAAAATAATATTTGGAGGAGAGGCGGGTGAGAAACTGGTCGGGCGTGAGGCGCCCCGCCAGGCGAGCATGCTCGTGCGGGCGCAGGGCCAGAAGGACGTACCGGATGAAATGCGGCTGGCAGAAGGCGAAGGTCCCTTCCGACTCGTCCAGGACGAGGTCCGCGGGATTCGCGCAGAGGGCGCAGGACGCGGCCTGCCACGCGGCGGTCGGCGGCTGCTTCTTCCGGATCGCCAGCGCCAATTCTGCGGGAGATAGGCGGCGGGCGGCGAACGCGGTCACGTGGTCGGGACACAGCGCGAACCGGCCGACTGGGGTCGCGACCGTCTCGATCCGCTCGGCCTCGCAGACCGCGCACGTCGGTTTGCCTTTGCGGGATTCAATCGAAATCAGCGCCATGGATCACAGGATAGAAACCGTCCGGAAGGCTGTCAAGATTTCCAGTTTTCATGCACCCCGGCCTATGCTATCCTGAAAGACCTCGAAGGCTGTTTGCGGGGTGGGGTTCATGTCGGAAGTCATCGGCTGGAACGTGTTCGGCGTGGCGGTGGCCGTGCTCGGAATCGTGATCGCCTACGTGATGCACGTGAAGAAAAAGTCCGCCGAGCCTCCCAAGGACTGACCGGACGCTAGAAATCCACTTGCAGGTCCCCGACCTCTTCGAGCGTTTTCCTGATCCCCCGGTTCTTCATTGTCTCGTAGACCTTCTTCAGGAACGCGGTGTCCTCGTGGGTTATCACGCCGCGGAAGTCCACCTCGTCCCAATGAACGATGATCTTGAGGTAGGGGAGCTCTCCCTTCCGGCCCGGCACGACCCATTTCACCTGATGCAGGTCGCCCCATTCCCCTCCCGGATGGTGCTTGTCCCAGAAGCTGTGCGGCCCTTCGAATATCGGGGGCCAGAGGCCCTTCATCTTTTCGTGATCGCGCAACTTCACCATGGCGGCGAAATTATACCCGATGCAGGCTGAAGCGCGCCAGACCGCTCCCGCGGCCTTCACCCGCAGCCTGGGCCTGCTCGACGCCACCATGATCGTCGTCGGGTCTATGGTAGGCTCCGGCATCTTCATCGTCTCGGCCGACATCGCGCGGCTGGTCCAGAGCCCCGGCCTCCTACTGGTGGTCTGGCTCGTCACGGGCTTCATGACTGTGGCCGGCGCGCTCTGTTACGGGGAACTGGCGGCGGCGATGCCCGCGGCCGGCGGCCAGTACGTCTACCTGCGCGAGGCGCTCGGGCCGCTCTGGGGCTTTCTTTACGGCTGGACCCAGTTGCTGGTGATCCAGACGGCCACCATCGCCGCCGTGGCGATCGCGTTCGCCAAGTTCACCGGCGTGCTGGTGCCCTGGTTCTCGCCGGCGTCCTGGCTCTGGGAGATCGGCACGTTCGGGCCCTATCACCTGTGGTTCGGGGAGCTTGGCCCTTACAGGGTCGGGCTGAACCGGCAAAATCTTCTGGCCATCCTGTCCATCGTGGTCCTGACGTGGGTCAACCTGCGCGGCATTCATATCGGCGCGCTGGTGCAGAACATCTTCACGCTGACCAAGATGGGCGCGCTGGTCGGCGTGATCGCGCTGGGATTCCTGTTCGCCACGGACTCGGCGCTCACGGCGAACTTCGGACAGTTCTGGGGAAGCGGCGTCGGCGCCGATTGGGCGGGCGTGGTGACGCTGATTGCCGTGGCGATGGTGGGCGCGCTCTTCGCCGCCGATGCCTGGAACAACGTGACGTTCGTGGCGGGGGAAGTGAAAGGGCCGGAGCGGACCCTACCGCGCTCGCTGGCCCTCGGCACCGGCCTGGTAATCGCGATCTATTTCCTGGCCAACCTGGCCTACCTCTGCGTGCTGCCGCTCGCGGGCGCGCACGATGGCGCGACCGCGCTGGACCGCGGGATCCAGTTCGCCGCGGAGGACCGCGTCGCCACTGCCGTGGCCGAGGTTGCCTTCGGGCCGGGCGGCGGCGTCCTCATGGCGCTGGCCGTCATGGTCTCTACCTTCGGCTGCAACAACGGCCTGATCTTCGCCGGCGCCCGCATCTACTATGCGATGGCGGGGGACCGCCTGTTCTTCGCGGGCGTGGGCGCGCTGAATCGCCATCTGTCTCCTGCCCCGGCGCTGCTGGTGCAGGGCGCATGGGCTGCCCTCCTGTGCCTGTCCGGCACCTACGGGCAGTTGCTGGACTTTCTGATCTTCTCCGTGCTGTTATTTTACATCCTGACGATCGGCGGGATCTTCGTGCTGCGCCGGACCAGGCCCGCGATGGCGCGTCCCTATAAGACGTGGGGCTACCCCGTCCTGCCGGCCGTTTATATCGTGATGGCGCTGTTCATTGAGATCCAATTGCTGCGGTACAAGCCGCAATATACCTGGCCCGGCCTGCTCATTGTCCTGCTGGGCATGCCCGTGTACTGGGTCTGGAGAAAGACGACGGAGAAATGAGCAAGCTCCCCAAAGCGCTGCTCTGCTGGAGCAGCGGCAAAGACAGTGCGTGGACGCTGCATGCCCTGCGGCAGCAGCGGGAAGTGGAAGTCGTCGGCCTGCTGACGACCATCAATCAAGCCCACAAACGTGTGGCCATGCATGCCGTCCGTGTGGCTCTGCTCGAAGCGCAAGCAGACGCGGCGGGGCTGCCGCTCTGGCCGGTGCCGATTCCGAGCCCCTGCAGCAACCAGGAATATGAGGCCGCGATGGGCGAAGCGGTGAAGAAGGCGCTCGCCGCGGGCATCACGAGAATGGCGTTCGGCGATCTCTTTCTCGAAGACGTGCGCCGCTACCGGGAGACGCAGCTTGCCGGCACCGGCCTGACGCCGATCTTTCCGATCTGGGGCCTGCCGACAGATGCGCTCGCGCGGGACATGGTCGCGGCGGGTCTACGGGCGCGCCTCACCTGTGTGGACCCGAAGCAGTTGCCGGCGTCCTTCGCGGGGCGCGACTTCGACGCGGCGCTGCTCGCCGACTTGCCACCGTCCGTGGACCCCTGCGGCGAGCGCGGCGAGTTTCACACCTTTGCCTACGACGGTCCGATGTTCCGCCGCTCCCTGTCCATCACAAACGGCGAGATCGTCACCCGCGACGGTTTCGTCTTCGCAGACCTGCTCATGTCGCAAGGGGCCTGAAACCGCCGTGAAGCGGCTGTTGCTTGCCGTTTGGGCGGTGGCGTGGGCTGTCTTGCTCGTCGTGGGTTGGTTCGCAGGTTCGGCCCACTCGCGAGAGGGGAAGCAGCCGTCCGAATTTCATTTCGCGCTGCTCGGCGACGTGCCCTATTCCACGGCCGATGAAGAGCGGTTCCTGGACATGCTCAAGGACATCAATGCCGACCGGACTCTGGCCTTCGTCGTGCACGACGGCGACTTCAAGGACGGCCACAGTCTCTGTACGGATGAACTCTTCCGGCGGCGGCTCGATCAATTCCAAGGCATGGAGCATCCCCTGGTCTTTATTTTCGGCGACAATGAATGGACGGATTGCCGTCGCGAGGAGGCCGGCCGGTACGATCCGCTCGAGCGGCTGGACAAGCTGCGGGAACTGTTCGCGTCGGGCCGTGAGAGCTTGGGCAAACGGACGCTCCCGCTGAGCCGCCAGAGCGACGATCCACGCTATCGGAAATTCCGCGAGAACGTCCGCTGGTCCTATGGGGACGTGCTCTTCGTCGGATTGAACATCCCCGGCAGCTACAACAACGTTGCGCAAAAGCAGGAGTACAAGGAGCGGAACACGGCGAATGGGGCGTGGCTCAAAGAATCCTTCCGGTCAGCCGCGACGAGCGGCGCGCGCGGGGTGATGGTCATCATCCACGCCAACCCGAATTTTCACTCTCCCGACACGTCACGCAAACGCAATCCGTACCGTCCGTTCCTGAGCGCGTTGGAGCGCGAGGTCCGGGCCTTCGGCAAGCCGGTGGTGCTGGTCCATGGCGACACTCATGAGTTCCGTATCGACAAGCCGTTGCGCGACTCGAAAACCGGCCAGCCAATCGACAATTTGACAAGGGTGGAGACCTTCGGCGCGCCCGATGTCCGCTGGATCAAAGGGACGGTGGATGTCCGGGACCCGAGCCTGTTCCGGTTCACCCCGATGGATCAGGAGAACCGATCGCCCACGGTCGGCTTACTGACTCCATCCCAGTAGCCGGCGCACATGCGCGCGGTGGTGTGGCGGATGGCGAAGCGGCCGTCGGGCACGAGCACGAGCGCGCCGGCCGCGCCTTGGACGCGTTTGACCAATCGGTCCAACGTCCGTCGCGTCGCCGTCGCTGGACTGACTCCCATCGCCAACTGGTCCGCGATTTCCTTGGCGACTGCGATGCGGATGATGGATTCGCCGAGGCCGGTCATGGTGACGGCGCCGGCGTCGTTGTCCGCGTAGACCCCACATCCGATCAACGGCGAATCGCCCACGCGTCCCGGCAGCATAAAGGGAGTGCCGCCGGTCGAGGCGCCGGCCGCGACGTTGCCCGCCCGATCCAACGCCACCGCCCCCACGGTCTCCAGCCCCAGCATTTCTTTATAGAGCCTGAGCGTCAGGCGTTGCGTGGGCGTCGCCGGTTTTCTGTTGTGTGTGGACGTTCCTGTTGTCCTTGAAGCGTGAGGCGGGCGTTCCAGCTTACAGTGCCGGGCGAAGCCGGTCGCATGTTCGCCGATCAGGAGGACGTGCGCCGTTTCTTGCATCACGAGGCGGGCCGCACTGATCGGGTGTCGCACCGCTTCGATGCCCGCCACCGCACCGGCTCTCAGCCGGCGCCCTTCCATAATGGAGGCATCCATGCGACGCACGCCGTCCAGTTGGAGACGCGCGCCGATCCCGGCATTAAAGAGGCCGGAGTCCTCCATGACTGTAATGGTGGCTTCCACCGCGGCCGTGGCATTGCCTCCGCGCCGCAGCAAGGCATGCCCCGTCGCCAGAGCCTCGGCCAGACAAGCAAGTTGGGCGACCGTGACGACTCGCGCGCCCGCGCCCCCGTGGGCCAGGAGCAGCGGTTTGGAGGGACGCGCCCTCACTCAGACGTTCTTTTCGGGGATTGCGGAGAGACGGGCGCGATAGCGCGCGATGAGGTAGCGCTGCAGCCACATCCCGCCGGCCACGAGCGCGACGACGAAGACCACAAGCGCGACCAGACGGCCGTCGCCGGCGCCTTCCTGCGCGTACACCTTGCCGTCGGCGCCTTTGACGATCACCATGTCCTGCTGATGCCGGTGGACTGTGCCGGAGGGATCGCCCAGGTTAAGCCACTCCTTGCAAAGCCGCACGGGATCCTTCTCGCCGACCGGCTTGTACCAGGCCATACGGAGGCACACGTCGTGGACGGGATCGAAGAAGTCCCGCTCCGCGAAGATCCGGTCGAGGTCCACGCCGCTGCCCCAGAGGACCAGGAGGAAGAGGGCGTTGACCCCGATGATGAAGCCGATGGTGAGGCGGAAGGTGAAGCGCTTGACCCGATCCGTGGTCCGCTGCTCCGAGACGGTCTGCTCCGCCGAAGCCATCGCCATCGCGAAAGTCCTACGAAACGATCTCCGTCCCGATGCCCTTGTCCGTGAAAATCTCCAGGAGGATCGCGTGCGGCGTGCGGCCGTCGATCACGTGCGCCTTCTTGACGCCTCCTTCGAGCGCGTTCAGGCAGGACTGGACCTTGGGGAGCATCCCTTCGCTGATCGTGCCCTTCTTGACCATCCGGGCCATGTCCTTGCGCGCCAGCGTGGAAAGAAGCTTGCCGTCCTCGTCTTTGATGCCCCGGACGTCCGTCAGGACGATGAGTTTCTCCGCTCCCAACGCGGCGGCGACCGCGCCGGCGACCAGGTCGGCATTGATGTTGTACGTGCGCCCGTCCCTGCCGATGCCCATGGGAGCGATGACGGGGATGGCGTTGGTGACCTGGAGGTTTTTTAAGATGGACGAGTCCACTGCCTGAACGTCGCCGACGAGCCCGTAGTCCTCATCTTCGGCCCAATCACCGAGGTCCGCCCCGAGCTTCTTGGCCCAATCGGCTTTCGTGAAGGGCTTGGCCTGGATCAGCCCGCCGTCCTTGCCGCTCAGACCGACGGCCTTGGCCCCGTGCCGGCTGATCAGCGACGCGATCTCCTTGTTGATGGTCCCGCCGAGGACCATTTCGACGACTTCCATCGTGGCCGCGTCGGTGACGCGGACGCCTTGGCGGAACTTGGGCTCGATGGCCAGCCGCTTGAGCATCTGGTCGATCTGCGGCCCGCCTCCATGGACGATGACCGGGTTCAGCCCGACGTACTTCATGAGCACGACGTCGGTGGCGAAGCCGTCCTTCAACGCCGGGTCGGTCATGGCCTTGCCGCCGTATTTCAGCACGACGGTCTTCCCGGCGAAGGCCCGGATATAGGGCAGGGCCTCGACCAGCACGTTCGCTTTCTTGATCAATTCGTCCATGCGCGCCCTCGATTATAAAATGTATCGGCTCAGGTCCTGGTCCTTGACGATGTCTTTGAGGCGATCCTTCACGGCCCGCGCGTCGATCGTCAGCTTCTTCTCGGTCAGCTCCGGTGCCTCGAAGGAGATCTCCTCCAGGAGCCGCTCCATGATCGTGAAGAGCCGGCGCGCGCCGATGTTCTCCGAGCGCTCGTTGACCTGGACGGCGGTCGCCGCGATCTCCTCGATGCCCTCGCGGGTGAAGTCCAGCGTCACGCCCTCCGTCTCGAGCAGGGCCGTATACTGCTTGAGCAGCGCGTTCTGCGGCTCCGTCAGGATGCGGATGAAGTCGTCCTTCGTCAGGGGCTCCAGCTCGACCCGGATGGGGAAGCGGCCCTGCAGTTCCGGGATCAGGTCCGAGGGCTTGGCCACATGGAACGCGCCCGCGGCAATGAAGAGCACGTGGTCCGTTTTCACCGGCCCGTACTTGGTCGTGATCGTGGAGCCTTCGACGATCGGCAGCAGGTCCCGCTGGACGCCCTCGCGCGAGACGTCGGGTCCCATCGTCCCCTCGCGCCCGGCGATCTTGTCGATCTCGTCCAGGAAGATGATTCCGTTCTGCTCCGTTTTGGCAACGGCTTCCTTGACGACCGCTTCCATGTCGATCAGCTTCTGGGCTTCCTCCTGGACGAGCAGCTCCAGCGCTTCCGGGACCTTCACCGTCCGGCGCTTCTTCTTGCCAGGGAACATGCCCCCCAGCATCTCCTGCAACTGGTCCTGGATCTGCTCCATGCCGCCGACGTTGGAGATCA
>JACXTT010002130.1_pt1 | contig 31711 bp, 27 predicted proteins | sample 9270951 | NCBI WGS metagenome assembly JACXTT01 (sample SAMN15532306, study PRJNA645909) | rock metagenome | isolation source: weathered quartz diorite | place: Puerto Rico | collected 2017-06-21
CGAGCCCGATACGCAGCATCGCTTCCTTGAACAATTGTCGATCTTCCCCTTTTGCGATGGCCTGGGCGTTGGCGCCGATCAATTTCACGCCGTGCCGTGCCAAAGCGCCGCTGCGATAGAGCGCCATCGTCGCATTCAGCGCGGTTTGTCCGCCCATGGTCGGCAACAGCGCGTCAGGTTTTTCGCGTTCGATAATCGCTTCGATCACTTCCGGTGTGATCGGCTCGACATACGTCCGGTCCGCGAATTCCGGATCGGTCATGATCGTAGCCGGGTTCGAATTTACCAGGATTAGCTGGTACCCTTCCTCGCGCAACGCCTTGCAGGCTTGCACGCCGGAATAGTCAAATTCGCAGCCCTGCCCGATCACGATTGGACCGGAGCCGATGAGTAGGATTTTCTTAAGCTCGTTGTTCCGCGGCATCTGCGCAGCCGGACATTAGATGAAATTGCGTCAAGGTCACGGCGAAAGCGGAAGACGATCCGTCCGTCTCGGCTGTTGGACCGGCTTGAGCACCGCTTACCACGGCAGCCGAAGCGCCGTTTACGCCACCTGCGCTTGTACCATGCGTTGTCGATCCAACCAAACTTTACAAATGCCCTTGATCCGCGTTAGCACGTAATAAATCGTCTGGCTCCGGATGCGGACCAGCTCGGCGCCAACGATGCGGGTCACGAAATCGCTCGGAACGTCCAAAATCGCCTGCGGCGTGCAGCCTTGGAGGCCCTTACACAGAATCGCTGTCATCGACCGGGTAAGCGTTTGCACTTCAGGGCCAAGAGTCATTCGGATGTGCGCTTTGCCGTCCTCATTGACCTGGAGATAGACACCAACCGTATCCGCGCATTCCTCGTCCTTGCGCACGTCGACAAGATCGAACTTTTCGCCTTCGCGGGGCTCCTGTCTTTTCGCATTGTCGGCATACGAAACAAGCGTCTCGCGCCGCTCATCTTCAGGCAGCGACTCAAAAAGGTTGATGATTTTGTCCAACTTCGTCGGGTACATGGAGGATCCAATAGTTTACCGCGGATTACCCTTGTTCGCCACCGCTAGGGTCCGGGGAGCACACGCTTCCAGCGTGTTGTGACCGGCATCCTGCCGGGAACACCTTGGGTATTGCCTGTAAAACGTGAGAGCGTTCGACGGGATGTCGAACGCAGCACGCAAGATGCGTGCGCTCCCCAGAGAACCTTTGTCGAACGCTATGTGTTTGGATTAAGGGGAACGCCTGCTTGATTCGCGCTTTCATGCGCCCGGGTCGATTGGCGCACCGGCCTTTTCGCCATTTGTCTCCGGCTTCGGAGGATGATCAGAGCTTCTTTGAAACGCTTCGACCTGAATGCGTTTGGCCTGGACGACGCCGGAAAACGTACCGAGCAGTTTTTCATTCAAATCGAATACCTTCGTTTCAAATCTGCCCCGGCCTGCACTGAACTCCTTGTTAACCCTCAAACTGGAGCTCATTTTCGAAGTGCCAATTAGTTCGCCGTTATCACTACGCCGGAGATAAACGATGGTAAGAGAAAACTCATCGCTCCCAAGCCTGATCCAACCACCGTGTCCTGCACTTGCGGCGGTGGCAACGGAGGGCGTCTCAACAACCTCTCCATTGGGGGTACACGTGAGCAAGGCTTTGATGACTTGCGGACTTCCCTGGACGGTCACATCGACGACCCATGAACCTTGCAACGGCTGAGCGCCTCCCAAACTGGGATCGGAGTTTAGATTCGCTGCGACCAGCACCCCGAAACCAGCAATTGAAGTGGCGAGAATAAGAATCGGTTTGGGTTTGATTTGCATAGATTTGTCTCTCCTTTGGTGCTCCCGAGTGTTTGGATTGCCAAAGGAATTGTCAATTCTATGTGAAATAAGGTCGGCACGGTTGTTTAAGCGGCGATGCTGCCAGCTCTCCGCTGGTCAGATCGGAGAGGAGCCGCGCTTTTTGGGAGTGGCACCCGCTGCCGCCACGGCGCTGTGCGCCGTCCGGAATGTGGCCCATTCACGTCTTATTGGAACGCCCCACAGGGCGCGTAGCTACACCATTTCGATCGACATTAGCGTTAGACAGAGACCGCCGGGGCCCTCAACGCCCGCCCGCCATCCAATTACGTGGTCTTCTCAATCGGCGCGGCGACTTTGTTGCCCCACTCCGTCCACGAACCATCATAGTTGCGAACGTTGTTTAGGCCTAACAAATACGTAAGCACAAACCAGGTGTGGCTCGAGCGTTCGCCGATTCGGCAATAAACGATCGTATCCTTGTCTGGCCTTACCCCGGCGCCCTCGAGGTAGATTTTGCGCAACTCAGCCGCCGATTTAAACGTGTTGTCGTCGTTCGCCGCCGTTTTCCAAGGCACGCTTTTCGCACCAGGGACATGACCACCGCGGAGCACGCCTTCCTGCGGATACTCCGGCATGTGCGTGATCTCTCCCTTGTATTCACCCGGCGAGCGCACATCGATCAGCGGCTTGTTCGCCTTGCTTTGGGCCAGGGTTTCATCGAAAAACGCTCGAATCTCTCTGTCGAAGCGTTTCTTTGGCACCGGGTAATTCGATTTCGGATACGAGGCTTTTTCCCTCGTCATTGCCCGGCCGTCCGCTTTCCATTTGTCGCGACCGCCGTTTAGAATTTTCACGTTCTCGTGCCCGAACAATCGGAACGCCCAAAGGGCATAGCACGCCCACCAATTCGCCTTATCGCCATAGAAAATACAGGTCGTCTCCGGCGTAATGCCGTTCTTGCCGCAAAGCTCGGCGAATTTTTCTGGTGTGATGTAATCGCGGATTACCGGGTCTTGCAGATCGGCCCGCCAATCGATATGCACTGCGCCGGGAATATGTCCCGTGTCGTATAGCAGCACGTCTTCGTTCGACTCGACGATCCGGATGTCTTTATCCTGTAAATGTTTCTCCAGCCAATCTGCATCGACCAGAGCTTCGGGATTTGAGTATTGAGAAGGGTTGATTGCCATAGAACCAAAAATCTCCGTCGGCTCCCACGGCTTGGCAACCCCTACTTCGGGAAGGGCAGAGGGCTTGGTCTGGCTATTGCGGGCGGCGCGGGCGTAGCACTCAAAGATGGCGCTATTTGCGGCGGGGTCGGAACCGGCAGTGGAAGCGTATCTAGCCGTTTTCTTATCGCCGCGGCGAGTTCACGTACCTTGTTTACGTCCTGGCCCCTGTTGGTCGCCTTCACGAACGCATCATTGTCCGCTTGAAGCTTTTCGTACCTGCCCTTGAGAAAGAAATCTATTTGGATCTGCAAATTCCGTTTAGCTGCCTCAACTGTTGGGCCGCTACCTCTCGGAAGATCGCCAGCCTTTAGCGCTGCAAGCTCACGCGCACACAATTCATTCATGTCGAGAATCGCCTGCGCGTACGGCAACTCGCCTGTCATGTTGTGGAAGCGACTCCTGCGAGAAGTTTCGTTCATGTCCAGCCCCGAGAACACAACCCAATCGATGACATCAGCGTAAACCAGCCCGCTGGCGTGAAAAAGAAAATGATATTGCGCGTGAATGAAAGGCTTGATCCAGAGTCCAGAATCAGCATGAACGCGATCATTCACCGGAAAGTCTTCGACCGTGAGTTGATGATGAGGCACGTATCCTTTGGCGATCTCAGCCTGCCAAGTCGGCATTTTTAAAGCATCTTGGCTTTGCCCGAGTCCACCGGCTTGTAGAGATAAAAGCGCAATCGTCGTAGCAACAAGCGTTTTGGCCCTCATCATTTTGGTTAATGAAGCTGCAGAGCCAAATGGCGTCTCAATACGCACTGGGCAGAGTCGATGAAGCGGGCGCGCTATTTTTTGCCAGACATGTCCAATTGCGCGAAGAGGAATGAGTAAATGTCCGCCTGCTGCTTGATTCGTTCGCTCAGGGCAGTTCCGATGCCGTGACCGGCGCTCGAACTCGTGCGGAGCAGGATCGGATTATTCGATATATTTGCTTCCGCCAGGCGCGCCGACATTTTGCGGGAGTGATACGGTGCAACCCGACCGTCGTTCGCGCCGGTCATAAACAAGATCGACGGATATTTTGTTTGATCGACCACGTGGTGATACGGCGAATAGGCGTAGAGCGCTTTAAATTGCTCAGGATCTCTTACCGTCCCGAATTCGGTGACGTTGAATGCCCCGTTCGGCGCCAGCTCTACTCGCAACATGTCATAAATACCGACTGCGGAAACCACCGCACGCATTAAATCGGGATGCTGGGTGATTATCGCGCCCATGAGCAGGCCGCCGTTGCTTCCGCCCATAGTGGCGAGCTTCTCCGAGCGAGTCCATTTCTGCTTGATCAAGTATTCGGCCGCAGCGGCAAAATCATCGAACACGTTTTGTTTCCTGGTCAGGTTGCCGGCCTTGTGCCATTCCTCGCCAAATTCACCGCCGCCGCGGATATTAGCCACGACATAGATTCCACCGCGATCGAACCAGAGCCGTCGGGTAAAGTCGAAATTCGGCGACATGCTGACGCTATATCCACCGTATCCGTAAAGCAGGGTCGGATTGTTTCCATCCAGCTTCGTTCCTTTTCTGCGCAGGATATTCAGCGGCACTTTGGTGCCGTCTTTCGACGTCGCGAACTCGCGTGTCACTTCGATGTCTGCAAATGAAACCGGCGACGTGTTGACCAGGGCCGTCCGCTCCGGCGCTGTGTTTCCGGTGACATGAAACCATGCCGCCGGCTCGGTGTAACTAACATCACGGAAGAGAAGCGAATTGTCATCCAGCGATTCCATCTCGGTCACGGCGGATATTTCTGGAATCGGCACAATCTTTTCGCCTTTGCCGTCCAAGCCGAACCGACGGATCTGCGAGGGGCCACCCAGCAAATCAGCCACATATAGCCCATCCCCAGTTGGCTCGAGAAACTGAACGACAGCGTCGCTCGCTGGCACAATGATTTTGGCGTTGGCCAATGCGGGGTTGTCCAGGGGAAGCCGCAAAATCTTGCCCCGGGGCGCATCTGCGCGGGAAAGCAGATAAAGCGCGTTGTCTCGACCCAGGCGCACGGACTTAATCTGGTCGCTGAACTGCGTAATCTGCTTCCAACTGCCGTCCGGGCCCAAAAGATAATGCGCAAAATCTCCGCCGTCGCCGTTCGCCACGGTGGCAAGAATGTATTTGCCGTCACGCGAAGCCTCGAGCTTGATCTCGGCGATCCGCGGGAAGTCTTTGCCGATGGAATACGTATCTTCGCTATCGACCGTGCCGCGTTTATGAAAGTAAACCTGCTGATAAAAATTCAGGTCTGCGTCCGGCCGCTCGCCGGAGCGTGGGAAGCGGGTGTAATAAATACCGGTGCCGTCCGCGTTCCATGCGGCGCTTCCGCCAGCCGTTGGGTATTGCACGTGAACAATCGAGTCCGGTAGCGCCTTGCCGGTGTCTGTTTCGTAAATGTGCAGCGTTCCATCTTCGCTCCCGCCTTTTGAAATTGAAATCGCTACATATTTCCCATCCCGCGACGGGGCAAACCAATCAATTGCCGTCATGCCCTTGGGATCGAGCGCATTGGGGTCGAGCACCATCTTTTCCGATCGCAAGTCGTCCGGTGACTTCAAGGTCACCAGCATTTGCTGTTGTTTGGGCGGCTGAAATTTCAGCGCGAACAGAATCCCCGGGCGCGCAACCAGTCCCGAATAACTCGGTGAAGTCTTGGCATACCACTCGGTCAACTGCTTCTCGGTCCGGGCCCGGTCGGGTAACTTGTCGAGATAAGCGCGGGTACGCTTGTTTTGAGTGTTCGACCACGTTTTCACCCCTGGATCGGCATCGTTTTCCAGCCATTGATAATCGTCTTCAACTTTTACGCCTTGGTACTCATCTGTTACCGGCTTCTTCGGCGTTGCCGTTTTTGTTTCGCTGTCGGCAAGACCCGGTGAGCAAAGACCAAACATCATCCCAAGGACTAACAGCAGGCGGTTCAATTTCATAAGTAACTTTGACCCTGTAGACTGGCTCTCCGCTCAATAACAAACACCCGGGGCCGTGCCGACGTAAGCATCGTCATTCAACTGACTGAGCATAAAATCGGCGACATCTGCTCGTGAGATCCGGCGCGGCCAAATGTAATTACCGACGTTAAATCCGTGCCGGTACTTGCCTTGCCTGGCGCGATTCGTCAGCACGGGCGGCCGTACCAAAACCCAGTCGATGCCGATGTTGCTTCCGATCAGCGTTTCCTGGCGAACGCGGTCCCAGAGATAAAAAGGCAGGATCAGCGGCACGAAGAAAAACGTGGCTGGCAACCCGAGCCGGCCGACCGCGTTCCCGACCCCGAGCGAGCTCTCACAAATCAACCGCGGCACGCGGCAGGCCTTCATGGCCCGCAATATATTCCCGGTCCCACGCGAGAGAATTTTGGTTGGCCAAAAGAACCGCTTGTGGCCGAGGGCCGAGAGCACAGCGCTTTGTCCCTGCATTGCTGCTTCCACGCTGGTGTAATCGAGTACGTCGCCCTTCACCACCCGCAGCTTGGGATGGTCGATCTTCAATTTCGCAGGTTTACGGACAAACGCGGTGACCTGGTGTCCCTGCTCAAGCGCCTGTTCTACCAGCTGCCGCCCGGTCCCGCCGGTCGCCCCGATGATCAACACGCTGGTTCTGTTTCCCCAACCACGTGACGGCGGGGTAATTTTTTTCGATCGTGGCGGTTTGCGGATGAGCGCGAGGTTGTACCCAATAGCATAACACAGCCACCCAATCAGAATGATTTGCCAGCAGGTCATTAGTGCAAAATCGAGTCCGTTGAATAAACCACGCCGTTTTTGATCACGCTGTCGATGTCGGAGGCATGGGCGATGTCGTCGAGCGGGTTCGATTTTAGTACGACCAGGTCGGCAAAACAGCCATGGTCAATTTTGCCCGTGTGCGCGCCGGTTTCGCCGCCGAAGAGCCTGGCTGCATTCGCCGTGGCGCATTGGAGGATTTGCATCGGTGTAAGCCCTGCCTCCTTCATTAGCTGAAATTCGCGGAACAGGGCGGGTCCATGGATGGTGCCGATATTGCCGGCGTCCGTGCCGGCAGCAATGGTTACGCCGGCGTCTTCCAGTTTCTTCAGATTGGGCAGCGCGATTTCGTAAGTCTTCTTGATGCGATCCAGCGCTTCGTCAGGTTTTGCCAGGGCGTCCTTGATTCGCTGCGGCAATTTATCTTGCGGGATCTTGGTCACGTCGAGCGTCGCGATCACTTCGAGATTGCCCCACGCTTGTTCCTCCGGTGTCAGATTCAATTGGTGCGAGAATGTGCGGCCGTAGCGCTCGAACACGACCAGCGTCGGGCACAAAATTACATGGCGATCTTTCAGGAGCTTGACGAATGCGTTATCGACCGGCTTGTCGATGACGCTGTGCACGAGCGCGTCGGCGCCTTCTTCAACTGCCGCGCGTGCTGTTTCCAATTCGGTCGCGTGTACAGCCACGCGAATCTTGTGCGCGTGACTTTCCTCAATCGTGGCGTGCGCAATCGGGCGGAAACTATCCACCGGGTGATCCTGGTCGACGATGTACCAAATCTTCACTAGATCTGGCCTTTGCTCGGCCAGTTTTCGCACGAACACGCGCGCTTGATCGGGACTGTCGATCTTCACAATCGGTGGATCACCCAGATCGAGTTTTTCGCGCGAGACGCTGGAAATTAACGGCCCGGCGACAGCTACCCGCGGCGCTTTCGCGGTTGCGTTCGCCTTTTTGCGAACTTCAAAATTCCACATCGGTCCGCCGACATCGACCACGCTCGTAATGCCGCAACGAATGTAGCGCGCGAACACGTCATCGAGATGAGACCTGATCCACGCAACTTCATCTTTGTACGGCCGAACACTGTTTAAATCGGCGCCGTCCGGTCGCGTGAACAAATCTGCCGACTGGAAGAAATGCACATGTGTGTCGATATAACCGGGCAAAATGAACTTGCCATTGCACTCGACCCATCTTGAACCAGTTGGCACAGCCATCTCCCTTCGTGTCCCGACTGCGGCGATGCGGTCGCCGTCAATGACGATGACGCAGTTTTCGAGAATTCGAGATGTTGCGGGATCGATCGCGGTGCCGCCGACGAGCGAGATTCTTTCGGCATGGGCGCTAAGCGCGGAGATCGCCAATGCGATCGCAGCGAGGTAGTTGGATTTGTTATTCATCAGCATGAAATCCAATTTGGCGTTTTGGTTTTTCGGGCGGCGTCATCACGATTTTGCCAGGTGTGGATCAACCGCCTTGGTCCGTCCTTCCACCAGCGCAGTGGCCTCGCGATGGATAGCGGCATCATCCAGCTGCCGCGGCCGCAAATAAAATTCATCGATCAAAATTTGAACCAGCGCCGCGGCTGGGACCGCCAAAATCGCGCCGAGGATGCCGAATAATGAGCCCATGGCCAGGGTGAAGAAGAGAATATTGACGGGATGTAATCGCATTTCTTTTCCAAGGACAAGGGGCACAAGCAAGTTCACCTCTACCTGGTAAACGAAGAGCACAACGGCCAGGGCGAGCCAGAACTTGGTCGCGCCCATACTGAGGGCAACAAACAAGATAGGAAACGCCACCAGGAACGCCCCGATATTCGGCAGAAATTCACCCATGAACGACATCACTCCAAAGACAAGTGACGGTTGCACGCCGATCAACCACATGCCTGTGCCGATGGAAAAACCGGTGACCACGCCATTGATGGCAACGCCGCGGGCCCAAGCCGTCATTTGTCGGCCGAGCCGTTCGAGCGTGCGGTGTGCCTGCGCACGGTAGCTATCGGGTGTCAGTGCCAGATAACCGGCAACGAGCGGTTGCGGATTGCTCAGAACGAAAATCAGCAGCAGCAGGGCAAAAAGGACGCTGAAGACGCCGCCGACGAGTCCAATGGTCGATCTTACCAGGAGATTTGCCACCGTGCCGGCCTGGGCACCGATCTTACCCGCGATCTCGTCGGTCTGCGGCAGCGTCGCTGCAACCGATGGATAACGTTTCGTCAGAGCTTCAAATTGGTTACGGACGCCGTGCCACAAATCAGGAACGCGCTCAATCAATCCCTGGACCTGGTTTGTGAAGGGCGGGATGGCGACAATCGTCAGCGTTCCAAGCACGGCAACAAGCGTCAACATGATCACGGCCACGGCAATGGCGCGGGGAATGCGTCGTCGTTCCAGCCAGACAACAATTGGATTGAGAACCATTGCCAGGAGGAAAACGATGGCAAAGAGCAACAAAACCGATCGTAGCGAGCGCACGATGAGCCAGGCAACGGCCAAGAAAAGCACGAGCCCAACAACGCGTCGGGCGGTGCGATAAGTCAACGGAGCATCATTATCTGGTACTGACATGCCGGCGAATGTTGGGCACAGGCTAATCCAACGCCGCCCGCAGGTGAATGGTTTTCTCCTAATTGCGCCAACGAGTCGGCTCCCGCTGGGAGGAGCGTTGTAGCTGGGTTTTAGTTGTAGCCAAGGAGCTGCCTTCCGAGCCGTAGCCTTGTGCGCAGGCTTGTGTCGCCGTGTTTCGAGGCGTGCCACTCGGAAAAGCGCATCGACCCAGCGAGGCGGCTAAAACTGGCACATGAGAATTTCACCCAGCCCGGCCTCCAGAGAAGAGTTGCCCATTTCATGTGCAGGCGTTCACAATCCGGGAAAAAGTAATGAAACCAATACTTGTTGCCACCGCATTGACACTTGCTACCGCAACTCTTGCGCAATCCCCACCGCCGGCATCGAAACCCAAGCATCCATTGACGTTTGAGGATATGATGAACCTGAAACGGCTGGATGAGCCGGTGCCGTCGCCCGGTGGGAAATGGGTCGTGTTTTCTGCGACAGATGTCGATCTCGAGGCAAACACAAAGATTTCGCACTTGTGGATCGTGTCGGCGAGTGGCGGCGAATCCACACGGCTAAACGACACTCGGAATCACGAAGAGCGGCCGCGCTTTTCGCCCGATGGCAAACGGCTCATCTGGACATCAAAAGCGACCGATCCAACGCAAATCTGGATGTGCGATTTCGACCCCGAAGCCGGGCGGCTGATTGGGAAACCACATCAGGTCACTTCGATTTCGACCGGCGCGGACGGGGCGATCTGGTCGCCGGACGGGAAGAACATTGTGTTCGTGTCGGCGGTTTATCCCGACTGCGCTGACGATGCGTGCAACAAGAAACGCGATGAGGATCTCAAGAACAGCAAGGTAAAGGCAAAAATTTTCACGAAGTTGTTTTATCGACATTGGAACGCGTTCACCGAATTCAAACGCAGCCATTTGTTCATTGCGAGCGCGGACTCTTCTGTGGAGGCAGGCGTCTCGCATGTGCCTTCTTCACAAACGCAGCCGACACGGCCGCCCCCGCGCGATTTGACGCCGGGCGATCACGATGTGCCGCCGTTCCATCTCGGCGGGCAGGACATGTATGCGATCTCGCCCGATGGCCGGGAGCTCGCTTACACCTCGAACATTGATGAAGTCGAAGCCACCACCACGAACAACGAAATTTTCATCGTGCCGATGGCTGTAGAATCGGCTACCAGCCGATTATCTTCAAATTCTCAGGCTCGCCAGGGGACGAGTCCGTCCGACTGGCGGACTGGAAGCGTGAGCCGCAAAATTTCCACCAGTCCTGGCACCGACACCACACCACTCTATTCGCCGGATGGAAAATACATCGCCTGGCGCTCGCAAGCCCGCGCCGGGTTCGAAGCCGACAAAGTTTCGCTGGTTCTTTATGATCGCGTTACCGGTAAACTGAAAGAGCTCACGCAAAAATTCGATCGCTCGGTCGGGAGTTTTACCTGGGAGAGCGACTCGACTTGGCTCTGGTTCACTTACGAAGACCATGGGCAGTCACTCGTCGGCAATGTATCGATTGCGCCTTCACCGGGCGGTGGAACGGGGGTCGTACTGTCGAAAGAACCTAAATCGCACGGCGACGGCGTTCGCGGGCATGCCGATGATCTCACAATGGCGGGAGACACGTTGTTTTACTCGAAAATGTCCGCCCTTTCGCCTAACGAAATCTGGCGCGTTAATCTACCGATTAAGATTACCCCGGAAGGCACCCAGCCGATGGCAGTGACACACATGAATGACGCGGTGCTGTCGCAGATCGACCTGCAGCCGTTGGAGTGGTTCACGTTCAAAGGCGCGAATGACGAGGAGGTGCAGGGTTTTATGATCAAGCCGCCGGGGTTCGATCCGGCAAAGAAATATCCCTTAAAATTTTTGATCCACGGCGGGCCGCAAGGGGCATGGGGAAACGAGTGGACGTATCGCTGGAATGCGGAGCTCTTCGCCGCGAATGGCTACGTGGTGGTGATGGTCAATTTCCACGGCTCGACCGGTTATGGGCAGAAGTTTACCGATTCGATCAGCGGCGACTGGGGCGGCAAACCATATATCGATCTGATGAAGGGACTCGATTACGTGGAGAAGACCTATCCATTCATCGACAAGAACCGTGAAGCCGCGCTCGGCGCGAGCTACGGCGGTTACATGGCCAACTGGTTGTTAGGCCACACCGACCGGTTCAAATGCATCGTGTCGCACGATGGCATTTTCAATACAGAATCGGCTTATGGAACGTCGGAGGAACTTTGGTTTCCAGAGTGGGAGTTTAAAGGTGCACCGTGGAAGAATCGCGAGTTGTACCGGAAGTTTTCGCCGCATTTGTTCGCCGAGAAATTCAAAACGCCGACGTTGGTGGTTCATGGTCAGCTCGATTATCGGCTGGATGTGAGCGAAGGATTTCAACTCTTCACCACGCTGCAACGGTTGAAGGTGCCGTCAAAGATGTTGTATTTCCCCGATGAAGGCCACTGGGTGCTCAAGCCGCAAAACTCGCGACTCTGGTACAAAACGGTCAACGACTGGGTGGATCAATGGTGCGGCCGGCCACAATGAGGGTTCGCAATTCTGGGTAGCGTACGCGTTCTCGCGTGTTGGTTTCGGCGTCGCGCCGAAACAATCTTCCTGAAAATGTCCGACCTCCGTAGATGTTGCGGGCCCCATGGAAAAGTTCGCGATAGCGAGGACGCCATCGGTCTAAGCCGGACTGGCATTTATACGCGAAGACGTGCGCGCTACCCTGACTTTCGCGTGTGCTACCCCTATCGGCGCCGCCGGCTGAAGGAATAGCCGCGGTGGGAGCGGCTGCCGCCGATAGCGCGTCTTCCCGCCGCAGGCTCAGGCTCGAAGAGTACGGTGTAGAGGTACGGAAACTTTTCGAGCTTCAGCCTCGGAATTTTTTGACCAATGAAACGCTCGATCGCTTGCAGGGCAGAAAGCTCGTGGCCACTCATCAACGTGAAAGCGTCACCAACGTTCTGTGCACGCCCGGTGCGGCCAATCCGGTGCACATAATCTTCCGGGTGTTCCGGCACGTCGTAATTAATGACGTGGCTTACACCGGCGATGTCGAGCCCCCGCGACGCAATATCGGTCGCGACCATTACTTCGTATTTGCCGCTCTTGAAGCCTTCGAGTGCTTCGATTCTTTCTCGTTGAGTGCGGTTCGAGTGCAGGACGGCGACGGAATGTTGGGCGTGCTTTAGAAAATGGGCGACCCGGTCAGCGTTTTGTTTGGTCCGGCAAAAAATCAGCACACTGTCGAAGTTCGTGCGCTCCAGCAGCGCGATGAGCAAATCGAATTTTTGTTCCGCCGCCACCGGATAAACCGCGTGCGCGACTGTTTCGGCGGGCGAACGGCGAATGCCGATCTCGACCAGTTCCGGGTCACGCAGCACCCAGGCAGCGAGCCGTTCAATCTCGGGTGGCAACGTGGCGGAAAAAAGGAGGGTTTGTCGATCGGTAGAAATTTTTTCGACGATCCGCCGCACGTCAGGCAGAAACCCCATGTCGAGCATACGATCGACTTCATCGAGCACGAGAATGTTCACATCGCGAAAGTGGAGAGTCCCCTGTTGGAGATGATCAAGCAATCGTCCAGGAGTGGCGACCAGCACATCGACTCCGCGTTTGAGCTCTTCGCGCTGCCTGCCGTAGCCCACACCGCCGTGCACCACCGTCACCCGCAGATCGGTGAAGCGTCCGTAATCGCGGAATGCCGTCTCAACTTGCGCCGCCAATTCGCGGGTCGGCTCCAGCACCAGACAGCGAAACTCTGCGTGATGCCCAAGGGCCGTCAGAATTGGCAGAGCGAAGGCGGCGGTTTTGCCGGTGCCGGTTTGGGCCGTGCCGATCAAGTCTTTGCCCGCGAGAATAATCGGAAAGGCGCGAAGCTGGATCGGCGTCGGCTCAGCGAACCCCATTGCTTGCGTCCCGCGAACCACTTCCGGCGAAAGTCCGAAATTATTGAATGACACGGCTCAGTTTAATTCCTCGCACAAGGGGCACAAAGTCCCAGTACGAATTCAGGCATAGCCATCTTTGTGCCCTTGGTGGTCGTTGTGCGAAATTCTTCGAGTGGAAAAGGCACTGCGCATATTCGTTCTGGCGGACACGCACAACAAATTGCCCCAGAACATTCTCGATCTTGCCCGGGCGGCTGATGAAATTTGGCATCTGGGCGACGTTTGCGCGGAAAGGATTTTGGATGAATTGCGTGCGATTGGGCCACCAGTCACAGTGGTTAGGGGGAATTGCGACAGTAATTTCCATTGGCCACTGGTCGTCGATCTTGTCCGGGATGGTCTGCGATTTCGTTTACAACACATTCCGCCGGAGCCTGGAACGCTTTCGGAGGAAGATGTCGATGTTCTGCTGCATGGGCACACGCACGTCGCCCGAAATGAAAAGTGCGGAAACATCTTGTTTTTGAATCCGGGCTGCGTCACCCGGCCGAACCGGGGATCGCCTGCCAGCATAGGCTGGCTCGAAATTGCGGATGGCAAAGTAAACTGGCGCCTGGTCTCACTGTAGCCACGGCGCTGTGTCGCCGTGCTTGGGTACCCACGTCTGGGCGCGCCTCGACACAGCGAGGCGGCTACAGCTATTTCTCTTCGCTCAACTTTCGGCCGAACCAGCGCCGTTTTTTCGGTTTTGGTTCTTCTGGCGTCGGCGGGGCTGGCGTCTCTTCCTTGATGACCGGTTTTTCTTCCCGTTTGGCTTCTTTTTCCTTTCCTTTCGGCTCGGCCTCTTTGCGTTTGGTCTTTTTTTCCGTGGCCGGTTTTTCGTCCGTCACCTGGACCGCATCCACCCATTCGAGGAACGCCATCGCCGCAGAATCGCTCTTGCGTTGGCCGAGCTTCACGATCCTGGTGTAGCCACCATTGCGATTGGTCGATTTGGGAGCAATCTCATCGAACAACTTTTTGACCGCGTCTTTTTGCCGCAGGACCGAGAATGCGTTGCGCCGGGCGTGGACGGAACCGTTTTTGCCGAGCGTGACCATTTTCTCGGCAAGCGGTCGGACAGCCTTGGCTTTGGCGAGAGTGGTCTTGATGCGATGGTGCGCGATCAAACTGCAAATCTGATTCGCGAGCAAAGCCCTGCGATGCTCAGCCGTACGGCCTAGCTTCACCGTCTTCTTTTGATGTCTCATGAGCTGCGCGGGTGAATCGGTTTGCCTAACGAACGATCAGGTTCGGTCGACGCTCGTCGACGCTCCGTTGGCGCTGGCGCCGTCCGGACCGACCGGACTTTCGACCAGGCCAGGCTCGAATTTCATTCCCAGACTGAGCCCAAGCTGCTGCAATTTCTCTTTGATCTCGTTAAGCGATTTCTTGCCGAAATTGCGATACTTGAGCATCTCAGCCTCGGTCTTTTGCGCCAGTTGCCCAACGGTCGTGATGTTGGCGTTGTTCAAGCAATTGGCCGCGCGCACACTCAGCTCGATCTCGTTCACGCTCATATTGAGCAGCTTTTTGAGCTTGAGATTCTCTTCACTCACTCCGGCTGGCGTTTCGTCAAACTCAATTACCTCTTCGTTGTAATTGACGAAGACGTCGAGATGGTGGCGCAAGATAGCGGACCCTTGGAGCAGGGCGTCGTCCGGAGTCAATCGCCCGTCAGTCCAGATTTCCAAAACCAGCTTATCGTAATCGGTGCGTTGACCGACCCGTGTGTTTTCGACCGAATATTTCACCCGCGTGACTGGTGAAAAGATTGAATCGATCGGGATGAGGCCGATTGGCTGGTCGGCGCGCTTGTTTTCGTCGCCGGTGGCGAATCCGCGGCCGACGCGGACTTCGAGCTCGGCGTCAAATTTATGTTTCTTGTCCAGGGTGCAAATCACCTGCTTCGGGTTCAGGACGTCGTAGCCCTGGATGGCTTGGATATCGCCGGCAGTAACTTCGCCTTCCTTGTTCACACTCAGGGAAAGCTTTTTCGGTTCATGGTCCTCCGCCTTGAATTTCACCTTCTTCAGGTTGAGCACGATGTCGGTCACGTCCTCAACCACGCCGGGCAGGGTGGCAAACTCATGTTGCGCCCCGGTGATTTTTACCGCTGTGATGGCTGCACCTTCGAGCGAGGATAGCAGCACTCGGCGGAGGGAATTTCCCACGGTATGTCCGTAACCAGCCTCAAACGGCTCGGCCGTAAACTTGGCGTAGGTATCGGTGGCAGTGTTCTCGTCTTTGGCGAGAGTTTTCGGCATCTCAAAGCGTCCGTAACGAATTGGCATCTCTAATTTTCGAATGTCGATTTTCGATTGGCGATTGAGAGACTGGGGTCAGACAATCGAAATTCGAAAATCTTAAATCGAAACTCCTTCTGTCACCGGGTTTCCCCTGGCGAGTGCGGTTTCACGTCCAGCGACGGAGACCCAGGGACCAACGGCGTAATTTCAAAAACTCGCTGCGAAGGCAGGAATAAAGAGCATTTCCACACCTTTTCAAGGCGATTCGGTTAAAACGTTAAAAAAGTCACAACGATAAAAAGGAGGCACCGCCCCGCACGTTTCAACGTTGTAACCCTTGTAACCAATCACTCTTCTGCCACTCCATCGGGTGATCGATTGCAGAATCGCTACGTCCTCGGAAAATGCGTCGCCAGTGCCCTGCCAATTTCTTCAATCGCTTCGACCAGCGCATGACTGAATTTCTCGTTTCGAAAATGTTCGCGCATTCCCGTAACAAGGCGTTGCCAGAACTGTTCACCGCATCTTTGGTGGACCGCTTTATCGCCGACCACGGCGAACTTGTGGGCCCGGGGTGCGACAAAGATAAGGACCCCGTTACGTTTGCTGGTCTTGTGCATTCCAAGCCGCTGGAATTTCTTCTGCGCCGCGGCGAGCGGATCTGCATTCAGCTTTCCACGCTGAATATAGACGCGGATGTGCGCGGAGGTTTTCGATTCAGCTTCGCGAATCGCCTGCACAATCCGGTCGTGGTCGAGCTTGCTCAGAAATTCTTTCGTTCGCATCTTCCTTCACCAACTTGATCCTGCACCGCCGCCGCCGCTAAAACCCCCGCCGCCACTGAATCCGCTGAAACCACCACCGCCGCCCGAGGACCAGCCTCTTCCTCCGCCTCCGAGCGGAAGAAATATCGGACCGCCCCCACGTGATGAATAACCATATCCGCCAGAGCGCCGCATCAATCTTGAGAGCACGATCAATACGATGACGAAGATGACGAAGAACAGGAAGCTTGGCGCGCCAGAGCTACCGCGTTTCTCCGTAACCGTTTTTCCCGATCCTTTATATTCTCCGCGGATTGCGCGAAAAATGGAGTCAATCCCCGCCGCAAGACCTCCTTCGTAATCGCCAGCTCGGAAATGCGGCTTAATCTGGTACTCGGTTATGTCAAAACAAGTTGCATCGGGCAGCGGGCCTTCCAAACCGTAGCCAGTGTGGATTCGCACTTTGCGATCAGCGGTAAACACGAAGAGGATAGCACCGTTGCTTAGGGCTGATTGACCGACCCTCCAAGCTTGATATACCCGCTGTGTGTAGTCCTCAATCGACGAATCGCTCTGCATTTTTGGAAAAACCGCGACCACGACTTGGTTCGAAGTCTCGCGCTCGAACTGGGCTAGCTGCTCGTTCAAACGATGGGCGGCTTCTGATGAAACCACATCGGCGTAGTCATTGAAGTAACTGGCCGGTTTAGGCGGAATGACTTCGGCAGCGAATAATGTCCCCGCACTCAGCATAACCGCGGCGACAAAATGGATCGGGTAGCGCACGCGTCTCGCGTGCTGGCGATGGAGTCCTCGCCATCGCGAACTTTCATTGTGTTTACGATTCAGAACAAAAGATCGTTTCGGCGAGACGCCGAAACCAGCACGCGAGACGCCCGCACACCGGCGGGCAGGCTGTGCGCTACCCAGAATTCTGGCGCGCCGGCGCAAGTTGCCCATTCGTTAGGCTTACGGCGAACCCGTCGGCGCTGGCGCCGGCGCGGGCGAGCCGAAACCGGGGAAATTCACCGTCGGCGCTTTCTCCGCTCCTGCTTGGGATGCGAAAAACGGTTTCGACGAAAATCCAAACATTCCAGCGATCATGTTTGTCGGAAAGCTGCGCACCGCCGTATTGAAGTTTTGCACCGCCGTATTGAAATTATTTCGTTCCACCGCAATCCGGTTCTCCGTTCCTTCGAGTTGCGCCTGCAATTCCTGAAAATTGCGCGTCGCCCGAAGTTCCGGATAGCGTTCGCTCACCACCAGCAAGCGCGAGAGTGCGTTGCTTAATTGCCCCTGCGCTTCCTGAAACTGCTGCAACTGAGCCGCGTCCGTCGGCGCCTTGGTCGGATCCAGCTGCACGCGCCCGACGCTCGCGCGGGCGTTGGTTACTTCGGTCAGAGTTGATTTCTCAAAGTTCGCCGCGCCGGCGACCGTGTTGACGAGATTTGGAATTAGATCGGCGCGGCGCTGGTAAACGGTCTGCACATCGCCCCACCGTTTGTTAACCTCCTGGTCGAGTGTGACCAGACGATTGTAACTGCCCCAAAAAAACAGGCCGATAACGAAGGCGATGATAAGCAAGATGACCAGCAGACCGCCGCAACCGATGGCAAACTTGTTCATAAGATCCAGAATTTAGAGCGTCGGCGTTGCCGCGGGTGTCGGTAGCTCTTCTGTCGGTGTCCCTTCCGTGGGTGTCGCTTCTGCCGGTGTCGTTTCTCCCGGTAGCGCTTCGACCATCGTAACGTGGGCGGCGACCGCTTTCCACTGTCCCTTCTGTTTCACGAACACATCGGTCCAGGAATATTTCCCGCTCAAGTCTTCCTCCTTGGCGTGCGCCTTGACTGTGCCCATTCCGTTAGCGATGGCGGTATCGCCGTAGAACCGCACCTTCAAACTGTCGATCTTGATATCGTCAAAAACCGTGTCGCCACTCGTTGTATTTTTAATGTCGTCTCCCTTATCCGAGACTACGCCGTCGGGATCAGTGAAGGTAAAATCGTCGGTCTCCAGTTTCGTTAGAAACGCTCCGTCACGTTTTACAAGCGCATTGACCCAATCCTGCTCGATTTTTCGAATTTGTTGCTCGTCAGCCGCGCGATTAGCCGCCGCGTGGATCGAGATTGCCGGAAGCGAGAGACCAAGCCCAACCGTGACCAAAAACATGTTTGTTTTCATGAGGTTGTGAATGGTTGAGGAGATACCCAACGAAGTCAACTTCAAGGAAAGCCGCTTTCCCAAACGCCGTCGCTGGCCTCGGAAGCCGCCTCTCCCAAAGTTTGTCGCACGTACGACAAAATTCGGGGCGTGGTCGCTTCGCAAGGTTGTGTTGCGGTAGAGGCGCATTATTCGTAGCCGCCCGGATGCAGCGCCCGAGGAATTTGTTCTGGCCCCCACTCTGCCATAGGGCCACGCATGCTCGGCTGCGTTGCAACTCTATGCCGCCACTTGAGTGGGGAAGCGCTCCCAAGATTATTTTCCCAGAACCAGTCTCAGAAAGTGTGCATCAGAGAATCGCGCGCCGCGTCCCTGGTGCACGATGATTGTGTTCAGCGATGGGATCACAAAAAGACGCTGATAACCCGACCCGAGGGCAATCACCGTGTCCGCCGGCGCAGCCCGGCAAATGCAGACGTCGTCCCAGTTCGCTCTTTCCCATGGCAGATCGAGTTCTCTTTCGATGTCGATCTCGCGGCCGTTAGGGGCCTGTCGATTCAACCAAAAGGTCAAGCCGTAGGATGGGTTCGCCGTCGTGCCGATCAACGCCTGTCCCAGCAACCGACTGGAGACGAGCTGCCGACCATGATAATTCCCGCGTCCCAGGACAAGCTCGCCCAGGCGCGCCCATTCCCGCGCCGTCAGTTCAAATCCGCTCGCCGGTAAAGGATTTCCCCGCGCATCTTTTTTGAATTCGAGATCTCTCAGCCCCAGAGGCGATAGGAGATTCTCCTGGAGATAGGAACTGGTTGATCGTCCATTCAGTTTTCGCCGCAACAGCTCGCCAAAAATCTGGAGATGACTTGGTCCGTAGATGAACTGGGTCCCCGGGACCGCCAGAACAGGTAACCGGATGGCGAGAGCATCGCGGTCGCGAATTGACGCCCGATGAAGACGTGACGCGCCTTCGATCCCATCGGTTTGACTGAGCAACTGACGAATAGTGATCTCCGATTTCCGCCGCGCATCCGTTGGATTTTTCCATTCCGTGATGGTGTCGGCCACCGGCTCGTCGAGGCGAAACAAACCTTGTCCGGCGGCAATCAGGGCGGCAATACCCCAGAAGCTTTTCGTGCCACTAAAGATCGGCCATCGCCCGTTGCGCATTCCGCCGTTCGCATAATGCTCAAAAACAGTGCGACCGTTCTGCATCACCAGCATCGAGGTCCCGCTCTTGCTCTCGGAATATTTCGCGGCCCGCGCACAATTCCGCGGTTGCAATTCCGCGGCCGTAACTCTCGATATCAGCAGCGCGCAGGCGAAGGCGACGAGTCTCACTTCACGGTTTCGTCAACACAGGGATAACTGCCGAGAATTTTTAAAATCGAACAATGCTCTCGCAGGTTCTTGAGCGCCGCCGAAACTTTCTTGTCCTCGGCATGGCCTTCGATATCGGCGAACATGAAGTACTCCCAGGCTTTTCGCCGTGACGGACGACTTTCGATTTTGCACAAATTAACCTTCCAATGATCGAAGGGACGGATTGCGGCAAAGAGCGCGCCCGGCTTGTCCTCCAAACAAAACATGATGGAAGTGCGATCGTTTCCGGTCGGCGGGCAGGATTGCCGGCCGATCACGAGAAAGCGCGTTGTGTTGTCGTGCCGGTCGTCCACGCTCGCGGCCAGGAGGGATAATTGATAAACCTTGGCCGCCATCTTGCCGGCCAGCGCGGCGCCCTGCAGATCGTTCGCCGCAAGTTCGGCTGCGCGAGTCGTGCTGGAAGTCTCGACCAGTTCGATGTCGCGCATGTTGTTGTGCAACCACTCACGGCATTGGTCGAAGACCTCGGGGTGCGAATAGACTTTTCTGATCTCCGCCCACGGAATTCGCGCGAGCAGATTGTTTTCGATCTTGAGCACAATCTGGGCGCAAATCCTCAGGTCCGATTCCACAAACATGTCCAGGGTATGGTTGACCGCGCCATCGGTGGAATTCTCGATCGGCACAACTCCGTAGTCTGCATTACCGTGCGAGACTTCGCTGAAAATGTCGGCGATGTTAGTCTGCGGGAGATAGCTGACGCTCGCGCCGAATTTCATCTGGGCCGCTTCATGGGTCCAGGTCGCCGCCGGCCCGAGGAATGCGATGGTAGTGTCTTTTTCCAAGGCGAGGGAGGCGGCCATGATTTCGCGATAAATCGCGCGGATCGACTCGGGGGCGACGTGGCCCTGGCTGCGCGCGATCAGGTTTGGTATCAATTGTTCTTCGCAATCGGCCGAATAAATTTCGAGCCCGGATTCCTTTTTCAGGCGTCCGATCTCGAGCGCGAGATCGACGCGGTGATTTAGGAGATCGAGAAGTTGACCGTCGAGTGCGTCGATTTGGGTCCGAAGATCGCCAATGTCGGCCATGATGAACGCGGCAATAAGCAACGATGCGCGACTGAAATCAATCCGTTGTCGTCAACCCGATCAATTGATCTGCCCACCCGAATAACTAACCACGACCAATCGACACGAATGGACACTAATGTATAAGACAAACCGTTCCCGCTCCATCCAAGAGGTTTGGGATTGAGAATTAGCCCAATACTTCAATCGCGCTAGCCAACGATCTGAATCTCTCTTCATTTGCACTCATTAGTGTCCATTAGTGGTTAGCTGTGGGCTTCCGTGAGGACCCACGGCCGGCGTCAACGCTCGCCAGTTGTAGCCGGGGTCGGTGACCCCGGCCCATCCGCTGTAGCTGCGGTTGACCCCGGACCGGCGTCAGCGACGCCGGCTACAGCTGGGCGCGGCGCCACCGGCAGATGGCGCGTCCGCAGTTCCTCGACATTTGGCAATTCATCGAGACAGCGCAGACCGAAGTGATCGAGAAAGAATTGCGTCGTTTCGTAGAAGAGCGGCCGGCCGGGAATGTCCGCGCGCCCGGCAATCCTGACCAGCCCGCGCTCGAGCAATGTTTGCAGCACCGTGTCGATATTTACGCCACGAACGGCCTCGACGTCGGCGCGGATGATCGGCTGGCGGTAGGCGATGATCGCGAGCGTCTCCAGCGCCGGCCCGGTCAGGCGTGCCGGTTTTGGTCCAGGGAAAAGCCCGCGCACCCATCTTGCGCACATTGGATCACTTGCTAACTGCCAACCCTGGGCTCTTTCGACTAATTGGAACGCGTGCTCGTGCTCGATGTAATGTGCTTTCAACTGTTCGAGCGCGGCTGCGATCTCAGCTTCCTTAACCTTCGCGAATTCGCTAGGGGAGAAATCGTCCGTTTCCTCTGCGCGTTTGATCACGTCCGCGATCTCTTTCGGGGAAAGCGGTTTTTGCGCGCTAAAGAGGAGAGCTTCGATTACGCGTGCGAGGTTCATATGGGTCGTATAAGTCGAATACGTCTTATGGTTCAATTCGCCCCGATTGCGTTTTGAATCGCGTCGGCGATGCGGTTGGCGTGCCGGTCGATCTTGTCGCGCTCGCGGCCTTCGATCAAGAGACGGATTTTCGGTTCGGTTCCGGAGTAGCGCAGCAGGACGCGGCCTTTCCCGGCCAGCTCGCGTTCGATTTCGTCGCGCAGTTTCACCACTTCCCGCAGTTCTTCGATCGGTGGTTTCGCTTTCACCTTCAGGTTCCGCTGCGCCTGAGGATATTTCTTAAGGCAGTTTTTTAATTTGCTCAGCGGCTGCCCGGTGGTGTGCATGATCCGCAGGATTTGCAGCGCGCTAATGATGCCGTCGCCAGTGGTGGTGAAATCGCGGAAAATGATATGACCGCTCTGTTCGCCGCCGAGATTCAGACTTTGCTTCATCATTTCTTCGATAACATAACGATCGCCCACTCTGGTGCGCAGGATCTTGCCACCGGCGGCCCCGATCGTTTCGTCCAGGCCGAAATTACTCATCACCGTAGCGACCAACGTGTTTTGCTCGAGACCGCCGTTGCGCAGAAGATCGACCGCGGCGATGGCCATAATTTCGTCACCATCCACGATTTCGCTGTTCTCGTCACAAAGCAGGACGCGATCGGCGTCGCCATCATGAGTGATGCCTATGTCCGCATCCGTCTCCTTTACGATGCGCTGAATTTCCTCCGGATGGGTGCTGCCGCAGTTGGCATTGATATTGGTTCCATCCGGTTGGTTGTACCGGACAATGACTTCGGCGCCGAGCTCGCGCAAAATACATGGGGTGGATTTGTAGGCTGCACCGTTGGCCACGTCCACCGCCACGCGCAACTCTTCCAGCGACATCTTTCTCGGAAAACTCGCCTTGGCGAATTCGACGTAGCGGCCAAGCGCGTCGTCGATGCGCGCGGCCCGGCCAATCCTTCCCGCCGTCGGCCGGATGGAATCGATCTCCCCGGTGAAAACAAGCTGCTCGATCTTTTGTTCGACTTGATCGTCGAGTTTATAGCCGTCGTGCCGGAAAAATTTGATGCCGTTGTCTTCGTAAGGGTTATGGGAAGCGGAAAGGACAAGGCCGGCATCGGCGCGCAAGGATCGAGTGATGTAGGCCACACCCGGTGTCGGCAAGGGGCCGATGATCAGGACGTCAACGCCAAGCGAGGTAATGCCGGCGACAAGCGCGTTCTCGAGCATGTAACCGGAGAGCCGCGTGTCCTTGCCCAGGACAATTTTCGGCCGTGCGCCTTCCGGGAGGGTGCGCGGGTTGAGCTGCATGAAAACGTGCGCAGCGGCGCGTCCCAGCTTCAGCGCCGTTTCTGCGGTCACCGGCTCGACGTTGGCGATACCGCGGACGCCGTCCGTTCCAAAAATCCTTTTCTCCTGCACCACCAGTATTGAAACGCTCGAAAGGTAATCCGTAAACGAGGAAAATCGATTTTGATCAGAACCACGGATCCGCCTTCGCTGAGGCTACGGAGCGACAGGTTACGCGGATGTCACGGATGAGGTTGTAGAAGCCAGTTTAGCCTTTAGCTCTGTCATTGAACGTTGAACGTTGGGCGTTGGGCGTTGAGCGTTTTCCTCTGATCTCCGAGGCTGAGTGTTCGGCGTTTTCTGTCCCTCATCCTCCGACATCTGACGTACGATATCCGACGTCTGCATTCCGTTTCGTGGATCCTTATGGAACGCCTTACAAGGTGGCGATCGACGGCAGTTATGATAACCAGATTTCCAATCCTTATGGCGCGCCCGCGACACGAGGTGCTGGTTCTAATCCGCTCTCGCAAGGCGCTATCGCATGGTCATTTTTGGCAACGATCAAAAACTGGGAACCAATGGCCATAATATTTACAGAACGTCGGGTGGAGCTCAGGCCGACGACGTGATCTCCTGGCAATAGCGCCTAACTCAGACGTCAGGCCTAGGACGTCGGGCCAGATCCGATCTCTTTCGGGGTTGAACGTTGGACGTTCGCCGTTTTCTTAGAAAGGGTGAAAAGTTTTGCCGTCATTATCTTCGCAGCATCATTCATCGGTTGCTCTTCGCACAAGGATTCCAGTTGGACCACAGTCGCGAAGCTGAAACATCCGTGGGGTTACTACAGCGGCTCGCCCATCACCCGGTGGGAGCCGGATGGGCGCAACATGACTTTGATCAGCGAGCTGCGTTACACCGATCCGCAGGGCATGGTCTGGATTGCACCGGTTGGCTCAGAGGTGGATGGGGCGTCTATTCCGCGCTCTCTTTGGTCGGTCATGGGCGGGCCGTTTGAAGGGAGATATCGCAACGCTTCCATCCTGCATGACGTTGCTTATGATCAACATAATCGTCCATGGCGGGATTGCGACCGGATGTTTTACAACGCCATGCGCTGCAGCGGCGTAAGCGTGGTCGAAGCGAAATCGATGTATTATGCGCTCTTGAAGTTCGGGCATCACTGGAAATTTCCAATCAGGAAAGCGAAACGAGTGAAGCCATCCGAGCTGGCGGCACAAAAATCCAGGGAAGAAATTCCGCGCGCCCTACCCGTGAGCGAGAGCGAGATTACCCAGACGCGTGATTGGATTCGCAGCGCCGACCCAACGCTCGAAGAAATCGAGCAGCGGGCAGAGACGGAGACGCGTTGATCGAATGACGAAGGAATGAGGAAATCCGAATATCGGAAGGCCACAGACCCTTTAACATTCGACATCTTTCCTGCTTCGTTATTCGTACTTGCTTCTCCAAATCTTGGAAAAAATGAGGTGCAATTCCTTTGCCTCGATCCAAAGTTCGCGTGCTTGCGACTTCAGCTCCGGCACGGCTTCAGGTTTCGTCATTCTCTTCTTCCTGGTCCCCACAATGCGCGCCCCGGTTTCGCGCCAGTGTGCTCGCCGTCCTTGATCACGGGGACGCCGTTTACAAAGACTTGTTTCACGCCGACGGCGTACTGATGCGGTTTTTCGAAGGTTGCGCGATCCGCGATCGTTGCTGGATCGAACACCACCACATCTGCAAACATTCCTTCTTTTAAAAATCCGCGATGATCGAGGCCAAGGTTTGTTGCCGGCAGCGCGCTTAATCGCCGAATCGCTTCCGGCAGCGAAATCATTTTCTCGTCGCGCACATATTTCCCGAGCACCCGGGCAAAGTTTCCGTAGGCGCGCGGATGCGGGTGGGATTTCAGAAAAACACCTTCCGGAGCTTGTGACGCTTCATCGGAGCCGAATGAAATCCACGGCTTCACGATTTCTTTCTTCACGTTTTCTTCCGACATCAGAAAATAAACGGTGTCGATGCGCGATTCGTCTTCAGCGATCAGATCCATGATCGTTTCGACCGGATCTTTGCCGCGCATTTTCGCAACTTCGGCAAGCGATTTGCCGGTGAGCGGTTTTAATTTCTGCGACTTGAACCCGACCAGCAGAATTTTGTCGGGCGAACCGGCGGCGAGATAAAGATTCTCCCATTCGTCCGTTGGCGTCCTGACTTGCGTGGCGATTTTCTCACGCGTGACTGGATCACGCAGACGTTTAAACAACGCCGGATAGCCGCCATCCTCCGTCCACGGCGGCAGACAAGCGTCGAGTCCGGTTCCGGCGGCGGTGTAAGTGTACATGTTCGCGCGAATGCCAAGTCCTTCCTTTTGCGCCGCTTCAATCCGTGAAAGGAGATCGTCGATCTTGCCCCAGTTTTTCTGGCCGGCCGCTTTGATGTGGTAAACCTCAGCCGGCATTCCCGCTTCGCGCGAGATGCGGATCAATTCGTCGAGTCCTTCGAGCAAACGATTTCCCTCACTCCGCATGTGCGAAATGTATTTTCCCTGGTATTTGGCTGCGACTTTGCACAGCTCGATCAGCTCGTCGGTCCTGGCGTAAAACGCCGGCGGATAAATCAGGGAAGTGCCAATGCCGAGCGCGCCCGCTTCCATTTCACGCCTGACAAGTTCGCGCATTTGGTCGAGCTGCTGCGGTGTCGGTGCTTTGTCTTCAAATCCGATGACATTTTCGCGAATCGTGGTCGCGCCGATGAAAGAGGCGACATTGCATGACACCCCGCGCTTTTCGAGGTAGCGCAAATACTCCGCCAGGGTGGACCATTTGATCTCATATTTGATGTCCTTCTGCTGACGCAACATGTGCTCGCGAACACGGTCGTTCACCGGCCCCATGGATTCGCCTTCGCCCATGATCTCAGTCGTCACCCCCTGGCGGATCTCGCTTTGGGAACGGCCATCTTGAATCAGCGATTCGTTAGACCAGGAAAGCATATTGATGAACCCAGGGGCGACTGCCAGGCCGCTCGCATCCACAATCGTTTTTGCTTTCGCGGTCTTGAAGTCGCCGACGCCAACAATCCGATCGCCATAAATTGCGACATCCGCCTGTTTTCCTTCACTGCCTGTGCCATCGTAAACCGTGCCGCCTTTGATGACGAAATCGAGAGATGCGTTCTGCATGGGAGCTGGACTCAGTTGCGCGGCCAGGAGCGACGGAAAGAAGAACGACGGCAAAAATTTCGCTAATGTGATCACGAGTTCATTGTGATCGCTGGAAGCCTGTTGGTCGAGAGTTTAGGCGGCGGATTCGAAAGGCTCTGCTGTTAGGGTAAGCGTCTTTCGTCACAAAACCGAAAACCCCTCTTCTGTAGCGGCGGTCTGCGACCGTCGCTCGAATCTGCAGAGAAAAGTATGCGACGGTCATAGACCGCCACTACAAGGAGTGGGCCGCGCCGTCTTTCTCCAGCGCTACCTCTAGGACTTCATCGACATTCTCGACCGGAACAAATTTCAACTTCTGTTTCGCTTCCTCCGGGACATCGACAAGATCTTTTTCGTTCAGCTTCGGGATGATTACGGTGGAAACGCCGGCCCGCATGGCGGCCAGACTTTTTTCCTTCAATCCGCCGATGGGCAGAACGAGGCCGCGCAATGTGATTTCGCCGGTCATTGCGACGTCTGAACGCACCGGCGTGTTGCTAAAGAGTGAGGCGAGCGCGGTGAACATGGCCACCCCCGCCGACGGTCCGTCCTTCGGGACGGCGCCGGCCGGAACGTGCACGTGAATGTCGCTCTTGCCAAAATCTTCCGGATTTGCGCCGATCGCGCCATCGCGGCTGCGGACCAAACTCAAGGCGGCCTGTACCGATTCCTTCATGACATTTCCGATTTGGCCGGTGAGGGTGACGTTGCCCTTGCCCGGATAACGGGTCGCCTCAATATACAAAACTTCGCCACCATAAGGCGTGTAAGCGAGTCCGGTAACAACTCCCGGTTGACTCGTTTTCAGTTTCGTCTCGTGCACGTAACGCGCCGGCCCCAGCGTCTGGGCAACGAAATCGGGCGTCACCGTCATGTGAGCGCAATCCCCGCGAGCGCATTTCGCCGCCACCGCGCGACAGACGGCGCCGATTTGCCGCTCCAGCTCACGGACGCCGGCCTCATGCGTGTAATCATTAATAATGCGGCGAAAAGATTCTTCATCCCATTCGCATTGCTCTGGTTTCAGTCCGTTCTCCTCGCGCTGCCGTGGAACCAGGTATCGTTTCGCGATTTCGATCTTCTCCCGCTCGGTGTAGCCGGGCAACGAAATCACTTCCATCCGGTCGCGCAGCGGTTCCGGAATGCCGTCGATGTAATTGGCCGTGGCAATGAAGATCACTTGCGACAGATCGAACGGCACATCGAGATAACGATCGACAAAGGCGAAGTTTTGGCGTGGATCCAAAACTTCCAGCAGCGCGCTCGCCGGATCGCCGCGAAAATCGACGCCGATCTTGTCGACTTCATCGAGCATCATCACCGGATTTCGCGTGCCAGCGCGGCGCAATTCCTGAATGATTCGTCCCGGCATCGAGCCGATGTAGGTACGGCGATGTCCGCGAATCTCGGCTTCGTCGCGTATCCCGCCAAGGCTCATGCGAACGAACTTTCGGCCGAGCGCATCGGCAATCGATTGGCCAAGACTGGTTTTGCCAACGCCCGGCGGTCCGACAAAACACAGAATTGGCCCGTGCCCCTGCGGATTCAATTTGCGCACGGCCAGGAATTCGATTAACCGCCGTTTCACTTTCTCGAGATCGAAATGGTCGCGATCGAGAATCTTCTGAGCTTGATCGAGATCGAGATTGTCCTCGCTCATCCTCGACCATGGCAACTCTGCAATTGTCTCGACGTAGCTGACGATGACGGAATATTCCGGACTAGCCGGCGGAATGAAGTCGAGCCGCTTTAATTCGCGCTCAGCCTGTGCGAGCACATCGGCCGGTGGCTTCGCCTGCTCGAGTCGTGTGCGCAATTGCGCAATCTGCTGGTCCGTTCCGGTGTCGCCTTCGCCAAGCTCCTGCTGAATGGCTTTGAGCTGTGAACGCAGATAAGCTTTGCGCTGGGCGTCGGAAAATTGCGACTGCATATCTTTTTGCAGCTTTTCCTGAATTTGTGCGATCTCGAGCTGCGTCGATATGTGGGTCTGCACGGCGCGTAATCGCTTTACAACATCCAGCTCCTCGAGCAGCGCCTGTTTGTGGGCAAGATCGATGTTCAAATTGGGCGCGAGGAAATGGGCAAGTTGGCCGGCACTTTCGATACTGCGAACGATCGTGCTCGCGCCTTCCGGCGCTTCCGGTGTCAGCTCGAGCAATCGCGCAGCCGAGTCGCGCAAATTTCGAAACTCCGCTTCGAACTCCTTCGTTGACGGCGGGGCGATCGACTCCAGTAGCGTGACTTCCGCACGCAAATATGGATCGGTCGCAACGATTTTGCGCAGAGTAAAGCGGCGCAGACCCTGGACGAGCGCAATGACATGGTCGTCGGCTTGCCGCAGAAGTTTCAGCACGATCGCCGCCGTGCCAACGGTGTAGAGATCCTGCGGGGACGGGTCTTCCTTGCTCTCGTCGCGCTGCGCGATCAAACCGATGACTTTGGTTATCGGCAGCGTCTCATCGAGCAGCTTGATCGAGGCTGGCCGTCGCACGTTCAGCGGCGCCACGGTTCCCGGGAAAATCACGAAACCGCGGAGCGGCAAGATTGCCAATGTCTCAGGGACTTTAGGCTCCTGACTTTCATCGGCCACGCCCACGGCAGCCGCTCCGCTTGGCAATTGATTGGCTGCGCCACCGGGTTGGAGCGTTTGAAGGGGGTCCGCGCTCATGATTTTTTCAGCGGCAGATGAATCCAGAGCAAACCGTTCTTCTGCTCGGCGTGCACCTTTTTGACATCGACCTCGCCCGGCAGCCGGACCTCGCGTTCGAATGGGCCATAATCGATCTCCATCGCAATCATCTGCATGGCTTTCTTTTCTTCGCCGCTCGGCTCGGGCACATCTCGCACGCCACGGATCAACAACCGCTGGTCGACGATCGTCAGGTCAATGAGCGAACGATCGACTCCGGCAAGATCGACACAAATGCGGATGCAATTCTCGCAGCGGTAGGCGTTGATGGCCGGCCGCCAAACATGCGGCGCCGAGCGCGAAAAACGCAGACCGGTCAGGTCGTGGGTTACGTGCGCAACCGCGCCATGCAGCCAGCGCAATCGAATTGTCTGCGTCGAATCCATCTAAAGATGAACGTCGGACTGGCGCCTGGCGTTTTCAACTCCCGACCGAAGACGCGTGTTTACCAGGTAACGGTCGTCTGGGATTAATCGCAACTCGCATGGCGGTTGCTCCATCTGTAAAGCTCCAAAGGTATGGCAAATTTTTTGGCGATTATCTTTTGGCCCGCCCTGCTGATTGGGCTCGGCCTGGCTGTGGCGTGGAGGTTCGTTCGGCCTGGGCGACTGCGAACAAATCTGCAAATCATCGCCTCACTCCTGGTCTTTGTTCCGCAACTCCTGATCATCGTTCTTTTGTATCAATCGATCGCGTTGTTGCTTTACCAGGAAGCGTTGTTGTCACTCTGGATGCTCGGCGTTGCGACTCTAATCGCCTGGCAGCTATGGCAACGCTGGAGCGGCAGGACAGGCGGATCATCGCCATTGAACCGATTGACCCGGTGGCGCGCGACAGAAGATGAGCTCGCATTCCAGTCAGTTGTGCAAGGATCAATTCAAGAACGGCAGCGAACCAGGAATCCTTTTGTCCTGATCCTTATCGTCGTGCTGTTTGGAGGATTTGGAATTTACCTCGCCCGCACCTTTGTTCTCGATCTGTTAGCCCCGCGTATTGTCGTTGAAGGGACCGTCCAGGGCCTCAAATACAACCGCGGCAGCCGCGCACCCAGGCTTTCGACCATCATCATTGGCAATAACGCATTTAATGCTACGCGCGATCTGCACGGCCAACTTCAACCCGGCGATCAGATTCGGGCCGAAATTGGAGCCGGGTCACACTCGATCCTGCGATTCTCTCGCGCCGCACGCCGGTAAGCTCAGGTCGGAATTGTCACTGGCCTAACAGCACGATCCGGCCTTGGCGCAACATGATTGGCTCTCAGGCGTCAGCGCGGTGGCGCGACGATCGCGTGCTTTACACGTCGTCGCCGGAGGGACCAGCAGCACATGCGTGGCACCCTCAGTATGCGTGATTGAATGGACGTGATATGTCGATGGAAAGAAATTTTCGTCCCCGTATTCAACCCGAATTTCGGCTGCGAGATCGAGCGGGATCATGCCACGCACTTTGTCGAAGATTTGCAAGAATTTGGCCGTTGTCATGTAATCGTCATGTGCATCCGACGGGACCCAGAGTTGCACAATCGTTTCGGTCCAGTTGTTCAATTGCCCGCCACAATCAACTGTCTGAAACGAGGCAGCCTTTAACTCGGTTAAGTGATAACCGGCGTGAATGGCGCTCCCGTCTTGATCGATAAAGAACAATCGATTCTCCGGCGCCGCCCGTAATTTCGCGATAAATTCGTTCGTTTTCATTTGTTTCTCGCTCTCCAGTGTTTTGTTGCACTCATCCGGCAGCACACCTCGCTGCGCCGCCGGCGCTCGCTCTTCATTTTTTGGTCGTTCGCCATCCACTGGCGTAAACCGATTACGACGTACCGGACGAGCGGGTGGCCGTTCTTGGCCCAGCGATAGTGCATCCATTTTCCGTCGCGCCGCGCGTCCACCAGCCCGGCGCGTTTCAGCTGCGCCAGGTGCCGCGACACCTTTGGTTGGACCACGCGGAGAGTGTCGGTCAGTTCGCAGACACAGGTTTCGCCCCCGCCGAGCAAATTAAGCAATCGCAAGCGGGTTGGATCGGACAAGGTCTTAAAAAGGATGGCCGGATTGTTTTGTCGATGCCTGGTCATCGCCCCAAAACATATACGGATGAACGTATATGTAAACTATTTTCTCGACGACGGCTGCGGGCCGCTGAGCAACTTCCTTAGCTCATCCTTCCACAACGCCGCCACGGTGTGGCTGCCGTGGCCGCGCGTCCTGTCGCTGAATGGAATGACCATCGCGCGCCCGTGCGGAACGCCTTTGATCTCGCGCTCGAGAATTCCGAGCTCGGGCGGGTTGATGAGATCGTCTGCAAAATTGATCGCCAGAAGTGACGCGCGAATCTTTTCCAGGTTCGGACCGGGATCGTAGTCGCGCGACGCTTCAAGTGCATAGAGCACATCGTTTGCATCCCCAGCTTTCATGTAATCGGCCACGAATTTGTCGAGGACCTCGTCCGTTTTCATGAGCGTGGGTGCCTCCTTTTGCCGCCGAACCGGATTGCTGCTCATGAACCAGAGCATTTCCGCCGCGGTCCGCAGACTTGGCGGCTGTCCCGCGCCTGCGGGATATTCTCCGTCGTTCCAGGCCGGATCGTTCCGAATCGCATCGATAATAATGCGCCGCCAGGCGCGATTGCGTCCCGAGATTTGGGTGGGCAGGCTGGCCAGTGGCATGAGTGCATCCATGAAATCGGGATGCAGTTCACCCCAGAGCCAGGTGTGCATTCCGCCCATCGATGTGC
>JACXTT010002131.1_pt1 | contig 31706 bp, 32 predicted proteins | sample 9270951 | NCBI WGS metagenome assembly JACXTT01 (sample SAMN15532306, study PRJNA645909) | rock metagenome | isolation source: weathered quartz diorite | place: Puerto Rico | collected 2017-06-21
GGAAGGGCTTTGAGCGAAAGACGAGATTCGAACTCGCGACCCCGACCTTGGCAAGGTCGTGCTCTACCAACTGAGCTACTTTCGCGTTGGGAGTGCAAATATAGACAGAAAACCATATTACACAAATATAAAAATGAAATTTTTTAAAGTTTTTTATAAGTCGCTGTTCTTCAAAACTTCAGCTATCAGGTCGGCTTCATATCCACGGCTCATGGCATACTGCTGTAGTTTGTAACGGCGTTTAAATTCATTTTTTTCGATTACCGTTGTCGCTTTTTTCTCCAGCAAGCGGGTTAGGGCAGTCATATAGTCATCAAGATCAATAGTGAGCAATGCCTTTTTGATTAGCACATCGGGTACACGTTTCAGTTTCAGGCCTTGTTTTATTTTGATTTTGCCCCAGGCTTTCTGACTAAATTTACCTTTCACATAAGCTTTGGCGAAACGATCTTCATTCAAAAAACCACCTTCAATCAGTCGGCTAATGGTTTGTTCCACAGCATCGGGCCAAAGTCCCCATTCATAAAGCTTATCCCGAACTTCCTGCTGCGAGCGTTCCTGGTAGGCGCAAAAATGTTCGGCTTTGGCCAGTGCTACTTCCGGGTTGCTTATCTTAATTTTTTTAGGCTCGTCCATCAATGTCAAAATTCGTTAAAAATTCTTCTATTGTTAGATAATATACTCAAATTCGTGGCATGCATAACAATCAATACACCATCACCGAAGTTAAGCAGATCATTAATGCCGAAGGCAATATTGTAAACGACAGTATCGTAAGCACCCTGCTTACCGATAGTCGCCGGATTAGCAACGCGGCCGAAGGATTGTTTTTTGCGTTGAGCGCACGCCGAAACGGGCACGAGTTTGTGGCCGAGGCCTACGCTGCCGGCGTTCGTAATTTTGTGGTTAAACACGGACCTGAGTTTAACCTGCCGGGAGCTAATTTTTTGCGGGTTGAAGACCCTTTGGCTGCTTTACAGGCACTGGCTGCAGCTCACAGGTGCCAGTTTAAGCTACAGGTAATTGGTATAACGGGTAGTAATGGTAAAACCATAGTGAAAGAGTGGCTGTATCAATTGCTCACCGCCGATAAAAATATTGTACGTAATCCTAAAAGTTATAATTCGCAAATAGGTGTACCGCTATCGGTATGGCAGATCAATAGCCGTAACGATTTGGGGATTTTTGAAGCTGGTATATCCACTGTAAACGAAATGGAAAAGCTCTGGGCTATCATCAGGCCGCAGATAGGTGTGTTGACGCACATCGGTTCGGCCCATGACGAGGGCTTTACCAACAGGCGCCAGAAGGTGCAGGAAAAGCTCCTGCTCTTTAAAAGGAGTAAAAAATTGATTTATCATTACGATGATCTGTTAGATTATCAGAAAGATATCCCGGTGAAAGAAACTTTTACCTGGAGCCGCAAATTTAAAGTAGCCGACCTGTATGTTTTTAGTGAGACGGTGATCTCCAAGAAATATTACCTGCGGGCTTACTATCAAAAAAAAGAGATCGAATGTTTGATCCCGTTTTCTGATCAGGCTTCGGTAGAAAATGCCATTACTTGTTGGGCTACTATGCTGGCCCTGGGTTATAGCCCGGCTGAGGTTGATAGACGGATTGAGCGCCTTAACCCGGTGAGCATGCGCCTGGAGTTGAAAAACGGCATCAACAATTGCTCGGTTATTGACGATACTTACAACTCCGATCTGCAATCGCTGGAGATAGCGCTCAATTTCCTGGGACAGCAAAATCAGCACCAGAAAAAAACGCTGATCCTGTCGGATATTTTGCAATCAGGCTTGCAGCAAGATGTATTGTACTGCCAGGTAGCAACACTTATCGGTACACAAAAGATTGACAGGTTTATTGGCGTGGGCCCAGCGCTTATGAATAACCAAACTTGCTTTGCATTGCCCGAGCAGCATTTTTTTGCCGATACATCGGCATTGGTGCAACAACTCAAAGCACTCAATTTTAAAGAAGAGACTATCCTGATCAAGGGTTCGCGTAGTTTTGAGTTTGAACGCGTTAGCAGCGCGCTTACACAAAAGGCGCATGAAACCATCATGGAGATCAACCTGAATACCTTATTGGGCAACCTTAACTTTTATCGCTCCAAACTAAAACCAGGCGTAAAAGTGATGGCCATGGTTAAAGCTTTCTCCTACGGCAGCGGCACCTTTGAGGTGGCTAATATGTTGCAATATAATAAGGCCGATTACCTCGCCGTAGCCTATATTGATGAAGGTGTGGCTCTGCGCCAGGCTGGTATCAACCTGCCTCTGGTAGTGCTTAACCCCGAAGCATCGGCATTTGATAAACTGATCGAACATAAATTACAGCCGGTGATTTACAGTTTTGGTTTGCTGGATGATTTTGTATCCTACAGTCGCGATCATGGCTTGTCGGCTTACCCAGTGCACCTCAAGATCGATACAGGTATGCACCGCCTTGGTTTTGAAGGTTTTGAAATAGATATGCTATGTGATATGCTGGAGCAGAACAGGTATATCCGTGTGGAATCGGTATTTTCGCACCTGGCCGCCAGTGAGGCCGCACAGCATGACGAATTTACTAAAACGCAGATCAAGCGTTTTGAAAAAGCTTTTAAAGAGATAGAAAGAACCTTGGGCTATAAGGTGATCAAGCATATTTGTAATACAGCTGGTATCATCCGTTTTCCGGGCGCTCATTATGATATGGTACGATTGGGTATTGGTTTATATGGTATCGATTCATCGGTACCTACCACTGATCAGGCTTTGCAACCCGTAGCACGCTTAAAAACCAGTGTTGCCCAGGTTAAAAAAATAGGAGCAGGCGATACCATTAGTTATGGTCGTAGCGGCAGCCTGTTAAAAGATGGCAAAATAGCCACCGTACGTATTGGCTATGCCGACGGCTACCTGCGTGCATTTGGTAACGGTGTGGGTAAAATGCTGGTAAAAGGTACATTAGTGCCTACAGTAGGCAATATTACCATGGATATGTGTATGCTGGATGTAAGCGGCCTGGATGTAAGCGAAGGCGACGAAGTGATCATCTTTGATGATAAACACCGTATCGAAGAATTAGCCAAACAAATAGGCACTATCCCCTATGAAATATTAACTAATGTTTCACAAAGGGTAAAAAGAGTGTATTTTTATGAATAGAGTATCAAGTAGTTAGTATCAAGTATCAAGACATCTTACTTCTTCAATGTCAAAAAAAAATCGTGATACTTGATACTAACTACTTGATACTAAAAAAGAAGATATGAACAGATTAGCGGGCGCTTTATTAAGGTATTTTGTAAAAGGGTTATTAGTGGTAGTACCCATAGGCGCGGCATTCTTTTTAATTTACTGGGCGGTATCAACTATTGATAAGGCATTGAATTTAAGCGATGTGCTTTGGGTTGATAAAGAAGGTAAGCACGTATACATTCCCGGTTTAGGTATTTTGAATGTGCTGGTAGTGATCCTGATAGCGGGGATACTGGTTACCAATGTGATCACCGATCCTATAAAACGTTGGTTTAACCGTTGGCTTAACCGCCTGCCGCTCATTAAATTCCTGTATTCCTCTATTAAAGATTTGACCGAAGCTATTGTAGGGGAGGAGAAAAAATTCAACGAACCGGTTATTGTCGAAGTCAATGAATTCGGACTAAAGAAAATCGGATTTATTGTTCAAAAAGATCTGGCTTCCCTTGATCTTCCCGGCGAGGTAGCTGTTTATTTTCCGTATTCCTACTCTTTTGCGGGCCAGGTGGTAATCATATCCGCCACTAAAGTAAAGCATCTCGATAAAAACGCTGCCGATATGATGAAGTTCGTCATATCTGGTGGAGTAAGCGGCCTGGATCATTGAGCTTAGAGCTGAAGGCTGAAAACAAAAAGTCTTCATACTGCCTAAAGCTGAAAGCCTCAAAACGTTTATTTTATAATGATGATAAAAGCTTTAGGCTTTTAGCCCTGAGCTTTCTGCTTTTCAAGGCTTTCTGCTTTCGGCTTTAAGCCTTGAGTTTTCTTAAAGCTTCTGATGGCTAAAAACACACTGATCAGCATTAACACGGCGCCCAGGATATAGGGTGCGCCAGGGAAGTAGGCTGTAGTATTGCGATGCGTGAACAGGTGAAACACAGAACTCATTAATAATGGGCCAATAATAACAGCTACGCTCGTTAAGCTGGTTAATGAACCCTGTAATTCGCCTTGTTCTTTGGGGGATACGGTGCTGGTAATCAACCCCTGGAGGGCGGGCCCGGATATGCCACCCAGGCAATAGGGTATCATATACAGATACATGAGCCAGCCGTGGTTTGCAAAGGCTATCAGCGTTAAACCGATAGTGTAAAAGAGCAAACCGGCCACTATGTTTTTTTCTTGCCCGAATTTGGGGATGGTGTAGCGGATAAGACCACCTTGTATGGCTACCAATACCACTCCAATAAAAATACCCAGGGTGCCAATGCTGTTAAGCGTCCAGTTAAACTTTTCTATCAGGAAAAAGGATAAAACATATTCTACCGCTTTTTGGGCCACATAAACAAGTGAAAATGAAGCCACCAATCCTATAAGCGCTGGGTATTTACCCAGGTTACGTAAAGAGCTGATAGGGTTTGACTTTTTCCATTCAAATTTGCGGCGGTTTTTAAGTGCTAATGACTCGGGCAGTACAAAATAACCATAAGCCGCATTGATCAAAGCAAAAGCAGCAGCGGCCATAAATGGATATTTTACGTTAAGATCGCCCAGATACGCTCCTAAACCTATACCAATGATAAAACCAAGTCCCGATGCTGCACCTACTAATCCAAAGTTGGCTGCCCGGTTTTTCCCGGTACTGATGTCGGCAATATAAGCTGTAGCGGTTGAATTGCTGGCGCCGGTAATGCCCGCAATGGTGCGTCCAACAAAAAGCCAGCCTATGGTAGGGGCAAAGGCCATAAAAATATAATCAATACCAAAGCCAAGCAGCGAGCTTAGCAATACCGGTCTGCGGCCATACCGATCGCTTAAATTACCCAGTACCGACGAAAACAGGAACTGCATGGAGGCATAGGTAAATGTAAGATAACCGCTGTACTGCGTAGCGGTACTTACATCAATATGGCCCAATGTTTCCAGTAATTTAGGCATTACCGGTATAATAACCCCGAGGCCAAGCACATCTACAAATAAGGTAACAAATATAAATCCCAGCGCTGCTGAGTGCTTTTTTTTAGGTTTGGAGGTCATTAAAAGTATAAAGGCTTAAATCGGGTAAAAGTTTTGGTACAAGATGTTTTACACTTTTACCCGGCTAATCGTGTTTCAAAAATAGATGATTTTATGGAAGCGACTCTACCTTTATTTCTTCTACCGGATGCTTCTTAACTGTTCTGAAACTTCGTATCACCAATATCGTGCTTAACAGCATCAGTATACCACCCATCATAAAAGGTGCCCCGGCAAATTGTACTGGTGCGCCCTTGCTGGTAAAGTAAGCAAACAGGCTGGTCATCATTGGCGGACCTATAATGGTGGTAGCGCTCATGAGACTGGTTAAGCCGCCCTGTAATTCACCTTGTTCGTTAGGTGGTACTTCCTGGCTAATCAGGCCTTGTAGTGCCGGGCCTGCAATACCGCCCAGGCAATAAGGAACCAGTATGGCAAACATCATCCAGCCTTTGGTAGCAAAGGCAAACAGAAAAAGACCTGCACTATAAAATAATAAACCAATCCAGATACTTTTTTGCTGCCCCAATTTAGGAATAGTGATGCGAATAAGCCAGCCCTGTACCAGTGCCGACATCACCCCCACAAAACCCAGTGAATAGCCTACCCATGCCTCGTTCCAGCTGAATTTTTCCATGGTGAAGAAAGTCCAGGTGCTTTGTACCGCCTGTGCAGCTATATAGATCAGGATCAATGATACTACCAAACCACTTATAGCCGGGTACTTTTTTAACTGCATCAGGGAGCCCACCGGGTTTGCCCTTTTCCATTCAAACTTGCGGCGATGATCCATTGATAGTGATTCTGGTAAAATAAAAAAGCCATATAGCGCATTAATGAGCGCCAATACTGCTGCTGCAATAAATGGCAGTTTGGTGCTGTATTGCCCAAGTATGCCACCTAATACCGGGCCGATGATAAAACCCAAACCAAAGGCAGCGCCGATGAGCCCAAAGTTCTGTGCGCGTTTTTCGGGTGTGCTGATATCGGCAATGTAAGCTGAGGCTGTTGTAAAGCTGGCCCCGGTAATACCGGCAATAAGCCTGCCCACAAACAGCCAGCCTATAGATGGTGCAAAGGCCAGAAAGGTATAATCGATGCTAAAGCCCAGTAAAGATGCCAGCAGTACCGGGCGTCGACCATATTTGTCGCTCAGGTTACCCAGCAACGGGGCGCAAATAAACTGCATAAAGGCATAGGCAAAGGCCAGCCAGCCTCCATAGCGCGAAGCATCGCTCAAATTACCATGAATAAGGTGTTGTATCAGTTTGGGTAAAACGGGTATGATGATGCCAAAGCCGATAATATCTATTAATAGGGTAACAAAAATAAATCCTAAGGCGGCCTGGGGTTTAACTTTAGTACTCATAAGTATATGTTTTTGCAAATTGTTTACAGGTTAAATTTACCTCTGCACATTAAAACCTGAAAGGGGCTATTACGACACATTAAGGGGTGCATCGTGACATAATGATATCCTTTAGGCTATTAAGCAATATTGGTAAGTGACTTAAAGATAGAAAAGACTCCTTAAGGTACTATTTGTTACAGAGAAGATATCCACAATTGTTTTATCTGCCTGGTAGTTAACTAAAATAAGAAATGCCGCTTGTTGAGCGGCATTTCTTAAAATAAAGTTTATCGTTATTAAAAATTCGGTTTCAGTACGTATTTGTTGTAGAACCTGGTAATGTGCTCTACGGCTTCTTCTGCAGTATCAACTACCCGGTACAGATTCAAATCATCGGGGTTGATGTTATGCTGTTCGGCAAGCATTTTTTCTTCTACCCAATTAAACAGGCCTTTCCAGTACTCTACCCCAACAAAAATAATAGGGAAACGGGCAATTTTACCGGTTTGTATCAGGGTAATCGCCTCAAACGATTCATCCATAGTACCGAAACCTCCAGGCAGGATGATAAAGCCCTGCGAATATTTCATGAACATTACCTTGCGGATAAAGAAGTAATCAAATTCCAGTATCTTATCCCTGTCGATGTATTTATTATGAAATTGCTCAAACGGCAGTTCGATATTTAAACCCACCGATTTACCGCCCGCTTCATAGGCGCCCTTATTAGCCGCTTCCATAATACCAGGTCCTCCGCCCGATATTACACCATATCCGTGCTCTGTAAGCAGGCGTGCGGTATCTTCGGCCAGTTTATAGTATCTGTTATCATTATGGGTGCGTGCCGATCCGAATATGGATACGCAGGGACCTATTTTGGCCAGTTTTTCAAAACCGTCAACAAATTCGGCCATTATTTTAAATATCTGCCAGGAATCAGTCACTTTAATTTCCTGCCAGTTTTTGTTTTCAAACGCTTGTCTTATTTTTTCTTCGCCTGTCATTATCTTATTCTGATTGTAATTAACTATAACGTTGCCATTTTGGTTTTTGATGTAGAGGTAAGCAACAACCCCACAAAAGTAATTAATCCGTTTACAATGATCAGCTCATTGCTAAAAACATAACCGCCTAATAATTTGGCCGATTCGGTGCTTAAAAAGTAACATACCGCCGGTGATATCAAACAAATAAAGGGTACCAGCTTATCGCGTACCTGCCGGTTACTCACAAACAGGCCAAAGGAGTACAAACCCAGTAATGGCCCATAGGTATAAGAAGCCACTGCAAATATGGCGCTTACCACGGCATCATTATTAATGGCGTTAAATATCACAATGGTTAAAAACATCAGGCCCGAAAAAGCGATGTGAACGCCATGCCTGATGCCTACCATCTTTTTGCTGTTGAGATCGCCTTTTTTATTGAAGTTTAAAAAATCAACACAGAACGAGGTGGTCAATGCGGTAAGTGCTGAATCGGTAGTAGCAAAGGTGGCGGCGGTTAGGCCCAGCATAAATACCATGGCCGGTACTATGCCCAGGTATTTAAGCGCGATGGTTGGGTACAGGTAGTCGGTTTTATCTACATGGATGCCGTATTTGCTGGCATATAACCAAAGCAAAGCACCCACACTTAAAAAGAAGATATTGATCACCACAAACACGCTGGTAAAACTGAACATGTTTTTCTGCGCCTCTTTGATATTTTTAAGGCTCAGGTTCTTTTGCATCAGATCCTGGTCAAGCCCAGTCATGCCCACGGTAATGAACAAACCACCCAGGAAAGCTTTAGTAAAATGGAGTTTACTGCTCAGAAAATCATTAAAGAAAAATATCTTGGAATAACTGCTGTCTTTGATGGCGTTGGCGGCTTCAAATATATTCATGTGCAGGCTTTGGCAAATAAAATATATCGACAGGAATACCGACAGCACCAGGAAAAAAGTTTGCAAGCTATCGGTAATAATGATGGTTTTTAAGCCCCCTTTAAAGGTGTATGACCAGATAAGGAGCAAACAGATCAGTACAGTGACAGCGAAAGGAATATGGTAACTATCGAAAATGAATTTTTGTAATACAATAACCACCAGGTAAAGCCTGAACGCCGAGCCAATAACCCGGCTAATGAGGAATATGCCTGCCGCGGTTTTATAACTCCAGGTACCTAGGGCGCCTTCTATATAACTATAAATAGAGGTAAGCTTAAGCCGGTAGTACAACGGCAGTAGAACGGTAGCAATGATGATAAAGCCGGCAGCGTTGCCCAATACAAACTGGAAGTAAGAGAATTGATCGCCGGAAGGGGCGCCAACTTTGCCTGGTACCGATATAAAGGTAACACCACTTAGTGCCGTACCGATCATCCCGAAAGCTACCAGGTACCATTTAGAATTGCGGTTGGCTACAAAAAAAGTATCATTATCCGATGATTTTTTAGAGGTGAGCCACGATATAACCAGGAGCACCAAAAAGTAACCGATAATAAAAGAAAGCAGTATTCCGGGCGACATATGTTTTAATTAGTCCGGATACCGAGTGTTGAGGATTCCGGAAGTTCAATAGTTTGATTATTCCGAAAGTCGGAAACTTTTTTTACAAAAGGTAATTATTGACCCGGGTTTATTATTTTATTAGAGAGGTGAATGAAAAGCACTAGGCTGTAGGTTTAAATCAGTTGTTTTTTTGAATATGAGGATCACAGGAAACATTATTTACCTGCCGTACTAAAATCAACAAGGTAAGGTTTCAGCGGGATGCCATCCTTGTTCCTGAATCCGGGGCCAATCAATATCTGATAATGCTGCCCAGGTTTTAATTCGACTATAAGTGTCATCGCTCTACCGTCTTCTGAAAAACCCTTAAATTCTTTAATTTTAAGCAAGTTGCTTTTGCCTAAGGGGCCAAATTCAAAATTGCGGTAGTGTTTGTTCATTTCTTCAGAGAAAAGCAGCGTTATTTGTGTGCTCGCAGTATCAATGTTTGTGGTGTTGTTTTTAAACTCTTTAATGCCGGTTACTATGGGCCGGTGCTCTTCATATTCCCTTTTGAGTGCTTGAACCGGTTTAGCCAGGTAGCCCGACTCATCCACGAAACGGCTCAATGCCGGCTCATCGTTATAATCCAGCTCAATCATATCCTTGATGGCCTGCTTTTTATCTTTTGCCTTGTTGTAATATTTTTCACAGATGGCATAACCCACATAATAGCCCAGGTCGCGTACGCCAAACTCATTCTGTGCATCGCTATATAACCAAAAGCTGTAAGCCGGGTTAAACAGTTGTTGGGAAAATACCTCCCTTATCCTTTCGTAATGATCTTTGGCATAATATAGGGCAGGCAGGGTAGTAGCCTGCTCAGTCGCTTTCACGGCCACAAACTCCGCCACGCCTTCCAATACACATTGTGCTAATAAATAATTACCCTCGGTTGTTTTTTGCTGCGTGTGCACATATTCATGTATGTTGGTAAAAACCAACAGATCAATAGGGTAGGTTTTTGCAGGAGTTTTTGTGTCGCTCTGATTTCTAGAGAACTCCTGTTTTATTGTATTTCTATCGGTTAGGGCTATTTCACTGCCAATGAGGATCATATTGCCTTGTGTTGTTCCGCCGGTTCGGAAGGCGCCTATGGTAAAGTAGATCTGTGCCGGTTTTAAATCAGGATAAAGCTTTTTGAGTTTTACCACATTGGCAGCTATTTCATTTGAAAAATCTCTTGCCTTTAGTGTATTTGCCCGGATAGAATGCCAAAACAGTGGGTATTGGTTAATGGCATCGATATATGATTTTGGGGTGTATTGCCTGGCCTTCATAATAGCTTTTAAGCCCGGCGTACCCTTTTCAATAAAAAGCTGATTGAGGTAAGCATACTGTTGTGCGCTGTCTTTAGTAGTAACAATTTGATCATAAGCTGTCCAGAAGTTATCGATATCCGAAGTGATAAAGTTTGGATCGGTTTTCTGAGCGAATGCCATTTGAAAAATAAACAGGCAAAAAATAAGAGAGGTAATAAGGTGCTTCATATAAATAAAAGACACCCGAAAAAACATTGTGTGACAGTAATATTGACTAAAGTTATCATACTGTTAAATAAGGGGTTAATAATTTGGTTAATAAACGGGTTAACGATTTTTTTATAGGGTTTAATCATTATTTAAGCATGGGTTCGCCTTATTATTGTTATCAATAATAACCAATTATTAAACCTTAATACCGAAATCTATGAATGTACAAAAAACTTTCTTTTTTGTGATCTGGGGCGCGTGCGCCACTTTGCTGAGTTGTAGTAAAGCCAGGACTATCCCTCCGGATACTGCTAATACCGATGCCATGGGCAAGCAACAGCAGATCAACGTAGCCAAGCTGTCCAACTCCAACGATGCCATTGCCGATCTGGCTTATTCGGCTTTTGACACAGCCTGTTTTAACCCCAATACAAATCTATATTACAGCACCACTAACAAGGATGGTATAGCTGCTATATGGACGCAGGCTATTTACTGGGATATGGCCATGGATGTGTATAACCGCACCCATAAACCAGCGCAACTAGCCCGTGTAAACGCCATGTACCAGGGTGGCTTTAACCAGTACGATGGCTATAACTGGAACAATACCACCACCTGGTTTATCTACGATGATATGATGTGGTGGGTAATGGCTCTGGCCCGCGCTCACCAGCTCACTGGTAACGCGGCTTACCTGCAAAATGCCAAGGCTGGTTTCGACCGGGTTTGGGCGGGCTCTTATGATCCGGTTGATGGCGGCATGTTTTGGGATTTTAACCATAGCGGTAAAAATTCCTGTATTAACTTTCCAACGGTGATAGGTGCGATGCGCCTATACAATATTACCCATGACCAGGCCTATTTAACCAAAGCGCAATCCATTTATACCTGGGCTAAAACCAACCTTACAGATGCCGGCACTGGTGAGGTTTATGATAATAAGATAGGCAGTAACCCTCCGGGCGGACAGGCTTATACGTACAACGCCGGTACCGCCATTGGCGCTGCTTATTTACTTTATAAACAATCGCATGATGCCGCTTATCTGGTCGATGCCAAAAGATATGCTGATTATGTTAAAAACAACCTGTGTACCGATGGCATACTGCCTGCCGAAGGCGATTTTAACGAGCAGGGTGTGATGAAAGCCATATTTGCCGATTACATGATGCAATTGGTTAACGAAGGAGGCCAAACCCAGTACCTGGGCTGGATCAAACAAAACTTAACCACAGGCTGGCTAAATCGCGACAGGGCCCGCAACCTTACTTATCGAAATTATGCCGTGACTTGTCCAACTGGCTACATCCAATCGTACGAGGCCAGCAGCCTGGTCACTTTCCTGCAGTTGTTCCCCAAAAATGTTTGCCTGTTTCCGCCGGGAGTAACTTTTTATGCCAATACCATGTACGGTGGCGCCGCTACCAAGCCAATTCCTAAAGGGAACTACACTTTAGCACAGCTACAGCAGTATGGTTTTGTGGATAACTGGGCATCTTCGGTAAGTATACCCGAGGGCTGGACGGTAACCATGTACAGCGATGACAACTTCCAAGGTACCTCCTGGCAACTCAATGCCGATACCCCGCATTTTCCTAACCTTACACCTACAGCTAATGATGTGGTGTCGTCTGTTAAAATACAATAACCTTTACTTTATTAATCATGAGCCCCTGCGAAAGCAGGGGCTTTTTTGTTTTAAATTCGGCGATGTTAGTACCGGTCATAGGTGAAAATTACGGCAACTTTTCAAAAAGCAAACTCTCAAAATTATAGCCTTCGCCTGCTACAATTGATTGCAGGGTAATGGTCTTTTTGTTTCCATTGTCGAACAAAACAAACGTATCGGCATCTATTTCTGGGTTTTGCCATTTGAAGACGAATGTGTCTTTTTGGTATGGATATAGCCAGCCCTTGAATTGTGCTGATCGCTGTGAAGTAAACCAAAGCCGATTATTGCGCAAGGTTATGCTGATATTACCGAACCATTTGTCATGATAAGTGCCGGTATATTTTTTTATATCGCCGGTTTTATTCCCTTGTTCCCGGTGTACTACTTTCCATACCTCCGCTTTACGTTCAGCTGTTTTCTTTTCATTGTTTTGTGAATGGGTAAGGTCTTCTGCGCATCTGTCGGTACCGGTAACGCCTAAATAGCTATCCGTAATTTGATCTGCAATAGCGTAAGCGGCATCACTTTCATTATTGGTCAATACTATAACGCCTAATCCAATTTCAGGAATCATGGATATTTCTGATACCATACCCACATCCTGACCGGTGTGGAATATCTGTTTATAACCTTTTACATCAAGCACAAACCAGCCCAAACCGTAAGCGGCAAAGTGCGTATGATAAACACCGCCGTTACCAACAGGTATATTGGTTTGGGCTGTCCACAATTGTTTAGCCGTTTGTTCACTTAATAATTGTTTATCGCCATGTCTGCCACTATTCATCAGCATGAGCGCCCAGTTACTCAGATCCTCTATGTTGGAGTAAATACCGCCCGCGGCATCATCTTTAGTAGAAGTATAGCGCGTAATTACCCTGGTGTTATCATTTACTTTATTATGCGCGTCAATGATATTGGTATTCAGCTTGCAGTCGTTGTAGGATGCGGCGCTTGAGCTCATTTGTAGCGGCTGTAACAGCCGCTGCTCTATAAAATCTTCCCAGCACATTTTTGATACCCTGGCAATAACTTCTCCTGCAACCAGGTAAAGGTTATTATCATAAGCAAACCTGCTTCTGAAAGAGTAGGCCGGTTTAATATATCGGAGATTATAAATAATATCCTTTACACTAAAATTAGTAGAGTCAGGATCATGCATCAGGTCGCCGGCGCCAGTTGCCAGTCCGCTACGGTGGCATAACAGATCGCGAATAGTTAATTCCTGGGTAGCATAAGCGTCGTAAAGTTTAAATTCTGGGATGTATTTGATCACTTTATCATCCCATTGAAGTTTCCCTTCGTCAACCAGCAAACCAAGCGCAGCCGCGGTAAAAGCTTTGGTATTAGAGGCTATCCCGAAAAGCGTTTTTGAGGTAACTGGCTGCTGAGTATGCAAGGAGCGTATCACAAAGCCTTTGCCGTATATCAGTTTACCATCTTTGATGATCCCCACAGCCAAACCCGGCACCTGGAACAGCCGCATGCTCCTTTGAGCTATACTATCTATTTGTATTTCACTAGGTACTTGCGCAAAAACCGATGGTGCATTGTTAAACAAAAATGCAATAACCAGCAATGGAAAGCATAGACTGCGAGGTGGTTTCATAAAATAACTTTCAGCAAGTTATAGAAAAGGCAGTACTATGGCAAGTGCATTTTTATGATCGGTGATAACATCAACCACGGGTTAAAGAGTGTAAGGAAAAAAAAATAAAAACCCCTCTTTCCGCCGCAAGCGGAGAGGGGGGTGACGAGCACAGCGATGTCGGGATGAGTCGAATGCTATATTACTTACAACTGTATTTCATATCCAGCAAGTAGCCGAATTCATGTTTGTCAGTAGTTGTAAATTTAACAATATTGCCTTTGGCATCTTTGTCATAGGTATAATTCTCATAGAAGCCATTGCTATCGGAGCTTTTTAAGGGTAAATTTTTGGAGGCTTTACCAAAATAGGCTTTTAGCGCTTTATTATAGTGCTGTGGTAACCAATTAACCAGTTGTTCATCGATAAAGTTATTTTGCGCCACGTCATTAGTATACTGAATGGTAGCTGTATGGCTATAGTCGGGGTTTTTATCGGTATAAGCATCGGATGTAAGGTTGCCATTGGTATAGGTATATTTTGAAGACGAGCCATCGGTTGAAACCTCCTGAATTAAATAGCCATCGGTATTATAGGTATAATTTGTTTCCTTGTGACTATTAGCATAAACTGCCTTTATAATTCTGCCGCCATTATCTAATTTATAGGTAATGATGGTCCCATTGTTTCTTTTTACGGTTATCTGATCATTTGCATAAGTATATTGATCTGCATAAGGGTCATTGGCAGATTCCCATTTTAAAATACTTACCCGTCCTTTATCGTCATAAGTATAAGTCGCTTTGCCAACTTGTCCTGCGCTCGTACGTTTAGCCGTATAGATGCCTTCTGTTAGTAAGCAGCTATTTGCTGTTTTATCGGGTTGTTTGGTATTGTCGTTTTTGTCTTTTTTGCAGGAAGACATGATCAGTAATGAAACTGAAAACAGTAATAAGGTTTTTTTCATTTTGTTTTTGTTTTAGATTGATAACCGCGTTGCTCAGAGTCAGGAAAGCAACACGGTTATACTGGTGGATTTATTTGTTTTTCTATAGATAGTGATTAATTACTTTGCGAACTTTTTTGAACCGGCAACACACAGAATTACGCCGATGGTAACAGCTACCATGCCTATGCTTACTTTTTCGTGCAATAAGGAAGCCGCCAGAGCCAGACCAAAAAAGGGCTGCAGTAGTTGTAACTGACCTACGGCAGCAATGCCTCCCTGGGCTAATCCCCGGTACCAGAATACAAAACCAATGAGCATACTGAATACCGAAACATAAGCCAGACCCACCCAGGCAGATGTTCCAACTTCTGAAAATGATGGAGGAAGCAGGAAGAATAGGGTAGGTACCATAAAAGGTAACGACAGCACCAGTGCCCAGGAAATTACCTGCCAGCCGCCCAGCGTTTTGGAAAGTTTTGCGCCTTCGGCATAGCCCAAGCCGCATAAAATAATAGACAGTAACATCAGGATATCTCCAATGGGCGACGCAGACAGTCCCTGCACTACGGCAAAGCCTATAACAAATAAGCTTCCCAGTATCGAGAATATCCAGAATGCCCGCTTAGGGCGTTCGCCGCCTCGTATAACACCGAATATGGCTGTGGTAAGCGGCAACATCCCCAGGAACACAATAGAATGTGCCGAGGTGATGTGCTGTAGGGCGAGGGCTGATAGTAGCGGAAAGCCAATAACACAACCTGCAGCCACAATAGCCAAAGAAAAAATATGCTCTCTTGCCGGACGCTTCTCCCTAAAGAGCAACAGAACGCAAAGGGCTAGTAAACCCGCGATGGTTGCACGGGCAACGGTTAAAAATAGGGGATTAAAACCCTGTACTGCGGCGCGTGTGGCAGGCATCGAACCGCTGAATATCAGTATGCCGATGAACCCATTGATCCAACCACTGTTACTGTTTGCTGCTAATTTATGGGGAATTGCTTTACTGCTGATCATAGTATGATGGTTAATTATTATTGGGCAAAAATAAATAAGGGATAATAAAGGTTACAGACTCAGTTTTGTGTATTTTGATGGATACAGTTATATTTGTAGCATGAGCAAGGATTTTCTTTACAATGAAATTGCAAATGGAATTGTTATCCAGATTACCGGAGGGGTTTTGCAGCCTGGCGACAAATTGCCTTCGGTACGGATGCTATGTAAAGAGCATGGCATCAGCATGAATACAGCCAAAAGGGTGTTCCTGGAACTGGAAGCCCAATCATTGATCGACTCCAAACCGCAGTCGGGGTATTTTGTGAGCAGGTTACCGTACCAGAAGCTTCCCCTTCCCGAAGTAAGTCGGCCCTCATCCTTAGCTAACAGTAATGAGCCCAATGAGTTAATTAGTAAAGTATATGGCAATATGGGGAATAGCGGGCTCACGCTTTTTTCTATCAGCGCCCCCTCCGGCGATCTGCTGCCCCTGGCCAAACTGAAAAAGGAAATAGTGCATGCCACACGCGAACTGCGGGAAGGCGGTACGGCCTATGAGCCTTTACAGGGCAATGTAAAGTTGCGAAGAATGATTGCCGTGCGTTCTTTAGCCTGGGGAGGGAATTTACATGAAAACGATCTGGTGACAACCGGCGGCGCCATGAACGCGGTTGCGCTTTGTTTAATGGCCCTGGTAAAACCGGGTGACACCGTAGCTGTGGAAAGCCCTTGTTATCCTGGCATCCTGCAGCTGGCTATAAGCCTCGGCTGTAAAATACTGGAACTGCCAACACATCCGGTTACCGGCCTGGAGATAGAGGCCTTAAAAGAAGCTATTCCCAGGATTGATATTTGTTTGCTGGTTCCAAACTTTAATACGCCGCTGGGCAGCTGTATGCCCGACGAACATAAAAAAGAAGTGGTTGAGCTTTTGTCGAAGCATAACATTCCGCTAATTGAAGATGATATTTATGGCGACCTGTATTTTGGTACACAACGCCCAAAATGCTGCAAAGCATTTGACAAAGAAGGTAATGTTTTATGGTGTGGCTCGGTATCCAAAACTTTAGCGCCGGGTTATCGTGTGGGTTGGGTGGCGCCGGGTAAATACAAAGAGAAATTACTCAAGCTAAAACTCATTCATTCCATATCCTCTTCGTCTATAGTACAGGAGGCGGTAGCTAATTTTGTGACCACGGGTAAATATGAAAATCATTTGCGCCAGCTTCGCCGTACGGTGGAAGACAATTATCAAAACTACCTGCGGGCTATAGCTCAATATTTTCCGGAGGGCACTAAAACCAGCAGACCCCTGGGCGGGCTTTCGCTTTGGGTTGAATTTGACAAGGGAATTGATACCGCGAAGCTATATGATTTGGCTATTAAACAAGGTATCTGCATTGCTCCGGGGCGGATGTTTACCTTGCAGGATCAATTCGAAAACTGTATGCGACTCTGCATCGGCTTACGCTGGACAGACGAACTGAAATTTAAATTAAAACAATTGGGTAATCTGGCCAGGATGATTTAAATATTTTCAATAAATAATTATTGTTTATCGATAAATATTTATCTATAATTGTGTAGTTATTCTTAAAAAACAGAACAGTTATGGAAGTTACTACCAAACGAACGCTGACAGTATTACTCGTCCTTTCCTGGATAATATTTGTGGGTTTATGTATTGAGGCCGGTGGTTTTATAACAAATGCGTTTTTTGCATTGGTGAAGCCTGCAGTTGTTAAACATCTTTGGCACGAGGCCGATCTGTCTGCCCTTTATCAGCGCAGCATGTGGTATTTTTTTACGGAGATGTTGTTGATGAGCGTTGTCGCCGCATTGAAAGCCTGGTTGTTTTACCTCATCATCAAAATTCTGCACAATAAAAAGTTCAATTTAGCTCAGCCTTTTAACAGGGAGGTAAGGCGTTTTATTTTTAATATAGCGTGTATCACCTTCATGATCGGTCTGTTTTCGTGGTGGGGTGTTCAATATACCGGCTGGTTGATTAGGCTGGGAATAGCCATGCCCGATGTACAATATTTGCGCCTGGGTGGTGCCGATGTGTGGCTGTTTATGAGTGTTACCCTTTTTGTAATCGGGCAGATATTTAAAAGGGGTGTCGAAATTCAGGCAGAAAACGATTTAACTATATAAGCCATGCCAATCATTGTAAATTTAGATGTGATGATGGCTAAACGAAAAATGTCATTAAATGAATTGTCTGAAAAGGTTGATCTTACCCTGGCCAATCTTTCTATCTTAAAAACAGGCAAGGCCAAGGCCATTCGTTTCAGTACGCTGGAGGCCATTTGCCAGGCCTTGGACTGTCAGCCGGGCGATCTGCTGGAGTATTCAAAAGAGTAAAATACTTAAAAAGTATTTTAGAGCCCTCTCCTTTGGAGAGGGTTGGGTGAGGCTCTTATGTTTACGATAGTAAAAAATTTATCGTTCCGAATGCAAGCCGATCATGTTTCCTTCGGTATCCTGAATCAGTGCTATAAAACCAAAACCGTCGGTGCTTAACTTGGGGCGGATAATTTTTCCGCCGGCAGGTTCAACCCGGTTCAGCTCGGCCGTGATCTCTTCGGTAGCGAAATATATTAAGGTGCCGCCAATACCCGGTTTCGCTTCATCAAGCTTAACCAGGGCGCCGTTTATATTAAACTTATTTTCGGTATTCAAAAATGTGGCATAATACATTTGCGAATGCCTGTCGCTATTCATCGGAATATCGTTGAGCTGACATTTAAATACATCACTGTAAAACTTTTTGGCCCTGTTAAAGTCCGAGGTGTAGATCTCAAACCAGTTAATTACATTTTTCATACTAAGCTTTTAAATTGAACTAATGCTTCAAAATTAGCTACCCTGCAGAAAAAGGTACTTGCCATATGGCAAGTAAAACTACGCTGTAAAAATTTCCTTCCTGATCCTGCTCAATGAGGTATCGGTGATGCCTAAATATGAAGCAATGTATTTTAAGGGAGAATGTTGAGCAATGGAAGGCTTTTCTTTGATGAGGTTAAGATACCGGTCTGTTGCGCTCATGGTAAGCGTATCAATAGAGCGCTGTTTTAATTGAAATAATTGACTGGTGGCCCAGGTCCGTCCCCACTCCCTGAAACCTTCAATTTCTTGGAGCAGTTGCTGAAAAGTATCATACCTGATTTTCCATACTACCGTATCGGTTATGGCCTGAAAGTTTTCCTTTGAAGGTATGCGTTGAAATAGGGATAGCGACTCTATCAGTATTTCATTGGGGCAATAAAATGCTGTAGTAGTTTCATTACCGTTATAGTCATATAGAAAAGACCGGAGCAGGCCATTTTCTATGATATAAAATTCACGGGCAGTTTTACCGGTTTCCAAAAGTATGGCGCCTTGTTTAAATTCCATTAGTGTATGCGCTTCGGCTATCTTTTGATAATCACAAACCCGGAGCAGCGGATGGTTATAAATTGCCTGAATAAATTCTGATCCCATTAAACAAATTTACAGCTAACATCCCTTTTTTGCTAATGGGCATAGGAAACTGTGTATTTCTGATAACGATGAGTATGTAAATTACGTCATTGCAATGACGCGTAGTGGAGGATTGTTTTTTGCCATCTTAAGGGTTTCCTTGTGGTTGTCATGATTAGTTAAACCATTCAAGCATCCCACAAGCAGGACGCTTGCGGTAGCGACTGTGTCCATTAAACTTTGCAAAACTGATACTGAGTTAAGCACGAGCGTCAATCTATATTTACTTTATAGTATTTTTTGATAATAAAACCTTTAAGGTATGCATATTGCTATTCTTACATTCGACGGATTTAATGAGCTGGATTCACTCATTGCATTGGGTATTCTTAACCGCGTTAAGAAGCCCGACTGGCGGGTTTCTATTGCCTGCCCTACGGCTAAGGTTAGCTCTATGAATGGAGTTATTATTGAGTCTCAAGCCACGCTGGAAGAAGCATGCCTGGCGGATGCAGTTATCTTTGGCAGTGGAAAAAGGACCCGCGAAGTTGTAGAAGATCAGGAAATTATGGCCCGTTTAAAGTTTGATGCAACCCGGCAGTTATTGGCGGCCCAATGTTCCGGCGCGCTTATTTTGGCTAAGCTGGGTTTATTAAATGGCACACTTGCCTGCACCGACCTGAAAACCAAGCCATGGGTTGTAGCTGCCGGTATAGATGTTTTAAATCAGCCCTTTTTTGCCAATGGTAATATAGCTACCGTTGGCGGCTGCCTGGCTTCACATTATCTGGCTGCCTGGATCATAGCACGATTGGAAGGTATTGAGGAAGCCAAAAACGCACTAAGCTACGTAGTACCGGTTGGTGAACAACGAGAATACATGGAGCGGGCCTTACGTAATATCATGCCTTACTTACCTGAACCGGTAGCTGTGTAAGCACTAAATTAAGTGGTAACGGAGCATACGGTATATATTTAAAAACAAAAATAGCCAGTGATATTACCGGCCATAGGCTAAAAAATCAGGGCAAAAATATTTATTTCTTGTTCCAAAAATCCTTGCTCCAAAAAGTTATTTAGCGGTGTATTCCGCTATAAAAGTTGGCAGTCCCCAGCTGGCACTCAATGCCCCATAAACACCCCCTGCTTACCGTGGGAATTTTAAAAATTTGCTGGTTTACTATGTTTTACGGTAATTTTAGTATAAACACGCTTCATAGGCTTGTTTTTAGCAGCGTTATTGAGTTCGCCAACTACTTTAAAAGCTTTGGTAACTAATTCTGACCATTCCGATGATTCGTCCACCATTTCAGCAATCGTAGCTCCAACCGAGTATATATCATGGTTAGTTAATATATGAAATTTGATATGGCCCGGGAGAAGAACGTTGGCGGCTTTTCTTTTCATTCGTGCAAAATGATACTGAGCTGCCGCAACAGCCTCAATAGCGGCAGAGCTCAAATCCGCTGTATCGCTGTCTCCAATATTTTTACGGGCAGTTTTGGAGTTAAATATCCAAACCCTTCCATCAGCGAACGCAACAACCATTTCCAATACCTCATAAGCATGTATTTCCATTGCCAGTGCAAAAGCAGTTTCGTTATCGTTGGTTACCTCCAAATCCAGGTCTTCAGGTTGCAACGCAAATGTCTCGTCCCTCAGTTCAAGGTATCTATCGTAACGGTAGTCGGCTATTTCTTCATCTACCCTATCGGAATGCTTTTTTTGGTAATAGAGATATAACAATCTTCCGAAATGGAAAAATATCAGTGCTCCAAAAAACCAGTAACCTTCTTTCATTTTACAGCTTAGGTTATACATCTAAGCTACAAACTTTTTCTGGCTTCAATGTGGCTTAAAAAGGAGCAGCAGCATTGTTTTAAATAATACAGTTGATTATTATCTGTCCGAAGACTCTTTGACGTAAAACGCCCTTTTTTTGTCGCGGGTAACCCCGACCTGTATCAGGTGCGTCGCTTATTTTTGTAGTATGAGAAAAGTATCATTTGGCATGAACATTAGTCTGGATGGCTATTGCGATCACACCCTGGGCGAACCCAGCGAAGAGCTGATGGAGTATTTTACGGAAATGATGGATGATGTGGATCTGCTTTTTTATGGTCGCGTCATGTATCAGCTTATGTTTCCCTACTGGGCCGATGTTGCGAGAGACCGTTCCGGCTCTGCTGCTGAGGTCAGATTTGCGGAAAGGCTTGTGGCCATTGATAAGGTGGTAGTATCGCGATCCCTGGAAAACGTGGACGGCAATACAACAATCATCCGGAATGACCCGGCAGCTGAACTGCGGAAACTGAAACAGCAGCCCGGCAAAACGATTTCGATAGACACCGTAAGCATATTGCCGGAACTGATGGCAGCGGGCCTGATTGATGAATTTTATTTAGTGGTGCACCCCGTTATGGCAGGTGGTGGACGGCACTTACTCGATGCCGGCAGCCTCCCAAAGAGCTTTAAGCTGGACCTGGTAGAAACCCGCACCTTCAAAAACGGATGCGTAGCGCTTAGCTACCGTAAAAGGGAATGATGTTTTTTAAATAAAATACGCATCTGAGCTATCCTTTCAAAAAAACAATAATAGGAGTTGCCTGTCCGAGTACTACATGTCCCATACCCGGTATGATGGCAGATTGAAATAACGGCACATTCAATTCCAGGCGCTTATTGATAGCCATAACAGATCTGATCACATCCTCAGTTCCACCGATAGAGTAAACAGGCATGGTTAATTGCTGTAGTTCCTCATCGGTCAACAGGTATTCCTTTTCGATGCGCGCTTTGAAATGTTCAGCTATCAGGTCCATCAATTGTTTGATCTCAGGCTGAATGACCTGCGTGCCTACTACCAGTTTATTGATCCGATCTTTCATGCCCAATAAAGAATAAATGATCGCTTTTAAAATAAAGCCGGGCTTAGTTTTGACGATGCCGCCTGTGGCCAGTAAAGCAATTTTATTTACCCTACCGGGATGTAAAGTAGCAAAGCGCAGCGCTGTCCATCCTCCCTGAGAGTTACCGAGTAGATTTACTTTTTTTAGCTTGAGGTAAATCAAAACATCTTCCAGCCATTCTGCATAACCCGGCCCGTTCCAGGCTAACCTGTTAGGTGCGCTTTTGCCTGCTTCGCCCGGGATATCCAAAATATAAACCCGGAAAGCGCTGGCATAAGTCTGTATGTCGTATTTAAAGAATAAGGCATTTGCCGCCGCCCCATGCAACATGATCAACGGGGGCAACGTAGGATCTCCGCAGGCAATAGCAAACGTATCGCCATGCCTGGTTGGTATCGTTAATTCCTCGTAATCAATAGGCCAATTGGTCAGTAATCGATTATAACAGGTCAGTACCTCATTTTTGCCTTCCTCAGTTTTAAATATTAACTTTTTCATGCCTCAAAATTACCTTTGAGGTGTCGGGCCCGATTGTAAATAATGGACAGCTATTAATAATTCTCATTACATTTATCGGCCATTAACGATGCAATCCCAACTGTACGATATTGCCGAGGAGTTACAACCTTATCTGCAAAGAATCGGTTATACCGACCTTAGCGGCTACCAGGGCTTGCATCCATTTATCCGGTTTTTGCCAGATACCTGCGTTGAGCTATTCATCAAACTGGGGGAAAATCCGGTTGCCATTATTAAACAAAATCAGGAATATCTCATTTCAGATAGTTTTGTGACTTACCGCATGAATGAGGTGCTCGATCTCCAGTTTCTACCCGAGGCGGCATGTATCACTATCCAGTTCAAACCAGGTGCAGCACATCACTTTTTTACAGCGCCAATGGAACTGTTTGCTAATCACATAACCCAGCTTCAGGCACTTTGGCCCAATGTGAAAAATGATTTATTTGACCAACTGGATGTTTTGCCATCTATTGGGCAGAAAGTAAACTTTATTCAAGAGTTTTTGACCATTGAGCTTAAAAGGCATTTTAAAGATAACGAGGATTTCCAGACGGCGCATGCGCAAATCATCAACCAGAGAGGCAATGTTCAAATCAAGTCGCTTGCGGCTGGTGTTAAGATTAGTCAGCGTCAATTGGCCCGTAATTTTCATTATTTTACAGGTTTGTCGCCCAAAGCTTATGCAAGGGTATCCAGGTTTATAACCTCTTTAGCTGAGTTAAAGAACTTGCCCGGAAAAAGCCTCACCGATATCACATATGAAACCGGTTTTTATGATCAGGCGCATTTTATCAATGATTGTAAAAGCTATACAGGCTATACCCCCGGCGAACTGCTGGATGCCAAATATGTTATTTATTAAGAATTATACATTACACGCTATCCTGAGTCAGGGAGTTTGGATGATTATGCTTTTGCTGCCGCAAGCGGGACGCTTGCGATAGAATAGGGTCTACAGGAATATTCGAGAGAGTAGTTTCTGGCAGAATCTGATAACTTTGTTTTAACCAGTTAGTATTTAGTGTAAACAAAAGCCATTATCAACATAAATATGGAAAACGCTATCGGTATAAAAACATTAAAAAACGCGGAACTGCTGCTCCGTATTACGATGAGCATCACTCTACTGGTGGCTGGCATCAGCAAATTTTGCAGCCATGGAAATTTTCATAAATATTATTTCAAGCAGTTTACCAACCCCAGCCTGCGCATCAATCTGCCATCCTCCCTGTTTGATGTTTATTTGAGCCTGATCCCTTTTTTAGAAGTTGGCATAGGCATAGCGCTGATCACATCCATCAAACGCCGCTTTTTTATCGTGGTATGGATCATCTATTTTATTTCCTTAGAAGTGGGCCACTATGTTTTAGAGGAATTCACCTCTGTCGACCTGCTTATTCCCATCATTCTGTTTGGCGTAGCAGCGTATATATTGCCCGGGTATGAGTTTGCTGGCGGGAAGGATAAGGATGGATGAGGGAGGTAATTAGGTTTTTTTTAAATGCTGGGGCATGGATGACGTGTGCTTTTATACTGACCATAGGTGCCACAAGTGGGAGGCTTGTAGCAGAACAGGATAATGAAATTATTTACCAATAATCTGTTTGCGATGTATTTCGCCCCAATTTTTTAATTCGATAATTACCTTTTCTACTGACCGTCCATGTTCAGTAATTGAGTATTCAACAGTTGGAGGAAAGGTGTCATATATGGTTCTTTTAATCAATTGGTTGATTTCAATTTCTTTTAACTCCTTTGCTAAAATTTTATCAGAAATTCCGGTTACCTCTTTGGATATTTGTGTAAAACGCTTTTTGCCGAACATTAGCGATATTAATATTGGTAATCGCCACCTGCCTCGTAGTACCTCAAGAGCATCGAATACAGGTAACATGAGTGCCTGACTATCTGAATAAGTACATCCTTCTTTACTTTCCATTTTCATATTTTACAATACTAACCAAAATGAAAGAACTTTCCAATAGGTAAGTTATAACCAAAGGAAAGTTAATATATATAGGTTTGTCCTGTCAAAATTTAATATAAAGTTTTATGCAGCAACTAACAGAACCATATTGGGATCATTTTAAAGCAATTAACAGAAATAGACGGGCCATTAAGGATTTTGAGGGAGAGCAAATTCCCGATCAGGAAATCAAAGAAATATTGAATGAGGCATTATTAGCTCCTTCAAGCGCAAATTCTCAGCCTTATGAGATACACTGGATTAAAACGTCCGAACTTAAAACACAAATTGCTAAAGCTTGTAACGGGCAGCGGGCTGCAACTTCTGCAAGCGCATTATTTGTTTTTGTATCTGGTACCGGGATTGCGAAAAAATCGTTGCAGAGTTACGAGAACCATATTGAACAGTCAACTTTCCTAACTGAAAAGTCAAAGAATTTTCACCGGAAGGGGTTTAAAACACTGAGCCAGTTCCTGAAAGTTGGTTCGCTTGTAATTTGGACTCCACTAATCGGATTTTTTTCATGGTTTTTTCCGGCAATTTCTATATTTCCTTTTGGAGCTTTAGGGATAAGGCACTGGACGGCAAAAAATTCAATTTTCGCAGCACAAAATTTATTATTAGCCGCGGTTGCTAAAGGTTATGATGCCTGCCCAATGGAAGGCTTTAACGCTCAAAAAATTGCATCAATTCTTAAATTATCCTATGGGTCCGTAATTCCTGTTGTAATAGCTTTCGGTAAAAAAAGAGGCGACGTTCACCTAGAACCGCAATGGCGTAGGCCATTTGAAGATGCTGTTATTACTTATTGATTAATTACTTGTATACTGAAACGGAAATCCCGTTTATAATTAACCTGCTATTTTCCCATCCCACAAAAATTTCGTATCTTTATACAAACACCGGCCCGGTTACCCTGCAAAAGAGTAACCGGGCTGTTTAGTTAAGAGAAAAACAAGGTCAAAAAACCACTGTTTTTCATGTAGTTATTTGACAATCAATAATTTAATACTTTTTAAAGCTTTTAAAACCCATCAAAAATTTGTTAAAAAGTGTTAAAATGGCGTTAAAATTTAGTTAAAGTGCCCAAAAAGTAAGTGTTTTTACCCTGTTTTTGATCAGAAAAGTGTTAAAATCCGGGGTTTAAAAAGTCCCCAAAGCTCAATTTTAACAAATTTCATTTATTGACTTTTGTCAAATTGATCACCACTTTGCCGCCGGATATTTGGACAAGGAAAAATTAAAACTCCCGGGTAAGGATCGATGAAAAATATTGCACTTGTTTTATGCCTGCTCATGGCCGCCCAAATGGCCCATGCGCAAACCGCTACGGTAAAACTTACCCAAGTGGGCACCACCACCCGCAATTTTGCCGATAGCAGCCGCAGCAACTGGCTGGGCACAGGTCCGCGGCCGCTCCGTACGGTGATCTGGTACCCGGCCGGCAATAGGGGAGTAGAGGAGCAAATTGATGATCCACAGCAGTTTGTATCGCCGGTGGCTGTGCATCATGATGCTGCCATAGCGGGTAAGGGGAAATATCCGCTCATCATGATATCGCACGGCGCGCAGGGCAACCCGGTACAAATGCGCTGGCTGGGCTATTACCTGGCGGCCAGGGGCTTTATAGCGGTCATCGTGGCCCATAACGGTACCAATCAGGAAGAGCGCCGCGCAACAGAAAGCGATCGCACCCTGTCTGATTTCTGCATGTGGGAGCGTCCCCGGGATATATCGGTAGTGCTGGATAAAATGCTCATAGATAAGGAGTTTAAAAATAGAATAGATACCAGTAGAATAGCTGTAGCAGGTTTTTCGCTGGGTGGAGCAACGGCCATCTGGTTGGCTGGCCCTATATTCAATATGGAGAGCCTGGTAAAAAACGAACCTGAGCCACCCACCCAGATCCGTACAGCCATTAACCGGCTGATAGCATTGGGCAAAACAGATCCGGTGATGATCCAATCGGCTAAGCATCAGGGCGATTCTTTCCGGAATGGGCGTATCAAGGCTGTTTTTGCGCTGGGGCCGGCTATAGGTCATGCTTTTAGCGTGCAAAGTTTGCATGGTATCACCGTGCCCGTGCAGATAGTAGTTGGTGATGCGGACCTGATAGCTCCGAAGGAACTAAATGCAGCATACTATACAGCAAACATCCCCACAGCCAGAAAACTTATCGTGTTACCTGGCGAGCGCGGGCACTATACCAAACCGCAGATGGCTCATGAACGTCCGGCTGAATTACAGGAGGTTAGCGAGATAGCCTATCAATTTTTTATAAACACTTTAAAGCTAAATTGAGGGTGTGCGTGGTTTTTCTGAATTGCGGGTTATTCATTAACTTCGTGCTATGAATTTTTCGTCCAAATTGCTGGAGAATGCCGTGGCGGAGTTTGCCAAACTGCCGGGAGTAGGACAAAAAACCGCCCTGCGCCTGGTGCTGCATTTATTGAATCAGGATAAGCAGGAGGTGGAGCAGTTTAGCAAGGCTATCAGTAAGTTACGTAACGAGATACAGTTTTGCAGCGTTTGCCATAACATCTCAGATCAATCGGTATGTGAGATATGTTCGTCGCACAAACGCGATCATAGCCTCATCTGCGTGGTAGAGGATACCCGCGATGTGATGGCCATTGAAAACACCAACCAATACAACGGCGTGTACCATGTGCTGGGTGGCCTGATATCACCTATGGATGGCATCGGTCCTTCTGATTTGCAGGTGGATACTTTAGTGGAAAGGTTGAAGGCAAATGAGACCAAAGAGATCATTTTTGCCCTGAGTGCCACCATGGAAGGCGATACTACTTTGTTCTATCTTCATAAAAGAGTAAAAAACTTTAATATTACTATCTCAACTATAGCCCGTGGCATAGCTTTTGGAGGTGAGTTGGAGTACGTTGATGAGATTACCTTAGGTCGATCCATCGCTACACGTGTTCCGTATGAAAACTCACTGACAAAGTAGAAAGATGAAACTATCGGTTATCATTGTTAATCACAATACCTGCAACATGCTCCGCCTGGCACTCAACTCTGTAGTAAGAGCCGCCCAGGATATCACCAATGAGGTTTTTGTGGTTGATAATGCCTCAACCGACCGGTCGTTGGCTATGATCCAGGAAGAGTTTCCGGAGGTGAATGTAATAGCCAATACCAAAAATGAGGGTATGGCTAAAGCTTATAATCATGCCTTGAAACTGGTTTCGGGAGAGTATGTTTTAATGGTCAATGCGGATACTATTACAGGCAAAAAGACTATAGAGAAAGCATTAGAGTTTATGGATATGCACACCGATTCCGGCGGACTTGGGGTGCGTATGATCACACCTGATGGTCGTTTCCTGAAAGAATCAAAACATGGCTTTACCAGACCCTGGGGCATATTTTTTAAACTGACCGGACTAGCTAAGTATTTTTCAAAATCGCGATTGACAGATGTACAGCGTAAAGACTGGGTAGAAGAGTTTCAGACCTCCGAAACTGATGTGCTGAACGGCGCTTTCATGCTGTACCGAAAAGAGGCGCTTGACCTGGCAGGTTTGCTGGATGAGCGTTTCCATATTTATGGATATGATATTGATTTGTCATACCGGGTAAGGCTTACCGGGTTTAAAAATTACTATTTTCCAAAAACATATATCATCAATTTCAATACAAAGGGTAAGGCTAAATTTAGCTATGCTTATATCAGGGAATTTTATGGCGCTATGATTATATTCGCCACAAAATACTTGTTTAAGGTGCCCGAAATAAAAGTGGAGGGCTTACCGCAGCTTTACCCTCCATCATATGAAGTTGAATAATAAAATTGTTATCATCACCGGCGCCTCATCAGGCATTGGTAAATCACTGGCCACTGAATGTGCAAAACGTGGGGCAAACGTAGTATTGGCTGCCCGCAAGTATGTTACCCTTTGCGAAATGGCGCAGGATCTGGAAAAACAATATAACATAAAAGCCCTTGCCGTACAATGTGATGTCGCTATCGAACAAGATTGCGAACACCTGGTAAAGCAAACATTGACAACCTTTGGTAAAATTGATGTGCTCATCAACAATGCGGGTATATCCATGCGGGCTTTGTTTCAGGATGCGGATCTGAATGTATTAAAAACTGTAATGGATGTTAATTTCTGGGGAACAGTATACTGTACCAAATATGCCTTGCCCGAAATTTTGAAGACGAAAGGCAGCGTAGTTGGTATATCCTCCATAGCAGGATATAAAGGTTTGCCGGGCCGAACAGGCTATTCGGCATCCAAATTTGCGATGAATGGTTTCCTAGATTCGATTAGGGTAGAAAATTTAAAAACTGGTGTTCATGTGCTTACGGCCTGCCCGGGTTTTACTACATCAAATATCCGTAACACCGCATTGACGAAAGATGGAAGTCAGCAGAGTGAAAGTTCTATGGACGAGAACAAGATGATGAGCAGCGAGGAAGTGGCCCGCATTATAGCTGATGGTATCGAAAACCGCTCACGAACCCTCATTATGACCGGACAGGGTAAGCTTACCGTATTGCTCAGTAAGTTTTTACCATCATTTGTAGATAAAATGGCGTATAACGTATTTTCTAAAGAGAAAAATCCGTTGTTGAAATAGTTTATTGGTTCATTAGCTCATTTGTTCATAGGTCTGGATTTACTCATTTATATCAATGAACTAATAACTAATGAACAACCTGCTCGTGCTCATTGATCTTATCCAGATGTAATACCACGCGCCCATCCTCATCGCGGTCAAAAGTGGGTTTGAATTTGGCGTTCCAGACCATGTCTTTATAGGTATAGGTAGTACGGGAGTGTATGGTTTGTGAAAAGGTATCATCAAATATTCTTAGTAGTACTGAGAAAACTACTTGGGCTTTTTCAAAATCTTCCGGAGTAAAGTCCTTCAGCGGACTATCATCATCAATGGGATGTACTACCGTCCAGTTAATGGATAAAATACTTACCGCTTTACGTTCCAACACAAGGGGGTAAAATTTACGCTCTGTTTTACCATTTACCTCTTCGTTATAGGAGAAATTAACCTCTATGTGTAAGTCAATTAGTACGTTATGTCTGGAATTAGCCAGCCTGAACATAAGCCCGGTCTTATCGCCCTTATAGGGGGCAATGAGTATATTTTCGCTGTATTTGATCTTGGCCGTAGGTTTTGAAAAACGCCCGTAAAGTAAACCAGTTGCCAAAGCAAAGGCCAGTAGGCCCATCATAGATTCCAATGCTGCCACGCAGTTGGCTGCCATTCCCTGGGGACTAATATGCCCGTAACCAACTGTAGATATGGTTTGTGCCGAAAAAAAGAAGGCATCCATAAAGTGATCAAAAAAAGAGCTTCCGCTTTTACCATCAAGACTATCCGACCCAAGGGCAACATATATACTGGCAAAGATGATATTAGCTACCATATAACCACTTAAAACAACCAGCCAAAATTTTGTCCAGCTCATATTAATGAGGGTTTGGTAACTGTTCAGCCGGTTAAAAAAGGGCAGTCCGGTACGTTTTACGTTGATAGATCCATCTTTATTAATTACAGGCTGACTTTTTATAACCGGCTGTGTGCCAAAGCCAAGATCATCTTCGGGATTTACTTTTCGCGTGTTATGGTTCATTGGAAGTGTAAGCTTTTCGGCTTTTGCGTAAATTTATCATTCTGTTTGCTTTTAGTAAAAACTATTTCCATATTTGTGGCACAAATGAAAATGATAGTATTAAACAATAACTGGTGGTGGCTTAACGATTAATCGTAAGGCAATTCCGTTTTTTGTTTTTTAACATAATATTCAGAAGGGTTGCCATAAGGTAACCCTTTTTTGTTGCCCTCATTTTTGAGGGATGAATTGAATAAAATTAATCATAAAAATCCCCTAAAGGGGATAGGGCTTATGAAACAGATACTAAATCATCTTTTTGAACACAAAACCTTTACCCGGGAAGCATCAAAAAATATTTTGATGAACATTGCGCAGGGGCAATACAATAACTCGCAAATGGCAGCTTTTATGACAGCATACTGTATGCGCAGTATTACCGTTGATGAACTGGAAGGTTTCCGCGATGCCATGTTGGAGCTTTGTTTGCCTATTGATCTGGAAACCGGTCAGCTTATAGATCTTTGCGGTACCGGTGGCGATGGTAAGGATACTTTTAATATATCAACGCTGGCATCGTTTGTGGTAGCTGGTGCGGGTTATAAGGTGGCTAAGCATGGTAACTATGGTGTATCGTCTGGGTGTGGATCATCCAATGTGATAGAATACCTTGGCTATCAGTTTACCAATGATACTGATAAGTTGAAAACCAGCATCGATAAGGCTAACATCTGCTTTTTGCATGCACCTTTGTTCCATCCGGCTATGAAAACAGTGGCTCCTATACGACGTGAATTAGGGGTGAAAACGTTTTTTAATATGTTGGGCCCATTAGTTAATCCGGCCAAGCCCGAAAATCAGTTGGTTGGTGTATTTAACCTGGAACTTGCCCGGGTTTTTGCCTATCTGTATCAAAAATCAAACACCAAATATACTATAGTAAATGCACTGGAAGGCTATGATGAGGTTTCGCTTACCTGCGATTTCAAAACCTTTTCGGCCGAAGGCGAGAAGATCAATACGGTTGAAGGGCTTGGTTTTGAAAAGTTAGACCCTAAAGAAATTACAGGAGGCGATACTGTAGCTGCTTCGGCGAAGATATTTACCGATGTGCTTAGCGGTCAGGGTACGTTTGCCCAAAATAACGTGGTGCTGTCAAATGCTGCGCTGGCTATTAAAACTATAGGCCCTGAAAAAAGCTTTGCTGATTGTTATTATGAAGCGGAGGAAGCCTTGATAGGTGGAAAGGCCCTGAATAGTTTCCATACTTTATTACAGAATTAATGATGAAGGTCAAAATTTGTGGTTTAAAGTATCCTGAAAATATCCAAGCAGTAGCTGCTTTAAAGCCGGACTATATGGGTTTTATTTGCTACGACCGAACGCCACGTTATATAGATACATTATCTGCAGATGTGTTGGCAACAATTCCCACATCTATCCATAAAACCGGAGTTTTTGTAAACGAAAC
>JACXTT010002132.1_pt1 | contig 31704 bp, 22 predicted proteins | sample 9270951 | NCBI WGS metagenome assembly JACXTT01 (sample SAMN15532306, study PRJNA645909) | rock metagenome | isolation source: weathered quartz diorite | place: Puerto Rico | collected 2017-06-21
GAGCGTTGAGATTGATAACCGTCAAGAACTCAGGTTGGGCTTTGATTGATCCGCGCATGCAACTCAGACTTCCCAAGTCCAGAGAAATTCAAAGTTCAGCGGGGTTTTTCAGCAACCTGTTAGCCCCCGCCTCCTTGCTCTTAGTCCTTTCTCCGCCTCTGTCTCGTCGTCTTCCTCGTCCTCTTATAGGGTCGACCCTGCGAGAGCACGCGCTCGCCGCCCCAACCGGACGCAATGACTATGAAAGAAAGATCGCAGCTCATCATTCTGGAGTAAATTGGGTGGCCTGTGACGGGGAGCAGGTGAGTTTGAATTTGAGGACTCTGGCGCGGCAAGAATTAAAATGGGGTTTTATCGGATCGTTTCGCTGTGGTAGGCTACCTGGTATTCGTCAATGCCAGATCGCCTTCGCGCTGTCCTGGAGTTAGCTTCCACCCGGCAGTCAACTCAAGCGTCCAACCATCACCCTTCAGGGGCCGCGCTTTGGCGTCGGCGGGCGCCGAAACAAATATCTTTGTCACCCTTCCCCCTTCACGGACCAAAATTGCCCCATTGGAAACTTCCAGGACGCCCCAATCATCCTTTATCGTCGCAGTCGGATACACCGTGGCCGCGCTGTCGAGTGGGATAAGATTGTTCGGATCAAAAGAGAAATTCCCCTTGTCCGTAAGTGGAATGAGCAATGTGTGCCCATCGACCAACCGTGCTTTGTAATCGGCAATTCTCTTTCGTCGAGCCAGTTCGCGCTCATTCTCCGTGGTCTCCAGCGCGGCGCGCCCATACTTCGCCGACTCCGTTTCAGCCCTCGCTTTGGGGTTATCGGATAGTTTGATCTTCATCGATGTTTGCAGCAAAGAGCCAAGATCATTCGAAACGGTCAGTCCCGGGCGCCATCTTGGGCCTGAATCATCCAACAGAACCCCATAGGCCGGGCCGGAAACGTAGGCGAACGATCTGACGAAGGTCGGTCTCTTGGCGGCATCGTCGATTTGTTTGACGACGCGATCGATGAGCTCGGTATCGGAGCCTGCGCTTAACTTGTACCCGGTAAATTGGGCCAGTCCTTCGTTCATCTCGAGGGCGCGCTCCGATGGCTCGGAATTTGGGAACAGCGCTCGCCGGTGATTTCGAAACGTAAGCGCATCTTCAATGGCCTGGCGCCGTTCAGCACCCGCGCTCCGCAGAGCTTTTTTGAGCGCGCTCCATTCGAGCTGGAGCCAGATACGACCATCCCGGGAATCGAGATGATCGTTGCTGGGATTGGATGCCGGAAGCCCCAGGTCATCCTGAATCCGGTGAAATGATTCGTGCAGCATCAAGGCACCGCTCCGAAAGTCATCGCTGGGTAGTGGCCAGACAATCATCGTCCATTTGACCCCGGCCCAGGTAGTCGCGAAGTTTGCCACCGGCTGCTTTTCCGGCAGTCGCCCGACATAGACCTCGTCCTTTTTGCCGAGCATTGCCTGAAGATCATTCTGGTTCGCCACCACCGAATGAGTTGCAGGGTCAACGAAGAGCATCGGGCCATACAGCGGCCTGCCCCAGAGTTTCCCTCCGTCTCGCTCGCTGCACTTCCGGGCTTCGAGAAAGTACTGGTGAGCAACGGACGTATCGATTGCGGCACTCTGTGCTGAAACGTGAACGAGACACGCCAGCACACCCGGACAGAATGCGAAGGTGCAGCAACTAATGGGAATTTGGTTAATTTGTTTCTTTCCCAAAATCATGTCGTAAACCTATTGTGCGATCGGGACGCTTTGCAACTCCCGCCAGCGCTCACGCAGCGGGATGACTCTATTTGGATTGGCCATTATTGTTGCTAATACCAGTCCGTGTCGGTCTGTGCCAGTCTTGGTCAATGATAAATCCTCATCCGGATCGTCGATACCACAAAGGCCCCTGAACCGCGGAAACTCCGTTACGAGTGGCCTGACAGTAGGAAGCAGGCCTCCATTTCCAGCCCGTCGTTACCAATTGATTCAGTCGGACAACATCGCTTGGCTTCCTCGGCGGATGCGCGTTCTTCAGGCGTGACGGGCTGCCGGTAAACGAATGAAAATCCAGTTTCGTCATCACGCTTGAAGAAATCCGGCGCGGTGTTGCGGCAAAGGTCGCAGTCCACACACGTGGAATCCACATAATACGTTCCAGCCACATTCTGAGGTAACCTATTCGTTATCTCGGCCATAGTCTTAACCTTTCTGAGAGGCAGATTATCCTAGAAAGATCATTGTGAAAAATTCATTAGTAGAATAGACTGATTCTCAAAATGCATCAATTTCTCACTACGCTGCCTTTCGATCTCTACGAATTGGCTTTGCTACATCTCGTCGTAAAGCATCGCAGCTTCACCAAGGCCGCGGAAATTGCCGGCCTGACACAAAGCGCCATCACGCGACAGATCCAGGGCGTTGAGAACAGCCTTGGCATTCAATTATTGGAGCGAACGACGCGCACAGTCCGCGTTACCGCAGCCGGAGAATTTCTCTATCGTGAAGCGGTACGACTGCTCGGCGATGTCGAGCAGTCGTTGCAGCAGCTTTCTGAAGAGTTCGCCGGAGCCCGCAAGGAGGTACGCGTCGGCGTTTCGCGAACCATCGGCCTCGCCTATCTGCCGGGGTTCTTTCACGCCAATCTTCGCCGCCTGCCACAACTCGGCTATCGAGTGTCCTGCCAGTCTAGTGGCGAGATCTTGAGCGCACTCGAAGCAAACGAACAGGATCTCGGAGTATTATGTCCCCCCTCACGCTTGCCAAAGACGGTTCGCATCACGCACAAGTTTGAAGATTCGTTCACACTTATCGCGTCCAGGAACGTCGAGTCACAAGTTGCAGCATTTTCAGAGAAAGCGCTAATCGAGTGGTTGAAGAAACAGAATTGGCTTCTGATCGATGAGCGCTCCAACACCGGCCAGCAACTGCGCTACTGGATGCGCCGGCAGGCATGGCGGTTCGAGCCAACCATGCAGCTCGACAGTTTTGACCTAATTATCAATCTGGTTGCCCTCGGAATGGGCGTGAGTTTCGTCCCGATTCGCGCGCTGGCCCTCTACAATCAGAGGCGTACGTTGATTCGTGTTCCTCTCCCGACGCGATTCAGACGAGAACTGGTCGTTGTGATTCGTAAGCATCGGAAAACGCCGGAGCACCTTAATCACTTTATCGCCAACGTGCTCTTCTGATCCGAGCGCGCCGTATCCTTCCAGTGCAAGGTTGGGCTTCCGAATTGGTTTGAAATCGCCGGTAAGTGTCACCCACAAAGGCGACGGTCGCACTACCGGTCTTGCACTTTTTTGCCCGATGAAGGGGAGAACATTGCCGCAGTCGGTTTGCCTTGGGTGTGTCGCTCTCAAGAAAATCCGTTACCTGGTCGGGCCGGAGAAAATGAAGGAACCAACCTGCAGACGCCGCTCGCATTTTTTTCAAAATCTCCGTTGACAAGTGTGACTTATGTAACATATTCAACTGTTACATTTGTAAAGTGGCATGAGAAAATCGTTTCGCATTTCGCCGGCCGAATGGGAGGTCATGGCTGTGGTCTGGGAACACGCATCGGTCGATGCTGCCACGGTGGCCGAGGTCCTTGAGCGGAAGAAAAAGTGGACCCTGGCGACCGTCCGCACTCTCTTGCGGCGTCTCGTCAATAAAGGTGCTCTCCAGTACGAAACCGAAGGCAAAAAATACGTGTACACGCCTCGGGTAACGATGGAAGATTGCGTTCGGCAGGAGAGCGAATCGTTCCTGGATCGGGTGGTTGGCCGTGTCCCCGCCGCGACCCTTTTGCACCTGGTGCGCAAGGCCGATCTCAGCGCCGCCGACATCGCAGAACTGCGGCGCGTTCTGCGGCAAAAGCAGGAGTAGCTCATGCAGGCGCTCGGCGAGCTCACCGTAAGAATCTTCGATTGGGTCGTCCGCACCAGTTGGCAGGCCTCCATCCTTGCCATCCTGATCCTCGCGGTCCAGGTGATCTTCCGAAAGAAACTTTCTCCGGGTTGGCGCTACGGACTCTGGTTTCTGCTGATGGCTCGGTTGTTGATGCCGGTGCCACCGCCAAGCCCGTTGAGTATTTTCAATGTCGCGGGACTGCCCGAAAAGTTAACGCTCGAAGTTAGCAACACGCCGGAGGAGATTTCGCCGCCCGCCGAGGTGGCGCTTCCCGAGTCTAGAATGCCGCCTGTTCGAGTGCCCAGCTTCATGGAGTCAGTTAACGAGCCGGTCAAGCCAGCTAAAGCTATGACCCGACTCGATATTTTTATTGCCTTGTGGCTATCGGGAATGTGCGTTTTCGGCCTCCGCTTTTTGGTCGAAAATGTTCATTTCCGGCGCCGCCTCCGGCCATTCCTGCCGATCGATAACCCGCAGGTCCTTGAGGCACTGCAAGAATGCGCTGCCGAACTCGGACTGCGTGAGTGTCCCATAATAATCGAAACTGAGGAGGTCGAATCTCCCGCCGTTTGCGGTCTCTGGCGCAAGCGTCTGCTGGTCCCCGATGGTATTTTCGAAAGCTTTTCCACCGTCGATCTTCGCCACATTTTTCTGCACGAGCTGGCGCATATAAAAAGGCGCGATCTCGAGATCAGTTGGTTGGTGGAATTGCTCCGGGTCTTCTATTGGTTCAACCCTCTTCTTTGGTTGGCCTTTGCCCGCATGCGCCAGGATCGGGAGCTTGCCACAGACGCGCTGGCTTTGGCCCCGGCACGCCAGGTCGCTCCTCGAGCATATGGAGAAACTATCCTGAAGCTCATCGAACGACTCAATCGACCGTCACTCTTGCCGCATTTGGTCGGCATCGTCGAGAGCAAGGCGAGCATCAAGCAACGCCTCGGCGCGATCGTCCAGAGCCGAGCTTACCCGTGGCGTTGGGCCGCCGGAGCGCTCGCCGCCGGGATTGCAGTCGTTGGTTTGACCGACGCAATTACACACGCAAACTCCAACGGCGTCGTCGTGAGCCGCCAGCGTTCATCCGATGGTTCGTTCAGTCCGGGGACAAGGCTCCTGGACCGGGCGCCGCGTGAACTGCGGCATGTCATACCGCGGCTTTGGGCGGTTGCCTTCTCGCCTGACGGCAAAAAATTGGCCATCACCGGAGGCTGGGATCAGTCTCACGAGCCGGGTGAACTGGTGATTTGGGACATCCTTTCTCGGAAGACGACCTTGGCTCTGCGGCAACAATCGACTATTCGCACGGTCGCGTTTTCGTCAAACGGAAAACTGCTTGCCATGGGCGACTTTGCCGGCGTTGCCAAACTGATCGATCCCTACGACGGAAAAACGATTCGCACGCTGCCAAGGCAAACTGAGCTCGTGAACTCCGTCGTATTTACTCCGGACGATACTGCGCTCGTGACCAGCAGTTTTGATGGAACCATCACGTTTTGGAATGTCTCGACCGGCAAGGAAATGGCCACCTTTGCGCTGCCGGACGAGTCCATTGTCAAAATTGCGATCTCCTCGGACAACCGACAGCTCGCTGCCGTCACCCGCTCCGGAAAAGCTCATGTGTGGGATTTGATCCAACGCAAGGAGGTGCATTGCCTGCAAGCCAGCAAAGAAGATGTTGCGGAAGCGGTTGCCTTTGCTCCTGACGGCAACAGTTTTGTTACCGGCTGTTGGGATTCGACGCTTCGGCTTTGGGAGTCAGCCTCCGGAAGGCTGCTCCGCGATTTGGCCGGGCATCAGTCCGGCGCGCTGAGCGCGGAATTTTCGACCGATGGCAGGACGTTGGCCTCAGGCGGCGGTGACGGATCGGTACTGCTGTTTGACATAACGAACGGCCGCCGCATTGCGGTCCTGCAAGCTCACTCGGAGCAATGCTTTGGATTAGCCTTTAGCCGTGACGGCAAGTACCTGGCCACCGCCTCCTGGGACCGCACCGCAAAAATTTGGGATATGGAAACTCGCGAGCCAATCGCCACCCTTGCAAGAGCAGACCATTAGCCTTTATGAAACACATGAAACAAATCGCCTGGACACCACGGAACGCCTTCACGCTCGTGGAACTATTGGTCACGATTGCCATCATCGCCGTATTGGCGTCGTTGCTGCTCGCGGCTCTGAGCAAAGCGCGACAAAAGGCCTGGGCAACGACGTGCCTGGGCAACCTGCGCCAATGGGGCCTCGCGGTAACCCTTTACACCGGCGACAACAGTGATCACCTGCCTTTTTCGATTTACTGGAATCGCGACGCCAACGTGAATAACTTCCATGGCCTGCTCTATCCCTATCTGGCAAAGTTGCCATTCAGTTCCAAAAGAGACTTCATCACCGGTGTGTCGCGTTGCCCAGTGCGTGTGCACGAACCGCCTGGTGACCATACCAAGTTGATAATCAGTTATGGAATGAACCTCCACAATTCGGTGAACTATACGAACGCAGATCCCAGGACGGTGTTTCACACATCGGTTCCTCAGCCATCGCAAACTCTCCTCATCGCTGAGCTTTCCACAGGCCACAACCATCCCCCCATCTTCGACCATCCTGACTATGCCGAGGCCTTGGCCCATGATCCTCACCCGATGGTCACCAACCAGGTAGGCTACAGACATTCTGGATGGGCCAATATCCTGTTCATGGATTCTCATGCCTCAGCCGCTGACCGGCGCATGGCAGGCATCGTCGTTAATTTCCATCCCAACCGGGCCCAATGATCGGGCCATTTACTACTGTCAGGTAGATGCCGTTACTGGCGCTCCCTTTAATGAATGGATTTGCAGACTTGCACAGACAGGTCCCATTTTGCTGACCAAATTGGAAGCGCAAGTCCTGCTTCCCATTCTCAATTCATGGGCAATCCATCGGTGGCTGGAGCAAGCGCGAATTTCGGTCTCATTTGAGGCGAAGGACAAGCAAACCACGCAAAACGAATGTGCGGGCCGCCGGTAAGAGGAGATGAGACCAAATCTCTAATTGTGACGCGGAGACTCGACATCCAATTGCCGCCCGGGATAATTGAGAAAACCTCATGAACCGACCCAACGGACGGAACGGACAGAGCGACGGAGGTCAAGGCCAGCACAAGGCCATGTCCTCGTCGGCTGCAGAACGAGTATATGGCCGGCCTAGCGGTTATCGGAAGCTCAGAGCCTATCAGGTGGCAGAACTGCTTTACGATTTCACCTGTCGTTTTTGCACGCGCTACGTCGCGCAAACCGATCGTCATCACGACCAGATGGTTCAAGCGGCACGCAGTGGCTAGCAACCCCTTTTTGACGCACTGGTACAGCAACGTGGTGTCGTTTGTCTCCTGCATCTATATGTAAATGTCCAGCGGTCGCAAAAGGTGCCGCCGGCAAATAAGAAGGCAAATGCCTCCGGCTCGGGGTCGCTTGTTGCTGTGCCATCGGCTTGAAAAGGCACTGCGGCTCCGGCGCCCGGCGGAGCGAAGGCCGCCGGAGGATTAAGGCCGGAGCCTATGCCCGAAGAGCCGCTGAACGCCATCGACGTGGCCCCAGAGCCCTTGAATGAAAACGGCCTGTCACCACAAGATCCACGCTTAGACCCTTCTCCGTTGATACATTTCCCACGGCAATCCAATAAGTCGTCAGCGGTGCCAATTCGATATCGGTCGAGGCGGCGGACGACCAGAGTTGGGACCCCGTATTCGTAATCGTCTGCACGCCGAGGTCGGCCAGGGCATCCTAGAGCGCGCGAGGGTGAGAAAGGGCACAAAGCATGCCGCCCGGTGTCCACTGTTTTGGGGACAGTGCACAAGCCCCTGACAAATTCTCAAGGTGCTATCTTGTGGGTGGGGACCCGCGATGAAACAAGCACCGCCCGCATTCGTTAGCCCGGTGGGTCAGTCGCAGTCCAAATAAATCGGCCCCTTTTCGCCGTGGCGGACATTCAATAAATGGAGATGGAACAGGACGATAAAGCGCTGCTGCGCCAATATGCTGAGGATCACTCGGAGAGCGCCTTTAGCGGCCTGGTAGCGCGCTACACGAACCTAGTTTACGCTGCCGCACTTCGTTCTGTCAACAACGCTCACCACGCTGAAGAAATCTCGCAGGCAGTTTTTATCATCCTGGCTCAAAAAGCGCACCGGTTGAGTCCGAACACGATCCTGTCTGGTTGGCTGTACCAGACCACGCGCCTGACAGCCGCCAACTTCCGGCGGAACGAGGCCCGACGTATCCGACGCGATCATGAGGCATACATGCGAACCATTCCCACCGAAACTGAACCTGACACTTGGCAATCCATAGCCCCGCTCCTCGAACCGGCCATGGGTATTCTGAAGGAGAAGGAGCGAGACGCAGTCGTGCTGCGGTTCTTTGAAGGCAGGAGCTTGCGCGAGGTTGGCGCAGCCTTTGGCGCGAGCGAGAACGCGGCCAAGAAGCGGGTGGGCCGCGCTCTGGAGAAGTTGCGCGGGTTTTTCATAAAACGAGGGGTGGCGGTCTCCGCCATAGCGCTTGGCGCAGCCATCTCTGAGAACTCTATTCAAGCGGCGCCTGCCGGCTTGGCGGTTGCCATCAGCGCGACTTCCGTTAAAGGGACCACCGTCGGAGCTTCAGCCTCAATTCTAGCCCACGGAACACTCAAGATGATGACCTGGATGAAACTGAAGTTAGCAGCGGAGATCGGGGCGGCTGCGCTGCTGATTGGCGGGACATCTTTTGTGGCGCTCTCTACCAACCGCGATGCCGCGGGATCTTCTGCTGCCGATGCAGGGTCGTGGTTGGGCTTCAGTGGGCAAAGAAGATTTCTGCCGATTGATTTCTCCGAAAAGTTGAATGCTAAACTGACTGAATCGGTATTGGCGGCTGGCGGCAATGACGGCGAGAATAATTTGGCCGGGTTTCCCCAGGGCTTGCAGCATTTTGGCGGCACGCTGTTCGATGTGGAGGGCATCGTGCAACTGGGCAGCAGGCACCTGCGAATCGAGCATAAAGAATATCCGGAACGGGTCAGCGGGCTGAAAGTGCACGAGCGGTGCCGCCGGTTGCATTTGCTCCATGGAACTGGTTGGGCCGCTGGCGACGGCAGAACGATTGCCAAACTGGTGTTGCATTATGCGGACGGTTCAGAGCGCGAGCTGAAAATCCGATACGGCGAGCATGTGCTCGACTGGCACCAGGCGCACCCACAGAGACCAACAGACCGGCACGCGACTTTGGCCTGGACCGGGAGCAATCCTGTCGCAAGCAGCCGAGGTTTCCGCTTGTGCATTTACAAGACCACGTTCGAGAACCCGCAACCCGATCTGCCAGTCGAAACCATCGATTACGTGTCAACGATGGTGAACGCCGCGCCCTTTATGCTGGGCCTGACTTTGGAATGATCTCTCTCCGCGAACTGTTATGAAGATTCAAAAAGAAAGTAAATTAAGGGCAAGTCCGGATGAGGTGGCGAAGTCCTCGGTTGGTTTCGCATTCACCCTGGTCGAACTGCTGGTGGTAATCGCCGTTATCGGCATTTTGGCTGCCCTCATTTTCCCCGCGCTGGGGCGAGTCAAGGACACGGCGCACACGACACAATGCGCGTCGAACCTGCGGCAAATGGGTCTGGCCATGACCATGTACTTCGCCGATAACCACGATCATTACCCCTCGATCACCTATTGGACTCAGTACAACCAGTACTACTCACTCGTCCCCTATCTGCGTGATGCTCAAAAGCTCTTCATCTGCCCGGCTGCGCACGGCAGAATCCCTCAGGGCTCATTAACCCCCGCCGATTACCCGATCCGCCAGTTCCTCACGATCACGAATGGCGACGGCACGACCTGGGTTTCGGAGTATAAGTTTAATGACAATCTCCGGCTTAACTACTCGACCAACGGGGAAGGCCAAATCCTGGGAACCAAGTACCTGATGAACACCTTCGCGCCGACCGAGTTTGTCGTCGCTCTGGACGGGACCGATTGGGCGCCGCGGCATTCGAGCCATAAGCGCATCAACCTCGGGTTCCTCGATGGCCATGTGAAGCTGATTATCCGCTCCGACCTTTACGAACCAGATAGCCGCGGCTCCTTTCCATTCTGGAACTGGGGCTTCCCGGATAAACTTGAGGACTAGCAGGACTGCCGGCTTGTGATCAAATCAGGTCGCAAAGAGACAGCCATAATTCTGGCAGCGATCACCGGCACCGTGCTGGTGGTCATTCTCCTGGTGATGGTCTCCTTCCACGCCACAACAGCCCGTCACCGATTTCACGCGGTGAATCTTGCTGAAAAGCTGAACGCGAAATTGGCCGAATCGGTGTGTGCGGTGGGTGGCAACGACGGCCCAAATAATCTGGCCGCCTTTCCTCAGGGTTTACTGCATTTAGGCGGCACACTCTTTGACGTCCAAGGTATAGTCCAACTGGGGAGCCGACATCTGCGGATGGTCCACAAGGAATATCCGGAGCGGGTCACTGGTCTGAGAGTGAGCCAAAAATGCCGCCGCCTGCATTTGCTGCATGGCGCAGGTTGGGACGCCGGAGAGGGTAAGACCATTGCGACACTGGTGCTGCATTATGCGGACGGGGCTGAAACCGAAATCAAGATTCGCTTCGGTGAGCATGTCCTGGGTTGGTGGGGCCGACTTTCGCACTCCGAAAAAACCACCGACCGCCACACCACCCTGGCCTGGACTGGGAGCAATCCCGTCGCAAGCGGCCGAGGCTTCCGACTCTGCATCTACAAGACCACCTTCGAGAATCCACGCCCAGGCGTCCCCATCGAAAACATCGATTATGTTTCCGCCATGGGCAGCGCCGCGCCCTTTATGATCGCACTTACAGTCGAATAAATTATAAAAAGCGAGCGCACAACCCTTGTGCCGACCGAGTTCATGGCCGCGCTAGACGGGACCGATTGGGCCACTAAGGTATTGGAGCCACAAGCGCATTAACCTCGGCTTTCTTGATGGGCATGTGAAATTGATCCTGCGTTCGGACTTGTACGAACCAGATAGTCGCGGCTCCTTTCCGTTTTGGAACTAGGGATTCCCGGATAAGCTTGAGGACTAGGAATGGCAAGTCATGGGGCGTGGTCGAATGATGGACTAGGATTCGGCGGGTTTGAAGAGATACTGCCCGCCCGCCGCCAGCATAGACCACGGAGTCTTGGCCCAGTACCATCGCGCGGGCTTCTGGGACTGGACTTGGCCATCGGCAACGAGAATGTTGCTCCGCTCGTTGTGACGCGGGAGCGGACCACCCCACTTGGGGTCGTCGGGTGAGGAGACACAGCCGACGCACGGCGCATCATTGCCGACGTCGTGCACGATCCAGCGATTACTTCGCATCCGACCCGTCCCCTTTCACAGGGCCGGCGACCTTCCATTCGTTGCCGATTCGTTGCAATTTGAATCGCGTCGTTGCGTTTTCTCCCTGGGCATAAACCGTCAGAATAACTTCGTTTTCAGAGACTGCCTCCTTTTCGACAATCCTGTACGCGGTCACTTTTTCGAGCTCGTCCTTGTTCGCTTTTGCCAGCTCCGCCTCGGATTTGGACTGAGCATGCTGGAATTCGCGGCCCTGTGGCGACAGGCCGGCTACAAATGTTTTCGCGTCACCTGTGCTCATGGCCCAAATGGCGGACTGAAAAGCGGACTCAGGATTTGCGTAACCGGAAAATGCCCACGAATCTCTCGGAATGGATTCCTGCGGCGTGGTACTTTGCTCGAGAGCAGACTTCGCCGCTTTAGTCAGCATCGAGCGCAAGCGTTGATTGTCAGCCAGCATCTTTGCCAGATCATTCGTCTGGCGGCGGAGGTTGCCGACTTCACCGCGAAGCCTTAGCAATTCACCCGCCTCGCCGGTGGTCAGTTGTTGGGCAGCGTTGGCCTGGGCGAGAAGATTGGAAAGCCGAGAGTTCTCCGCAGCTTGTTGGGCCAACTGGTCGTTCTCCCGCTTTAGCGCGGCCCGTGCATCACGCAATTTGGCCCGAGACTGATATTCTATAATCAAAGGAGTGGCTACGCCGCCGACGATGACGGCGCCAATGATTCCGATTTGAAGTTTAGTCATAGTCATAAGTTTTAGGAGAGTCACAGTGGTTCCGGCACCCGCGGCGGTCGCGCCGAGAGAGGCGGTGGTAAGGGCGGCCGCTAGGCCGGCAGGAGCGGTTTGAACTGCGTTGGCTGACAGCGCGGCTGCCAATGAAGCCGTGGTGGTAATACCGCGGGTGGACAGAAACGAGCGAAGCTTTTCCAGCGCCCGATCGACACGTTTGCGGGCCGCATCTTCACTGAGACCGAGTCTTTCGCCGATGTCGGCGAGCTGGCGGTTTTCGAAGTAGCGCATGATGATGGCTTCGCGATCGGTTTCGGTGAGCTGGATCATGACGTGATCGAGGACGGGCAGGACCTTTTCCCAGTCCATTTCGGGGTTGGGAGCTGGAGCGGAGGGGATTTCATGCATGGAGTGGACCTCCTGTTCTCGGGCAGCCCGGCGGCGTTCGGTGCGGACGGCTTTGGTGGCGCAAAAGTGGGCGCAGGTATAGAGCCAGCCGGTCAGGACCGCCCGGTGGGAAAGTTGCGCTGCCTTGCGCGAAAGCTCGGTGAACACCATCTGCGCTACGTCCTGGGCCAAGTGCGCATCACCATTGACCTGTCGCAACGCCGCCGAATAGACCAGGTCCACGTGACGCCGGACCAATTCGGCGAATGCTTCTTCGGATTTGTCGTCCGAATAGCGGCTAAGCAGTTCACCATCGAGAGCCATGATCATTCTATAGTACCCGGCCACGGAAAAACCGGACACGGAAATTGTTGGCAGGTGACCGCGGGAGCCTGGGATTGAAAAAGCTCGCGCACCCAATATCCTTCTCACGCCAATGTTGTTTCACACCTGGACATTCCTCATCTTTCTCCTGGTCGTACTGCCGGTCTTTTTCGCGCTGCGAAAGACCTCGCTCTGGCTTCCCTGGCTGACGATTGCTTCTTATTTCTTTTATGGCTGGTGGAATCCTTATTACCTCTTCCTGGTTGCTTATTCGACTCTGCTGGACTTCTGCCTGGTCGCGCTCATGGACCATTGTCCCCGTGGCGACCAAAAGGTGGACGTCGTCGCGCGCTTGACCCGCCTGCAGTTTGGCGATCGCCTTCTGAAGGGCGCCTTCCTCGGCTCAGCGACGGCTACGCTCGGTCTGTTGGTGCTGGCGGCGCTGGGCCCGAAAACATTGCGGCCCGTGCTGGCCCTGCTCGGAGTTCTCGTCCTGCTCATGGCCCTGGGTGCGCTCTACAGCAGCCGCAGAATCTGGTTGCTGATCAGCCTGGTCAACAACCTGGCGCTGCTGCTCTTCTTCAAGTACGCGCGCTTTGTGGCGGAAAACCTGAACGCCATTCTCTCCCGGCTGCACCTGCCGCTGAAGCTGTCCGACCCTTCCACGCTAATGCCGTTCGGCTTTGAATACCTGCTGCCGGTCGGAATCTCTTTTTTCACGTTCCAATCGCTCAGTTACACCATCGATTTCTATTTCGGCAAAGTTCACCGCGAGCGCAACTTTCTCCGGTTTGCCACCTTTGTCTGTTTCTTCCCGCAGCTCATGGCCGGTCCGATCGAACGCGCCCGCCATCTGCTGCCGCAATTTTATCGCTTCCCCGAGGTGCGCCTGCAGAATTTCACCGATGGCGCGTCGCTATTCCTTGTCGGTTTATTCAAGAAAATCGCTCTGGCAAATTATCTCTCCTTCTTTGTCGAGCGCGTCTATGACAACCCCAGGGCGTTCGGCGCGCCGGCCCTGATGGCCGCCACGGTGGCGTTCGGCTGGCAGATATTCTTTGATTTCAGCGGCTATACGGATATGGCCCGCGGCATCGCCAAAGCGATAGGCTTCGATCTCATCCTGAACTTCAACAATCCCTACCTGTCCACAGGCCTGGGAGAATTCTGGTCGCGTTGGCACATCAGCCTCTCGAGCTGGTTCCGGGATTACGTTTACATCCCGCTGGGCGGCAACCGGGGCGGGACTTTGAACACCTACCGCAATCTTTTTCTGACTTTCCTGCTCTCCGGCATTTGGCACGGCGCCGCCTGGACGTTCGTTATCTGGGGCGCGCTCCACGGTTTGGGCGTAGTTGTGACTCGCGAGCTTGAGCGGTCCGCGTTTTACCACGAACGGGTCCCGAAACTCCTCAAGCAGGCCGCCGTTTTCCTTTTCGTCTCGTTTACCTGGATTTTCTTCCGCGCAAGTTCTCTTAGCGATGCTTTGTTGATCGTTCGGCGCATTTTTTCGGCCGCCTGGCAACCTCCGCAGATCACGGTCCTGATGGTCGTGCTGATCGCCACGGTCTGGCTCTATCAATTCCTTTATGAATCCAAATTTCGCGACGTTTTGAAGCTCGGAATGGTCCGGGTGAGTGTGGCGGTGTTCATCGTGCTCTATCTCTGCCTCTGTTCCTCGGGCGGCGGCGCGTTTATCTATTTCCAATTCTAAAATGCAACCCGAACTACTTGCACCCAACCCTGCCGGAGCTCAGTCGATCCCGGCCCAGCCGCCCGTGCCCTTTGGCGTCAACGAAGTTCGCCTTAACGCCCGACACTGGCTGGCTGTCTTTCTGATCGTCGGGCTTGTCGCGCTGCTGCTGCCCCGGGTGTGGACGCGCATCGAACGCTTCGACACCGGGCCGGACTACCGCATACCCTACGACCTCAGCAAAGATTACTGGCTCTACGCCCGCCGCATGAGCCAGGTAGCTAGACCCGACAAGATCATCATGCTGGGCGATTCCGTAGTCTGGGGCGAATACGTGTTGCCGGACGGAACTTTGTCACACTTTTTGAATCAGCAAGCAGGAACGGCCGAGCAATTCGTCAATGGCGGCCTCAACGGCCTTTTCCCGCTGGCCCAGGAAGGGCTGCTCGACTGCTATGCTCACTCACTGCGTCATCAAAAAGTGCTCCTCCATTGCAATCTCCTCTGGATGACGAGCCCTAAGGCGGACCTGAGCACCGACAAGGAAGAGCGGTTCAACCATTCCCGGCTCGTGCCGCAGTTTTTTCCTCGCATTCCGTGCTACAAAGCGGATGCCAATGAACGACTCACGGCCCTTATCGAGCGGCAAATTGGTTTCCTCGGCTGGGCTCAACATTTGCAGAACGCTTATTTTGGGCAAAAAAGCATCCTGCAATGGACGCTCTTAGACGACGGCGGTGACCCTCCGCATTTTCTAAACGCAGCGAAGAATCCCCTCTCGCAAATTACCTTCGCCGTGCCTTCCGCTCCTCGAGAAGATCCGCAGCGCGGATCCAATAGCCCGCGTCACAAGCCCTGGTCCGACACGGGCGTCGGCACAGCGCAGTTCGACTGGGTTGACTTGGACTCCTCTTTGCAGTGGTGCGCCTTTCGCCAAATCGTCCGAACACTTCAAGCCCGGGGAAACGACGTAATGGTGCTTCTGGGTCCTTTCAATGAGCACATCATGGCAGCCGAGAACCGGCCCGCGTACCTGAAACTTCGCGCCGGCGTCGAGGCGTGGCTCGCCCAAAACCATATTCCGAATGTGGTGCCCGAGGTTTTGCCGAGCGCATTGTACGCCGATGCCAGCCATCCCCTCACCGAAGGCTACGAACTCCTGACGAAACGAATCCTGCAAAATGAGGACTTCCAAAGGTGGTGGAAGAAGTGAGCCGATTGTAGGCGTCGACGTCAGGAGGCTCTGACTGAAAAATCCTCACTAATACTGAAAGAAATCGTCCCCGGGCCACGTTTACTTCCTCAGCACCCAGTTCACTTTAACTGATGCTCAAGAAAGTATTATCGATTAACACTCGGATCCAATTGTCTTCTAAGCTAGCTTCACTTAAACTAAGTCCCCAATTCAGAAGGGAATTGTGAGACCGGGAAACAACTATGAAAATTCCGAGGTCCATTAGTCGCTGCGGACTTTGGGCGCTTGGCATCCAGAGCCTCGCATGGCCCGTCACCGATTGCCGCGCCGCCGAGAAGATAGTGCTCTGGGGCGCCGGGGTTGTTCCAGCCTGGAGCAACGCGGTGGCGCTCGCTGCCGGCGAAAACTTTAGTTTGGCATTGCTCGACAAGGGAACAGTCGCCGCTTCAGGATGGGATTACACTCGTCGAGCGAGCGACCCACCCGCCGACCTGACGAACGTCACGGCGATTGCCGCCGGGCAAGATCACGGGCTCGCCCTGCGGGCGGACGGCACCGTCGCAATCTGGAGCGAGTATTGTTGCCCGGACACCAGCCAGCCGGCGAATCTCTCAAATGTAGTAGCGATCGCCGCCGGAGGTTTGCACAGCCTGGCGCTTCGAGCGGATGGCACCGTCGTTGACTGGGGATCAATAGCCTACATTGACGGAACGAACGTTCCCGCTGCGGCTCCGGCCGAATTGACTAACATAATTGCGATTGCGGCCGGAGGGCACCACTCACTTGCCTTGGGCGCCGATGGAATCGTGGTTGGGTGGGGAGAGAATTTCGCCGAGGGCCGGTTCGCTGGACAGGCGACGCCGCCAATGGGCCTGACTGGTGTCGTAGCCATTGCGGCAGGTTGGGACCACTCGCTTGCCCTCCGTGCGGATGGAACGGTGGTGGCCTGGGGTGACAACTATTACGGCCAGACCAACGTCCCTGCCGGCCTGACCAACGTGATCGCGATTGCTGCAGGCAGTCAGCAAAATGTGGCGTTGAAGGCTGATGGCACCGTGACCGGCTGGGGCGCCTGGCCTCTCAACGATTCACCCACTTATCTGTCAAACGTCGTCGCCATTGCCGCAGGCTACGGTTACAATCTGGCCATCCTCAGTCACTGGGCGCCGACTGTTTCCATCCAGCCGAGCTGGCAGCAGCTTTTTGAAGGTGATGATTTGCGGTTGCAGGCAGCCGCTGACGGAAGCGATGCGCTAAGCTACCAGTGGCGCCTCAATGGTGTAGATGTTCCTGGAGCAACAGACACCGTTCTTGTTCTGCCCTCTGTCCGGTTGGCAGATGCTGGCACTTACTTGGTCGTTGTCAGCAATTTCCTGGGATCTGCTACAAATTCTACTCTCTTAGAGGTTCTGCCACTCCGTCCACCTGCGATCAGCTCTCAGTCCGTCAGCCAGCTACTTCGTTCCAACACGAACCTTGTCCTTCAGGTCTCGGCGAATGGACCTGGGCCGCTGAGCTATCAATGGTACTTCCAGGGCGCAGCTATCGACGGCGCGACAAGCACCGAGTTGGTGATCTCGAACACGACTCCAGCCAATGCCGGAGTATACACCGTCGTAGTTAGCAATTCGACCGGGTCGATTACCAGCGCTCCGATTCAGTTGCGCCTGCCTTTCGAGCAGGATTTTACCGCAGCCAGCGGACCACCGATTTGGGATTACGTTTATCTCTCTGCCTTGGCGCCATCGCTTCCAGCCGCCAGCACTAATTCGTACTCGTCAGGCCCATACTGGGATTCGATGCTTGGATGGGTGCGAGACGACACGGATGCCAGTTGCGGCGCGGGATACCTTAGCATCGACGCCAAAACGAAAATGGTGACTGGCGCCCGCGAATGCAAGTACACGACCTGGCACCTGAACTATATTTTCGGCCGGTGGGTAGTCCTGAGCGAGAGATCCGGCGAATCGACCGACACACTCTTCAATTTTCCTTTCCCGGCTTCCTTGCAGAGCTATTGGACTCTCAGTCTTGAACTCGCTCCGAACGGAAACGAGCGCCTCGGTCGAGCCACGATCATTCTTTCGACCGGCCGCACCATCGACTTCCAGGTGACCGGCACAACTTTCCCGGCAACTCAAATTTCCGAGCTGCTGTTGCAAAACGATGAATCGAAGCTGATCATTCGTGTTTTCGGACCCGACATGGTGGTCGGGTCGCTCCATGGAAGCGTCGCGGGTCAAGAAGTAGACTTCGCCGTCACCAGTCCGCTGACTCTCACAATCAATGGCGGTGGCTCTGTGCAGCCTCTGACGAACGGTCAACTTCTCGTCATAGGCAACGATTATACGATGGCCGCCACGCCCGCGCGTTACAACCTCTTCAGCAACTGGATGGTCGGCGATCAGGTCATCACCAACTCCGTGTTGACCTTCAGCATGTCATCCAATCTCGCCGTGACCGCCACTTTCGTGACCAATTACCGCCCGGTCCTGCCGTCAGCGAAGGGAGCCTATAACGGGCTTTTTTTCGAGAGCAACGCAGTCCAACCGCCAAGTTCGGGCTTCTTTGCTTTGACGCTGTCCACCAGTGGCAGCTTTTCGGGAAAGATCTTGATGGAAAGCGGCAGTTACTCATTTAGTGGGAAATTTGATCTGAGCAGCCAGGCTCAACTCCAGATTCGGCGCGGTTCGAAATCGCCGATCATTTTCGTACTGGAGCTAGACTCCCAGACTCGGGAAATTCGCGGCACCGTTTCGGATGGCATCTGGACCGCTGATTTGACCGCCGACCACGCCTTCTCCAGCGCCGACAATCCGCTGACTAACTACGTTGGTGTTTACACCATGGTAATCCCGGGGAACGACCGGCCGGGGCCGAATTTCATCGGCGATGGGTACGCAACTGTCCAGATTGATTTTAACGGCGCAATCCACATGTCCGGTGAGCTGTGTGATGGCACGCACATTAGTCAATCGGTCCGTATTTCACAAAACGGGCAATGGCCTCTCTACGTGCCGCTCTATGGCCGCAAAGGGTCCCTGGTAAGTTGGATTACCTTCAGCAATATGCCGCCGAGCTCCCTCGGAGGAGAGTTGGTGTGGTTCAAGCCCGCCCTGCCAGCGAGCAAGTATTTTCCCACCGGGCTCACCAACCAGACTTCAGCCATCGGCTCGTCTTTCTTTGTGTCCACCCCTTTTCGCGGATTTGGTCAGGTGAACTTTACCAACTCAATCGTTACTCTGGCCGGGGGCAATTTGCCAGTTGCCATCACCAATGTGCTCACCGCCGACGGTAGCCCAAGCGGACCCAACCAGATGACTCTGAAATGGAACAACATCAACGGCCTCGTGCGTGGTTCGTTCTTGCATCCGCTCACCGGGAGATCGACTCCGCTCCATGGCGTCTTTTTGCAGAACCAGGGCACTGCGCGCGGATATTTCCTTGGCACGAATCAACCGGGTTCATTTATGCTTCTCTCGCCGCCGGTTGCTCCTTAAGAGCCCGCCTAAATCAAATTATCGAAACGAACAGAGGCAGTTCGCTCAAGGAAGTGTCCAAAGTGACCTTGTCTTTCTCAGCCGGACATAGTGGAATCGCTCGATGACCCGAGCGATGCCGCCTCTGAAATGCCTCGCGGTCTTGTGCAGAGCGAAGCAGAGGATCGACCGTGTTAAGAGCCGAGGTGTCCTAACCTTCTTGAACGGATGAGAGGGCACGCGGTCAACATTCCCGGCCAGGCTGGCTCGGTGCGGTTGACCCGCAATGACCATGGTGTGGCCCACATCACTACGGCCAGCCTCCGCGACGCGCACTTCGGCTTGGGTTTCTGTCACGCTCGCGACCGCGGACTGCAAATGCTCCTTGTCCGGATCCTGGGTCAAGGCCGAGCTTGCGAGTTGCTCCAGGATTCCGAGCAGATGCTCGAGCTGGACCGGTATTTTCGTCGTTGGAATCTTGGCGCCGCAGCCGCCGCCGAACAGTCGCAGCTTTCCGAACGAGCGAGAATAGCCGTCGATGCTTATTGCGAGGGCGTCAATTTTTACTTTTCCAGAAATCGCCTTCCGTGGGAATTGCGATTACTGGGCTATCGGTTCGAGCCCTGGACCGCCGTCGATTCCGGCCTGACCGGTAAAATGGCGGGCCTGATTGTTCTGGCCCAATCGCAGGCCGACATGGAGCGGTTCATCGTCGAGTGTGTCCAACATGGCATCAGTCGCGAGCGGCTCGAGGAGCTGTTCCAGGGCAAGCTCCAGGGTCTGGATGAAGAACTACTGCGGCGCGTTAAGCTCTCGGAACGGTTGGTGCCTGAATCATTACAATGGGCCTCGTCCTTGCCACGGCTGATGGCTTCGAACAATTGGGTCGTGTCGGGTCGAAAGACCGCTTCCGGCAAACCATTTCTCTGCAATGATCCGCATCTGGAGATCAATCGGTTGCCGCCGGTTTGGTATGAAGCTGTGCTGCGCTGGCAATCGCGGCAGGGGCCGCGCTACGCGATGGGCGCCACTTTCCCGGGCCTCGTCGGAGTGGCAATCGGCCGCACGCCTGAGTTGGCCTGGGGCGTGACTTACGCCTTCATGGATTGCATTGATTCCTGGATCGAGGAGTGCCGCGGCGGAACGTATCGCCGTGGAAACGCCTGGCTGCCGTTTGCCACCCGCAAGGAAGTGATTCGGCGGAAGAAACATCCGCCTCTGGAATTGGTTTTTTACGAGAACGCTCATGGCGTGCTTGACGGTAATCCGAAGCAGGCGGGGTATTACCTGGCGACGCGCTGGTCCGCCCGCGAGGATGCGGGCGGTGCCGCGCTCGACGGCTCTTGCGCGCTCCTCGAAGCCAGGACAGTCGAAGTGGGACAGGCGGCGCTCGGGCGGGTTTCCAATTCCTCCTGGAGCTGGGTGTTAGCCGACCACACTGGCTCGATCGGCTATCAGATGTCGGGCAAGATGCCGATTCGGCCTCCCGGCGTCAGCGGGCTGGTGCCGTTGCCAGGTTGGGATCCGGCCAATGATTGGAAAGGATTTCATGCGCCGGAAGCTTTGCCGCGCGCCTTGAACCCGCGCGAAGGATTCATCGTGACGGCGAATCACGATCTAAACCACCTTGGCAAAGTGCATCCCATCAACCTGTGCATGGCTTCTTATCGGGCGGACAGAATTACTGAGTGCCTCGCAGCCGATTCCACCCCTCTTACGCTTGAGAATATGCGCAAGCTTCAAATGGATTTATACTCGGCACAGGCGAAACAATTCTTGGAGATTATCCGGCCGCTGTTCAGCGAATTTAGTGGCACGCACGGAGCGGCGGTTAAGTGCTTCCAGGAATGGGACCTGAATTACTCGAGCGAATCCAAAGCGGCCTTTCAATTCGAGGAGTTCTACCGTGCCCTAATCTGCGAAGTATTTGGAGAATGCGAGGGTGCTTTCGGCCGGCCGGTCCTGGAGCGTGTGATGCACGAAACTTGCCTCTTTTTCGATTTCTACGGCAATTTCGATCGCGTCTTGCTGTCCGAGAAGTCTGCTTGGTTCGGCAAGCGGTCTCGCACTGATTTGTACCGAGCGGCGCTTGCCAAAGCGTTTGCCGTTCCGCCAAAACCCTACGGTGAGACGCGGAAGCTGCGCATGAGACACCTGCTCTTTGGCGGCAAACTGCCTCTGCTTTTTGGGTTCGACCGAATGCTCGAGATGCCGGGCAATCGCGCCACGGTGCACCAGGGGCAGATTTATCGCGGTGGAGGGCGCGAGTTATCTTTTGCGCCATCATTGCGATTCCTAACCGACCTCGCGACCGACGAAATCCAAACCACTCTCGCAGGTGGTGCCAGCGACCGACCATTCTCACGGTGGTACGCTAATGGCCTTCCGGATTGGATCCGAGGACAACCCAAGATCCTCTCGGGTTTAGATCAGAACGAGCTGCGGCGACACTGACTCCAGCTCGCCTAAATCGACCTTATCAATGATGCTGCCTCTTTTATCGATTTGGAACTTGGCTCCAAGCCGGAAATAATACCGGCATGACCGCCCGCACGGATGCTGAAAGTTTCGCAGCCGAAGCCGTCCGGGTACCCAGGCGCAAGGTGCCGCTCTGGCTCAAGCTAGCCTACACGGCCTTCATGGCGGTCCTGGTGCCGGTCTATTTGAAAAATTATGGGCCAACCAATTTCGTTTACTTCTGCGACATGTCCCTGTTTCTGGCGCTGCTCGGACTTTGGGGCGAGCGCTCCCTGCCGGTTTCCATGGCGGCGGTGGGACTTCTCATTCCACAGTTTTTTTGGTGTGTTGATTTCGCCGCCGAACTGCTCGGCTTTCATCTCACCGGCCTGACCAGCTACATGTTCGACACCCACCGCTCTTTGTTTCTCCGCGGCCTTTCGCTTTTTCACGGTTGGCTGCCCTTCCTGCTCCTCTATTTGGTAATTCGGCTCGGTTATGACCCGCGTGCGCTTAAGGCCTGGACGGCGCTGGGCTGGGCGCTTTGTCTGATTGCCTTCTTTTGGTTGCCGCCCGCCGGCGCGCAGCTTGCCGATCCCAAACAACCTCTGAACGTCAACCTCGTCTTTGGCTTCAACGACAGCCGCCCGCAAACCTGGATGCCCCCAGGAGTATATCTCGCGGTCTGGATGCTCGCTTTGTTTGCTCTGGCGTACGTGCCAACGCATTGGGCGCTTCGACGAATGCTCCTGGCGCCCTCGTCGGAAATGACCGCGGCCGCGAGGGATCAACCGGGATGATTCGGCTTTGCCATTCGGTGACTTCCGCTCTCAATTCACCGATTGAGTGTTTGCACGATTTAACCAAACTGTGCGCAGCGGGATGAATCAGACAGTAGCAAACACGAAACCAGCTCAGTCCCCGTCGGATGTGGAGAGGAGGACCCAGACGCGGCTGGGAGGCTTCTGGTCCCTGTTCGTGACGCAATTCCAAAATGCGTTCAGCGACAACGTCCTGAAGTTTCTCACGACCTTCATCATTATAGCATTGGGATTTTCCCAGGAGCGGCGTGACCAACTCGTGCCACTAGTCGGGCTCGTATTTGCTTTGCCATTCGTTCTTTTTTCGATGACCGGCGGTTTTCTAGCCGACCGTTTCAGCAAGCGCAACGTCATCATCGGCATCAAACTGGCCGAGATCGGCATCATGTCGTTCGCGATGCTGGGATTATGGCGGCACAATGTAGTTTTGCTGTTGGGGGTGATTTTCCTGATGAGCACGCACAGCGCCGTCTTCGGCCCGAACAAATATGGCTTGCTGCCGGAGTTGCTGGGCGAAAAGGAGCTGTCGTGGGGAAACGGCATTATCCAACTGGGCACGTTCGTCGCGAGCATCAGCGGCACGGTCGCGGCCGGCTTGCTTTCCGACACCTTCGGCAAGAATCAGATTTGGTCCGGGGCAATTCTTGTCGGGCTGGCGTTGTTCGGGACGCTCATGAGCATGGGGATCAGCCGGCTCCCGGCAGCCAATCCTACAAAAGAGTTTCGGTTGAATTTTCTGAGTGAATTCTGGACGCAGTTCCAAGCGATCCGAATGGATCGAGTGCTATGGCTTTCCGTCCTGGGCAGCACGTTCCTTTGGTTCTTGGCTGCGCTGTTCCAGCCGACAATAATCTTTTACGGAAAAGATGTTCTGCACCTGAACGACACTCACAGCGGCTATTTGCAGGCGTCGCTCGCCCTCGGGATTGGTATAGGCAGCGTGGCTGCAGGTTATCTCTCCGGCAAGAAGATCGAATATGGCCTCGTGCCGTTGGGCGCAGTCGGGCTGAGCGTGTTTGGAGCGCTGCTGGCCCGGCGCGGCTTGAGCTTCGAGTTAGTAGCCGTCAACCTGGCGTTGCTGGGAGCCTCCGGCGGCTTTTACGCGGTTCCCATCAACGCCCTGATTCAACATCGCCCGGACCCGGCCAACAAAGGCGGCGTCATCGCCGCCTCGGCCTTCCTTTCCTGGATAGGGATCATGTTCGCCTCTGTGATCTACTATTTCTTTGCCGTCATTCTCAAGCTGACTCCGCCGCAAATCTTCCTGGTCAGCGCTCTGATTACCCTCGCAGGCACAGTTTATGTGCTTTATTTACTGCCGGATTCGCTTTTGCGGCTGGTCCTCTGGTTTCTCACTCACACGCTCTATCGCATCAAGGTGCTGGGCCGCGACCATATTCCCGAGAAAGGCGGGGCGCTGTTTGCCTGCAATCATCTCTCGCATGTCGATGCGCTTCTGTTGCTCGCCTCGACCGATCGCCCGATCCGGTTCATCATGTATAAGGGCATTTACGAATTGCCCTGGATCAAGCCGCTGGCGCGCATTCTCAAGGTCATTCCGATTTCGTCCGAGCTGCGGCCGCGCGAGATGATCCAGGCCCTCCGCGATGCCAGTGAGGCGATTAACAGTGGCGAAGTCGTCTGCATTTTCGCCGAGGGGCAAATCACGCGCATCGGCCAGATGTTGCCGTTCCGGCGCGGGTTCCAGCGCATCATGAAAGACGTCCAGGCGCCGATCATTCCGGTTGCGTTGGATGGCATCTGGGGCAGCATCTTCAGCTTCCAAAAGCACCGGTTCATCTGGAAATTGCCGCGGCGCATTCCTTATCCGGTCACGGTGAATTTCGGCACGGCACTGCCCGCGACCGCCACGCCGATCGAAGTCCGCCAGGCCGTGCAGGAACTCATGGCTGAAGCTTGGCTCGAGCGGAAGAAGCGCATGCAGCCGCTGCATCGCGCGTTTGTGCGGTCAGCGAGGCTCCATCCCTTTCGCTTCGCGATGGCAGATACGCAGTCTCCCAGAGTCAATTTCAGCTCCGCGTTGGTGCGCGCTATTTTTCTCGCGCGACGGCTGAAGCAGGTTTGGGCCCGACAGAAGATGGTCGGATTGTTGTTGCCACCCTCAGTGCCGGCCGCGCTGACGAATGTGGCTGCTCTGCTGATGGGCAAAGTGCCTGTGAACCTGAATTACACCCTGTCCGACGAAGCGCTCGCCTCCTGCATCCGGCAGTGCGACCTAAAGACCGTTCTCACGTCCAGGCAGTTTCTTGAGAAGATAAAACTCAAAGTTCCCGTCCAAACTCTACTCTTCGAAGAAATCGCCAGCAAACCTCGAACTCTTGAAAAGACGTCAGCTTTTCTGAGCGCCTGGCTCTTGCCATGCCGCATGCTCGAGCGCAGCCTCCGCGAAACTTCGACACTCGGCACTCGACCCTCGACACTCTCCCCTTCCGACGCGCTCGACGAGTTGGCCACGATCATTTTCTCCAGTGGCAGCACCGGCGACCCGAAAGGCGTGATGCTTAGTCATTACAACGTCGGTTCGAACATCGAGCAACTGGATCAAGTGTTGGGGTTCACCCGGCGCGATCGGCTGATCGGGATACTGCCGTTTTTCCACTCTTTCGGCTTTACCGCGACGCTCTGGGCGCCGGCCACGCTCGGCCTGGGCGTAGTTTTTTACCCGAATCCTCTCGACGCCAAGAGCATTGGTCCCCTGGTCAGCCAGTATGCCATCACTTTCCTGCTTGCCACGCCGACGTTCCTGCAATTGTACCTGCGCGGATGTTCGCCTGAGGAATTTGGCGGCTTGCGCGTCGTTATGACTGGAGCGGAAAAACTTTCCGAGAGGCTGGCGGCCGCTTTCGAGGAGCAATTCGGCATCAGGCCCTTGGAAGGGTATGGCTGCACCGAATGCTCTCCAGTCGTGGCGGTGAACACATACGATTTCCGCGCCGCTGGTTTCCGCCAGGTCGGCGCCAAACGGGGCAAGATTGGCCATCCACTGCCAGGCATGACGGTGCGCATTGTCGATCCGGAGAACCGCGCGCCAATGCCGGTCGGCCAGCCCGGCCTGTTGCGCGTGCGCGGGCCCAATGTCATGCAGGGATATCTCGGCCGCCCGGAAAAGACAGCAGAAGTGTTGTGCGACGGTTGGTATGTCACCGGCGATATCGCTGCCATGGACGAAGATGGTTTTCTGCAAATCACCGATCGGCTGACGCGCTTCAGCAAGATCGGCGGCGAAATGGTGCCGCACATTAAGGTCGAAGAGAAGTTGCACGAGTTGGCCGGCACGGCCGAACAAACCTTTGTGGTAACGGGCGTGCCGGACGACAAGAAGGGCGAGCGGCTGGTGGTCCTGCACAAGCTGGCCGACGCGCAGCTCCAGTCGTGCCTCGAAAAGCTGGGCCAGTCTGACTTGCCCAACCTCTGGAAACCGCGCCCCGACCAGTTCCTCTCTGTGGACGCGCTCCCCTATCTCGGCACCGGTAAGCTGGACTTGCGAAAAGTGAAAGAGTTGGCGCTGAACCTCTCTTCCCGTGCGCAATGATTGGTTTGCCTTCCCGGCCGGAAATTGCGCTCACCTTTTCTGTCGCCAGGAGATGAGCATCATAGTTTGAGGAACTCTGGTTGTATCAGGTCGTCACTAAAATGGAAGATGGCGACGCTGCGTTCCATACCGAACCGTGATTTGCCCGCGTAACCGGGATTGAAGAAAAGTGTCCCGTCGAGCATGGCTGAGAATGGTTTGTGCGTGTGGCCGAAGACGACGACATCCGGCTTCGCTCGTGTAATCGCTGCCTCGAGTTCCGGAGTGAGGACATGCGGATTCACAATGTGGTGCACCAAAAAGTTCCGACCAGCCACTTGGATCAGCTCGGTCGTGCGATAGCCTAATCCCGGCTCGTCCGTATTGCCCGAAACCGCCGTTACCGGGGCGATGCTTTCCAATTCCTGAATCAGCCACGGCAGGCCCACATCCCCGGCGTGCAAGATCCGCTCCACTCCCGTGAACAGCAGCGGGATCTTTGGATCAAGGTAATTGTGGGTATCGGAGAGAATGCCGATTTTCACTGCAGTCAGCCACTTCGTACGACCGACAGACGCATCTCGCAAAGCAGAGACAGCGTCCGCGTCTCATGCTTTTGCTTCGTCCGGAGTGGCCTCGCCCTCGGGCTCTTCCTCCGGTTGTTCCGGCGTTTCCTCCGCCGGTGCAGACGCCTCGGTCAATTTCACGGCGCCGGCAAACAAGCCGGTGAAGAGGCCGCCGCTCAACAGCGTGTTGCGAAAGAAGGTCCACGTCGGCGGATAATTCGGCGTGCCGGACGTCAGCGCCTGAATCCAGCCTCTCACCGTTTTCGCATACTCCGGATTGTACAGCCAGGAAGCGGTGTTAGTGATCAGGTAAAACAGGACCGCGCCGAGCAATCCACCACAAACTAGTTTTAGCCAGGACATGCGGGCGGAAAAAAAACTCCCCAACGCGATTAGACCGGCGAAGGAAAGCGTTTTTATGAGCATGTAAACGCTGAACAACGTTTGATGGTAGTAGAACGCGTTCAGCAGGAAATCGGTCAGCAGCATCGTGCCCAGCGGCAGCCACCATTTGGAGCGTCCCGGGAAGAATGCTCCGGCGCAGAAAGCCAGCGCGTAGAAGGCGCTAAAATTGGGCGGAAACAGGCCCGGCCAGCGCGACAACGCTGCCACCAGCATAAACAGATACGGCGCCGCGCGATGCCATTTCTCTTTCACGATCTAAGCATAAGCCGAGCTGCAGGGATGACAAGTCGCCGATTGCAGAGTTGAAGTCTAGCTGACGAAAGAAGAGGAACACGCAGATGTGCGCTAATAAGCGCTACTAAAATCATTAGCGAAGATGAGCGAAGATTAGCGGTTCCTCATTTTCTGTTATTTTTCATTCTTCTTCGGCATTGGCTCATGCCATGCCTTTCCAGCCCGGTAGTAATCGAGCAATTGACGGCTCACTGCGGCCAACCGCTCTTCACCGGCGGCCGTGGCCAATTCAAGTGCTTTTTGCCCGGTCGTTACAGCCTCATTGAAGCGTGCCGCTTCAGCGTACGCCGCCGCCAAAGTGCCCAAAGGCCGGACCTCTGTGTACCTGGTGAGTCGGCAGGCGCGTTCGGCCACGCGCACCGCCTCCTTCCCGTCGCGCACGGTTGCATCCGGGGAAGTCGCCAGCACCCAGGCCAGGTTGTTCAAGGCATCCTGAGAATCAGGCTTTGCCGCGAGCACTTTGCGATACTGCGCCACCGCTCCGCGGTCATCGCCAGTTCGATGAAGCAACTCCGCAAGCTGCAGCCGTGTTTGAACCACTGGCTCCAGCCGCACCGCTTCGCGCAAGTGCGATACTGCTTCCTCGATTTTCCCATGCTCGGCCAGGAACGAGGCAAAGGATTTCTGAATGCCCGCATTTTGAGGTCGGAGCGCCAGGGCCGTTTGGAAGTGGCTCTCGGCTTCGGCGACGCGACCGGTCTCCGCCAAAGCCCGACCGAGGTTGCTATGGGCTTCCGGGTTGGAGGGATTCAGCCGGAGCGAAGCCAGGAATTGCTCAATCGCCTCGTTGTACTTCTTCTGCTCCGCCAGCAGGCAGCCGAGGTTGTTGTAAGCAGTCCAGGCGGCTGGATTCTTTGCTAAAGTATCTCGCCACAACGGTTCGTCCCGGGCCAGCACTCGCGCTCGCTGCATTGATAAGAGCGACAAGGCAACGATCAATGTAGTAGCCGCAACGCCGCTCACCGCCACACGAAACCTCTGTCTTAGAATTGTAGGAGCCGACGTAAGGAGGCTCTGAACAAAAAATCCAAAATCCAAAATCCAAAATCCAAAATTGATCAGCCCCGCCGCCGCCAGCGCAGCGATTCCGATAGTTGGCAAGTATTGGAAATGGTCAGCTACCCGCGACAGGGCCAGGTAGTACATGTCGAAGAAACCCATTGCCGGGAAGAGCGTGACCGTGAAATAACCCAATCCGAACAACGCAGCTCGGCCCCAACCACGTCGAAACCTCCAGCACACAACCAGTGCGCATCCGAGCAGCAGCAGCGGCAGATATGCTGTGGGCGCTGCCGCGTCGATCATCCAGCGCGGGTAAATCATGCACAGTTTCGCTGGCCAGACGGACTTGCCCAGATAAAACCAAACAGCCTGGCCCGCGCCGGCTAATCGCCCCCAAAAGTTCTCAGTCTGAACCGGAGCGGTCGTGATGGATTTCTGAAACCAGACGCTCAGCAAACCGAAGGCCAGTGCCAGAAGGAAGAATGGGCTGGTCTGCCACGCATCCGGGCGCGCGACGCGCCCGCGCTGCCACCATGCGCATCCGAGCAGCACGACTGGTAACATTACCGTCGAGGTCTTGCTCATCAGAGCCAGGACGAACAGTGACAGGGATAGAAGATAGAAGATGGTGGATGGTTTCTGCCCTCCTTCCTCCGACCGCTCCCCGTTCCGCACTTCTTCGAACCGCAGATAGCACCAGATGCTCAACAGATAAAACGGCAGCGAGAGGGTGTTCTTCATTTCGGAAATCCATGCGACAGACTCCACACAAACAGGATGAACCGCAAAAATCAGCGCCGCGAACCAGGCGCCCGGAATCTTAAGCTTTAGCAACACTCGCCACAACAGGACGGCGCTCAAGGCGTGGAGCAAAACATTGACCGCGTGGTACCCGGCCGGGTGACTGCCCCAGACGAGCCATTCGAGCCAAAGAACCACCAGCGTGAGAGCGAAATCCGTCCGAAACCAAACTGAGGTGAGTTTCAGCGTTCCAATGGCGAGCGGATTCCTGTCCACCAGCAGGGCATCGTCCCAGACAAATTGACCGTGCAGAGCCGGCCAATAGACCGCGAGCACCACCAGCAACAGCACGGCACCCTGGCCAAACCGCAGACGGCCCTCGGGCTCCGCAAGTTTCTTGACAAAATTCACGGCGAAAAAATCCGTTCGCGCAACGTCTCTCGATAAGCTATTTCTGACGTGCGAGTCGGCATCATCAAATAATCGCGACTGCTTGTGGAGCAACTTTTCGAGATTCTTTATGAGGATGACGAGCTGCTCGTGGTCAACAAGCCGGCGGGCCTGGTATGTCATCCCACCAAGACCGATGAGCGCTCCAGTTTGATCGGCCGCGTCCGACTCTACCTGGGAGCGCCGGCCTCCGGCCAGCCAGTACCCCACCTCATCAATCGGCTGGACCGCGAAACGAGCGGCGTTGTGCTCGTGGCGAAAAATGCCCGGACCGCGGGCGACCTGGGAAAACTCTTCGAGAGCCGGGCGGTTGAAAAGGAATACCTGGCCCTCGTGCACGGCCATGTGGCCGGAGAGCAAGGCATCGTCGACGCTCCACTCGGCAAAGACGACCACAGTCAAGTGGCAATCAAGGATTGCGTTCGCGCGGATGGAGCGATTGCATCCACGGAGTACTGGGTCGAGCGGCGCGGTTTACGGCTTGCGTCTCCTTTCCCAGGTGCGGCTCCAGAGAGCGGGCCTCGCTCGTCTCGCGCCGCTCCTGTGCCGTTTTCCTTGTTACGGCTGCGCCCGCGAACGGGGCGCAAGCATCAGATTCGCATTCACCTGGCGCACATCGGCCACCCGGTAATAGGCGACAAACTCTACGGTGGCGATGAGGGTCTGTATTTAGCATTCGTACAGAACCGGCTTACGCCTGAGCAACGGGACCAATTGCTCCTGCCGAATCACGGGTTGCACGCCAGCGAAGTGCGATTCAATTGGCGCGCGCAAGAAAGAGTCTTCCGTGCAGAGCCAGAGCCTTGGTTTTTGGATTGGCTCGAGGAGGAGCCAATTGAGAAAGTAGCTCCGAACGTCAGTTCGCGCTGATCTTCTTGCGCAAGAGGCCTGCTCGTGCTGCAAGGGTTCTCGGGCAGAAATATTGCCGCGAACTGACGTTCGCGGCGACCGCTTTCATGGATTGGCTCGAAGGCGGTTCAAGAAATCTGTGTTTATCTGAGCGCATCTGTGGTTAAAAATACTCCGTGCCTGCGCTCCCCAAAACCATGTGCGCGGTCGTTTACCGCGGCGCAAATGATCTGCGCCTCGAAACCATCCCGGTGCCGCGCATTGGCCCGAGCGAGCTTCTCGTCAAAGTCGCCGTCTGCGGCGTTTGCCCCACCGACATCAAGAAAATCCATTATGGCACCGTCTTGCCGCCGCGCGTTTTCGGCCATGAAACCGCCGGCACGATCGTGCGCCTGGGAGCACGAGTCAACGGATTCAGGCTGGGTGATCGAGTCGCGCTTCATCATCACGTGCCGTGCCTGAAATGCCATGCCTGCCGCCATCGCGCCTTCGCGCAATGCCTGCAATATAAGCGGACCGGGATCACCGCCGGTTTTGAGCCTGCGGGCGGCGGCTATGCCGAATATGTGCGCGTAATGTCATTCGTCCTGCCCGGCGTGGTCAAAATCCCGCCGCGCAATTCCTTTTTGGAAGGTGCGATGCTTGAACCGGTCAACACCGTGTTTAAAGCTGTCAAACGTCTGGCTCTTTTGCCTGACGACATCATCCTCGTGGCCGGTCAAGGCCCGATTGGGTTGATGTTCACCCGGTTGCTGAGCTGTTTGGGAATGCGGGTATTGGCGACCGATCTGCTCGAGACCCGGCTGGGGCCGGCGAGAGAATTCGGGGCTGCGTGGGTGTGGCGGGAGAAATCCAAAATCCAAAATCCAAAATCCAAAATCCAAGAATCGCAGCGCGTTATTCGGAATCCCGATCGCCCCCAAAAAAACCGAAGCCTGGTTGGAGCGTCGGGGACACTCGGGGAGTTGGTCGAGCGCGTCACACAGGGCCGGGGCCTCGACGCGGCGGTGATTGCCGTGCCTTCGGACGAGGTGGTTCGTCAGGCGCAACAACTTGTCCGCGGCGGCGGCCAGGTGTTGCTTTTCTCCAATACTCGCCGGGGCGAGCAAACCGCTCTCGACCCGGCCGCGATTTGTGTCGATGAAAAGGATCTGATCGGAAGCTACTCCGCCGATTTCACGCTACAGAAGGAAGTCGCGCGACTGGTCTTTGGCCGCACTCTGGATGTGCGGAGGCTCATCACGCATGAATTCCCGTTGGAACAAACCGCCGAGGCGATCGACCTGGCCGCCCACCCCACTGAGGACTCGCTGAAGGTAGCGGTGAGTCAGATGATGAATGACAAAATCGCCTCGTGAGGAGTCGTTCAGCATTCCCCAAGCAAACAAGAAATTGAGCTTGGTGCGCGGGCCAGTCCCCTCTCATTAACACCACGCTTCAGCGGGGTGCAGCGGCCGAAACAAGCGCTTAGAAAAACCGTTTCAACCCGGATTTTGCATTTGGCCTGGGAGTGTGTTGCGAACTGAACCTCAAGCTGGCCAATTTTGTGGGTCGTTTGCAGGATTGAAGC
>JACXTT010002133.1_pt1 | contig 31700 bp, 45 predicted proteins | sample 9270951 | NCBI WGS metagenome assembly JACXTT01 (sample SAMN15532306, study PRJNA645909) | rock metagenome | isolation source: weathered quartz diorite | place: Puerto Rico | collected 2017-06-21
GTCCGATATACCGTAAGGATGGAAGCGGCCAACATGACTGGCGAGCGCAACGTTTCGGGGATCATCAAGATAGGTGGGCCGGCCATGGGGCAAACGAGCGATCCCAATACTACCCGACCAAGTGGAGAAGCGGGTGATCAAACTTCTACTCAAAAGGGTGGGCCGCTCTCCCCAACGTCCACCACGACGACCACGACCACCACCACAACGCCTGCGAAGTAATGGCCAAGATCAGGTAGGGAAATCGGAAGAGGCATAGACCGGAGGGTAGTCAACAGCAAGGAGGTGCAGCCACTACGAACCGACGCGAAACTTTCGGCTCATTCCCACTGAGCACGCACAGTTTGATGAGTCCCTTGTAGCGTCACATTCAGACCAAACTCATCCACGTCAGATGCTCCAATTTCAAGCGTTGCCGTTGGCTGCCAGAGGACCGACGTGCGGCTATCTCCTGGAAATGTTGCCGCGAAGGTTTCGGCCGTCACCCAGAGCTGACGCTCTTCTTTTCAGGAACGCTCGCCGTGTACTCACTCCGCTGGATGATGAGCGAGCACCGCCGACAGGCGTTCGATCGTCTCCCGGAGGGCCTCTCCTTCCTCACTCGACAGGTCGCCGAGTTCGAGCACCCGTCTAGTGGCGAGAATATAGTCGCGCACGCTTTGGCGGTAGTCAGGCATGGCCCACCTCCCCTTGGTCCATTCGGAATTCCAGAAGCCGTGCTGCTGCCTTCAGGCAATCTCGGGGAGGTGTGGCGTGAGGAGATGTGCTTTGAGTTCCTCCAGGTAATATTCGACAATTTCCCGTTCCTCATTCGACAACGGCCGCTCGGACGAGGGGATCGTCGAGTACATGAGGCGTTCCGAGGAACGGATGTACTCCAGGAGTTCTTTACGCAATGAAGCGGTAGCGGTATAGGTGGAAGGGAGAGGAGTCGCCATAGGGCACCGCCTTTCTCACAAGGTGTCGGCGGTGGGCCTTCCGTGACCCGACGGCAGGTTGTGGGTGGATTGTATAAGGAAGGGTACGCCCTCCGTTCAGGAGGAGTCAAACAGGGAATGTTGGGTATGGGGTTCTAACGAGGGTCGTCGCGTTGAATGACATGCATGAGACCCCGAGGCTTGATCGAGTCTTACATGGTGAGCGCCGCATGGATCGCCCGGTAGAGGTCATCCGGGTCCGTGTCTTTGCTCAGATGCGCCGACGCGCCTGCCGCCTTCATTTCCTGCTCGACGGGACCGCTGGGATAGACTGAGAGCCCGATAATGATGACCTGGGGGAGGGTCGTCTTGATCCACCGGGTAGCTTCAACCCCATTCATCCTGGGCATGTTCACATCCATGAGGATGACATCGGGCCGTACTTGTTGGACCAGCGCGCAGGCCAACTCTCCGTTCTCCGCCTCGCCAACCACCGTGAACTCCCCAGAGGCATTGACTATGTTCCGCAACTCCTGGCGAATCAGCCGATGGTTCTCCACGAGGAGCACGCGAACAGGCTGGGAGGATTCTCTCCTTTCACAGACGGAATCTGGCGGATGTTCCTGGGCCACTTTTCCAACATATCAAGCCCCACGATGCATGGAACTGGTAAAGACCTTAGGGTGATCATCAAGGAGCGAGGGGTCGGATCAATCAGCATCGATGAGATACTGTGCTCGCTCCAGCGCCATCGCCTCAGCCTCTTCGGGTGTCGCGAAGGAACCGTCGGGATACTCGCTGATGTAGGCGGATGTCACAGGGTTGAATCGGATGAACACGTAGCGACAGCGCCATCTGCCATCTACGTTTTGTACCACGCGCAAGGAAATTGTGCGGCCCTTGTACTCGTGGGTCGGTGGAGGGTCGTTGCAATCTGGACTCTCGGCCATGATTTGAGTATGTCGTCAATTGCCATGATACTTCCTAGTATGAACCCTAGTTTTAAGGTACTCGTCTTGACCCAGAGAGACGCATGCGTATCTGGAGCATCATCGCTCAATGGCGCCTCATGCGGTGTTCGGTCAACGCAACAACTAATTTGCGCATTACTGATAGAAAGGAATAGCCCCATGCCGAATGTTCCGTTCGTGCCTTCTGATGAAGCGTCCTCAGAAGTTAAGGCCGTCTATGAAGAGTTTTCCCAACGGATGTCGTTCCCCGCACCGCCGAACTTTATCAAGATCCAAGGCCATTCCAGCACAGTGGTCCGCGGTACCTGGGAGGTGATGAAGAACATCCTCGTGAATGGAGTCATTCCTCGATGGCAAAAGGAGATGATGTTTGTCGCCATCTCGGTGGATCGGGCCTGTCAGTATTGCTCTGCTGTACACCTGGCCTGTTGTCGTATGCTCGGCGTCAAGCCAGGCCTCTTGGAAAGTCTCGTGAAAAACATCGAAGGCATTGCCGATCTCAAATTACGCGACATGGTGAAGTTTGCGGTCAAATGTGCACGCAACCCGCAAAGCCTGCACCGCGACGATTTCGACTCGTTGCGGATCTATGGCCTCCAGGACCGCGAGATGATGGAAATCATCGCCATGTCGGCATTGGCCGTCTATGCGAATATCCTGGCGGATGCCACGGGCGTCGAGACGGACCCCATGCTTGAGGCGCTATGAGCCGGCTCCACACTCGCGCATGAGTGGAGCGTCATTGGGCTCGGAGATCGATTAACGCTTTGGACTTTTCCATGGCAGCTAATTCCGCCGCTTCCTGCGATGGGAAAGCCCCGTCAGCGTGTTCTTGAATGGGAGCGACCGGTCCCGATTCAACGATTACAAACCGGCACGCCCACGTTGCATCCTCGTGTTGGCGAGTCGTCAACACAATCTGGCATTCCTTGTATTCGTGCGTTGAAGGAGGCTCAACAGAATGAGAAGACATGGAGTTGGATGATCGGGAATTTAGCTCCCTTCTGCTGCTGGTGAGTCCCCTGGCTGGAGAAACGGCGGGATGGGACGGTTCTTTAACGCAAATCAATCGTCTGTTGTGTCGCAAGGAGGCCGGCCACTCAGGTTATGAAGCTCGGACGCCAGAATCGTGACAGGTCTGACCCATATAGACGCCGTCGCCCGTCATCTGGATGATGGCCAGTTGACCGTACCGATTGACGACTTCATTCTGTGTGGTTCTGCCCACGACAATCCAGCCCTTCTCCTCACGCAAAGGATCTTGGTCAGCTTGTTGGAGAGGAAGTAACCCTCATCGGCTGGTTGCTCACGGAGAAGATTGTCTCAACGAAGAAGGGTGAGCCGATGGAATTCATGACCTTAGAAGATCAGACCGCGATGTATGATGCGACGGTATTTCCCAGTACCTACCGGCACTACTGCCATCTGCTCGTTACGAATCAGGCATATGTTGTGACCGGACTCGTTGAAGAACAGTTTTCTACTGTTACGGTCACCGTTCGAACCCTTCGCCTGCTAAGCACTCATGAGATCAAGGCGCCGTCCGAACCCATTGAGGAAGTCCGCGCATAGCTGCGCCTCACTGGAAGGTTCCCATCCAAAGAGGCATAGACCGCACGAACTCACTTGCGTACAGTATGAATAGCATGAGCGAACGACCAACCCGCCCTCTATATTTGAGGTGTCCCATGACACGGACATATCTTTCGCTTCTCTCAGCCTCAATGCTGGCAGTTTGCTTTCCTCTCGCTCCGACTTTTGCCGAGACAGCAGAAGGACTTGAGACCGTGTGGGAATGTCCTCAAGCAGATGGTAGTAGCGTCTATACCAATAAGGAACGCGCCGGCTGCCAGGCACTTACGCTTAAGCCTCTCTCCGTCGTTCCGGATGGGATCACGATGCCCACGATGCCCCGCACCACGACAGATATGCAGCCTCCTGGTGAGAAAAGCCCTACTCAAAGCCGTCCCTCGCCGAGATCCGACCGCACGGTGCCGGACTGGGCCAAGGGCTGGTATGCCAGTATCGCGCCTTCAGGGTCGGTTCAGGAAGAGGTCTGCTCGCTCTATTCAGAATGGATGCACTTGGCGATGAAGACCCGCGGAGGGTTCTTCTTTGGCTCTGATCCCTCGTATGGCGGCGATCTCACCGGACGCAACCAACGAGGGCCCAGCTACTCCTATTACGATAATGCTCGGTATCTGACGCTGTCGAAACTCTTCGGGAGAGGATTCGTGCCTGTCCATTGCTCTTAGTCAGTGGCGTCGCAAGAAATAACCAAGGGAGGCGATCGTGGGGCTGCGCTGGTTTAATGCGCTCGGCTTTGTGATGTTGGGTCTCGCGCTCGTTGTGAATAAAGTGGTCTACTTGAACGTGTGGCATGACTCTAACTTCTACTTGATTGCTGTCGCAGTCGCATACCTCGTGGTGGCCCTCTGCCTCTCATCTTGGAGAGATGGAGCTACCAGCACACCTTAATGCTGATCACCGAGAGCTGAGTCCGGGGAGACGCTATGGTAGAATCCTGTCCCATGCCACCACATTCCCCGTAGGTTCGCTTCGCTACTTCCACCTGGACCTACTAGGGCTGGCAAGGCCAGGTCTACCTGAAGCAGTACGCCAAGACGACGTTTGCCCGGGAATGTCTCGGCGAGTACTGCCAGTATCTCTATAGTGGAGAAACTTGTTTCGGACGGTCGGGAATGATTCCACCTTCTACCGCCCACCGTCCGCCAATCAACTTCGCAAGTATCTGAATCAGATCCCCGAAGACTTTGAAATGTGTTTCAAGGTCTGGGAGGAGCTCACGATTCCGAGCTATGCCAAGCAGCCGCGTTATGGAGCAAAAGCGGGCCAGCCGAATCCTAACTTCTTGAATGCGAAGCTCTTCAATGATCTCGTACTGACTCCAGATCGCGATGCGAAGTTTGAACCACACACTGGACCGTTCCTATTCGAATGGCAACGTCACGGGATGTCAAGCGAGGAGTTCTGTTCCCGACTCGATACGTTCTTTGGCCGACTGCCAAAGGACTTTAACTACGCGGTGGAGATTCGGAATGCAGGACTAGTCGGCCCTGAGTATCGTCAGGTCTTAGAGCGACATGGCGTTGCGCACGTCTACAATCACTGGTCTTGCATGCCGCCATTGAATGAACAGCATGAACGCATGGGGGTATTCACAGCACCATTCGCAGTGCTGCGATTATTGACACCTCTCAAGATGTCCTATGAAACCGCGAAGAAACGAGCTGAGCCTTACAATAAGATCGTGGGCGAATTACCAGAGATGCGTCGAGGCACTGTTGCTCTGGTCAAGAAGGCAATGAAAGAAAAGCGACGGGCCTACGTGATCGTCAACGATCGATCAGACGGAAATGCGCCGTTGACGATCCAAGCTTTGATGAATGTGTTGCGTGGAGGGGATTCGGTCACGATTTAATCCGGACCGTGACCATCGCGTTGACGGCATAAAATTCTTAAGGCTACGACAGGTAGAGAACAAAATGCCCACCGAAAAAGCCAGTGCCTCAATCCCTCTAATAACATTAAATTCTCGACAGTTAGAGAGGGGTTGACTTTGAAGGAGACGATAGAAGAAGATTCCAACCCTCAATGCGGTAAACCCCTCTGATAGTATTATAGAGGGGTCTTTCCTATGTCTTACGCTACCAAGTCACTCGCCAAGGAGATCTGTCGGCTTGCCCGGGAGCAAGGAGCCGGCACACCTGGCGCAACTCGCCTCGTCAAATTACTGTACTTAACTGATATTGAATGGAGAAAGCGTCACAACGGTCAGCCACTCTCTAATTGGAACTGGTTATTTTATCATTATGGTCCTTATGCGTTCGAGTTTCAGGAGCTGTTTGGGAATCAGGAAGTCGAGGAAGCCGAGTTGAGAACCGGTAGGACTGCGAAATTTGTAAACTTTACATCAGAAGAATTGAAGATGCGCGACGTTCCTGATGAAGTTTCTCGCATTATGAAAAAAATTGTTGAAAGGTGGATGGGCGTCGATCTCAATCTCTTGCTTGACTATGTATATTTTGAAACCGAACCAATGGAACAAGCAAAAAGAGGTGATGCCCTTGATTTTTCAACTCTTCCTCCCCCAGCAGCCTTAATCTCTCCTAGTATTGACCAGAATAAATTGAGGGCGATTCGTGCAACGATAACTAAAAGAGTTGGGGAGTTGGGCATCTCTCGCAAAAATACCGAAATACCTCTCTCCCTCTTGGATGGAGAAGAATTTTGGAAGGAGGATTTTCAGCCACCGGCACTTCAAGAGAAGAGTAATATAAAGCAGTTCACTAATGAATCTTAGATAAGCGTGCCTAATCTTGTAGAACATGCTACCCTTCTTTGCGACAAATATTACGAACTAAAAGATCCCCAAGGATTCTCTCGCATACTACCTGGCCAGCTCGTTACGACTCACGCTACCTATCCCAATGATCCACCATGGATCGCAGAGGTAACGGGTGTTAACTCAAACCTAGTGAGCTATGAGATCCGGAGATTCGACCCGAACTGTCCAGCAAAGACACGTTTCCCAATAAAGGAAATGAATCTTCGGGCGGAAGAAAATATCTATTTATTGAAGGGAAAGATTCGGCCTGCCATTGCCATACAAACAGTTGCGACGGATTTCTATAACCGCGCCTACCCGGAGATGTATACCTCAATTGTGCCTTGCTACACGTTCAAGGACAAACACGACCAAAAATACCGAGCACGCATCGCGGCTTTTGAATCGAAGAACCTTTTTTACCTGCCTTATGCTCACGAAGGGTTACAAGCCGAAAGTGTTTTGCGCTTCGAGCATGTACAACCTGTTCCATTGTCCTGTGTCAGACCTATATTAATCGATGGGAGGCACAGCTTCTTGTCGGAAACAATCTGGGCAATTCTCTTACACCGATATAGTGTCTTCCTTACCGGAAAGGGGTTGGATAATACCCTCGAGGAAAGCCTTGAATGCTATCGGGCGCTGATTACTGAGGCTTACAACTTGTGATTGTTTTCGATCCAATGCAATCTGCATTTCCCCCAACCTCATATACTGCTCGATAACCCCTCGGCGACCATGCCATTGATCGCATGGTTACCATATAAAGTTGGGCAAACACGCCCATACTATTTGTTACCTTTGGCCCGATTGTGGGTGACGCAGAGCATTTGGCAGTTATCAGCCGAGCTTCCGCCGCCTTTGCTCCACGCCGAAACGTGGTCGGCGTCCATATCGTCGAGCTTCCATATTTTGATCTTGTTGGCGGCATGGCCGACTGCGCAGAGCGGACAATTTGATGTGTTACTGGCCTGGGCAGCTGCTATCTGCTTAGCGTAGACGGACTTCTTGGTCGCGTCATCGAACACCCGCACATCCAGAAGCTTCGTATCTTCAAGGCCGCCGAGAATGTATTCGAAGACGCCCCGACGGTTTTTGACATACGGATCGCCAAAAAGTCGTTTGACCTCGGCAGATACTTTGCCGGGATCATACGCCTTCGAGTGGTATTGCTCGTACAGCCGTCCCCACTCGAGACCCTGCATTTCCTTCTCAACATCCCTGAAGACGCTCGACACCCAGTCGATCACACTATTGAAGTAGGTCTTCATCTCATTGATGTTTTGGTCGTTACGATGAGCGCTCATGAAGTCTTTGATATCGCCCTTGCTCACCCAGTCTAGCGCCCGCTCCAGGAAGTCTTGCCGATTTGCGCTGCCCTTGATGTACGCGCTCCATTTTTGGATGTTCGCGTTCTGGCTGTTGCTGAACTCGGCCTTCGCTAGCGTCACGAAGGGCCCTGAGTATATGGCGTTCAAGAGCTCTTGGGGCTTGAGAGGCACTCCTGCGATGTTGATAGTCTCAAACCATTGCTTGATCTCGCTCTCCATGCCCTCGCACTCGTAGATAAGCAATTTCGAGTCCCGAATCTTGGCTTGTTGGTCGGTGGGCAGGCTGTCGAAGTTCTTCGGATTGCCGTTATCCATGATCGCGAACTTGTTGGTAACGAACCGTCCAATACTGGTGATCCGTTGTTGGCCGTCTAATACCTCGAACTTGTCCTTCGCGACTTTGTTGAAGTAGATCAGCCCTAGTGGATACTCCTTGAGCAGCGAATGAATCACATCCTGCTCTTTTTTGCCGCCGTCAATGTCCTTGTAGATATAGTTGCGCTGGTACTCCGGCTGAATGGTGAGCTTTCCGCCAAGCCCGAACAGCCCCTTACCCTCCAATTGGTTGTACACAAACCCATCGCAGATGTTGGCGACCGTGAGGTCGGTGCGGAGTGTGGTTTTCACTTCTTCTTCACTCCCTTTGCGGGGTGGCGGTGGCGGATGAGGATGCGTTTGTAGGCGGCCTTCTTGGTGCTCGGTACGCCGACCTTGCGTCGACCAACGTTGCCGACGTATTCGCGTCCGAGCGGCGGAACCCCTAGAGCCTCCATCTCATCGCGGTCGTCCCCGTTCGCGATGATCTCGAACTGGTCGGGGTCGTACCTGTCTAGGAAGGTGATGGGGACCCCCATGATGCCGTCGAAATCGCTCGGAATCGCGTCGGTGAAGGGAACCTCGAGCGCGTCAAAGTTGCAGTAGCGCTCATAGCCGATACCGAGCACCTCCTTGTGCTTACTAAATTTGATGTTGTCCTCCATGGTCATGAGGGGCAGCTTTTGGTGTCGGCGGCCATGGTCCAGGTTTGTGTACCAAACCGAAGTCGAACGACCCATGACCTTCCCATTGACGATCCTATAGTTGCTCCCTTTCTTGCCGAACTCAAGCATCACCTTGGCTATTTTGGGCGGCAGGTCGAAAAGCATATCTGCCCCCATTGGAGTGACACCCAGCCACAGTTTGTTGGCCTTAATAAGAGGGAAGATCTCTAAGTAGGTGATTGCGTTCTTGTTCGCTATGATCAGGAACTTCTTTTTGTGCTCCACGAGCTGAGCGACATACTCCTTGAAGAGGGAGAAAGGCGGGTTGGTGACAACGATGTCCGCCTCTTTCAGAAGCGCGATGCACTCGGGGCTTCGGAAATCGCCGCCGGCGTACCTGGCGTTTGCTTTCAAGGCTGTCCTGGCAGCCTTGTTGCGCTTGAGAAAGAGCTTGACGTCGTCTATGTTCACCGCGCCGTCTCCGTCCTCGTCTTTCACATGGTCGAGGATGACGGCAAGAGCCTTGGGTTTCTGGCGCTTGCCATTTCCCTCGTCGTATTCCGGGAATAAGGTTGCCTGGCCGGCGATGGGCGAGCCGTCATAGCTGGTGGTGATGAGTTTTTTGAGGCCGAGCTTGTTGAAGTTGGCGGCGAAGTACTTGAAGAAGTTGCTCTCGAAGGGGTCGTCGCAGTTGCAATAAACGATCTTGCCCCGGAAGGTGTCAGAGTTGAACTCTAGATAGGCCTCGACCTCTTTCTGGATGTCGACATACTGGGTGTAGAACTCGTCTTGCTTGGCCGCCTTAGCGGCCCCCAGATTTCGATTCGACGGTTTGCTCGATCGTGTCGGGTCCCTTTGCTCTACAGGATATTGGTCTAACAATATTCCTCCCTGAAGGGCGTAGAATTCGTTGCGTGTACTAAGAATCTCGCCGGGCGGGATATTGTAGTAGCGGACGAAGGACGGCACAAGAGCTCGGACGATTTACCATTATTGTGAGGCAGGTCTCAATCGTTGCGTCGACCCGACAGGCTTGTTCCATAAAGTTCCAAAATAACATCCGAACACTGTAATTTGATGATTTTCTAATCGTTCTGCCCCTTTTGCTTTCCGAGTATTCCGCGCTATAGTTTTCACTGAGGCCGCACGGGTCGCTCCCAAATCGCCGTCTGCTCCCCAGGTTGCGGCCTGTCTCACTCGCTCTTAGACGGCAGTCCTTCATTCTCAAATCCGTGCCCCAATAAGAGCAAAGATGAAGCCCTTAACAGTATCGTGTTCGGCCGCTGCCACCTAAAATCTCGCCTTGACCTTCACAGGCCCCAATGGTTCGTCAGGGTCACAACCTGAGACAATTTGATCAGCTTTTGCGCGTCGGTCTCACCAAAAATTGCAGCGATTCTCCATCCATCGTCTTGGTCATCACAGACCGAGACTTGGACCGATGGCGCCGGCGGAAGTGCCTCTGAAGATATATGCCCATTCCGGCAGCCACGCCCACGAGTCCACCGAGAAGCCACCACGCACTCATAGGTCGTCCCTAATCACAGGTGGTGATGGTCGTAGCGCCGACTTTCTGACTCGTGCAGCTTTTGCCGTTACTGAAGTTGTGAAGGGTGGTCCCGCCGATCGACTGATGGGTGCTCGTCGTCCCATCTTGCCAGGTGCCTAAGGTGGTATTCCCAATGCGATTGGTTGAACCGCTCAGGCTTGGATTGGAGCCGGAATAGATGTCTGTGTTGCCGATCCGGCTGCGCGTGGTGCTGCTGCCGTCACTGAATGTATAGATATCCATATTGCCGATGGACTGCCGCATCCCGCTGCGCCCATCGGAATTGAAGAGGGTGGTGTTGCCGATGTCGGTGCTGGAACTTAATTGGGCAAGGGAGATACCAGGTAAGAGCATGAATAGGAGAATGAACAGTGCCATCTTTCACCTCCATGTCAATCTAAGTTCTGCCACTCTATCACTAATAGCAGCTTGCCAGCCCTCCCTGTCGCAGACTACTTGTCCTGAGGGGTGATGGTGCTCACTTACTTTTCGGCAACATCCCCTCCTTGTCCAGTTCCTGCCAGTGCGATTCTACAAGATCCATCAATAGGGCCTTAACGGACTTGTTCTCAAGAGCTGCCTCGATTTTGGCTTTGATGATCACATCCCGAGGAACCTCTCGAAAGTTCCAAACTCCTGCTTCGTCCTGATCTTTCAGCTTCGCCATGGCCACAACTGTACCAGAGGGCATGGTGTTGTTCAACACCCCTTGACAGTACTACATCATATGATGTATTAGACTGCTAGGAAGGAGGTGAGGTTTATGAAGATGGCTCGGCTCAACATCCAGATTCCAGTTCCGATGAAGGCGAAACTCGATGCCTTGCGGGCGCAAGGCACTACGGCCAGTGGATTTATCAGGAGTCTGCTCGAACGGGAATTCAAGACCAGTCGTCACAAGAAACACGCGTGAAAGGATGCATCATGTCCAACCTCGGCGAACTTCGGCTTCATCGGGTGAGCGGAGTGATCGAAGGACCATCACTGATGGGATTGAAGACGGCAGCAGAAGTGGCTCCGCATGTCCGGATGGCAACGGGGCGGATTCAGGAGCTCAGTGCTGCGCAGGTCCTGCCTCACTTTCGTATTGACGGAGGGGAACCCCTCTTCAATCTCCAAAGTCTCAAGCAGTATGTCCGGAAGCACTTGACTGAAGAATATACCGGTTCATCCCTGCCGCTGAACCTGCGGCCTGTGGTCCTGGAACCGGTGAAGTATCCAGTTCCCCTCAGCCTCTCAATGGTAGAGAGCCGGCTATGCGAGTATTCGTCGCTCTACGTGCCCCCGTGTGTGTATTTCCTCATTGGTGGAGATACGGTGCTGTACGTCGGTCAGAGTCGCAATTTACCAAGTCGACTTATTCAGCATCGTCAGGATGGGAAATCTTGGGAACGGGTGTTGTTCATGCCGGTCTTGATTGAGAACCTTAATCGAGTGGAGAACGAATGGATCAAGATGTTGCAGCCGTGCCTCAATCGATCAGTGATGGAGGGCCAACACGAGAGGCAACTCACACTACGCTTAGATAGAAAGGAAGGCGTGACATGAAGAAGCTAGCTATCAAGCAGTCGTCTCGAAAAAGCACTAAACACCAATGTGGGAATCCCGATGATTTCATTGACTCGGTAGAAAGTCTAAAGAAACTTCACGGAATGGTGACGCTCTTGACTTCGCTGGGATCACCAGATCGCGAGGTTTACGATACAGGCCACATCCTCCGGTTCTGTGAGCTCATCGAGGATCAACTGCTATGTGTCATACAGGATCTTGAGGTCGTCCAGGAGGCTTATTCGAGTAATATGTCACCAGAGGAGATGGCTCGGGCTAGCTGATTGCATAACTATTAGTCAGAAAGAAAGAATTGTCATTATGGGCCGAATCAAAATCATCAAGATGCGGTTCGACTTCGACAATGAATACGACGTTGCCACATATCATAAATTGGCTGAATCTGCACAGCGAGCAGACCGAAGAGGTCGAGGGAACCAGGCGATCTATCTCGCATCTTTGATGCTGGGAGTGAGGTCGTCCTATCTGATTAGGTCCGCCGGTCTGACTGAAGCGCCTTATTTTGCACCGACACACGTGGAACGGCTAGAGGCCGCTGAAGCAAGACTTAAGGAGATCGCCCGTGATCTCGTTGACCGCTCCAGCAGGGAGAACCATGTACCAGTTCTTCGGTTAGTACCCCCATGCGGCAAGAGCTATCCGGAAAAGAGCGCGTGATACACAACTTCAAACGCTCGTATGGGATTGTTGACAAGGAGGCTTCCATGATCAACCGAGCTGCTATCGCCTATACAAGAGTCTCCACATCTGAGCAGGGCAACAAGGGCAATGGCCTTGCTGCTCAACGAGAGACCATCACGCGCTTCGCTGAAGCCGAGGGCTTCACGATTCTGGACTGGGTTGAAGAAGTGGAAACGGGGAAAGGAACTGACGCTCTCACAAGACGGCCGAAGCTGGCTGAGGTCCTTAGGCAAGCGCGCCGGCTCAAATCCCCCGTAATTGTGTCAAAACTTGATCGGCTATCCAGGGACGTGGCCTTTATTGCTGGCCTGATGGCAGAGAGAGTCCCCTTCATTGTCGCGGATCTTGGTCCAGACGTGGATCCATTTGTGCTCCACCTCTATGCAGCACTCTCGGAGAAGGAACGGAGCATGATCGCCGTCAGAACTCGCGAAGCCTTGGCCGCCCTGAAACGTCGAGGGGTCAAGCTGGGTAATCCCTCCCATCGAAGCCTGTGTGATGCCTCGCGCATTGGCGCCAAGGCTCGACAACAAGCTGCTGACACATTTGCCCATTCGATTCGACCGATGGTCAATGGCTATCGTGCCCAGGGCCTTACGCTGCGCGCTGCCGCTGAAGCGATGAATGCGAGTGGAGTGCCCACCTATCGAGGAACGGGAACGTGGACAGCCACACAACTGTCACGGATCATGGTCCGCTGTGAATCAAAAGTTTGATCAACTGTAAATTTGCAGGCTAGTCAAAACCTTGATCGGACCTAAATTTGTCACCTAGTCAAAAGTTTAGGAGGTGAGAGTCATGACCACGAAAAAGCCTAGCCCCTATGGACAAGCGATTGCGTTACTCCTCAAACAGGCAAAATGTTCACGAAGGAAAGCAGCGCGACTCAAACTGGCTCCCTATTCCGCGTTCTCTCAATGGAAACACAGTAAGTTGGGACCAACGGTTGATGTCATGGATCGGCTCCTCGACGGCCTCGATCTGACTTGGCATGATTGGGCGCGTGCATTGGGGAAGGTATCGACTGCTCTCCCTCGTAAAAGATCCCGCGGGGCGGAAAAGCGCGGAGGCAAGCGAATTCCAACAGCCATTCCGACTGGGGGATTAAGGCTGGTGAAGTGATCGACACTGTCGATGGTCCTCACATCATAGCGTGAGATGATATCGCATCTTGGCGGCAACGATCAGTCTCATGAATAATTGAGTAACACTTTACCACTAGTGCTGTCGGTAACCATGACTCCAAACGGGAGCGATCATGCCCAAGAAAAAGCGGAAACCAAAGGAGCGTCTTCCTTTCTTGCCAATGAGTCAGCGCCAAGTCCTCCCCAATGCCCCTGAGGAATTCCTGATTAGGCATCTCCCTCTGGCAGCATCAATTGTGGACGATTCCGATGAACTTCCGAATCTCTTTGTGCCGAGTTTGGACTACATCGACCTAGCAAGCGAGTTGCGTCATCTTCAGAAGACATACGAAAAAACCAAGAACGGCACGTTTTTACTCAGTGCATACGTAATAACTTACAAATGCGGGTTTTATCCGCCAATGTGGGTATTAAATGGTCTCGCGGGTGCATTTCAAGCTTACTGGGCCAAGCCGTTAAATCGGTCCATTGACGCACTCCTAGGCCTGAAGGCAAGACGCGGCCAAGATCAGCCGTTAAAATCTGCCGCTACACGAGAAAGGAACGAATCTATAGCCTGGGATATGTTTCTCCTATGCAACCACTTCAGATTGACCATTACTGAAGCAGCTGAGGTGGCACAGAAGAAATTCGAAAAATATCCAATCCTGATGAAGTCCAAACGAGGTCCAGGACCTTATGCGGTAGAGACCTTAGTAAAGTGGTATCCCAACTGGGTGCAAATATTTGGTCTCACTAGAATTCTCTATGAGCAAATTACCTTAGTGTATCAACCAAACAACTGGCAAGAATTCTTGAATCAGTTCCCACAAAACGACCTCACGGACGACGTGAAACAAAAACTGATGCCCCCTGCCTAGTGCGATAAGCGAGTCCTGACCTCACCGGTTCTGCTTCAGTCGAACAACCGACGGAAATCCATGATTTGCGTCCCTTCGATATGTGTTGGGAATACCGTATCGTCTGATTCATGTTCGTGATGAGTCATCATCCTTAAACAAAGGAGTATGTGATGCTTAGAATCAAACTTTTACGGCTTACGCTGCGGCAATCGCAGTGGGAGTTGGCTCGTACCGCTGAAATGAGCCAAGGTCGGTATTCAATGATCGAACGTGGCTTAATTGATCCCACACCCGATGAGCTGGAACGTCTCGCTACGATTCTTAATGCCTCCGCATCGACGTTGTTTCGCCCTGCAGTGCGGGACCGTCGTGCTCTTGTATGCGCGGCAGCTGTGTAAACAAAAAGCCCGGACTGGCAGGCCCGGGCTTAAAGAAAGGAACAATTGGCAATGACGATTCTAGCGGAACGAAACGCACAACGCAAACCCTCAGATACCTCTACTGACCGATATATTCTTCTTCTCTTGCTCGAAAAACTTCTTGCCATCATTGAAGGCATCTGGGCCGACGAGGTGAAAGGCAACAGATCTGGGTCAGATACACAGCGGCAAAGAGTGATTCGCAAAGCCCATCAGGCCTTAGGGGAATGGTTCGAGCTCGAAACGCTGAACAGACAGGAATGCCTGTGAGAACCTTCAGCACGATTCGATCTCAGTTCTGGTCAGGTACGACCGGTAAGGCCATCACGATTGCGGGTAAAGATACGCGCATTGTCGCCACCTATCTCCTCACCTGCGAGCACGCCAATATGCTGGGTTTTTATCGCTTGCCCTTGCTCTATATCGCTGAAGAAAGCGGGTTGAAGCGGAAGGAAGTCTTGGCGGCCTTCGAGAATCTCAAAGCAATCGGGTTCGCATACTATGATGAGGGAGCGGAATTCGTCTGGGTCGTGGAAATGGCACGGTTCCAATTGGGGTTGTTACCAGGAGAACAGCTGAAGGGCGGTGATAAACGAACGAAGGGCGCCGCAAGTCTCTATAGACAACTCCCTGTGAATCCATTTCTCGGTCCCTTCCACGATCGGTACGTCTCCGTCCTTAATCTTCCTCTCCGACGTGATTTCATCTCAGAAACAAAGCCCCTTGCAAGCCCCTTCAAAGGGGCTTCAGAGCCCCTTACAAGGGGATATGATCATGGTCCTCATCATGTTCATGATCGGAAGGGGGACACGGGGGAAACCAAAATCTCCCCTGGTACATCGACCGAGTTGACCCCAGAACTGATCCAAGAACGCTGGAATACTATCCCGGGTGTGAAACCCTGCAAAGCACTGGGGACGACGATTCGAGAACGGGTCCAAACTCGGTTGAGAGAACAGCCAGACCCGTCTTGGTGGAACACATTCCTTCAGCGCATCCAGGCATCTGACTTCCTCTGTGGGCGAACCAACGGCAAAGAAGGTCCGTTTCACGCCTCGCTCGATTGGATCCTTGGACCAAAGAACCTCGACAAGATCCTCGCCGGCAACTATGACTCGATCGCTTCAAATGGTCATGCCAGAGCGCTGACCTGTACTAAACGAATCCAACTGACCGGAGATCGCTTCCTGCGAGATTGTGGCCAACCGGCCAGCTCCCTGAGCAGCCCGAATGAACCACGCTGTTCCGACCACCTTACTGTTGTCCATCAGCTTCAGGAGGTGGCCGTATGCTGACCGACACGCCGAGACTTCAACCGCATGATCAGGAGGCCGAGCAGGCGATTCTCGGCGCCGTGCTACTCGATGCCGCGGCACTCACAAGGGCTCAAGAGTTCGTAACTGCGGGAGAGTTTTACAACACCCAGCATCAACGCATCTACCAAGCAATGACCGATCTGATCACGTCAGGTTCCATCCTCGATGTCCTCACGGTCGGTGACTTACTCGAGCAACAGGGGCACCTCATAGGCATTGGCGGACGGGGTGCGTTGGCAGAGTTTCTCACTATCGTCGCCTCACCGGCCAACGTCGTCCAACACGCACAGATCGTGCACAACCACGCAGTTCGACGAAAGCTCATCAAGCTTGCGGCTACAGTCTCGCAGCACGCCTATGAACGAGCCGAGCCTGACGAGATCCTGCACGAGCTCGAACAGGGCCTCTCCACTCTCACTTCGGATCGGAACGCACGAACGTGGTGTCCAGCATCCGAGCTGGCTCAGGAAACTGTTGAGTACGTTGACCAGGCTTCAAAGCGTGGGGCTGAATTGATCGGCATTCCGACCGGCTTTCGAAAGCTAAATGAACTCTTTGGGGGCTGGCAACGATCTGACTTGATCATCCTCGCCGCTCGCCCGTCGATGGGCAAAACGTCGTTGGCGCTCGGGGCTGCGATCGCCGCTGCAGAACACGGGTTCAAGGTTGGCATCGTGAGTCTCGAGATGTCTAGGCAACAACTCGGACAACGCATTCACGGCATGAAGGGGAATTTGGATGTCCATGCTCTCCGGACTGGACGGCTTTTCCATGAAGGCTGGTGGCAGCTCGCCCACGTTGCGGAACAAGTTGGGAAACTTCCGCTATGGGTTGACGACTCACCCCTCGTGACGGTGGAACAACTATGTGCGAAAGCCAAGCTGTTACAGGCCCGGCAGGGTCTGGATCTCCTGATCGTGGACTATTTGCAACTGCTCCACATGCCGTCACGTGAAGGCCATCAGCTGGCCGTGGCACACGCTTCACGCCGCTTAAAACTCCTGGCCAAAGAACTGGACATTCCCGTAATTGTGCTGAGTCAGCTTTCACGCGAGTGCGAACGGCGAGAAAAGAAACAGCCGGTGCTGGCAGATCTGCGGGACAGTGGAGCGATTGAGCAGGATGCTGATGTGGTCATGTTTATTTACCGGCACGAAGTTTATGTCCCTGATACCGACGAGAAAGGCGTGGCGGAACTGTTAGTGAGGAAGCACAGAAATGGGCCAATCGGCGACCGACGACTGAAGTTTGTGGATCGATATGCGCGGTTCGAAGATCTTGACGACTGACATGAATTCACACGCTTTAGATAGGTTCGGAAGGCACCGAGATGCTGGAGATACGCCGGATCGTTTTGAACGGATCACCGACCTGCTGGCCGATCTCGTGCTGGAAGATCTCATGCAGTATTCTCAGCTTGGCTCAAGTGCGAGCATTGACAGACTGAGCAGACGGGAGAATACTGCGCTCGTCACCGGAGGGTCGTCCGAATGATCGCAGCCATCTATGCTCGCAAATCAACCGAGCAGTCTGGTGTAACGGACGAAGAGAAGTCTGTTACTCGGCAGATTGAGCACGCAAAGGCCTATGCGGCCAAGAAGGGGTGGACCATTTCCGACGAGCATATCTTTGTCGATGACGGGATCTCTGGGGCGGAATTCGTGAAACGTCCAGGGTTCATTCGGCTGATGAATGCGCTCAAGCCACGGCCGACCTTTCAGATTCTGATCATGTCGGAAGAATCCCGACTGGGGCGGGAATCGATCGAAACCTCCTACGCGCTCAAGCAGATTATCGATGCAGGAGTCCGCTTATTCTTCTACCTGGAAGACCGGGAACGAACTCTCGATAATGCCATGGATAAAGTCATGCTGTCGCTTGTGAATTTCTCGTCCGAGATGGAGCGGGAACGGGCGAAGCAGCGCACCTGTGACGCGATGCTCCGGAAGGCGAAAGCTGGTCATGTCACCGGTGGGAAAGTGTTTGGCTACGATAACAAAGAGGTCCTATCGCCAACGGGTCAACGGCTGCATGTGCTCCGGGTCGTGAATGAAAAAGAGGCCACGATTGTCCGCCAGATCTTCGACATGTATGCCGGCGGACTCGGCATTGGACGAATCGCCAAACAATTAAACGCAGAGGGCGTGCTGGCGCCCCGTCAAAGCTCCATGGGTTGGGCGCCGAGTGCCGTGCGGGAGATTCTCCATCGACCGCTCTATCGAGGTGAAATCGTCTATGGACGTCTTCAAAAGATCGTGCGAGGTGGAACGAAACGGCGCCGGCAACGTGAGGAAAAGGAAGTCATCCGGATCGATGCTCCGGACTTGAGAATCATCACCCCGCAAGTGTGGGCACAGGTGGAAGCCAAGCTGACCAGCCATCAGAACAGGGGTAGGGCCGTTTTTCGAGACACTGAATCCAAATATCTGCTCACGGGCATGGCGCGCTGCGCGCATTGCGGGGGACCGATGCAGATCGTTGGGCAGGACTATAATCGTAAGAAGGGTCGGTTTTATGGCTGCAGCTATTACAAAAAGCGGGGAGCATCGATCTGTAAGAACTCGCTTCTGGTTGAACAAGAAATGCTCGATCAGATCCTCCTGAAATCGCTCCAAGAAGCACTGACCGAGGAGATGATCAAAGTCGCCGTCCGTAAGGCCCTCGAAAAGCATCGAGCCGGACAGGGACCACAGCTGGATAGGATCACCGCCATCGATCGAGAACTTTCGTTGATCGAAGCTCACGAACGGAATCTCGTCGACGCGATTGCCAAGGGCCAGGCGATGGATCCACTACTCAAACAACTTGAGGTTGAGGAAGCGCGGAAAGCGGATCTGACCAAAGAGTTGGAACAGCTCAAGGCGGCTGAGACTGTTGGTTCGCTGGATGAAGCTCGGTTGAAACGAGAGCTCAAAGCTCGACTGGCGGATCTCAAGGGCCTTCTCAGTCGCCATGTGTCCGGGGCGCGACAGTTACTGAAGATCCTCTTGAATCAGCCGCTGCGGTTTGAAACTGTCCAGGAAGGGGAGCGAAAGGGGTATCGCATCCTTGGAACGGGCAGTTATCTGCCACTCCTTGAAAATGCTGGAGATTCCGTGATCCCCGGTCAGTGGTGTCCCCAACGGGATTGGAGGACATTTGCAGTATCATTTCCGGTGCGTGGTGTATTCCCTTTCATGGTATAGTTCGAGCGGCGTAAGCATTTGAGCGCTGAACCTAGCCGAGCTGGCTTTCCAAACATCCCTCACGAATCTTATTTCTTCAAACGCAGTCGCTAACTTTTGCATGGGTGGCGGCTGATCCGGCCTTAGCAACGAGTTTAGAAAACATGAACAATTATGGATCTTTAGATACCATATGAGCTCTAGTTGCGAACAAATTCTAGACAGTCGATAGAAAGAAAATGCTAACGTATGGCACAAAATGTTTCTCGGTTAGAGATGAAATATTTCTTGAACTTTTTATAACTCCTCAATTATATAGCCCATAATACTATTGACACATAATAGAAGTGGGGGTAGTATTTTGCTACGTACTCTCGAAACCGATCGACTATCCGAAGGCCAGCTACGGGAGGCGCTGCTTGCAGCATTAAATGGGGAATTTGGTGCAAAGTTCATATTGCAGGAAGGCCTATTCGATAAACTAGAAGCACATGGCGTATCAGACTTGGATCTCTTACACGTGTGCAAAAGCTGGCAGGTGCTTCGAGAATCATCGTGGGATGGAAGTGCATGGCGATACCGGATTGAGGGGGACAATCTGGATGGAAAATGGATGGCAGTCGTTCTCGCTGTCTATATTAACCCCATCATCGCCGTGGCTATTACCGGATTTCAATTCTCAAGGGGGAGGAGAAAAATATGATGTGCCCTACGTGCGGCAACCACTTGCAGGAAGCCGTCGTGCCCATGTACCAGTACAAGCAGGGAGGGCTATCGAATGTCTATTTAAAGGACAGTGTCACAATGCATAGTTGTGACTGTGGCCATAAGTTTGTAGAGATTCCTCTTCTTGGAGAACTGCACAATGCTATTGCTTATCATCTTCTAAAGAAGAAGTCTCTTTTGAAAGGAGATGAGTTTAGATTTCTTAGGAAATGGGTGGGGCTTACTGCAGAGAGACTCATTACCTTGCTTGGATTTAAGAGTAGAGTTACGGTTTCTAAATGGGAGAATGATAAAGAGCCTATTACAGCGGCTACAGATCATGCTATGCGGCTGTTAGTGCTTCGCCTAAAAGAAGATACGATTAATAAGCGAATGCTTACAGAGGTAGCATTTGAGGAATACTTTACTCAGATTTCGAAGAAGCAAACGAAGGTGAGAATAGAGCTTGATTCCGATGCCATCCAGAGCATTAAGAATGCATTTAACCCTAATAAGAATGATGCCACAACAGAGCTTTGCGGTACGAGTCGGTAATTTTGGAATAATTATGAACTGTGGTAATATACCGCAGTAGAAACACGAAGGCCCCGCTACTCAACTTGCCGGGAGAGAAGCAGGGCCCTTCGCGGCTCCTTTTAAGATGCGGCGCCAACCGCATCCCCACGCCATCCATGGAGGGACGGCATGGTTTTTTACAAAGAGTTCAAACTTACCCTACCGCGCCCGCCACCACTTGTCAAGGTGTGCTCTAAGCGGAGGGGTCTTCTCTCTTCGCGGGGAGGTTGTGCCCCCCGCTTAGCGCTCACCTATCCAGAGTATAGCAGACAGGTTCTTTGGCATGCTACTAACCATTTAATATTGAATGGAGTTTTGATCATGGCAACAAAAGACAGAGAGAGTTCACTTAGAGGTCGTGATGCTAAGACAGGAGAATTTATTCCAGTAAGTGAGGCCAGACAAAGGCCGAACACAACGGTTGTTGAGCGGGTCCCACTACCTGGAAAGGGGAAGAAATAATCACCCGAATGCTAGGGTGATGTGCTGAAAGAGCTGCGGGGATCGCCTGATTCCCGCAGCGTTAATTTTGACACCTGATACTACTGGCAGTATCATGAATGAAGCAAAGCTCCGGAAGTTACGAGGTCGGCTAGCTGAGTTACGAGGTCGGGCAAAGAGCATAAGATTCAGTGAAATGATCTCTTTTGCGGAGGCATTGGAACGCAAGCAACGGCCAAGGAGTTCACCAGCGATATACGAAAGCCCGCTTGAGGGTAGACGGTCTGTGGCAATTCACTATCATCCGGGGTGTATGAAGCGGGGCACAGCAATGGGTACATTGGACGTGCTTGAAGGCGACATTGAGGCATGGGAAGCGTTGCTTTCTGCGCCTTCGACCGGAGTCGAATGAGCAATAATACTCCTCCAAAAGAATTGTTAAAACGCCCCTACGAGCGAGTGCTTATTCCAGAGGATGAAGGCGGATTTTCGGCTTACATTTCAGAATTTGAAGGATGTCTGGCAGAAGGAGAAACACCGGAGGAGGCCTTGACCAATTTAGAATTAACGGCATTAGGCTGGATTGAAGCTGAGCAGGATGCTGGCCGGCCAATCCCTCAAGCTTGGAATGATCAAACGTTTAGCGGGAAACTCCTTCTCCGTCTACCGAAAAGCCTTCATAGGCGGCTTTCTCTCCAAGCTTCTAAAGAGGGAGTCAGCCTTAATCAGTACGTTATATACAAACTGACTGAGCATAAAGAAATTGCGACAGGCAAATCCCGTGGGAATGAACGCGATGGGTACGTTGAACGTCGAGGGTTTAGAGAAACGCGTCAACTTCAGGGCCGTAGCGCCGTCACGGGAGCGTTCATTTCGGTCGAGGAAGCTCGCCGTAGGCCAAGTACATCGATAGTAGAGAGGGTACCGCGTACCGCAAGGTTAGGTGAGAACGAACCCCAACCGACAAAGAGAAGGAAGTAATCCGATCCCGTAGCTTTGATCGCTGATGAAGTGTCTTAAGGTCTGACTTTTAAAATATCTCGCAGAAGTCTATCAGTGCCTATTGCCCGTTGTGCATTTGGGTCATAAGAAAAGTGTGCGTGTGGGAGGTGATCATGAATAGAGATGACTATGCCAAGCAGCCTAGGAAAGCCAAGCAAGCCTATAACATTCGGTGGACGCAAGGTCCCGTTCTGGATAAAAGGTATGCGCTAGCAGATCGATCGAATGTAGTCTCAAGCACCGAGACAGGATTGCTGGAGATCTTTGAAATTATTCCCAACTCTCCCGACCTACCACGTTTCAGAGGCCGATGGGATGAGAAAGCGGACTCGTTAGACATAGATTTGCTTCACGCAGATGAAAGGATGCGCAAAGCATTTGAAGCGGGAAGACCTGGATATATTGGTCACCGTGCAGTTCGCGTCCCCGGAAGCTCAAGAGCATTCGAGGTCAAAATGGCAATCCCGGGAATCGACATATGCGTAGGGATGATCACTCTAAATCTTCTGCGAGAGCAGATGGTAGGGGGCTCGTTAGGGTTTCATTGACCTTACCCTCCGGTGGAAGAGAGCCTAGCAACAGTTAGTGTCAGTCCATAAGTTCAGGGTTAGCTATTTAGCCTTCCCTCAGTACTTCTTCAGCAATTCCTTCGCCGCTTCTTCAAGCACGTGGTTCACATCTCATTTGGCTTTCGTCAGGAGTTCGATGAGCTTGTTGTATCCCGGTGCGTCAGGTGGGCAATAGTGCTCTGTCAGAGAACCATCACTGTTTCTCATCGCGATGCGGAACATCTTGCCATGAGCCTGAATGGTGACGGCCTTTGCAATATCGAGATGGAGAGTTTTGTTCACTTGAACGATAGTGTCCATATGCTCAAAGTCTCTGATTGAGGGAATCTACCAGTTACCCTCCAGAGCGAAGCAGGATAGGATACAATCAGAACAGGGCAGTGGAAACGTTCTGATGGAAAAAGCGGAAACGCTTGCGAAAACAGAACGTAAAAATTGCACTGTTCGACTAAGCTCCGTCCTTGAAAAAGGGCGGGGCTTTCTTTTTGTTCGACCTATCTCACGGAGCAGCCGCTCTAGCTACTTCTTCAGCAGCATCCCTAGGATCCTGACATCCGATAAACGAGTGCAGGCGTCTGCACTTTGCCTCGGTGTGCGAGGGGCACAATCGCTAGATACAGCCGGCATCTATCATTTGCTGCCCAATGTGAATCCCTTTCGCATGGGCTTCGTCTTCTGTTTGCCCTGGGGTTCCGATGGTCTCAACCAACTGCGGGTCATCGTCTTGAAGTGGGGGCGTTGGCCAGATCTTTGTTTCAATCAACCACGTGTTACCAACGTGCCGCACCGTGCTAACTATCTTTCTGCCTTTGTGTATGGTCTCCATGCTTACGTCTTCAGCAAATCCTTCGCGGCCTCATCTGGGAAGACATTGACTAACTGGTTGTCTAGCTGGGTAGCACCCCTAGGATTCTGACATTCAAATAGAGGAGTGCAGACGTCTGCACCTGCGTGAGCTCACCTGAGATTACGAACTTTTTTTGAATACTCCGTAACAAAGTCCGAGACAGCGAGTTTATGCGCGTCAATCAGTTTTTGGACGTACGTCGTTGATAAATCCCTAAAGTTAAGTGATTCAAAGGACTTGAAAAACTCCCTTGCTGCTTTCGTGAGTCTTTTAAGTTCGACCTCACGCATTGCTTCAACCTCGTGGGTAAAATGAGCAGCACTTTGAACGCTGTTTGAGGGGTGGACGATGATGCGCTTGACAGATATCCCAGCGTAATGCTTGTCAAACCAAGCGTTTGACCGATTCATTTGCTCGGTCTCACGCTTGTTAATTTCCGATCGTGTAACGTCGACCTCGCTCTTGCACTCCCATAAGATATACTGTGTCGCATCGAGAGCCCAAAGGTTGTCGGGTCCTTCTTTCCACTCCTTGTCAGGTCTTTCTCCAGCGAAGCCGAGCGCTCTACTGAGCTCATCCAATGCTTGCTCAAATTTGTCTGCCTTCATGCCGAAAACGAGTCGTCCTAAGAAATCAGACACACATATATCGAGATCGGCATAGCTCCCCAAATTGCTGACCCAGTTAATGATGCGCTCGACACGGCCCGTGCTGAGGATGGTGAGCTTCGTAATGGTGACTCCAGTCGGAGGTTTTAACAAAAGTCGATTCATTTTGTGGGCAGCTACTTGTAGACGTTGAGACTCGGTACGATTGGAAGCGTAAAGATAGCGTGCCATTTCCTGGAGGTACCAGCCCTTATCGGTATTCCCCAGCCCTGTGTCCAGAAGAGTCTGAAGTACTTCTGTTGCTTTCGTATAGTCTCCAGATGCATGGGCCTCTTCTGCAGCGAGCTCGGTTGCGTACAAGCGCAAGACATTCTCATTAGCGCCGCGTGGCGTAATCTTGTCCATCTGCTCTACATAATACAATTTCCACGCGTCATCACGGGTAAGAGATTTACGAACTAAATCCTTGAAGGCGTCCAATGGCTTAACGCCTTCCTCTATGTCTTGGTGCGCCCAATGGGCAATCTCTAGCCCAAGTTCAATTTGAGCTGCCATCTGAGACGAGAGGTATTTTCGGGAATTTCTATCTCGGATAAGCCTAATAATGTCAGCCCCTATCACAACCACAACTGAATAATCCTTCTCTCCTCGAACGCTACGTCCCATTCCTTGCTCGACGGTGCGAATGGTTCGCACGAGGGTAGCTTCGCTGTCTGAGCGGCAAAAGTCCTGATGCAAATCCATTAGACTTTCGGAGTATGGCTTTGAGTCGAACACCAAAACCCGGCAGGAGTCATCGGGTAGATCAATACCATCGTACCTATTTGCCAAAACAACGGCGTTTGCGAAGTGACGACGTTTTAGCTTATCGAGAGCCTCCGAGAGGGTATCCTTCCGAGCAATGATCGCACCATAACCTTCCCAATCTTTCGTTCGATTGAAACTTGGTGTTAGCGCAACTACTCCAAAGGTCCTCTTCGGGGCCGGAGTTCCCCAAAATTTAACCATTCCCTCTCGATCAAGCTCTTCATGGATAAGTGAGGGCAGCAATACCATTTTTTCACCCGACCAAGTTTCTTTCGCATAACTGAGGGGCTTGGTGATTGTCTCTGGGGAAAGTTGTAGCCCTTTTACCAGGAAGGCGTCGTCTGTCACAGTTGCCGACATAAAAATGCGATGCGTTGCCTTCCAATAGCTACCAAACGCAGATAATGGTGCAACGTAGGGCTCGATCTCAATTGCCGCTCCCGAAATGATTCCTTGGCAGTGGCCGAGCATATCTTTGAGCAATGGCCATGCAAATTTGACCGAATCGCGTGCTGCATTTGCCGATAAAACACTGGCAATCTCGGCTTCCCGGGAGGTCCATGCCCAGTAAGGTATTGGTAGAAGCGCATCACGTTTATCGTTACAAATGTCGATATAAGTGCCGACTCCTTGCATCTCCAAGTCCGTTGCGAAGAGGGTTCTCAGAGCGCTGTAGGCTGGCTCATCACTTGGTATGCGAATGCGACACTGCTCGCGGATAGTATCGGCGCATGCATGGGCATCATCCATGAGGAAGGTCTCAATGCTAATAGACTGCCGATTTAAACCAAACTTTGTTAGGCCATTAAACAGCTTTTGGACAGAAGTAACGAGGATCGTGGTACCGCTTAAGAATTCCTCGGGTAATTCTGGTTCAGCGATGCAAGTGGCGATGCCAAACTGTTTGGCCTGATCGCAAGTCTGAGCAATCAAGAAATTGTCCGGACACAAGTATAACGCTGGAGCCTTCCCTGCGTTCAGCCTTGACTGAAGCATCAGAAGGCCGATGAGGGTTTTCCCCTGACCTGTATGTAGCTTAACGATGATGTCTCTGGTGTGCTGGTAGTTGCCGAACCAATCAGTTAGCACGTCCAATTGAGCTGGTCGAAGCGGTCCCTTATCGTGAGCCCGATCAAGGGTTTCATAAAGTCGTATCGGGTCAGTGGGCTTCTTAGCCTGCTTGCCGGCTAATCGATTCTTAAAATCAACCATGGAGCGTCTCCTTTTCACTCCTGCTATTCAATGGGAGGTATCCCGCAATCGATGACGGCGGTAGACGCTTCAAAGCCTCAGCCGATAAAACGAAGGTTTGCTATTTAGACTTCTCCCGATACTTCTTCAGAACATCTTTGAGAGCTTCCTCAATCACTTCGTTAAAACGCCGGTGTTGTCTGACGGCGAGTACTCGCACCTCCGTGATGAGATCTAGGTTCACCCGTGCCCCGATTTGTTGTCGTGAGGGGTCTGGTGGTTTGGTTGGCATCGCGTGAACCTTAATGAAATTCAGGAAAGGGTGTCAAGTAACACCGGTTGACATCATATGATGTAACATGGTAACAATGTGACATAATGCAGGAGGCGATGGCGATGAAGATGAAGCGACTAAACATTCAGTTGTCCATGAATTTGAAGGCCAAACTAGACGCATTGCGAAAGGAAGGAACGTCTGCCAGCGGATATATTCGTAGTCTGCTAGAGAAAGAGTTTAAGCGTAAAAATAAAACACAATCTTGAACGGTCCCTAGGTATGCCTGCTCTAGACGGGCCTGGACGGGCAGCCATGGCGAGGAGCAACTCACATTGTACGTTGACAAGGAAGGGGATGTGACATGAGCAAGCCCATGAAGAGTGAGAAGCCAAAGCAACGCGTCGAGCAAAAGGTGTTACTCCAAGGCCGGATATTGTATCGGAGCCGTGATGGCGAGGTTACCGAGCAAACGGATAACGATACTATGGGACTGAACGGTTGGGCTACGAGGAGCTCTCACGCGAAGCTCAGTCTGCTTCGCGTGAATGACCTGCTACAGCTCCTGGCCCTCGCTGTGGAAGACCGGTCGGAGATTGATGCCGCTGTGGTGAGACGGGTTCTCGAAGAAGTGGAGAGGGAGTTGGAGGAAGGTGGTGATCTAGGCTGCTATGTACTTGCCACACAGGAATTGTTCGAGGACGCCGAAGCGTTGCCTCCCTTGAGCGGAGCCCAGATGCAGCCAGCCAGTCGCACTCTCGCCCTGGTGAGGTCCATTTCATGAGAGCGGGAAAGGGCAAGATCAACTCAACACGTGAACCATTGCAATCCCTGCTCGTGGAGGTCGGCATGCCTGCCCAACACCGTATTCACGGAATAGTCCATGGAAAAGCGCTGGAAACTCTCGAATCCTGTCTGGATGAGATGGAGCTCGCGCTGGTGACTGTACGCGATATTATTGACCGGAACGCTGCCGGTGCTTCATTTGAAGAGAGTTATATCGGCGTGAATCTTGGGCTCTACGTGGCACACACGGAGGCGACGATCACGCAGTGTCGTGAACTGTTGACCCAACGATCCCGCCCCAAACGAGACCACTAGGCTGCCGTGCACAGTTCGAAGGGCTCTAATATGAGAGGGCATGATGTTACGATCTCAAGTCTTGTATGGCGTGTATGAATCGGTACGCGGAGGGGGCTGGGAGCCGTTTGGGATGATGTATGCAGACAAGGCCGAGGCGGAACAAGAACTTCGGGAAGTGAAGCCGCATCACCCAACTGCCTTTCTCGCGCGTGTTGTGTTCACTCGGGTCGAACACTCGGAGCCTTGGCGACTGCGGGTGGTGTAGTCGTGAGGCTTGGAAGTCTTTCAGAACTTCACCCATACGTACGGTGTGGTATACCTACCGTGATATCTCATATGATGAAAGATGGCCACAGCGGCGGAGTTGTGCTAGCGAGCTGACCGACATGGGGACACCACTCAAGATCTGAACCTTTCGGAAGGGCTAAGCGCTGGCTGATCCCCGGCGTGATGGAGTCGTCCTCGCGACTCCGGCCCTTCCTTTCCCACGCGAGGCCCTACGAGGAGGGTTATGCCGAAAGCGAAAGACCCCACGAGAATAAATCAACTCAATAGTCTAGATGCTGCAACGATTGAAAAGGTACGGACTCAGTCACGTGAAGCTGCAGCGCGACATCGGATTGAGCAGCAAAACCAGGAGCGTAAATGGCTGACATTCAACCATAATTTGTCTGGCGAAATACTTCCTAATTGCGATTCGGTTCCTTTGGAAGACCTTGCAGCTCGATGGAAGGTGTCGCCAGCAATGTTGGTCGAAGCAGCAGGAAATGGCCTGTTCGATATTGTAATCACTGAGCGTGAAGGCTTGAGGGACTACTGGTACTTTAACCGGTCGAGATGGCCACATGGCGAACAAACCACTGTTGTCCCCCGTGCTGGGATTGTTCACACCGTGATCTCTCCCCCATTACGATTTAGCCCAATACCACAATATTACTTTCCCCTTGAAGAAGTAACGCGAATTGAACAGGGAAGTGCTCACTGTTCATTAGGTATAGACTCATCCGGAGGCCAATGGGGAACTGTTAAAGAAGCAGCGAATCATTACAGCTGCTGCGAGAGGACTATTCGGAATAAGATAAAAGCGAATACAACTGCATTTGCATTTAAAAGAACACCTGCCGGGATTCGAGTAAAACTTTCATAGCCATTCCACTTATTTCCATTCGTTTACCAATTTCTTCATCTCGACGGTTCCGCAGCACCGATTATAAACTCCACCCTCATGGAGACTGCGAACCGGCAACAATCAAAGTTTCTCACCGTTGGTGAAGCCGCTCGAGCGCTTGGCATCAGTGCTGATCGTGTAAGACAGTTAGAGCGATCAAACGTATTGCCAGCGTTACGAACAGAGACAGGCGTACGGCTGTTCGAGCGGACAGTTATCGAAGAGTTCTGGCAGCGTCGCGAGAAACGACATTGCAAGGTATGAATTCTGCCGATCAGCAAGACGACGGCTTTGATTATGTGATGTCGGACACGTTCATCTCCGGCGCGCGCCAACACTCCTATCGGTCCAGCTTTCGTGTGCGCCGCCATCCTCGGCGGCCGTCGCTGGCCTATATCAACTCTCTGTCTGATCGCGCGTTCGATTCTTTTCTCCGGGCGGGCTGCCGATTCTCACATCGTGAATCGAGCCTCCAGGCCGAACTCGATGACATCCGCGCCGAATTGCGAGAGCTGAAAGCCGAAATGCGGGCTCTCAAGCAGGTGGCCATCAGAACCACGCCACCCAGGCTGGCCCTCACCGGAGGTGGACTTGATGTCCCGTCCCGTGCCTGACATTGCCGACCTCGGCAATGGTTATTCGCTGCTCTGGTCAGAACAACAGGTCCGGTTTCTCGTGGAGTACCTCACCCGTCAGACTGCCGGCATTTACGCAGAGATCACGGTAATCAAAGCGGATAAAACGCTGTGCGAGGGCCAGCGCCTCAACCTAAATGGGGACGAGAGCCGCCTGGCGAAAAAGGTGCAAGAGCTCGATCCCCTTTCCAAGCTCGCGGAATGGACCCTCTTGATTAAGTCGACCGCGGTGCTGGTGCTCCGCCGCTATCGTGAAGGCGAGCCACCTCAGCGACTCAATGCGAATACGCCGGTTGAGACTCTGAGTTATCAGCTCAATCCGCTGGTGCACCCTCGCAAAGTGACGATCCTCTATGGCGATGGGGGTCTCGGGAAGAGCTCGCTAGCCCTCTTGATCGGGATGCTGGTGGCGACGGGTGCAACGGTGGCGGGCCTCAGTGCGGTCCGTGGTCGCGTTCTCTTCCTGGACTATGAGGATACCCTCGACGTGCAGGCCCGACGGCGGAGCGCCATCACCGTCGGCCATCCCTCCCTGAACGGTGCAGAGCTCATTTATCAAACCCATCACGAGCCGATCTGGAACGTGCTGCCGACCTTGCTGAGACTCGTTCAGCTTGAACGCATCGACTTTATCATTCTCGACAGTCTGGCTGCCGCGACGTGTGGCGATGCCAGCGCGGAGGCGGCGACGAAAGCGTTTCGCGCCTTGCGGATGTTGAACTGTGGCACCCTCGTGCTCGCCCATATCCCGAAAACCAACGAGCAACAACAGGAAGCCGGTATCTACGGCTCGGTCTTCTATAAGAACTTTGCACGGTCGACGTGGGAGTTGAGAAAGGAGCAGGAAGTCGGCGCGGATGAATCTGTGCTCGGTCTGTTTAATCGCAAGTCCAACTTGAGCCGACTCCATGCGCCCATTGGGTTGCGCGTGCGCCAGAACTCGACGAACACCGCCATGCACTACGAACCGTGCGATCTTACCCAAACGCTCGAATTGGAGAAGGGGCTCCCTATTGCGAGCCGGATCCGAAACTTCCTAGAGAAGGATGGCGGGCTTTATACGGCGAAGGAAATTGCCGATGTCCTGGCCGCGCCGGTCGCCACGATCAAGAGCACGCTCTCGCGGCTCAATACTCAAAAGTGGCATTCGATCGGGGCGGGCCGGGAGACGAAATGGACCTGTGTGACACGATGACCGCCCTCAATGCTCTCCATCGTTGCAAAAGCACCGTTGCAGATCGTTGCAGCGTTGCACACGCTCCTAACCTCGCAGTACGAAAGGGTTTGTGCTGCAACGCGGCCCCGTGTCCGTCATCGTTGCAACTCATCGTTGCAGCCATTTCATCGTTGCAGGTCATCGTTGATTGCAACCCCCTCTCTTTAGAGAGGGGGATTGCAACGATGGGCGATCAACGCAGGACGTTTTCATCAACCACAACCAAGGGAGGAAGCGATGACGCTCGCAACTGAAACCAGAGTCGATGAACAGACCACCCTCAGTTCACTGGAGACCCTGATCGCCAAACGGCAACAGGCTGCCACCATGCGGGAGGCCGTGAACCAGCACTACCGCGAGTTGAACGATTCTGGAGCAGCAGAGCGCAAAGCCGCCCAGGTGGTTGAGCAGCTAGACACTCGAGTGAAGTCGTACCACAAGCAACTGCTGCTCGGCACAGCGAACCCCGGTAAGCTGCCCGCATTGAAGCAGCAACTTAGTGAGGCGAAGGACCTCTTGGCTCGAACCCAACAAGCGTTGGAAGAACGCAGTGCCACCTATGGTGTGGGAAAGGAAGCCTTGACGCAACTCTTGACTGAAATCGGTGACCTGGATCGGCAGCTGCGCAACAGCCTCGCACAGCTCTTTACGCAACGCTTTTATCAACACGACACTGGTCTGTACGGAAAACGCGGTCAGGTCACGTGGCAAGAGCCTGATCCCAATTCCTCGGCTCGATGGCAGGCGCAATGGCGCGACCGTGCCTTTAATTTCCTGCTCTACAAAGGCCTCGCATCGGACCTGAGGGATAACCATTTGCTGTATGCCCTTGTCGCGTTCTTTCGGCAAACGCCGTTTTGCGTCCAGGTGACGAGTGGCTTCATGGCCATGTCTACCAAAGGCAAGGAACCGCTCACTCTAGGTGTTGTGCTCTCGATCCCGAAACAGATGAGCGTTGAAGAAGCATTTGATGAAATACAGCGGAAGCGAGTGCAGTTTGTGACTGACGGATTATCAGCGGAGAGGAATTGAGGGGAGCGGGTGCGGTGGCGGGTGCTCCCCGCCGGCGCGTGAGTGCCGGTCTCCTGCCCGCCACCGGGTTGTGTAAAACACGGAGAAGTCACGAGTAATGTTGGAAGTAAGGACGCTGAGGACGCACACCCGTCAGGATACGCATGACCTCACGTCGGCTCCTTCCCTCTCGAGCCTGTTCCCGTTCCTGACGCTGCCCCTGACGCATGGAACGTGCTGGAAATGGAACGGCGCGGTGTCGAGTGCTGGATTGCCTCATCGGTCCGCTCATCGTCACGCTTCGTCCGTCTCCCTGCGGCGACTTGTGTGGATCC
>JACXTT010002134.1_pt1 | contig 31690 bp, 32 predicted proteins | sample 9270951 | NCBI WGS metagenome assembly JACXTT01 (sample SAMN15532306, study PRJNA645909) | rock metagenome | isolation source: weathered quartz diorite | place: Puerto Rico | collected 2017-06-21
CCTTCGGGAACTCCCGCTTCGAGGAGTAATTCCCCTAAACGGAGGGCGCTCAGGGGCGTCTGCTCGGCGGGTTTTAGTACGACAGTGTTGCCGCAAGCAAGCGCGGGTCCTAGCTTCCAGGCTGCCATCAGGAGCGGGAAGTTCCAGGGAATAATTTGACCGCAGACGCCCACCGGTTCGCGCAGCGTATAGTTGAAGAAGCTCGGATCGGACGGATTCGTCTCGCCGAAAATTTTCGATGGCCAACCGGCGTAGTACCGGAACGTGTCCACAGCGCCAGGGACGTCGACATTGCGGGACTCAAAGATCGTCTTTCCGTTGTCCAAAGTTTCCAGCTGGGCGAACTCATCAGCATGCTTCTCAAGCAGGTCGGCAAGGCGCAGCAATATTTTGGTGCGCTCTGACGGCTTGAGGTGCGGCCACGGTCCACTATCAAAGGCTTTACGAGCAGCTTCAACTGCGCGATTGATGTCTTCTGCATCGCCTTCCGCCACCATAGCAAGGGTTTCCGCGGTCGCTGGGTTGACAGTAGCGAACGTCTTTCCTGAGGCGGCGTCAACCCACTTTCCGCCGATGAGCATTTTTTTGCTCGTTGGCGTGATGAAATCTCGGACGGCTTCCGGTAGAGTTTGTGATACTTGGCCCATAGGTGAACCTCCTTAAAAAATACAGCTTGTTAGGTTAGACGTTAGAACGCTAGAACGTATTGAGCTGCACCTATAGAAACGCTCCAGCAAGATCTGGAATGGCAGGTGGATAAGGAAGATCAGCTTTCGGTCCCCTCGCCCCTTGGGGGAGAGGGCTAGGGTGAGGGGAAAACCTGCCTTCGGCACCCTCTCCTGTATCCTCTCCCCTCAAGGGAGAGGAGAAAATGTAGACGTTATGCACCAACATCTTGGTGTGTTTTCCCTATAGTTGACGGTAGAGTTTGCTCGCTCGTGTGATTGTCGATAAAGTTTACAAAATATTCTATTGTCGGCAACGCCTTTGCTCCTTACCCATCCCGTATTTCTTCCTGCCACTCTAGGGTTCTGAGGAGAGCCTGGAACTCTTGTCGCGCTTGCTCGAAATCAGGATCAAACACGCTACTCAATTTTTCGCCGACTATGGCGCTGTCCATTACTTGCACCATTTGCCGTACTTTCTCCCGTTGAGTGCCAGACCAATGAATCTTAGCACTAAGGGCGTCATTGAGGTCAGAACTAAGAAAAAGGAACCGAATGTAATCCTCTGTGGCGAACCTTTCCACAATCGCATAATCTACGGCTCGACGAGGGTTGAGATAGAGCAGTCCCTCCACCTTCAGTTGAAGAGACAGTTCAAGACAGAACGGGACGGCGACTACCCACGTTTGTTGCTCGTTCCGCCAGGTGCGAAAACCAACACGGGCTCGATATTCCTTTTGCTCGAAGAGGTGGAGGTCTTCCACCCGCATAACAATCATGGGAGCATTGCATTCCTGCGTGGTAAGAAAGGTCGAGGTATAAAAGGGGGACCGCAGAAGAAACGCACGAAAATATTCCTGGAGATGGACTTTCATCTGTGTTCCTTTTCCTTCAATCTGAGGCGCGATTCTGCACGAACTGCCAACCGAATCTTCCTTTGATACATAAGTGACCGTGCCCTACCTCGTGATCTAGAGGAGAAGTCACTTTTACAATCTCGTTGTTCTGTACGTGGAGGGTGAGGGTGCAGCCTACTCCACAGTATGGACAGATTGTGTCTGTCTGTGTCTGCTGGGTTTCATCCCATGCGCCGGCTTGACGCAGTTCATGCTCACTGCGAAACATCAAAGCGCCAGTGGGACACACGCCGATACAGTTCCCACAATACACGCAAGCAGACTCAGGCAATGGGGTCGCAAACTCGGTTGAGATGCGGGCGTCGAAACCACGACCAGCGACAGCAATAGCAAAGGTATTCTGCGCATCAGTCCCGCAGGCCTCCACGCATTTGTAGCAAAGGATGCAACGGGAATAGTCACGGATATACAAGTCATTATCAACCTTCACAGCCTGTGCGACGGTTGCTGCGGTGGCTCCATCTGACTCGTGATGATGACCGGCATGACGATGATCTCGCTCCGTGCTCGTAGCGGCTGGACCGAATCGCTCGGGGTGAGCATCGTATCGCTGCAAATAGTCGTTTACGCCCGGCGCGATCGAGAGGTCCACCGATGATGCAAGAAATTCCAAGACGAGACGGCGACTGAGACGTACACGCTCAGAATCTGTTTGTACGACCATGCCATTCTCGGCTTTGCGCGAGCAGGCTGGGACGAGCGTGCGCGAACCTTCGAGTTCCACGACACACACGCGACACACATTAACGGGAGTCAGGTTCTCCAAATAGCAAAGCGTAGGAGTAGGAATCTGTTGCAATCGGCATGCTTCAAGAAGCGTTGTCCCTTCCGGCACTCGGATGGGTTTACCGTCAATAGTCAACTCGACAAAGCGTTTTGTGGATGCTGGAGAACGTTCAGGCATGGAATCCTCAGGATTAAAAGATTTTCAGTTTGGCCAAAGCGGACTCGACAGCACTGGCGGCGGTTTGTCCCAGCCCGCAGATCGACGCATCACGCATCACTTGGCTAATATCCGCACGCAAAGCGAGTTCGGTCTGTACTGACCCCCGCAGTTTTCCAGTCTTCAAGCGCTGCAGCAATTCTTCCTGGCGCACCGTGCCGACTCGACACGGTACGCATTGCCCGCAGGATTCGTCCCGGAAAAACGCTGCGATACGAAGCAAGATAGTCCGCAAGTCCACAGTATCGTCAAAAACCATCACCACACCGGACCCCAACGTTGCGCCAATGGCGCGCACCCCTTCAAACGTGAGCGGCGTGTCGAGCTGATCTGGAGTTACAAACACTCCTGCAGCGCCACCAAGCAAGACGGTCTGTACCGTATGTCCGTTGCGCACGCCGCCGGCGAGATCAATGAGCTGGCGTAGGGTGACGTCGAATTCAACTTCGTACACACCTGGTCGCGCCACATTACCGGAGACGCAAAACAGCTTCGGTCCCGCTGAGCCTGCAGTCCCGATCGCCGCGAAGGTTGGACCCCCACGCAGAACAATATCGAGGACGTTGACCAAGGTTTCAACATTATTGATGACCGTCGGTTTACCGAAGAGCCCTTCCTGCACCGGGAAGGGCGGCTTGTTGCGCGGTTCGCCGCGATAGCCTTCAATCGAATTCAAGAGCGCCGTTTCTTCGCCGCAAATGTAGGCGCCAGCGCCCCGCCGCAATTCAAGATGAAAGCGGAAACCCAGACTCATGACATTCTCTCCGAGCAGACCACGAGCGCTCGCCTGCGCAATGGCGCTGCTCAACCGTTGCGTAGCATGAGGATATTCGCCACGGATGTAGATATAGCCCTGCTCGCTGGCAGTCGCGAATCCAGCAATCGTCATTGCTTCCACAAGGGCAAAGGGGTCTTCTTCCATCAACACGCGATCTTTGAAAGTGCCAGGTTCTGACTCGTCAGCGTTGCACACCACGTAATGAGGACGAGCTGGAGCCCGAGCCACTGCGTCCCATTTACGGCCTGTAGGAAATGCGGCGCCGCCGCGACCCAAGAGTTTCGAGTCGTTGACCTCACGAATAACTCCTTCCGGGCCGAGTTCTATTGCCCGCCGAAGAGCAGCGTAACCACCGTGCGCTCGGTAAGAGTCTAGACTTGTGGGGTCAATAATGTTCGCTCGGCGAAGGAGCTGCAGCTTGGGATCTCCGGCTTGAGGAATAATCGTGGTGAAATTTTCTTCTGTTTCCACATGATCGAGAGCCCCAGTGTCCACCGTTTGTATCGGCGCGAGCACGCGGCTTTGTGGCGATTCCCCAGCCGTGAGCACCAGAGCGGCTGGCGCACGATCGCACAGGCCTAGACATGGACTGCGATGCCACGTGAGTTGACCGTTTTTACTGGGCGCGCCAGCGGGACCAAGCGTCTGTTCGAGTTCAGTGCACACCTGCTCTGCCCCATTCGCAAGGCAAGCAATATCATCACACACATGCACTGCTTGAGATGGCTGTGGGGCCAGAGAAAAAAGGGCGTAAAAACTTGCAACGCCGTACGCTTCAGCTGGAGGAATATCCAGACGTTGACAGATGTAGTTAAGCGCGTCAGGGCTAATCCATCCCATCCGATCTTGGACTGCATGCAGCGCTGGCAGCAACGAATGTCTGCGGGCGCGCAGCTCATGACCACCGCGCGCCTCGCGTCCATCTCTCCCGATGTGACGTTCGCCACCCGTCCAACCGGAGTCTGGAGGGCCTAACACTGTATTCACTGCTGCTTGTTCTTCTGGTGTCGCTGAAGTTTTACGAAACCGCAGATCCATGCACGCCTCTCAATAGCTCTCCATCTTCAGTCAGGTTGTTCTACTTGTGACGCCTCATCGCCCGACGCGGCTAGTTTCACCTTGACAACTTGCAGTTTTTCAATACGGATCGCCGTCGCTTTGAATTCAGCCGTCCCCGACTTCGGATCAATGGCTTCAATAGTCAATTGGTTTATGTCTACCTCATCTGGGAAGTGCATGGTCATGAACGCCAGCCCAGGCCGGAGGGATGAATCGTACCGCACTGGCGCGACGACCGAACCCCGGCGCGAGGAAATACGCACCCGTTCCCCGTCACTGACTCCATACCGCGCTCCGTCTTCAGATGAGAGGTCGAGCGTTTCCTCATGCCGTAACGGTGAACGGTAGCCGCCGCTTTGGACGCCGGTGTTGTAGGAATCCAACCGACGGCCGGTCGTGAGCCGGATGGGGAAATCCTCATCGAGCTGATCCACCGGAGGATCGTGCTCGACCGCGTGAAACGGAGCATGGGGGCCTCGGACCGGCTCTTCCCATAAACGACCATGGAGAAACGGCGTACCCGGATGGGTTTCATCTAGACATGGCCACTGGAGGCCGCCCAGTTCTTCGAGGCGTCGGTAACTCATCCCGGTGTGGTTGGGACTCAAGCGCCGCACCTCGTTCCAAACGTCTTCGGCTGTCGGGCTTCCCAAATCGCAGCCGAGTTGACGAGCAAGATCACAGAGAATGGCGACGTCATCCCGAGCCTGACCGGGAGGATTCAGCGCCTTGCGTACCCGCTGAACGCGCCGTTCACTGTTAGTGACAGTACCTTCCGCTTCACACCAACTCGCTGCAGCAGGCAGGACAACGTCGGCCATCTCGGCAGTGGAGGTCAGAAAAATGTCCTGCACAACCAGATGATCAAGCCCTTCAAGCAAATGCAGCGCGTGAGCCACGTCAGCTTCTGACTGCGCGGGATTCTCGCCAATCACGTACAACGCTGTTAATTCTTTGCGCTCCATCGCCGCAAACATATCGCTGAGATGCCAGCCGCGTTTGGCGGGAATCTTCTTTTCCCATACAGCTTCGAATTTGGCTCGTAGCGCATCATCTTCAACATGCTGAAACCCTGGGAGGCGGTCTGGCAGAGCGCCCATATCGCCGCCGCCTTGCACGTTATTTTGTCCACGTAACGGGTTGAGCCCCGATCCATAGCACCCCACATGACCGGTAAGCAGCGCCAAGTTAATAAGCGCCAGCACGTTGTCTACTGCATTGTGATGTTCGGTAATGCCTAGCGTCCAGCAAATCATGGCTCGATCAGCTCGCGCGTAGGCGTGCGCCAGCTCTCGGATCAAGGAAGCCGGCACGCCGGTTTCGCGCTCCGCGTAATCGAGCGTGTATTTCTCCACGCAAGCGCGGTACTTATCAAAATCCGTCGTAGCACGAGAAATGAATGTCTGATTGGCAAGCCCTGTCATGATGATCTCTCGCCCCATCGCATTCGCCAGCACGATATCCGTACCAACATCAAGCCCGAGCCAACCGTCGGCCCATTGCGCTGAGCTGGTGCGCCGCGGATCGACGACATAGAGCCGCGCCCCATTGTGCACCCCTTTGAGCACATGGTGAAAAAAGATCGGATGCGCCTCTCGCGCATTCGATCCCCACAGGATAATCAGATCGGTCTCCTCGATCTCTCGATAGGAACTTGTACCGCCTCCCGCGCCAAAAACTGTCGCCAGACCGGCGACACTAGGCGCGTGTCAAGTGCGGTTACAGCTATCGATGTTGTTGCTACCGATTACTAAGCGCGCGAACTTCTGGGCCATGAAGTTCGTTTCGTTCGTCGCCTTTGAACAGCTAAAGAGCCCGAATGTTCGTGGGCCGTGCTTTTCTATCGCACCCTGAAAGCCCTGTGCAGCCCGGGCTAGCGCTTCATCCCAACTGGCGGGACGTAAGCGTCCATTGTCTCGCACGAGAGGTTCAGTCAGGCGAACGTAAGAGCGTTTCATAATCGATCCTTTCCTTACTCAACTCTCCAGAGCGATCCGCTCCGGATGAGAGTACACATTGAAAGACTGATCACGGAGGAAACCCACCAAAGTCATGCGGAAACGTTGCGCTGTCTCGACCGCCAAGCTTGATGGAGCGGAGACCGCGCAAACGATGGGAACACGAGCCATCGCAGCCTTTTGCATGATTTCAAAACTCATGCGTCCGGACACGAGTAACACTCGCTCGGCAAAAGATGTCTCTCCTGTTAACACCATCTGTCCGACCAACTTGTCGACGGCATTATGACGACCGACATCTTCCCTGAGCGACACGAGTCGTCCGCTCATATCGAACAGGCCAGAAGCATGGAGCCCGCCAGTCTGGTCGAAGACGTGTTGCGCTTGGCGCAGTGCAGTAGGAAGCCCAGCGAGAATCGAACTGGAGAGCACACAATCTGAAAAGACAGGAGCACAATGAACGGCAATCTGTTCAAGCGAGGCTTTGCCGCAGATCCCGCAGCTCGAAGTAGCGTAAAAATTACGTTTCAATGGGGCAGGATCAAAAGCATGAGTGAGGCGAATGGTAACAAGGTTACAAGGTTGATCCTGTAGAAACGCGGGACCAGAATCGATAGCCGAGATTTCTTTACCGGAGCGGAGCAGCCCTTCGGCATAGAGAAACCCGACGGCGAGTTCTTGATCATGACCAGGGGTGCGCATTGTCACCGCAACGCTCACGGGTTCCTGTCCGGGACCGCACGCGCGGATTTCCAAAGGCTCTTCAGCAGCAAGCCAATCCCTTTGATCGGATCGAGCGCCGTTTCGCAGCACAAGAATATGAGCTGGGACGACCTGTCGACCACGAGGGTGCTTTTCCTTCGTTGGAGGAAAGAGTGGCGCTCTCTTCTCTTCTTTTTGCGCGTCACAAGATAGCTCATTTGCGTTATGTTCATTCAGCATAACGAATCACAAAAAAATTTACTCTTGCTGAAACGCCTCGCTAAACCGCTGATCCACTATTTCTTTCAGTCCTGTCGTAAACTTCCGGAAATGACGGACATACGCCTGTCCTTCCGGAGTCAGGCAGGCGCCGCCGCCATGTTTTCCGCCGACGACTCGCTGCGTCAATTTGACGCCAAGGCCATCTTCCATTTCTTTAAGCTTTCGCCAAGCAACACGGAAATGCACGCCCTGTTTGAGCGCTGCGGCGCTGATAGAGCCGGTTTCTTCGACTGCTTCCAAAAGCGCGACGCGCCATTCACTGAGGACGACTTTCCCATCCTTCTCTAACCAGAAATTGGAGCAGAGTTGCATACGACGTGCTGCTCTCTTCCGTAAGTCTTATGAGGCATTATCTTAGAAGAGGTAAAGACGCAAGCACAGAGCAGAAGCAGGATGCATAGCAGAATTCTGGCTTCTAGAGATAAGCACGCCATGGGTAGGGGCGAGGTCACCTCGCCCCTACGACTGATAGGAAATTACCAGAAAATTGCTATGCCTCCGCAGAAGCAGAAAACTCTTCGTTCTGAGGAGAGGCGATGTTCCAAAGCTGCTCTTTAAGAGTCAGAGCGTTAGAACGCAAACAGGGCGTCGAACTGGATACGATTGACCATCGCGTTGGTGAGTCCCTTGGGGCGATCAATCAGATTGGTAAACGCGCCTTTCGCCGTCAAGGTCAGGCGCGGCAACACCATGTAGTCGATTTTCGCTATCGGTCCCTGCACGTTTGTTCCACCCCGCGTCCCATAGTCGCTCAAGGTAAACATCGAGATCACTGAGTCCGTCTCCACTCGCTGCCACAACGCCGAGAACGCCCAGTCGCCCGGCTCTCTGGTCTGGCCGAGGCCCGCGCCTATTAAAAAGGCGTCATCCCTGCCGAGTTGCGCCTCAGTGTTATGCGCGTAGTCGATCATCAAGGTCAGCGGCCACTTCGGATAGCCAGTAGCCATAGTGAACTGAGCATTAGCATTGACGATGTTAAATCCGCCGGCAAAGCGGCGAATAGGGTTCTTGGTGTCGGGGATGATGAGGTTGCCGCCTGGCACTACTTTGCCATTCTGGAGAATAACCGAGTTGGTCAGCGCCAGGGCGCTGTTACGGTTCCGTTCCTGGGCGACAGCGTCGGACCGCATGAAGTAATAGTCGGCTGCTGCCAGCGTGAGCTGAGTTGCCGAGGTGGGGGCGAGCGCGATTTGGAATTGTTCGCCCACCATGAAGGAATCCCGCGCCGCCGCAAATTCCTTGATTGCCCACTGGCCGGCCGCCAGTTTGACGGTTTTGAGCCAGTTTGGACTTTCGAACACGGTGATCTCTTCCGCTGCTCCCTCCGGGGTCAAATCTTCATCAAACACTAATTCTGACGACATCACGGCGCGCGGCCGGAAGAAGGGCACACTGAATTTCCCGCCGGTGATGGAAAAAAACGGTTTCTCCAGTCCAATGGTTTTTCCAGGCCGTACAGTGATATAGGCATTGTCGATATTGATTGGCTTCCGGGTGAACACATCAGTGAGGGTCTGATTGTTCGAAATGATTTCATTCGGGTCGCCGCTCACGAGTCGCAAGCCGCCTTCGAGTTCATCACTAATGGCTATCCTAGCACCGATGCGCAACCGGAGCCGTTGGCGATTGCGCGCGAGGACGTCGTGTTGATAAAAACCCTCATTGCGTAGGCGGATATCCCCAAAGAAGCTGAAGCGATTGAGCCAGTCGATATTCTTCTTGACATCGGCCACGGCCGTCTTTTTGAGATCCTCGACCGCTTTCGCTTGTTGCTCTGCTTGGGCTTGGGTTTGCGCCTGCAGTTCTGCTTGCCGACTTTCCAGATGTGATAGCCATTGCGTTACCTGGGGCGAGGTTGGGGCCGCCGCGGTAGTGGATGCGGCAGGTGCTTGTAAACGCGCGAGGTCAGCATCTTTTAAGATGCCTTTTTCTTGCAGTAAGTTGACAAGGGCTTGCTGGTCGTAGGTCGCGTGTTCTCCCTTCCCTCTCTTGAGCTTCTGCACATCTTTTTTCGTCAAGACACCTTTGGTTTGCAAAATATCGATCAGTGTGGCGTCTTGCGCCTGCGCCAGCCCGGAAACGGTCAGCAACAGAATTCCTGCTAACAGTTTTCTCGCCATTCTCCCCTCTCCCTTCTCCCTTTTTGTTTGGCGCTCTCGCAGCGCCGCACTATCTATTCTTTATTTGACTGGTGTGATGCTGCATACCGCGATCTTGGTAATCCAACTGACATATCGTCCGCCCTTTTTGTCTCCCGGGACCACCAGACGCGCCATCCCCTGATCGGCGCCCAATACCTGTCCATCGCGCTCGTAAGCCACAAGCACAGCCTGGCCCCCAAAATCAGGGAGAATCTCGCCCAAAGAGAGCACCGTCTGATAGCCGTCACTCGCGGTCACTACAATATACTTGCGCAACAGATCGTTTTTCCGGGTGGGATCGGTGATAATAGTTGCGTCCTTCAGCAGGTCCCAGAGCAACACGCCGGTAAATGTACCGCTTTCTAGGCCCTTGCCCGTGCCGAAGACCACCTCGAGCTTGGTCGGGGCATACTGCTCAAGTGCTGTGAGATCAAAAGTCTTTGACTCCTCGACCGCTCCAGTCAGCACAAACGTCGGCGCATAGCCTCCACTGCTCAGTGGTGGATTGAGCCGACACGGATCGTGAGCGAGCGCTAGGGGCAAATTGCTAAAGAGCAACACTATGAATAATGAGGCAAACCGTGTGAAACGCATTGTTCTTTCCTTCTTTTGGGGCGGCAATCGTCCTATACCTATTGCCGCTATCGATGACGCCCCCTCCCTGACGTTACCGAGCTTGACCTCTTTGCTGTGACCTGAAAATTGATTGCATACGCCGAGTTGTATTATTCCCCTCAAAGCAAATATGAGGAAGCAATTATACTCGGTAGTAAAATATTTTCTGGTGTTATATATATGACGCGCTTAGATGTCAACGTGACGCCAACGGCGTACGCCATTTTGGGCTTGCTACGGGAACGCCCGATGCATGGATACGAAATCGCTCAACACTTCAAACCGGAAGAAGACCTCGGACAGGTCATACCCGCGGATATGAGTACGATCTACACGTTCCTCAAAGATCTACAGGAACACGGACTCATCCGCGGAGAACAGGTTACAGTTGGGGCCCGCCCGCCACGCAAGGTCTTCTCGCTGGCCGACGACGCCGACGCGTTCTTCTTGGAATGGTTGCGTCGTCCGGTGGCGCGCATGCGGGAAGTCCGACTCGATTTTTTGCTCAAGCTTTATTTTGCCCAACAACTCAGCGCTGCTGAAGCGAAAACGCTCGTCAAAGCCCAGGTGAACGCTTGTCGGGACTATTTAGAGCGGCAGAAAACTCATACTCGCGATATCGACCCTATGAGCTTTGAGTCGCTCGTCCTGGAGTCAAAAGTGACTGCCGCGGAAAGCATGTTAGAGTGGCTTAACCGGATCGCTGCTCGGGTGGTTTCCCATCGCCGTAAAGCGCCGACAGCAAGGCAACAAAAAGAAGAAAACACAAAAACGCGTAAGAAAGACAAAACAGCAAGAGGAGGTTAATGGTGATGGGCATCTCACAGCAGGATGGGCGTAGACAATATTTTATACAGGCGCTTCTTGGACTCACATTCCTTGGGGGTTTTTGTTTCTATCTCAGCCAAAACCCCGCGCAGTCACTGTCATTTACGATTCGTAGTGCTCAAGCCGAAGAGCCGTCCGTAACTGGAGAACTGATGGTGTTCGCCGCCGCCTCGTTGACTGAACCGTTCACTGAAATAGGCAAACGCTTGGAGGCTACTCATCCTGGTCTGAAAGTAGTCTACAATTTTGGCGGCTCACAAGCCTTGCGTACTCAACTCGAGCAAGGCGCGTACGCGGATGTCTTTGCCTCTGCTGACGCTGTACAGATGGAGCTGGCGAAAAAGAGTAAAGTCGCGGAAGAGGAGACGCCCATCTTCGTCAAGAATCGCCTCGTCGTCATCGTGCCGAAAGAAAACAAGGCAAAAGTTGTAACATTTTGTGATCTGGGGAAGTCAGGGCTTAGGCTCGATCTCGCAAATGCGAACGTCCCGGTCGGTAACTACAGCCGTCAGGCGCTTAGTAAGGCAAGTTCAGCCTGTGGCGCTGACTTCGCACAACAAGTGTTGAAGAACCTCGTGTCAGAGGAAGAAAATGTCAAGCAGGTGGCGACCAAGGTGCAGCTGGGGGAAGTGGACGCTGGTATTGTGTATGTCTCTGATGTCACCTTCAAAGTGAGCGCTTCAGTCAGTATGGTCACGATTCCGGACGACGCGAACCAAATTGCTACGTATCCGATCGCTCTCACCAAGGAAATCAAAAACCCTGCTGCCGCCCGCGCATTTATTGCCTTTGTCTTGTCACCCGAAGGTCAAGCGATCCTCAAGGCGCACAATTTTATTCCGCTCAAAGAATAACGGTATCGGAACATTACTAGCGAAGAGGGACGAGGAGCCTTTCCTTAGTTGCCCTCTCCGCTCTAGAGACGTTAATCCTGGGCCAAGATGACCTCTGTTGCCTTGATCACTACGGTGACTGTTGAACCTTGAGCGAGTCCTAAATACTCCGCCGAGCCACGGGTGATCGCTGATACAACTTCGTGGCCGCCGCCGATGTCAACAACAACCTCAGCCATGACGTTGCCAAGTTTGATCGACTTCACTTTTCCCTGGAATTGATTGCGTGCGCTAAGTTTCATGAGCAGCCTCCGTTAGGTGAGATAGAAAAGATTGTACTGACGTTGGTTGACAAAATAAAGAGGACTGATAAGTCGCAACAACTGATCAAGAACATTGCCAGCGTTCTCCTAAATTATAGGTGGAGAGTTCTGCTATGAAATATCCCTGGCTGTTATTCCTCCCTCTCTCACTCCTGCTCACCTTCCTTGGCTTGCCCGTGGCGGCGATTTTTCTCAAGGTGCAGTCGCAGGAAAATCTCTGGCTGACGTTGCGACAACCTCTGGTTATCGCAGCGCTACGCCTGAGCGTGGTGACCTCATTGAGTAGCCTAGTCGTGGCGATCGTGCTCGGTACTCCGCTTGCCTATTTGCTCGCACGTCGCCAATTTCGCGGAGCCGCCGTGGTCGATACGCTTATTGATCTGCCGATGGTTTTACCCCCGACAGTGGCGGGCGTGGCGCTGCTCATGGCGTTTGGACGACGCGGAGTGGTTGGCGCTTGGCTTGATCTTATCGGGGTACAGATCAGCTTTACCACGCTGGCAGTTATTCTGGCGCAGAGCTTTGTCAGTATCCCATTTTACATACGCGCTGCACGCGCCGGATTTCAGAGTGTCGATCAAGAGTTAGAGCGGGTCGCGTATACGCTCGGCCACTCCCCCCTCAGCACTTTCCTGCGGGTGACCGTGCCGCTTGCTTTTCCCGCTCTCCTCGGCGGGGCTGTCATGACGTGGGCGCGGGCGCTCGGCGAATTCGGGGCCACTATTATGTTCGCCGGAAATTTTTTGGGCCGTACGCAAACGATGCCTCTAGCGATTTACATGGCCATGGAGTCCGATTTAACCGTAGCCTTAGTGCTCTCTATGATCTTGATTCTCATCTCTTTCAGCGTGCTCTTTATAGTCCGCACCCTGTTACATCGCAGCCCGTTTGGCGCGTATGCTTGAGGTTGCCATTGCGAAACGCTTCGATGGATTCTGCTTAGAAGCAGCTTTTACCATCGAGTCTGGAGTCGGGGTTCTCTTCGGTCCCTCCGGTTCTGGCAAGAGCCTGACCTTACGGTCGATTGCCGGGATCTTTCAGCCTGACGAAGGACGCATTGTCATTGACGGAGAATCTCTTTACGACAGTCCTCGAGAGATAAACCTTCCGCCGCAGAAAAGACGCGTTGGCTATGTGCCGCAACATTATGCGCTCTTTCCTCACTTGACTGTTGAAGCGAATATTCAGTTCGGGCTGAGAGAACTCTCTCGGCGCACAAGAAAACAGCGGGTGATCGAACTGCTTGACTTATTTGACTTGCAGGGACTGGAGCGTCGTCGCCCGCATGAACTCTCCGGCGGCCAGCAACAGCGCGTAGCCGTGGCCCGGGCGTTAGCGACGCAGCCGCGGCTTCTCTTACTCGATGAACCGTTCGCTGCTCTTGATGCGCCGTTGCGTAGCACTCTCCGCCAGGAACTCGCGCAAATTCAGGAACGTTTGAGTATTATCATTCTCCTGGTTACCCACGATCTGGTCGATGCTTTTGCTCTCGGTCAACAGGTGATTGTCTACGATTGCGGACGGATTATTCAGCAGGGAACGCGGGATACGGTATTCTTTCGTCCCGCTACGCCGCGGGTGGCGGAGTTTGTAGGTACGAGAAATGTGCTTCCCGCCGTGGTTGAGACATACGACGAGCACACGTTGTGGGTACGATGGAACGGACACAAGATTGCCGCGCCGCCATCATTGTGGCCGCTAGGCGCTTCGGTGTTTCTCTGTATCCGTCCTACCCAGATTTTAGTGGTTCGTCCCGAATACCCACCGGGGCGCGTGCGGGACAATCTCCTGACTGGGACGATCGTCAACCAATACATGCAAGCGGAAACGTACACCTTACAATTTCGCGTTAACGGGGAAGCTGCTCCGTCGGATCTGGAGATTCTGCTTCCGGCGTATGCCTATCATCGGCTCGATCTTGCTGTAGGAAAAACGCTGCAGATTGAACTCCGCAAGCAGGACCTCCATGTTATTGCACGTTAGTGGCGCCGCAGTCGGGAGTAGCGAAAGAGCATTGTCTACAAAATGAATAATTGTCCGCCAGTGAAGAAAAAATTGCAAAGAGGACGGGGATGAGGTACACTAAAACGAATCAGGTTTAGAACAACGCGCGCCGCAGCATGAGCAGATGCTGTTTTATTGGGTGGATGCAGATAACAATATCAACAGAAGGATTAAGCAGCGTCTCATTCTCAAGCGCTTCCAAACGCTCCCCCAGGTCTTCCAAGATCGGGGAATATTGATCCACCACCGTATCCAAGAGAACGTACGCCAGGTAATCAAAGCCTGTTCCGGTCGGGATGCGGTTGCGTTGCATCCGGGGTTTCCGTTTTGTGTTGATGATTTTCGGCGACGCGTTTGGTTTCTTCATAAAGCCTTTGGCCCCATTCCTCGGCCTGGACGTGCAGATACAGCTGAGCCATTGCGTCGACCACGACGGCTTTATAAATAATAATGTAAAGATGTTTTTTCTTGTCTGCTTGAGCAAGCTTGAGAGGTCAGAAGACGCTCCGGCCTGGGCCTATCATCCGCTTTCACTATGTCAAGCGACGTAGGGCGCACCGAACGCAAGTACTTTACCGGCAGTGGGGGTAACAGAAAGTTCATAGAATTTTCATCCGTGTTTTACAAACGCCAGCTAGGTAAGCCCACATGTGTACATGGTGGGCATCCAAGGCGGCTTCTATCTATTCATCGGGGCGTGATGTGGGGAGTTCTTTTCTCCATGCGGTGCTCCTTGTCCTTACCTTCATTACTGTCCCCTTGGTCTTTGGTCCCGGCCTAGTTGCAGCCCATCCCGAGTCTTCATTCCAACTTGCGGAGGAAGAGGAAACGGCCGCCTCTACAGGGAAAGAAGACGCTTCTCCAGCACGCGCTCTTCTATCTCCGTCCGATGACGTTACCGATCTCAAATTCAACGAGTTCTTTGAACTCCCCGTTGGTCCTCGCGGTCTTGCGTTAACACAAAAACTGCGGAGCCTGGATGGGAAACGAGTGCGTATTCTCGGGTACATGGTAAAGCAGGGAGATCCGCACCCAGGAGTTTTTCTGTTTGCTGCGCTCCCGTTACAGCTTCATGATCATGAATACGGGCTCGCCGACGATCTTCCACCAGCCACCATATTTGTCCATCTCTCAGAGTACAAAGATAAGATCGTGCCCTATCTGGCGGGACCTTTCCTGCTGACCGGCAGCCTGCGCGTGGGGAATCAAGAGGAAGTGGATGGTCGGATTTCCCTTGTCCGACTCACGCTTGATACTGTTCCACCGGCGATCGCAGAATCAATACGGCAAGCAGCGCTTAATTCGCGGCCCCAACCAATTCCCCAATAGAGCCGAGTTTTCTCGGGAAGTTCGCTCTTACCACATGAAGTTTAACCCTTTAACCCAAGGAGGAGTCTATATATGCGTTTTCAGAAGTTTATCTTTTATCGCACTCTGAGCGTGCTCTTTGCGAGTGTTGCTCTGCTTGCGATTCAACCCACCGTGTACGCGGCTCCGCTCATTTCTCGACTCACGCCGCCATCCACCCTTTTCACGTCAGGGCGGATGGACCCACCCTACATCTCACGGTTCATCCTTGGACAACGTTTTGATCTTCAGGCAACTATCCAGCCAGACGGTCCAGGGAAGACAATCACCTCGGTCAGCTTTCTTGTTGACAATCTGCCAGTCAACAATAACCCGACTACATTGAAAATCGATGGGTTAGTGAGCGGACTGCCTGCCGGCACAACAGTGGCGACGTTGCGCGCGTATTCTAGCGAGAGCCGTGGTCTCCACATCTTGACCGTCGTTGCTACCCAAAGTGACGGACAAAAGGTGGAGGCGTCGGGAAATTTTGAAATCGTCGATCCTCGTTCGTCAGGACATCGGGCGAAGAATGTGATCATTTTTCTCGGTGATGGCATGGGAACAGCGCACCGGACCGCCGCGCGGATTATGGTTGCTGGCGTGTCCCAAGGAAAGGCTAACGCCAGATTAGCCATGGACACATTTCCCTATACGGGCATGGTGATGACGCACTCTCTAAACTCGATTGTAACTGATTCTGCCCCCGGCATGTCCACCTATGTGACCGGCAATAAGCACCAGAACAGTCAGGAAGGCGTCTTCCCGGATGATACCACGGACCCGTTCGATAACCCACGGATTGAATACCTGTCCGAATATCTGCATCGCACGCGAGGCAAGGCGTTGGGCATAGTGACAACGGCTGATGTTTTCGACGCTACTCCGGCGGCCATGGCCGTGCATACCGCAAACCGTGGGGCGGGCACGGGGATCGTCGACCAATATCTGGATGATCGTCAATTGACCGGCCTGACCGTGCTGATGGGGGGTGGACGCAAATGGTTTCTTCCCAATCCGTCAAATTCGATTGCGCCTCAACCCGACAACGGCTCGCAACGGCGTACGGCAAACGACTATGTCTTGCCGGCAGAGCTTTCCACCGCATGGGGCTCCACGCCGGGGAAACTTGACCCCGAACGGGACTTACTTGGCGACTTCCAGGCCGCCGGTTTCACCTACGTCTCGAATAACACCGAGTTAAAGAATGTATCGCCGAAGACCGACGACAAGCTTCTTGGGCTCTTTACTTTTTCCAATATGAACATCGCCAAGGATAAAATCGACAAGCGTCGAGCCTCACAATCTCCGGGAGTCGTTGACGATTATGGCTTCCCTGACCAGCCGATGCTCGACGAAATGACGGAAAAAGCGCTCCAAGTGTTGAGTAAGAACAAAGAAGGGTTTGTCCTGATGGTGGAAGGGGCTTCCATTGATAAACAAGCGCACAACATGGATACCGAACGCTGGATTTTAGACACGATCGAGTTCGATCGCGCCATCGCGGTCGGGAAAAAATTCGCTGAAGGAAATCCGAACACCCTTATTATTGTGACTGCCGACCATGAGTGCGCCGGTGTGAGTATTATAGGCGGCTCGCGTGTGAGCAACGCCGACTTAGTTACCCGTTCGACGTCTGGCGCGGGGACAGGAGTAGGGGGACCCCGCAATGGTGTTGTTGGCACTTATGACGCCGCAGGGTTTCCCCATTATGAGATCGCCGCTGATGGATATCCAGTCACTACAGACATCGATAACCGCATGCTCGTCGGCTATGCCGCAAACGCCGATCGCTTTGAGGACTGGCTGACCAACAAATTACCGCTGCAAGACAGTCAGCAGCCCTTTGTCGGCAAATCTCCTCTCAACCTGTACCCTGCCGATCCCCTGAAACGTGATACGGCAGGAGGGTTTCTCATCACTGGCCAAGTTGAGGATGTCACTGCTGTGCATACTGCGAACGACATCCCCTTATCCGCCCTCGGACCGAAGGCGTTTTTGTTCACAGGCGTGATGGACAATAGTGACGTCTTTTTCAAGATCAACCAGGCCATTTCTGGAAAGTAAAGAAGTTTTGAATAGAGGTCTCTGATTCCTGGACGGCAACTCCCGAGTCTTATAGAGACAATGTTGACAAGACGCCCTTCAATAGTGAAGGAGTCTTTATGAGCGCTCGGGTACAGTCAGCTTTTCCCTCGTTAGCCAGGAGTCCGCCTCGTTGTATCCAAAAGTAGTCCGAATGACAGATCCATCAAAATCTGCATGATTGAATAACCCGACTCACGGCTCCCTGCTCTTTTTGTTTGCAGATGGAACAGATTGTTCGATCTGCACCCGGCGTTCTACTTGCTGCGTCATCCGTTCTTTAATCAAGCGTTCGTGGCCTCGCTCGCTCGGCTGATAATAGCGACGGTTACGTAGCTCATCAGGAAGATGATGTTGGCTGACTGCCGCGCCTTCGTAGTCATGGGCGTATTGGTATCCTTTGCCATATCCCAACCCCTTCATGAGCTTAGTGGGCGCATTGCGCAAGTGCAGAGGCACCGGAAGGGGTCCATGTTTTTTTACATCGTCTAGCGCGGCGAGCAAAGCCTTGTACGACGCGTTGGATTTAGGCGCGGTTGCTAAATACGTTGCGGCTTGCGCCATCGGGATGCGCGCTTCGGGCAGACCGACAAAATGCACGGCTTCCTTGGCAGCCACTGCGAGTGATAACGCTTGTGGATCGGCATTGCCAACATCCTCTGCAGCAAAAATCACCATACGACGGACGATGAACAAAGGATCTTCTCCTGCCTCCAACATTCGCATCAACCAGTACACCGCCGCATCAGGATCGCTGCCGCGGAGACTTTTAATAAACGCAGAGATGACGTTGTAGTGTTCTTCCCCGCCTTTGTCATAAAGTAGGGCTTTGTGTTGCGCGGCTTCTTCAACCAGGGAGAGCGTGACGTGACCAGTTTCTTTTTCCGCGGCGAGCATTGTTGCTACTTCGAGGGTGTTTAAAGCCGCACGGGCGTCGCCCTGCGCGTGTTGAGCAATGAATGTCAAAGCGTCTTCGTCAGCCGTGAGCTGTTGAGCTCCCAACCCACGTTCCTCATCTTGTAAAGCGCGCTTGAGCAACACGAGAAGATCCTCTGTGCTCAAGGCTTCGAGCACGACGACCCGTGCACGGGACAGCAGTGGAGCAATGACTTCGAAAGACGGGTTCTCAGTGGTAGCGCCAAGCAAGATAATCAATCCTTTTTCCACATGTGGAAGAAAAGCATCTTGCTGGGCTTTGTTGAAACGGTGGATTTCATCCACAAACAACACCATGGGTTTCCCATGCAGACGGCGTTGTTCCCGGGCTTCCTCGAGAATCACTCGGAGTTCTTTGACGCCGGACAACACAGCGGAAAACGAAGCGAATGGCGCCTGCATCATCTGGGCAAGTAAATGAGCAAGAGTAGTCTTGCCGCAGCCCGGCGGTCCCCAGAGAATCAGAGACGGCAGAACTTTGCGCTCAGTGATCTGCTTAAGCAACCGTCCCGGACCCAGAAGCCGTCGCTGACCAACGTACTCTTCTAGCGTGCGCGGCCTCATACGCTCGGCAAGAGGGGCTTTCTTGGCTGCCGCCTTTGCGGCACTATGAACAAACAAATCACCTGTATGAGTTGACATTGAGGCGTCATTATATACCCGAGAGCTGCGCGAAAGGGAGGGCGTTGTTCTCAACGGAGTAGGCATGAATACCATCGGTCTGGTTATTAAGGTCAACAAGCCGGAAGCGCTTACGCTTGGGCGCGAACTTGCGGCGTGGCTACAGGCGCGCGGCAAGACGATCATGCCTGAGGACCGCACGAGCGAAGAGCTTGGCTTTACCCGGGGCTGGCGCAAAGTCGAAATCATGCAGCACGCTGATTTAGTTATCGTGCTCGGCGGTGATGGTACCTTACTCAGTGTGGCGCGACGCGCCAGTAAACGTGAGGTTCCCATCCTCGGCGTCAATCTCGGCAGTTTGGGGTTTCTCACAGAAACCACAACGGAAGAACTCTTCCTCACTATTGAGCGGATATTTGCAGGTGAGTACGCAGTCGAACGACGCAGCCTGTTGGAAGCCATGTTAATTCGCAACGGCGAGGTAATCAGCGCTTTTCAGGTGTTAAACGACGCGGTGATCAATAAAGGGGCGCTCGCGCGGATCATCGATATGGAAACCTGGGTCGATGACCAATATCTCTGTACCTACAAAGCTGATGGCTTAATTGTTGCGACGCCGACCGGATCGACAGCGTACTCTCTTGCTGCAGGCGGTCCGATCATTGATCCTGCGGTCGATGTGGTCGTCTTGGCGCCGATCTGTCCCCATACCTTGAGTAATCGTCCAATTGTCATTCCTGACCGCACCCATATCCAAGTCGTGCTGCGGACTGCGGATGAAGACGTCATCCTCACGCTTGACGGGCAAGAAGGATTGCCGATGAAAGTCGGAGACACCGTCAGCATTAAGCGGTCCGGTATTACGGTTTCCTTGATCAAATCTCCCCACCGAACCTTTTTCGATGTCCTCCACAGTAAGCTGCGCTGGGGCGATCGCTAGACGCCTTTGACAATTTCCCCAGTTTCGCCGAATAATCGGTGGCGTTCTCGACTGGGAGGGGAAAGATGGACAGGTTTGCGCGCTTCGTCCTTGGTTACCCATGGAGCATTCTCATTGGGGTGCTGCTCCTGACCGGCGTGTTTGGATTCTATGCGGTGCGTATTCGCATCGACAGCTCAATAGAGGCCATGCTGCCCAAAGGAGATCCTGAGCGGCAATACTACGAAGAGGTCCGGCGTTTGTTTGGTCGCGATGATGTCGGCGTGGTCGCCATCGTGACGGACTCTATCTATACGCCCGAGACTTTACGAAAAATTGACCGTCTCACCACTGAGATTCGAAAAATCCCGGAAGTTAAAAACGCTGTCGGTTTGATGAACGCCATTGATCCAATTGCCAAAGTTGCCGGTGAAGAGCAGGAGTTGCTTATCCCGGCAATTCCGGCCACGCCTGAAGAGTGGACAGCGCTGAAACAGAAAATTGTAGATCGGCCTGTCTATCTGAAAAATTTAGTGTCTGCTGATGGGCGCGCCGCCGCGATTAATATCTTCTTTCTTGAAAGCATCTCTGACGACGAATTTATCCGACGTGGAGTTGATGACCAGGTCCAAGCTTTGGTCAACAACTCCATTGGCCCCGAGCAGCTCTATTACAGTGGGTTGCCGCACTTTAAGGCAACCTCCGCCCGAGCGATGCAGCAGGATTTGACCCGCCTCATTCCGGTTTCGCTCCTCCTGCTCATGCTGATTCTCTACTTCTGCTTTCATTCCGTTCGCGGCATCCTCCTGCCGACCGTGACGGTGGTGGTGAGTCTCATCTGGGTGCTCGGCATCATGGTGCTGTGCGGGAGTCGGCTGAGTCTGGGAACGATAACACTTCCTCTTCTTATCCTTGTCGTCGGCACAGCCTATGCCCTGCACGTAGTGGCGGAATACTACGAGCTCGTGCAACCTGGTCGTTCAGCGCGTGAGGTGGTTGAAGAGTCGATGCACGCTATCGGACGTCCAGCGCTCGTGGCGGCGTTGTGCACGGTAGTAGGCTTCTTCTCGCAGGTCACAAGCCCAATCGTGAGCATTCAAGAAATGGGGGTCTATTCCTCGCTCGGCGTGATGATCACATTTTTCCTGGCGCTGCTGTTACTCCCGGCTCTGCTCGTGCTCCTGCGCCTCCCGCCTGAACGGCAGGAAAGTTTCGCACCTGGGGTGAGTGCGGCGCTGCGTAAACTGGTTTCCGCAGATATTCGCCATCGTCGCGCCATTCTGATCGGAGGGGCCTTGATAGCGATTCTCGCAGTATTGCCCATCCCTTCTATTGAAGTCGGCTCCAACTTTCTCTCGGTCTTTCGCCCGACGCATCCTACCAGTGTGGCGACTACTGCCATTAGTCAGTCGTTGGTCGGGAGTCTAGCATTTAACGTGATGATCGACGGCGAGCCGGGCTCGATGAAAAAGTGGGAGACGTTGCGCCGGATCAAGGATCTGCAGCTCTTTATGGAAACGCTTCCAGGCATCGATAAGGTCATCTCTTTTGTAGATTATTGTGAGATGGTCGAAAAAGGGTTGCAAGCGATTCCGCCGGAAGAAGGCGAAGCGGCGCCAGCAGTACAGCAATCGTTTTGGGACAATCCCGAACAGCTTGAGAACGTGCTCCAGATAATTTTCCTCAACAGCGAAAAGTTCACCATCGTGGTAGATGGCAGCTTCACCCGCTCGAATATGATCGTGCGTACTTCACTCGCACGGCCCAGTGAGATTGCGGCGACCGTCGAGAAAATTCGCGCCTTTGCGCAGGAGCATTTTCCTCCCGAGATTAGAGTGCACCCCACCGGTAATTTGATTCTCAATACCCGGACCGTGAGCGGGCTCCTCAGTGGCGAAGTCCAGAGTCTCGGCCTCACGGTGGCGATCATCTTCGCCATCATGTCGATTATGTTTCTTTCGATTCGCATGGGCATCGTGGCGATGATTCCCAACGTCTTTCCAATCGTCATCTTCTTTGGGCTCATGGGGATCAGCGGGATCGTGCTCAGCATCAGTACGAGTATCATTGCTTCAATTGCGTTGGGACTGGCCGTGGATGATACGATCCACATCATGGATCGCTTGAGCACGGAAAAACGTACGGCGGTCAATCAGGAGCACGCTCTGATCGAGACGCTCTCAACGGTAGGCAAGCCCGCCTTGTATTATTCGTTGCTGTTGTGTTTGAGTTTTTTATCGTTTTGTCTGTCGATCTTTATTCCCATTCAGGAATTCGGGCTCTTGTCTGCGATCACTATTTTGGTTGGGTTAGCGGCGGAGATCATTTTTCTCCCTGCACTCCTCGCGGTCTCACCGGTCATTACGTTATGGGATTTGTTGTATCTCAAGCTAGGGCGTGATCCGCATAAAACGATCCCCTTATTTGCAGGGCTGCGCCCGTTCCAGGCCAAAATCGTGACGCTCATGGGCGAGATCAAAACGTTTCCCCAAGGTCAACCAGTTATCCAGTATGGAGAACTGGGAAACGAAATGTACGTGGTTATTGCTGGAGCAGTGGACGTGTTTTTGCCCTCTGCGAACGGTTCTCGCAAGGTGAATACGTTAGGGCGAGGCGAGGTTTTTGGCGAGATGGGACTCCTGCGCCACCATGAACGGACCGCGGATGTTGTCGCGGCGGAAAACGTAGAAGTACTGGCGGTCAATGAACGGTTCTTGACGCGTCTCAGGCGCCGTTATCCACGCATCGCCACTGAGATTTTCTTCAATCTAGCGAAGATCCTCAGTGATCGCTTGGAAAGCGCACAGCGAGTGAGGTAATAAACTCCCTGTTCTTGCGGCGCTCCGTGCGTTCCGTCAGAGTGTGCTCAATCGATAAGTCGGGGAGGATGCATGGCAGAGACTCGAACGGCAACTCGTTGGCGTAATTTGCTTCTTAGTCTATTCGTCAGCGGCGGCTTCCTTTACTTGGCGTTTCGTAACGTGAAGCTCGATGAGTTAAGCGCGGCGCTCGGGCGCATCAATACCCGTTGGCTTCTTGTCTCTGTTTGCGTGAGCCTCCTGATCATGGTGTTCCGCGCCTGGCGGTGGCAATTGGAGTTGCGTCCGCTTGAACACGTGCCGCTGGGCCGCCTCTGGGTTATTACCGCTATCGCGTACATGGCGATCAACTTGCTTCCCGTTCGTCTAGGAGAGGTTGTGCGTCCGTGGCTCCTGTCGCGCCGCTCTCACGTCTCTTTTGCTAATGTGGTCGGCAATATCGTGGTGGAAAAAACGCTCGATTCCGTGCTCATTTTTTTCTACATTCTCGTCGGGCTCTTGACGGTGGAGAACCTGCCGATTTGGGTGCGCCGCGGGGCCATTTTCCCGGCTGTCGGAGCAGCCTTACTGGTGTCGCTTGTGTTGCTGTTTTGGTGGCGAGGCGAGGCGTTTGTGGACCGCTGGGTGTTACATCGGTTGCCCACGCGGTTCGCCGGCAATCTGAAAAAGATACTGGCCTCAATGGCGGACGGCATGCGCATCATTCCCAACCCGACCCTGCTGCTGGCGGTATTTTTCGTCTCTCTTGTCCTGTGGTTTCTGCCGATTCTGTCAAGCTACATCATGATCCTCGCTTTCAATATGCACGCGCCCTTTAGTGCGGCTTTAGTGGTTTTCATTTTTGTCGGGTTTGGGACGGCGCTGCCTAACTTGCCTGGCATGATCGGTCCTTATCAATATGCTTGTCAACTCGCGTTAGGTCTATTTGGCGTCAGTGACGTTGACGGCTTGGCCTACGGACTCGTGCTGAACGCCGTACAGTTTCTTACGCTCATCGCGCAAGGGCTTGTGGCTTTGCCTATTGCCGGCGTCAGCATTGCGGAGATTCGTCAGGCTCGCGAAGAGGCGGGGTTGCGAGGGGCTACGGCCGACTGAATGATCTTTCGATATTCTCTTTAAAAGTAGGATCTTAGACTGCAGGCAAGGCGCTAAGCGCCTTGTCCGCTCTTCTGAAATCGGGAGAGAAGTCTCATTTCCCAGAGACTAAAGAGCCTTTGGCAACGGGGTGTGAGGAGGACTAAATTTTTTCTGTTTGATGGTGACTAATTTCCCCGCAACGGTAATTGTCCCCTGACGATTAGCGCCCGTATCATTTTCGCCGATAATGTAACTCACAACACCGCTGCCAAGACCGAACTCACCATCTGTGACGGCGATCCAAGAAGCGTTGCTTCTGGCGGACCAACCACACTGCTGGTTTTTCTTAGGCGAGACATTAATAAGGCCAACATTGGCGGGAGAATGATACGTCCGCTTTTTGGGTGAGATCCTGTAGGCGCACTTCATGTTAGGGTCGGGTGGGTAAAGAAAACGGGCCCCTTGCTCGTCCGCCTCTCGTAGCGAGGCGCCGCGACCATCGAAGTGGGCAAAGGCGAACATGGTGGCGTCAGATACAGGCGAGTGCCCAAGACCGAGTACATGGCCGAGTTCATGAGTTGCTACTTCGGCAAAGTTTTGAGCATCTTCATAAAAGTTACAGCCTTCCCAGCCAGCAGCAAAGACCAAGCCTCCATGGATAATCCGAGAGAAAAGCTGTTGAAAAAGCAGACGCGTCTGGCTGAAATCGATGTCAGTGACTCCACCAAGAGCGAGCACGCCCGCGCACGCGACCGGCGGATCGATCAGTCCATCCGGGTCGCCGAACGACACGAGGTTGATATCCGGATTGCTTAATAACCCATTGCGAGAGGTGAATCCGCCGTTCAAATAGCGAAAGCTTGAATTTGTCACGTTGGTCCATGCCTGCAACGCTGCATTGATTTCAGGAAAGCCGAGGCCAGGAACACCTGGCTGTCCTTGCTCATTGACGAACATCACTACTGGTTGACTTTGATCCGGTTCAAACCAGCGAACCGTGGGAACGGTGAGCAAAGTAAATTGATCACGCAACTCTGTTCTGGCGCTGTCAGGAAGCGCCGGAGAAGTAAGCGTCCGCTCGGATTGCGAACTGAGTCCCAGCGTGGGTTCCTGCGCCATCATTGTCCCAATCCGACTCTTTAGCGCGCTCAACTCGGAAGAGCGCGCGTCCGCGGATGTGATGATTGTTTCCCTCGACTGCAAGCCCCGCATGATAAAAACGCCATCAGGAGTGGTTGCACGCTGCGCCACCTCTTGTCCGGTATTTTGATCTGTGACGATCGAAAATTTTCCTTGATATAAATGGGCGACTCGACCACTGCCGTCATTATTTTTCGTCACAAATAGTAAGACCCGTTCTCCGTGGGTAAATTCCGGCGACCCCTCAATCCACGAACCGGAGTCGCCAACCCTGCCGCCAGGCTGTTTGATGGTCAACTCACTGCCGTTAATTGTTCCTTTCAGAATCTCTTCGACAGTGAGGGTAATATGGGTGAAAAATTTTCCAGTCTGCGGATCTTGAAAGCTTTCAATCGTCGTTACTTGGCCTTGAACAATTGCTGTTGCGCTCTGAGTAAGTTCGCTTTCAGAAAGAGGGATGACTGTAGTCGCGAATGCAGAAGAGAGTGAGCAGCAAAAAATAAAGGATATGAACCCGACGATGGCTCGAGTAGGCAGGCTTCGGGAGACAAAGAGAAGAAGGCAGAGGCTTGTAGTAAGCACAGCCTCCTTCGTAGTCTGAGCAACCATTGCTTGCATAACGGTCTCCTCCACAGCGAAAAAATTCCTGGCCTTGGTGTTGTATTATTAGGTGTTCTTTTAGCACAGTGCAACGGTTGGCTCTTACCTTTGAGGTTTTCAGAATAGAAGTGAAAAGACATTGTTGAGGCTGTGGGGTCTCAGGCAGAGAGACTGCGCGCCGATAAGAAAAACCGTAACCGCATGCCCATTGCGAGGAGTAAATAGGCGAACCAGAAGGTAAGCAGAGCACGATAGAAAAAATCGGGGAGCAAATGTTGATGCAGAGCCGCATGAAGGCCGCAAACCCCGGTAAAAATATAATTGAGAATACCGGCCCAGTGACCAATAGGGTTAGAGACAAGCGCAACAGCGGCCCCTCTTCCTGACAGCCACCAAGAATCTAACGTGTACTGCCCAAAAGCCAGTGCTATAGCGGTGGGAATCCACCATGGAACGACGCCAGTATGGACAAGGTAAGATAACGACACGAGCAAAAAGGTGATATCGGCTAGGTTGTCAAATACTTTGCCGAAGTCTGAATTCAGACCTAACAGACGAGCAACTGGACCATCGTAATAATCACTGGCGCAAATCATGAGAAACAGTCCGACAACCAGACCCACACGCCATCCATTCGGTTGCCGAGCGCTGGCGTCGATAGCGCCTAAAAAAGCTGGCGTCAATACTAACCGGACACTGGTCAATACATGAGCAAAATTGAATGGTTTTCTCGCATCTAACAACAGCGTCACAACTGCAACCCTTTCTTTACGCATGGGTTTCTATATCATGATGGCATGTCGATAAGGAGGGCAGTTATGAAATCCGCCTTTATCTCTGGATTGTGTATTATTGGAGCTGCTGTTTTCCTCGCCGGCTGTGATCCCAATATAGGAAGAGGACCCTACGGTCGCGGGTATGATCCGTATTATGGCGGACCTTATCGTGGCGGGTATGATCCCTATGATAGCGCAGGCGGCTACTATGGCGGGGGATACGGCGCAAGAACGTACGACCCGTATTATGGCTCCTCTCCCTACTATGGGGGAGGATATTACAGTGGGCGGTCACATGAGGAAGAGCACGAACACCTTGAACACAAGTATGACAAAGCGATGAACAGACTTGATCGACAAGAACGAGAAGCGGAGGAGAAGGCTCTGCGAAAATCTGGGGGGAATCCTAACGATCCACGTTATCGAGAGGCAGACAGAAAGATCGATCAAAAATATGATTATAAGCGCGGGAAGGTGGAACGGAATTTAAATCGGGAGCATCAAGACTTTCACAGAGACGCCGACTAACCCTATCACCACTATTCTGCCGATTGATACGACACGCATTTAAGGAAGAGGGCAGAAAGAGGCAGTCTGATGACCGCCTCTTTTTTTATGCAGGCAAGAACGACGAATCCGGGTTATTGTGCTGGTTTGTCAGCTTGAGGCATCGGCGCTGGCGATTCTGGCAGACCCTCGAGTTTTTCGGTTTTCTTTGGCGCCTCTTCGACCTTGAGCATTTTTACATCGAAAAACAATTTCTTTCCCGCAAGAGGATGGTTCAGATCGAGCACAACGGTGTTGTCCTTGATCTCCGACACTTGTGCAAACACCATCTTCCCATCGGGAGTTTGCCCTGTGAGTTTCGCTCCAATTTTGCGCGCCTCTTCGGGGATCTTGTTCTTGTCGACTTCCTGTCGCTTTTGCGGATCGACGGGACCGTACCCCTCTTCAGGCGTCACCTCGATATGTTTGTTCTCGCCGGTTTTCATGCCGACAAGTTGTTTCTCAAGGCCAGGAATAATTTGATGTTCTCCTAAGACAACCACCAGCGGTTCTTTGCCAACATTGGAATCGACTTTGCTTTTGTCTTCGAGCGTCAGGGTATATTCTAGCGACACTTGTTTGCCGTTGGCGGCAGGCGCCGCACCGCTCGCAGCGCTGCTCTTCTTATCTGCCGCCCAGCTTGATGCAACAAGGGCAGCTATCAGGCCAACGGCAGCCAAAAGGGTTGCCGTACTCTTTCCAAAACTCCGCATGCTCGTCTCTCCTTTCACAAAAAGAGGTCCCAAGGATGCGAGCAAAAATCCTCGTGCCCTCAATCTCAACTGTTCTCGGCACAAGACCGATGTCTATTCTAATGGTGAATTTATCAACCTGTGTTTACCTTAGCACAACCCTTCTGGGAGTCGAGCGGTCGGCCAGTATTAGAGCATCCGGGGCGGCGTCAGATGTGATCCCAGGGTGTTGTCAAACACTTTGAAAAGATGATCGAGATCCCAGGGACCCTGACTGTAAATGACTTTCTCCGGCACAATATGGGTGTATAAGGAGATGCGATAGCCCGACGCGCCGAAGACCTGCCCATTGACGTTCTGGGCGTTGTCACTGGCAAGGTAGACAACAACCGGCGCAACATTACCGGGATCCATTGGACTGGCCTGCGCTTGCTCGCTGCTCGTGCTAAGGCCCATCTGTTGAGCGAAATTTGCTGGAATGGTGTCGGTCATACGTGTGGCTGCGCCCGGCATGATGGCATTACAGGTGATGCCGTATTTTCCCAAAGCATTGGCGCAACTATAGGTGAGCCCTAAGATGCCAGCCTTGGCGGCAGCATAGTTAGGTTGTCCCGGGGCTCCCAGTGCGGACCCAGACGAGAAGTTGATAATGCGCCCGCCTTTTTGTTGACGCATAAGAGCGGAAGCCGGGCGGATCGTGCAAAAGTGTCCTTTGAGATGCACGGCGACAACCGCATCCCACTCTTCTTCGCTCATATTGAAGATCATACGATCGCGCAGAATACCGGCGCAGTTGACCAGAATGTCGAGTCGGCCGAACGAATCGGCCGCTGTCTGCACTAACGCCTCTCCACCTTTGACCGTGGCGATATTTTCTACATTAGCGACTGCCTGTCCACCCTTACTCTTGATTTCATCAACTGTTTGTTGCGCCGGCGCACGATCGGCTCCCACGCCGTTTACATCGCCGCCGAGATCATTCACCACGACTTTCGCGCCTTCTTTTGCCATGAGGAGCGCAATACCGTGCCCAATCCCACGCCCAGCGCCCGTGATTGCCGCTACTTTGCCATCAAGTTTACCCATTGTTTGGTCCTCCTTCTTAGCATTTAGTTTTTAGCATTTAGTTTTTAGCTTTTAGTCAAACTCAGACGAACGGGCTTTCTCCCATCGGCTCTGTCTGACTAAGAGCTAATAGCGAAGGACTAAGAGCTGGTTATCCTTTCGGCAACCCCAGCATGCGATCGCCTAAAATCCCCCGCTGAATTTCCGAGGTGCCGCCGCCAATCGTCAGGAGGCGATACCCTAGAGCCGCGCGCGCCCAACGACCATTGTCAGTCGTATACGGTGATCCCTGCGTCAGTTGGGCGTAGGGACCCAGCAGCTCCGTCGCAAAGTTCGCGATCCGAATGTTCAGCTCGGACCCAAAGAGCTTATTAATAGAACCTTCTGGCCCCGGCGGCGTTCCCTTGAGTCGTTTGCTAAACCCCCGAAACATGTTGTACGTAATTGCTTTACTTTCGATCAAGAACTGCGCTAACTTTTGCCGTACGGCGGGATCTTCCGTCGCCGGCTTGCCATTAATCTCGATAGTCTTTGCTAGGCGAATCAGTTCGGCGAGTTGCCTGTGGACGGGTAGCTCTGACCCGATTCCGGCGCGTTCATGCATGAGCGTCGTGACTAAAACTTTCCATCCTTCATGTAGAGGACCGAGCATGTTTGCTCGTGGTACTCGGACATCTTCAAAAAAGACTTCATTGAATTCCGCATCTCCAGTAATTTGCACCAATGGGCGGACCGTCACCCCGGGCGTCTTCATGTTGACGATGAGACAGGTAATCCCGCGGTGTTTAGGGGCATTCGGGTCGGTGCGAACAAACAGTTGAATGAAGTCCGCATGGTGCGCAAAACTGGTCCACACTTTCTGCCCGTTCACCACGAAGTAGTCGCCATCCTCAACCGCCCGCGTCTGCATGGACGCAAGGTCCGACCCCGCATTGGGCTCGGAGAGTCCTTCGCACCAAATTTCTTCGCCAGAAAGGATTTTGGGGAGATAGCGCTGTTTTTGTTCTTCGGCGCCCCAATGAAAAACTGTCGGCCCCGACATAATGAGCCCAAGCGTATTGGCGAATCGTGGAGCATGAGCTTTGTACATTTCCTGATTGTAGATAAACATTTCCACCAGGCTGGCGCCGCGACCGCCATACTCTTTCGGCCAGTGGATGCCGACCCAGCCGGCGTCGTACGCTTTTTTCTGCCACGCCCGCTGAAACTCAAAGCGCGTCTGCGCATCAATCCGGTCGAATTCTTGAGGATCATAACTTTCGGGAAGATTGGCTTGCAGCCAGGTCCGGAGTTCTTGACCAAACGCTTCTTCTTCAGGAGTGAAATTGAAATCCATAGGTATATTGCCCTCTGCGGGGCAATACCTTACCCCCTTCGTTGCAAAGGGTAAAGGGTAGAAAAGGGCGAGAAACCATCCGAAAAATATCTCCTAAGTTTTTGTACGATTTCCAAATCCAATAAAGATGACTGCTTGCGCGTCCGGTAAATCGGTGCGAAAAAGAACTGCTCAAAACAGGCAGCAGGGAAGACATGCCGACAATTGGACGGATTGGCGCGCTGGAAATCATGGTGTTTCGTAACGATCACGACCCGCCCCATTTCCACGTGTTTGGCGCGGAGTTTTCCGCTAAGTTTGCTATAGCCGATTTGGTCTTGCTCTCCAGCAAGGGACGCATCCGCCGGCGCGACATTAGGGCCGTAGAAGAATGGGGACAGAAACACAAAAGTGCGTTATACTTGAACTGGCAATTAGCCCGCGACGGTCAACCCGCGCAAAAAATTGGGGACTGAATATGTTGTACGAAATTGCCTCCGCCGTGGCTCATCCTGATCATACCGTCACCATCATTTGGTCAGACGGTGCGCAAGGCGTGGTCGATTTTACCCCTTTCATTGACAAAGGAGGGCTCTTCGCCGCGTTGCAGGATGCCGACTACTTTGTCAATGAAATGCGCGTCTTGCGGGATGGGATTGGGTTGACATGGCCGAATGAGGTTGATTTCTCGTCGGACGGTCTGCGGCAGGATGCCTTTCCCAAAGAAGACACTGGAGAGTGTGAGAACAGTATTGCCTTGCCGCAATCCGAAGCCGTATAGAACGGACAAAATCGGGCTAGGGAAGTAGCCATAAAGCGGGGGGTCAAGATGGGGCGGAAGCCGAAGCTTTCACCACAACAGGTCGCCCGCGCATAGAAACTTGTTGATGATGATGATGAAAGTCCTACGCGTGTGGCGCAACTGCTCTAGGTGGGGCGGTCAACGCTGTATGTAGCGCGTTGAACAGGGATGTTATGGGCAGGTCAAGAGTTCCTAGAGAATTTCTGACCACTAAGGTGTACGAAATTGAAAATACAAGTCTTTCAAAGTTTGCTCGATTTGCTCGCCAAAATTTTCGGGAAAAGGCAGGCATCCTCGAATGAAAGACAAGTACCTCATCAGGTTCCGGTGCGGGGAGAACTTGGCTTGCTCTGGTTTGAGGGCCAAAACAAAGATCCTACCGTATTCATGAACGGGACGGTGCAGTGTCAAAGCTGCCAACGATTAATTCCTGTAGTCTTACGTCGCAACCCAGCCGCTGTAGATAGAAAACGACCGTGGTTTTTTCTCTTTGACGCCAATGAAGTTAATAACTCCCGCCAGCTGGGCCATCTCTTCGTGGGGGCAAATACAGGGCCGGTTCTGTACTATGGCGGTCTCCATCATTGCGGCACTGAGCAACGTGTTGCTGTGTTCTTCAATCGGGCGTTGTTGAAAAGTACTGACCCGCAACTCAAAATAGTGCCGCAGACTAAAAAGCAAGAGAAAAGCGAGGAAGACGCTCCGTTTTAGAAAATCTGCGCTGAGGAAGCGCTATCACCTTGAGGCTCTCCCTAATGCAGTTTCAGTATATCTCTTGGGGAATACCGGGTTATGTCTCCCATTTGTTGATGGAAGAAAAGATGGCTATTGTGGAGCCGGAAGGAGGAGCTGACGATGGCCGAGGCAGCGGTACAGTGTCCGCATTGTCGGAGTGAAGCGGT